>Ga0213823_1000425_pt1 | contig 36657 bp, 41 predicted proteins | sample MC6MC0907MG_FD_179887 | JGI IMG/M metagenome (GOLD analysis project Ga0213823, IMG submission 179887) | Enriched soil aggregate microbial communities from Iowa State University, Ames, United States - MC6-MC0907-MG | ecosystem: Environmental > Terrestrial > Soil > Unclassified | place: USA: Iowa...
ACGATAATTGCAAAATAAATAAGGTAATACATATTGACCTCCAAATCAGCTCGTAATGTTATTGCGTGCAAGTATTTTGCCGATTAGACGCGTCAATCCTTTTAGTCTCTTGACCGATTTTTTTTCTGATCTTTATCACCCTGGTACTTTCTCCAGCCTACATATGATAATGTCATAATGATAATACTTCCTGTTGAAATGATGACCCACCATAAGGAAGGGTCTGCATCATCCTCTTCCATACTGGCAAAAAGATTTTTTAAATCTGCGTCCAGTGCTATCAGTTCTTGCTGACTTTTTGAATTACTGACGATTTGGGATCGATATTCATTAATAAAATCAATCCGAGCATCCAATCTTTGAATATTTTCTACAGGTACATCAATTTTCATACTAGGATAAATGACATTATATAATGACAAAAAGGTGTTAAAGTTTGTATGAAAATGAGCCGTATCACCATTAGCGGCTGCATCTTTTGCTTGGTTAAAAGCGGTCATGATTTGTTCTTCCATTTCAGTCCATAAAGGTTGATGACTCGTCGCTAATGCATCAATAACAAGACGAAATTTTGTTAGTTTATTGATTCTTTCCTCATATTTCATGCTGGGACTTACCGCTGCCTCCATCGCTTCATCATGAGATGTGTGAACAATTCTAACCTCATCCATTGATAAGGGCCTTGTTGTCCCAGTAACACTGGTAAATTGATCTGAAAAATAATCAAGCAATTTTTTTGCATCTTCATATCTTTGAAACTTCACCATTTGGAGAGCTTCATCAGAGATATTATCCAGCTTCTCCATTGGCGATTGCTGTTCGGCATAAACAGTTATGGGAGTGAGCATAATGATAATTGCTAAAAAAAATAACCATCTGATTTTCAAACCTTGTCCCCCCTTTCATTACTAATAAAATGTATGTAGGGTTGGACAAGGTTAGACCATCTTCAATTATTTATTTTTAGTTTATACCTTTTTGGCCTAATTGCAAAATAATATGCTATACCGAGTGAAAGGATCGAAAGCCAGAACGTAAAATAGCCAATTTGCGGGATATAACGATCAAGCATTTGATAGCTAGGCAGCATGAAAAAGACGTAATCAATGACGTCATTATGGAGTGTCCAAATGGCTGTTACGATTAAATGCCACCATTTAAACCGGTAAAATGGCGCATATAAGATCCCTTGGACGGCCATTGCAAAATGAGAAAAAATCAACATATAACCGATCCAATCAAGTTCTCCCCTGACAAAATAAACTAGAATGTTCATGACAACTGCCCAAATCCCATATTTAAAAAGAGTAACAATGGCAAGAGCTTCAAGTAATGGCCAGTTTTTCCGCAGTAAAAATGCTATGAGGACAAAAACAAAAAATAAACTAGCGGTGGGACTATCAGGGACAAATGCAAGAAATATCGCAGGTGTTTCTTTAAGCTGCCACCCATACCAATAATAACCATAAATAGTGCCTGCAATGTTAACAATAAGTAAAAGCTTTAATATGGATCGATTCGCTAACAGAGGATAAATAAAGCGCACAAGCACACCTCTTTTCATTAAAGATTTTATGAATAAAAAAGCTGACGATCCTTTCGTCAGCTTTTTCATCATTTTTATTTACTACCAAGTCCTGAGATAAATTCAGATAGCTTCTTAAGCTGTTCGTCATCACCTTTAAAGATTCCTGGAGGCATTTTACCGCCTTTACCTTCTTTCGCAATCTTCGCCACTTCATCAGCAGATAAGCCAGTTCCGATTAATGATGGAGCTCCAGCACCACCTTGAAGGTTCTCACCATGGCAGGTTAGACATGTATTATCACTAGCAATTTTATATCCCTCATTGGTTTTATCAATATCGACTTTTTCAACAATTTTACCTTGGCGCTCCGCAGCTGCCCAGTCATGTGTTGCAACTGATTGCCAAGTTAAAAATACGATAGAAGCTAATGCTAAAAGCATGAATGCAGTAGCAAGCGGACGTTTTCTAGCACGACGCTCTGGTCCGCGATCAAGGAACGGTGCTAATAATAAGCCTCCGAAAGCTAGTCCTGGCATGATCATTGCTCCAACTACCGTGTATGGACCCGATGCAAACGAATATTTCAATAATTGATACAAGAATAAGAAATACCAGTCTGGTAATGGAATATAGCCTGTATCAGTTGGATCCGCAATCCTTTCAAGCGGAGCCGGATGTGCAACTGTTAAACATAAATAGCCGACAAGAAATACGGCACCTATCATCCATTCTTTTAAAAGGAAGTTAGGCCAGAATGCCTCTGTTTTACCAGGATATTCTGAGTAATCCTTTGGAAGCATCGTTTTACGTGATTCAGGTGCAGGAACACGTGAATCACCTACGAACTTCATACCTTTACCGCGATGCATTGAGCAATCCCCCTCCTTTTTCCGTAGAGATTTGAATAATTACAGTTTAAAATCGACTTTTATAGCGGTCCGGAAATACCTTGTCTACGAATCATAATGAAGTGCGCCGCCATTAATCCAAATAAAACTGCCGGCAAGAAGAACACGTGGATCGCGAAGAAACGTGTTAATGTTTGAGCACCAACAATGTGTTCATGACCTGCAAGTAATACCTTTACATAGCTGCCAATGAATGGGGTGGCCTCAGCAATTTGCAGACCAACTTTTGTTGCAAACAGCGCTTTCATGTCCCAAGGTAATAAATAACCTGTAAAACCTAAGCCTAACATGACGAAGAAAATCAAGACTCCGACAATCCAGTTCAATTCACGAGGTTTTTTATAAGCACCTTGGAAAAAGACGCGTAATGTATGTAAGAACATCATTACAAGTACTAAACTTGCACCCCAATGATGCATACCACGTACGATTTGTCCAAAAGCAACTTCATTTTGAAGATAATAAACAGATTCCCATGCGTTTTTAATATCCGGTACATAGTACATCGTTAAAAACATACCAGAAAGAATTTGAATGACTGTTACGAAGAATGTTAGACCGCCAAAGCAGTATACAAACGCTGAAAAATGATGCGCTGGGTTTACATGCTCTGGTACTTCATGGTCTGCGATATCGCGCCACAGAGGCGTAATATCTAAACGTTCATCTACCCAATCGTAAATTTTGTTTAACAATGATTACGCCTCCTTCCGTGGTTTAGCTTTTCCTAAATAAAGGTAACCGTCTTTTTCCTTGTATGGATATACATCAAGCGGTGCCAGTGGTGGTGTACCCTTAACATTTGTTCCATCTTTCGTATAACGGCCATAATGGCATGGACAGAAGAATTGCTCCGGGTGTTCTTTGTCAGAATTCCAGTTAACTGTACATCCTAAATGCTTACAAACAGGCGATAAAGCTACAATTTTATCTGACCCCTTTTCCCGATAAACCCAGGCAGATTCTGTTACATCCGACTCATACCACGCATCTTTTTGCTTATAGGTAAAGTCAACACGAACCGGTTCGTCTGTTAATTCAGAAACCTTTTGTTTTGTAGCAATAAAATCCCCGCCAGCCTCTGCCTTTAAAACCGGATCCACAGCGAAACGTACCATTGGCATTAACATACCAGCTGCCATAAAGCCGCCTACACCAGTTAATGTGTAGCTTAAAAATTGACGTCTTGAAACGCGTTCTTTACTCATGTTTATCCCCCCCTCTTTTCATGAAGTTAAGTCCAGCGGACAATTATTAAACACATATAAAACTAGGACATAACAATGATATATCAATCTGCAAGTAAGGTCAATATCATACTATTTTAAAAACATATAATCTGGAGAGTTTTACTTATTTTTCATGCCATTTTTGCGTAAAGAGAATTAACATCTGCTTTACTTGGCTATCAATAATTTCCATTTTTTGAGAATCGTTCATATGCTCAAGCGGAAGGGACGGAAGCCATATTAACGACCCGCCAAGCTTGTCTTCATGTATTCGCCAATCAAGCTCAGATGTTATGTAAAATATGTGCTTAAATTCACTCTTCGCAATATTTTCCTCCCATTTCAACAAATCGCTCAATACTATTTCATTTTTTAGATATGTAAATGGAGGAAATAATATTATTCTTCCTGTAAACTGCCTTTCTAAATGACCTGTTAAAAGTGTGATAAATTCAGCCGTTGCAGCAGATTGTTTCATCTCACCCCCGAATGATACCGAATATAAAGGTACAACAGCTGTATCCACATACTCCTTTGCATTAAAGTATGTCTCTATATCTTGAGGAATCCACTTCATTTTATACACCAATCCTTTTAATTTCACTATTTCAATAATATCATTATCTCCTAAAATAATAAAAGATAAAGTCGAATATTTAGAAAAATTCCTTGTGGCCGTTAATACCTTCTGAATAAAGAAAAAGGAAGCCTGCTTATCGCAAACTTCCTTTTTGTTCAGTCACTGTTAGTTTATTTAATTGTTCAGTTAACATCTGAAACGCTTCTCGATTTTGTTGATCAAGAGCTTCATCGATTAATTGCAGTAATTTTTCACGTTGAAAACGTTCAATACTATTTTGTAACAATTGTTCTGCAATGATTCCATCCTTTTCATTAACTTGTAAATGTTTCGGAACGAATGGATTTTCTTCGAGAACAGCCGCATACTGGTGTGCCTGATTGGATGCATGAAAATTTAATTGAATAAAAATATCCTCGTCTCGATTTAGCCGTATATCATGAAAGGATTTTTCGGCATCAGTCGTCATAACATTTTCTTTATAAAAACGAAATGGTACTTTATCCACACAATGTGTTGACATAATCAAACCCCGCGGACAATACTGCGCTTGCTCAACAAAATGAACCTTTTCCATCAGTTGATCGTGGCTCATTAAATAGTTGAGAATCCAAACACATTCTCTTCTTTTTAATTGATAATGATTTAAAAACCAGCGAATAAAGTCCTTCTTCTCGTTGACAGAAACAGGGGTTGCCATGATAATTTCCCTCCTCTGCATAATCAGCTTTTTTTATTCTTGTTAATCAGTTATACGTTCAATTAAATCTAAATACTCGACATTTGTTGGATCTTTAATTAGCAGCTGTTTAAAAATTTCGGCGGCTCGGTCGTTTTTTCCTTCCTCAATTAGAAAATATCCGTAATCCTGCAAAAAGGCTTCGTTATTCTTAAAAAAAGTATATGCACTTTCATATTTGTCTGATGCGTAAGAAAATTCTTCAAGTTTATCGTACGCTAAGGCTGAATCCCATAGGATCTGCGGTTCTTCATCTTCTGTAATATCAAGCTGGGAAATTAACTCAATAACATCCTCATATCGTTCCTGCTGAAAAAAGAGCTTATTTAACGTAAGAGCAGCATCGATAAAGCCCGGGTCTAAGGCAAGTGCCTCACGGAAAAACTGTTCTGCTTCGTCCACTTTTCCCAGCTTTAAAGCCATTTTCCCGCCATAGAAAAATAATTCTTTATTAAATTCATCCTGTTTAATGCCTTCTTTAATAGAGTTTAAACTATTATCAAGCTCTTCTTCCCGTTCATATGCTTTTGCAAGATGTAAATAAAGTGAATGATATTCCGGGTCAAGCCCTTTTAGTTCATTGAACTTTTCAATTGCTGTCCGATTATATCCTGCCTGAAGTGCTGTAAAAGCGTAACCGAAAAGTGTATTAATCTCTAATTTTTCATCAAGTGCCTTATCATAATAGGTAAGAGCCTCTTCAAAATCTCCAGAGGCACTTAAAAGGTCTGCGATCCTCCCATGTATATTGACACCAGCAATTTCGTTTTCTTCTCTTAAAACCATTTCATAAGCATTCATTGCCTTTATTATTTCGCCTTGATCACTGTAAAGCTCGCCCAAAGCAAAATCAATAATGACCTCATCCGGCAATACCTTTTTTGCTTTCAAAAGCTTTCTTTCACATACTTCATAAAGGCCCTGAACCTGATAAAGATCTGCTAACAACAGTAATGACTGTCCAAAATGAACATCTTGTTCAGAAATCTTTTCTAAGACAAGGATCGCTTCCTCTTCTTCTCCTGCTTCCACTAAAATTTCACCAAGCATAACGAGAAGTTCTCCCTCCTCGGGATATATTTCTAAAAGGTTTTCGACTAGAGCCTTGGCTTCCTCTAAAAATCCATATTGGTACAATTCTTCTCCAAGGAGAAATTTTTCATCGTGGCTACCGTTTTTTAATACAACATTATATTCATTTAAGGCCTCTTTATGTTGACCGTTTTCTAACATATTAATAATTTTATCTACTCGATCCATTGACTATTACCTCTCGTTCCCATCAGAATAGCGTAAGCGCCTTGCTCGGGTTCGTTATAAGGCGCTTTAGCACTGGTAAGTGCTTAGTAGCCCTTTATGTACCCAAGCATAAGACAAGCCGGCTGAAAGGTTGTCTTTTAACCTTTTTGCCTGATTGGCTTATTACTTCGAGCCCTTAGGCGCATAAGCTGTACAATTCTCAAATTTACAAAGAAAAATAAGATGGAGTTCTCACCTTAACATGTTCTCCATTTCCAGGTTTAAATAAAACTTTTTTCCCTGAGAGGACAACCTTTCCTTTGTGAACTGTAACTACTAGTCTATCACTATGATAATGAAATAAACTTGCTTCATCAACATTCTTGATTTCTCTTCCCTTTACATATAAATTATAACTTAATTCGGCACCGTTCATAAGGCTTCCTTTTTGCGGGTATAATCCGATTTTGTTTAGTACTGGAATAGACAAAGGTTTGTTTTCTTCAACTTCCTCGTATAACGCTGGGATTTTTTCTCTTAGCATGATATCCTTCCATTTCGACATAACAGCCTTGGCATCCTTCTTTTGTAAAGAAGAAATTAATGGAATAAAAGGACTGTTGAATGGAAACATTGCTTCCCTTATCCATCCCCAAGGAACTTTCTCTAACTCCTCTAGATCCTGAAGATCAACAAAAACGGCCGGAATTTTTAGCTTTTTGCAACTTCTGATAAAGGATGTTGTTATTAAACGAGCAGGGATTTTAACCCCGATAATAAAGTCAATCGGGCTGCTTATTAAGGCAGTTTTCATTTCTTTTATTTTTTCTGATAGTTCTTTTTCGTATGTAATATCAGCATATGTAAACAAAGTGGTACATCCTTTTAACAAAAAATGTTCAATTATACAGTTTTTTAAATCTTGAAATGAACCTTGATGTGGAATTTTAGAACTTAAAAGGACATAAGAAGGGGTCATAATATACGGCTCAGCGTTCATTTTTATTAATTGATAACGCTTGAACCCTGTTTGAATGGCAGATATTCGATCATCATTAATTAATAGCGAACATGTATGAAGCTCTTTGTCTTTTAGAATATTGGCATTTTCAATAATATACATCGTCCCACCCACCTATTTCCTTTCTTTAAGACAAGCTATGCCAACAAACTGAAAACTATGACATTCAAACAACATCAAGATTTTTTTACAATAGGAAAAGCTGCCATAATATGCAGCTTTTAGTGGATTAGGCTATTTAAATGGGCAAAGAAATTCGGATAAGAAACAGATATGGCTTCGGATTGCTCAAGTTCTACATTATTCACACATAAAAGGGCAGCAATCGAGAGCATCATGCCAATTCGATGATCTCCATGACTTGAAACACTACCACCGTTTAAATTAGATTTTCCGTAGATGATCATTCCATCGTCGGTGGCTTCAATCGAAGCTCCTAATTTTCTTAATTCATGGACAACGGTATCTATTCGATTGGTTTCCTTTACCTTTAATTCTTCAGCATCTTTAATCACTGTTTTTCCCTCTGCCTGTGTTGCCAAAAGGGCAATAATCGGAATTTCATCAATTAGTTTTGGGATTAAATCCCCTTCGACAACAGTACCTTTTAGATTAGATGTTTTGATGATGAGATCACCAGCTGGCTCAAACGAGTTGTCATCCTTTTGAATAATCACTAAGTCTGCACCCATCTTCTTCATTACCTCGATGATTCCCGTTCTAGTTGGATTTAGACCAACATTTTTTAAAACAATTTCACTTCCCGGAATAACGGCCCCAGCAACAAGGAAAAAGGCCGCAGACGAAATATCACCTGGGACATGAATTGCCGAAGCTGTCAGTTTTTGCCCACCTTTGACAGTAATCATCTTGTTATCTTTGTTAATTTCACCGCCGAATTGTCGAATCATTCTTTCCGTATGATCACGGGTTTCAGCAGGCTCGATAATCGTACTTTCTCCTTCTGCCTGCAGACCTGCTAAAATTAATGCTGACTTTACTTGTGCACTGGCAACTGGAAGCTCATAATGGAAAGGATTTAACTGCCCTCCACGGATTGAAATAGGTGTGAAGGCACCGTTTTTTCGACCATCAAGCCATGCACCCATTCTTGTTAAAGGACCTGTTACTCTTGTCATTGGCCTTTTCCCGATTGACTCATCACCTACTAGAGTAGAAAAAAATGGTCTTCCTGCCAATATCCCCATTAATAAACGAATTGTTGTCCCGGAATTGCCTACATCTAATACTTCATCAGGTTCAGTTAATCCCTCAAAACCATTTCCGATAATACGAAGCTGGTTGTCAGATTCCTCGATGGTTACCCCGAGCTTTCGAAAGCACGATATAGTACTTAAACAATCATCTCCAGGCAAAAAATTGGTAACCTTTGTTTCGCCATAAGCGATAGATCCAAACATGACAGATCTGTGCGAGATGGATTTATCTCCCGGGATTGTTATCTCACCGAATAAACGATTTATGTTAGTTTTAAGTTTTAATGACGCCATAAAAAATCACCTTTTTAATAATATCAGTTTATCTCATTGTACTTCGAGAAATGTCCAGATCCATAAGAATAAGCTTCGGAAGCGATACCTCGTACGAAGGAAAAGCATAAGCTTTTTCGAGGAGCGTCAAGCGGCGAGACGACTTCACTCTTCTCCCTACGATAAGTCAACAAACATCGGTTCTCTGTCGCTCCCAGTCGAAGAGCTTCAGTCCATACTCCATTAAATCAGCGCTTCCGCTTTTCTATGAACCAATGAATGTGGCATAGCTGGAATAATTGCCAATACATCGTTCTGCCTTTTGACGATCCTCTTCTGTTTGAAAGCTAATGACTAATACTCCATTTATGTCTTCACGTGTTTCAAGGATGCGAATATTTGTGATGCTGATTATTTCCTTCGCTAAATAACCGGTTATTTCTGAAATCACACCAGGGTAATCTGGCACATCGACATACAAATCATAAAATGCTGGTATCGCGCCTTTTTCTTTTTGTGGCAACCCATCGCGAAATTGCTTTGCCTGTTTAAAATAATCGAAAATTTCGGAACTATTTTCTATTTCCAGTAAATCTTTTACTCCATTCATTTCATCCTGCCACTGATTGAGCAGTTTAATTAATATTTCACGGTTGTGCAGCAAAATATCTTTCCACATTGCCGGGCTGCTTGAGGCAATACGTGTGATATCCCTAAATCCGCCTGCAGCGAGACGGGGGATGAGACCTTCTGCCTCTGATAATTTTTCAGTTTGCCTGACAATCGATGCGGCAATAATATGTGGAAAATGACTGACTATCCCTGTAAGATAGTCATGATTTTCAGGTGTGACGGTTAGAAATTTGGCATTTGTCCCGATTAACCAATCTTTCAATGTTTCAAGTTTTGTATCTTCTATATGTTCTTCTGGAGTTAACAGGTAAAATGCATTTTCAAATAAAATTTCTTTAGCCGCAGTAACACCGCTTTTATGTGAACCAGCCATTGGATGGCCTCCGATAAAGGTAATTCCCTTCTGCATTAAGCTAGCGGCACTTTCGACAATTCTGCCTTTTGTACTGCCTGTATCTGTCACGATTACCTCTGGATTAAGCGGAAGTTTAGATATCAACTGGATAATTTCCTTCGTTTCGTTTACAGGTGCTGCAATTATGATTAATTCAGCATCAATGGCACCATCATAAATATTTTCCGCTATATCATCAATGACTCCTAGCATTTTCGCAAGTCTTGCCTGTTCGCTATTTATATCAAATCCAACAATCACAGCTTCATTATGTTCCTTCTTGATACATAATGCTAAGGAACCACCAATTAATCCTAAGCCAATAACAAAAACTCGGCCTTTCAATTTATATCCCCCTAGTTAGAGAGAACTGCTCTCCTCAGTTCGCTTCTAGAAATTCGCTCAATGCCTTAAGGACACCTTTGTTTTGTTCAGAAGAGCCAACCGTAATTCTTACTGCTGTCGGGAAACCAAGAGCTTTTCCGGAGCGTACGATATATCCTCTCGCTTGTAAATATTGAAAAACCTCGTCCCCATCAACTTTAAAATCAATTAAAATAAAATTGGTCTGGGTAGGGTAAAATTCAAGATGATGCTTTTCACAGAATTTATAAAACTGTGCCAGACCCTGTCTATTTTTTTCTTTACAAATTTCGACAAATTCCTGATCCTTGATTGCTTCACTAGCAGCTAATTGACCTAAAAAATTCATATTAAATGGTTCTCTTGCTGGTTCAAGTGCTTTGATGATAGCGCGGTTCGCCACCCCATACCCAACCCGTAGTGCAGCAAGTCCATATATTTTAGAAAAAGTTCTAAGCACAATTAGATTTTCATACTTACGTGTTAAACTGATTGCATTATAGTAATCTTCTGCGACTACATATTCATAATATGCTTCATCAAGCACAACGAGGATATGTGACGGCACCTTTTCTAAAAATGGAATTAATTTATTTTTTGGGATATATGTACCCGTAGGATTATTAGGACTGCAGAGCCAAATGATGTTCGTTTTCTCGTCAATCGCCTCAAGCATGGCATCTAAATTATGGTCTCCATTGACAAGAGGGATCTCCTTAATAATTGCCCCTTCAATCACTGCATTGTGCTTGTATTGAGAAAATGTTGGGGTTGCCATAATGGTACTGGCCATCGGGTGCAGTAGCGCCCTTGAAATAATTTGAATTAGATTATCTGAGCCATTCCCTAATATTATTTCATCTTCATCAACCTGTAAAAACGCTGAAAGTGTCTCTCTTAAATGAGAGGCGTAGCCATCAGGATAAAGAGCCAAACTTGTTTGATATGATTGAAGAGCTGAAAGTACATGTTCTGAGCATCCAAAAGGATTTTCATTAGATGCGAGCTTAACAATATGATCCAAATTAAATTGTTTTTTGACTGCCTCAATTGATTTTCCTGGTTGATAGGGTGTAAGTGTTAATAACTGCTCTTTCCATCTCATTTTCCCCACTCCATTCGTTCTGATTGTCATACTTTTTTAAGAATAAGATATTTTTATTATACCAAACTACTGCCAAGGTCTGGTCTTAATACCTTTGCTTCCTTTAAATATACATGAACAATCTTTTCCTGCGCTATGCCTGTATCCACATGCATCATGATTCTAATGCACATCTTCAAAGCATTCGGAACAGGAATTTCCCGCATACACATTACAGGTACATATGTCCATTTAGCAAATTTCCGCAATGCCTTTGCCGGAAATGCAGCATTAATATCTTCTGTGGTTGAAATTAATACGGAGGCGACGGAATCAGGTTGAATATGATTAACCTCAATTAATTTAGCCAAAAGCTCCTCTGTGGCAGAAACAATGGCTTCTTCAGTATTTGCGTTAACCGTCGTTGCTCCCCTCACCCCTCTGATCATGATAAATCCCCCTTGTATTAAAAACTTTTAAGCTCTTTTAATAAAACTGCTTCGGATATTTCCTGAATCCTTGGCTGTCCCACTTTATCTAGTAACACAAATCGAATAGACTCGCCAACGGACTTCTTATCCTGTTTCATTTTGACGATCAGACTCTCAAAGGTTAGCTGTACGGGTATGTTTATTTTATATCCCAATGTCGTAACCCATTCGATAAATTCATTTAAATGAAACGATAGCCCCAAAAGTTCATTGCTTAATTTTAAAGCGAAAATCATCCCGATCATAACCGCTTCACCATGGGTGAAATTACCATACCCCATTTCTGATTCAATTGCATGTCCAAGCGTATGCCCAAAATTCAAATAAGCACGGATTCCGGTTTCTCTTTCATCTTGTGAAACAAAATTATTTTTAATTCTTATGCCTTTTACCAGAGAATCCGATAATTGCTCTAATGTTAAAGATTTCAAATCATGAACATTCGTTTTTAACCAATGATAGAAATTGGGATCTGCAATAAGTGCATGTTTAATAACCTCAGCAAACCCAGAACGAATTTCTTGGATTGGCAGCGTTTTTAACAGTTCAAGATCATAAAGAACAGCTTCTGGTTGATAAAAAGCACCAATCATATTCTTTCCAAGCGGGTGGTTGATGGCAACTTTCCCGCCGACAGCACTATCATGAGCTAGAATTGTAGTGGGGACTTGAATAAAAGGGATCCCTCTCATATAGGAAGCAGCAACGAATCCCGCCAAATCCCCAACTGCACCACCGCCAAAAGAAATAATGACAGATTTCCGATCAAGATGATTCTCAAGTGCTGTTGATAGAGCCTCATAATAAACTTCAAAGGTTTTTGCCTTTTCGCCGCTAGGTGCAGTAAAAATAACGGGATTCCATGGTTTTAGAACGAGCAGCAGCTTTTCAAGATGAAGCTTACCAACAGTTTCATCAGTAATAATTAATACTCTGGTAAGATTGGTAAAATGATTGGTTAAAAAAGCACCAAGTTCTTTTCTTATACCTTCCCCAACTAAGACATGATACTTTTTTGACTCTGTTTGGATTTGTACGGTTTCCATTAAAATTCCCTCGCATATTCACGCTGTCTATTTATCTCATCGGCAAATGTATTAAAACGGTCACTGTAAAATTGTTCAACAAGCGCATTCGCAAGCTCCCAGGCAACAACATGCTCCGCAACAATTGCTGCAGCAGGTACTGCACAGCTGTCAGAACGTTCAACACTCGCAGCATACGGCTCTTTCGTTTCAATATCGACACTCATTAATGGTTTATATAGTGTCGGGATTGGTTTCATTACGCCTCTGACTACAATTGGCATCCCCGTAGTCATCCCGCCTTCAAACCCTCCCAGCCGGTTTGTTTTACGGTAATACCCTTTCTCCTTGTCCCAGGCAATCTCATCATGTACTTCACTTCCAGGCTTCCTTGCTGCTTCAAACCCAATTCCGATTTCCACACCTTTAAAAGCGTTTATACTCATTATTGCTGCTGCTAATTTTCCATCTAATTTACGATCATAATGAACATAGCTTCCCACTCCAGCTGGCATTCCTGTCGCAATAACCTCAACAACCCCGCCAATAGAGTCGCCATTTTGCTTTGCTTCATCAATAGCATTCATCATATCCTGCTCTACATTTGAGTCTGCCACCCTTACGGGAGAATTTTCTGTCCGTTCCTTTATGGCCTCTACCGTTAGGGAAGGATCTACATTTGCCTTTATTCCGCCAATTTCTACTACATGTGAAACTAGTTCAATGCCAACAAGGGATAAAAGCTTCTTGGCAACAGCACCAGCTGCTACTCTAACGGTTGTCTCTCGTGCTGAAGATCGTTCTAGAACATTTCTCATATCCCGATGTCCATATTTAATGGCACCATTTAAATCGGCATGTCCCGGTCTTGCCCGTGTTACCTTACGCTTTATTTCATCCTCTTGTCCTTCTTCTATCGCTTCAATACCCATAATAGTTGTCCAATGCTTCCAGTCATTGTTTTTCACTACTAGAGCAATTGGGGATCCTAGTGTTTTTCCATGGCGTACACCAGATACAATTTCTGCTGAATCTTTCTCAATTTGCATGCGTCTTCCACGGCCATAGCCCTTTTGACGTCTTGCCAACTCTTCATTTATATCCGAAGCCGCAAGCGGCATTCCAGCTGGCAGACCTTCTAAAATTGTTGTTAGCTGTGGCCCATGGGATTCACCAGCAGTTAAATATCTCATTCCCATTCTCTTTCCCCCTTCAACTCATTAAAGAATTATGTATCAATATATCATATCACGTTCAATAAACATAGTATAATAATTCAGAAAATAGCGGGAAAATTTTTGTATACGATTACAGAAAAAGGCACTTGTATGGTTACATACAAGTGCCTTTTTACTGTTAAATTAATAAATCCATTCGTTTACTAATTTAGAATACTCAACTACTCCAGTATCTTTAAAAAACAAGCCGATTTCTCGCTCTGCGCTTGCTGGTGAATCAGAACCATGAATAACATTTTTACCAACGGTTAATCCAAAATCACCGCGAATCGTACCAGGTGCCGCATCCTTTGGATTAGTAGAGCCCATCATTTGCCTAGCAGTTGCGATGACATTTTCACCTTGCCAAACCATTGCGAAAACAGGTCCGGATGTAATGAAATCTACTAATTCACCAAAGAATGGTCGTTCCTTGTGCTCTCCATAATGTTCTTCAGCAAGTTCAGTTGGGATGCTCATTAATTTAGCTCCAACCAATTGGAAGCCCTTTCTTTCAAATCTTGCAACAATTTCTCCAATTAAATTACGCTGTACGCCGTCCGGTTTTACCATTAAAAAAGTTTTTTCCATGAATTCCACCCCTAAATGATTATGTATATTGATTGTTTTTAGAGAACAATCCATGGAAAATGGTATCACTTTTTCGAATATTTAGCAACATAGAAAAGCTTATGCTACCTGTTCAAGTCAATGACATATGTAAGCTAGAATTTTCGTCTGCCAATATATTTTGCAATATCACGAAGTGTTTTTTTGGCTTTATTATCTGGTAATTCTTCTAATACAGCTAAAGCTTTATCTAAATAGTGATCACTCAGAGCAAATGACTTTTCGATTGCACCTGACTGTTTTATAAGGGAAATTATTTTTAAAATATCATCAGGAGCCATATTCTCATGAACCCGTTCAATTTCCCTTCGAATCTCGTCATTTTCCATTGCAAAAAGGGCTGGAGCCGTAATATTCCCTTGTAAAAGATCACTTCCTGCTGGCTTCCCTAGTGCCTTTTCGGTAGAGGTGAAATCTAAAATATCATCGATAATTTGATAGGACATTCCCACGAAATACCCAAAACGGAAAAGCTTTTTATGGAAGGACTCTTCAACCCCTGCAGCAATTGCACCTAATTGGCAGCTGACAGCAATTAACAATGCTGTTTTCCTCTTAATTCTACGAAGATAATCCCGAAGGTTTTGATTAAAACGGTATTTGTCTTTTATCTGCTGAATTTCCCCCAAAGTCACTTCAACGATCGTATTTGCTAAAATTTTATGGGCAGCAGGTTTTTCGATATTTGTCATTAATTCTAATGCGAGGGCAAAAACAAAGTCGCCGGTATACATCGCGATTTTATTATCCCATTTTGATTTAACAGTTGGCTGGCCTCTGCGAAGATCAGCATCATCGATTACATCATCATGGACAAGGGATGCCATATGAATAAGTTCGAGGGCAACAGCAACATTTTTCATCACATGTATATCATAATGACCAAATTTTCCCGCAAGCAAAACAAAAACAGGACGAATTCTTTTTCCTCCGGCTTGTAATGTATGCATCGATGCTTGTTTCAAAAGAACAGACTCAGGTTGGATTGTCTCCTCCAACTCTTTTTCGATTATGTTAATATCCGAATTCAAAAATGAATACATCATTTTTAATTTCATTTGTATTCACCCAGCTTTTCATCCTGTCTTCTATTTCAATGTATTAATTTTTTTTGCCAATATGAACAGCGGCCGCACCGCCGCTATACGGTTTGAATTTCACATCTTTGAAGCCCGCTTGTTCAAACATTTTGGCAAGCTCCCTCGTTCCTGGAAAGTCACGTGCTGATTCATGAAGCCAGGCATATTCTCTATAGCTCTTTGCTAACAATTTTCCAAACAACGGCATAATAAAACGGAAGTAAAAATAATAAAGCTGTTTATAGCCGATTAATGTAGGTTGTGATGTCTCAAGACAGACAGCAATACCACCCGGCTTTACTACCCGATGCATTTCTTTCAATACCTGCATGTAATCTGGGACATTCCTTAAGCCAAAGCCAATCGTAACATAATCAAAGCTATTATCAGGAAAGGGCAGTTCCATTGCGTTGCCGTGGATTAATTTAACCTGCTTAAGACCCAGTCCTTTAACCTTTTCAATTCCAACATTCAACATATTTTGGCTAAAATCTAACCCAGCCACTTCACCTGTCGGACCTACTGCTTCAGCTAAGGCAATTGTCCAATCGGCCGTTCCGCAGCAAACATCGAGAGCTTTTGAACCAGGCTGAACATTCATTCTTTTCATGGTGTCCTTCCGCCACTTGATGTGCTGCTGAAAACTAATAACTGAATTCATTTTATCATAGTTATCAGATATCTTTTCAAACACATTGTGAACGCGCTGTTCTTTCGATTGCTGCATTTTTTACCCTTCTTCCACAAAAGATTTTGCATATGGCTTGTATTGATTCAACAACATCGTAATCCTTTTTTCAAGTAAGTCATTTAAGTAAGGAAGCTGTTTTACTCCTTTTTCAATAACTTGTTTGGAAAGTTCTAGATAGTGGTCGCAAATCTGTAATAAATAATTTCGTTGCTCACCTGTTAATTCTTTCAATTTTGTTTCATTACCAGGGAAGATAATATTCTTCAAGGATTCAAATAATATGGAGCTTTCTGAATGAAAATATTGCTTTTTTTCATTTAGTAACCGTTTAAAAAATAACAAATTAGCAAGGAAATCATTCCATAAATCTACTTTAAAATAATCGGAGAGCTTTGTAAGTAAGGAACTTTCAATCCGCTTCATACTAATCATCAGTTTTTCTATTCCCTCAGGATTACATTGGTAAACAAAAATCTTATTTTCGTTGACTTCTTTTACCCCTTTTGAGAGTGATTTAATCATCATAATATCTTCTGAATCGGCAAGATGTTTATAATATAAGCCGCTAAAATAATCCCCGGCGAGAACTGTTAATTGACGATTTTTTTCATCTTTTGATTCATTGGAAATATGTTCATGGGTATCAAGGGCAATTTGAATTAACATTATTGACAATGCATAGTTCTGGATATCACTAAAAGACAATTCAAGCCGATCCATTATTGAGATGAGGATAAGAAGCTTATCTTCGTCAATAATTGGGGTTTCAATATAATCGAGCAAGTATGAGTCAAAAACCTTTTTCTCGATTTGATCCCTAATAATTGTAAATTTTTGTCGAATATCCTGCACACTAATCACCCTTGTTTCCCAGAAGTAATATCCTATGTATTTTTATTTGCCGATAGGAAAGTAAAACTTTCCAATCAGGCATAAGTGCAACTACGCCTCTGTCTTCGCCTAACGGCTTGCCAATCGGCGAGTTTTCTTTATCTTTTGGAAAGAAAAATTCATGCCCATGAAATAAAGAAAATCATAATCCAAATTTCTTAAACACAAGGCAGACACCATTATATCATAAAAGGCATCCTATGGGCAGGAATTCACAAAATAATCATTACTATACAACTTTGACTTATTACATGCTGATTAGAAAAGCCCTGCTTATTTCTTCATTTCGCTTTCTAATCCACCAAATTGGGTGAGAATTTTTGCGTCTCCCCTAATTTTGATTGCTGAAGTATGCTCCGTAAATTGAGCAATTAGTACCTCACCTTTATCAAGCTTTTCTGAATGATGGAATCTTGTATCTGTACCTCTAGTTAAACCGATTACACTGACACCATCTTCAATGGCTTTAATGACTATATAATCATTATTTTGCTGATTGCGCTTTTCCAATATAATCACTCCAAATATGTTAGAAATAATCGACACTACTATTTTATTAAGGAAAGTACCTCTGAACGAGCAATTGCATCATCTGCAAAAACACCGCGAACTGCAGTAGTAACTGTTTTTGAGCCCGGCTTTTTTACACCGCGCATCGTCATGCACATATGCTCTGCTTCGACCACTATCATAACCCCATGGGGCTCTAGCTTCTCCATCATGCTGTCTGCAATAGTCGAGGTAATCCGTTCTTGAAGCTGTGGTCTTTTGGCGACTGCTTCAACAGCCCGCGCTAGTTTACTTAAGCCCGTGACACGACCGTTTTGCGGAATATAGGCCACATGTGCTTTTCCAAAGAATGGGACGAGATGATGTTCACACATCGAATAAAACGGAATATCTTTCACTAACACTAATTCTTCATGGTCTTCACTAAAAATAGTCTCAAAATGCTGCTTTGGATCCTCATTTAATCCGCTGAACACTTCCTCGTACATTTTTGCAACTCTTTTTGGTGTATCAAGCAAACCTTCACGATTTGGCTCTTCACCGATTGCTTCTAATATTAAACGCACCGCCTCTTCAATTTGGGCACGGTTCACTTCTAACATACTGAATACCTCCTAGAGTATATCTATCAAGTATAGACGACAAATACATATTAGCATAATCCTTTCTTTACAGGCAAAAAACAAAATTCTTTTTCATCCTTCGGTTTATGAAAAAGAAAAAAGGTCATGGAATATTTCCATGACCTTTTTGCTTTAGCAATCGCTTAAAGCAATAATTTATGTAATTATTTTACTGCGTCTTTAAGCGCCTTACCTGGTTTGAAAGCTGGAACCTTGCTTGCAGCGATTTCGATTTCATCACCTGTTTGAGGGTTACGACCTTTACGTGCCGCACGCTCGCGTACTTCAAAGTTTCCAAAACCAATTAATTGTACTTTATCACCATTTTTTAAAGCATCTAAAATCGCATCAAAAACAGCATCAACTGCTTTTGTAGCGTCCTTTTTTGAAAGCTCGCTAGCTTCAGCAACTGCATTAATAAGTTCTGTCTTGTTCATGCCATTCACCTCCTCCCAAAGAATTATCAAGATTCGTAAATAAGATTACTTATCTACATTTCTAAACAATTTTTCTAATTTCTATACGTCATAGTGCATTTTTATTACCAAATTAATACATATCGACTTTTTTAGTGACATAATTCTATGTTTTAATAAAAACCCCTTTGAATATAAGGTTCCAAGCACTATAACGTAATTCTGTTAAAAGATTATCATAATCAATTCAGCATAGCAAGAAGATTTCATGAAATTATGGTAATCTTTTCTTTCATTAGACAAAATTCTACTATATTGGACTTTTTTGGATAGAATATTGTCACAAAAATAAAAAAAGACTCCAATCCGGAGTCCGAAAATCTATAGGATAATGGCAATTAAGCCACCTGACCCTTCGTTTATGATTCTCTCTAGAGTTTCTTTTAATTTATATCTTGCATTCTCCGGCATCAAGGATAGCTTGGCTTGGATCCCCTCACGGACAATAGAACTTAGGCTGCGTCCAAAGATATCAGAATTCCAAATCGATAATGGATCATCCTCGAAGTCCTGCATTAGGTAGCGGACAAGCTCTTCACTTTGTTTTTCCGTACCGATGATAGGGGCAAATTCCGATTCGACATCAACCTTAATCATGTGAATCGATGGCGCTACTGCTCTTAACCTAACTCCAAACCTTGCACCTTGGCGGATGATTTCCGGTTCCTCAAGGCTCATATCAGAAAGGGTTGGTGAGGCAATCCCGTAACCTGTCTGTTTCACCATTTTTAAGGCATCTGCAATGTGATCATATTCTGCTTTTGCATGGGCAAAATCCTGCATGAGTTCAAGAAGATGATCTTTCCCTCTAATTTCTACCCCAACAATTTCTTTTAAAATATCATCATATAATTCATCCGGCGCAAGCAAATCGATTTCTGCAACACCTGAACCCATCTCTATCCCTGCTAAGCCCGCTCGCTCAATAAATTCAAAATCACTAAACTGCTGGACAACACGATCAACATCTCGTAATCTCTTGATATCTTTTACTGTTTCCTTTACTGCCTCTTGATAGCTTTCACGGAGCCAATGGTTTTCTCTAAGCACCATTACCCAGCTTGGAAGGTTGACATTGACTTCAAGTACTGGGAACTCGTAAAGTGCCTCGCGGAGGACATTGAGCACATCACTGTCACGCATACTTTCAACACTCATTGCAATTACGGGAATATCATATTTTTCAGCTAAACTCGTTCTTAGTGTTTCGGTGCTAGGGTGGTATGGCTGTGCACTGTTAACAACCATGATAAATGGTTTGCCAACTTCCTTCAGCTCATCAATCACTCTTTCTTCCGCTTCAATATAGTTGCTTCGAGGAATCTCTCCGATTGTTCCATCCGTAGTGACGACTACCCCGATTGTAGAATGTTCCTGGATTACTTTTCTTGTGCCAATCTCAGCTGCTTCGTGAAACGGTATAGGCTCTTCGTACCAAGGTGTATTAATCATTCTCGGCCCATTTTCATCCTCATAGCCTTTAGCACCCGGGACAGTATACCCAACACAGTCAACCAGTCTGATATTAACATTAAGACCCTCATCGACATGAACAGTTGCTGCCTGATTTGGCACGAATTTCGGCTCGGTTGTCATGATTGTTTTTCCGGCTGCACTTTGCGGCAGCTCATCTTGTGCCCGTGATCTCTCCGCTTCACTGTTTATATTCGGTAAAACAACAAGCTCCATAAATTTTTTAATAAAAGTTGACTTTCCTGTTCGTACTGCTCCTACTACTCCTAGATAAATATCGCCGCCTGTTCTTTCGGCAATATCTTTAAAAATATCGACCTTTTCCAAGTGATCCCCTCCTGATCATAGAGTAAAGTGGGATAATATTATCCATATTAGGTATTTTTGGACAGTATATGTTTATGACGTTGTCCTATCTTGTTATGACACTTTTCTAAAATTTTTTACCCCCTTATTAAAAATTCGTTGGATGCACGGATATCTGTATTTTTCTGAATATTTGAATTTATGGAGGGTTTCTAACTATGGACACCGGTATAGAAACCCAAAAATGTCCATATCACGATATTATTTTTCAACATAAAAAACCCTTCTCCTACAATATATTTCTAAGGAGAAGGGTTATGACTAAAATTAAAAACGGAAGCATCCGTTTAGCGCAAGACAGGCCAGGGGCCCACTTCGACTGGGATAAAGGAAAATCGAAAAGCGCCTTGTCCAGGGGCGATATAGGGAGAATTATCGACTGGCAAGCATAGCGAAGCCAGAGATTAGTCTCCCTTAATGCGTACAGAGAGTGATACCTTTCTGTAGACAGGCATAAAACGATCTTTATTCTTCGAGAAAAACGGGTTCCTTACGTTTGGAATCGACCGTGTATGGTAAGGAATATGCAGGAACAAACATCGAGTCTTTCACTAAAATGGAGCGAATATCCTCGCCTGGTTTCAAAACTAAGTCCTTTTTCTTTAGTGCTTGATAAAGGTCTGGCCTGTAATCCACATATACCTCAGCATCCCCTGTTATGACCAAGGAGAGGTTTTGATTAGTAAAGGGACTAATAACATATGGAGGCTCTTTATATCCTAATTGTTTATAATCCAGCGAAAACACATTTTTGGAAATCTGTTTTTTATAAGGCGGAAAACCGTTTGATTTTATTCTTAATTTAATATCACGAATGGTTTCAGTCATCCGTAAGTCTAATAATTTTACAGTTGGATTGGTTTCCACATCAACAAGTACATATTGAAAAACCCCTCCGCTTTCAAAGGCATTTCCTGGAGGTTCAGCCATATACTTCGGAGCAATTTTTTTAAACTCAATCGGATATTTTTGATATATAGGCGTATCTGCCTCCTTAGTTTTGATCGGCAGAATGCCTCCATTGTCCTTCCTAAAGTCATCTACAGCAGTTTGCACTGCTTGTATTTGATCTTTATAAGGGATTTGATTCTGCGCCAATTCTTCTTTAGGGTACATACATCCCGATAACAGCACAACTGTTATAACAAGAAAAAAGCCCAGCATGTTTCTTTTCATAAAATCACCTTTTTATCTATGTAATTAATCCTGTTATCCAAGGAATACAATCAGCAGAGTCAATCCTGCAACAATCAAAAAAATATAAGCGATAATTGCTGTCATAACCCGGAAAACCCCTTTTAATTTATACCTGCTTAAATAAATGGTTATGATTGCAAGAAACATAAGAGCCATGCCGGCAATTGATATCCACATTTTTAACATACCTGGTGACAAACATCATTCCCCCTTTTTCGACTGCTATTATACCATAGGTTAATGTTGTAAAAAAAATAAAAAAACTCTCCCATTGGCAAGCCCCTTAAGGGGAAGACAGATGCGTAGTTGCTCTTATGCATGAAAAGGAAGTTATACTTTCCATTGGGCCAAAAAAAACTGAAGTAAAGAGGGGCGAATTCTCTACTTCAGTAAGTTGGACTAAATAACCCATTCTCCAGCGTCATACTACCAAGATGCTTCGTTGCATTGTATGCAATTTAGATAAAAAGCGCATCATATGAACGCCCAATTTATTATTGATAAATCACATTTTTAGTCTTCAGCATTTTTTTCATCCAGCACATTTACTAAATCTTCCATCTCATGAGTTTTCCCTCGAGCCATTAACACATCAACTGCATCTTTTGGGTTCTTACCGTCAAATAAAACGTTATACAGCGCAGAGGTAATAGGCATAGTTACGTCATACTTTTTAGCCAGCTGATAAGCCGCTTTGGTTGTCCTTACACCCTCAACGACCATTCCCATATTATCAAGAACTTCATCAAGTGTTTTCCCCTTACCAAGCAAATTGCCAGCTCTCCAGTTCCTTGAATGGACACTAGTACAAGTAACAATTAAATCGCCTATTCCTGTTAATCCGGAAAATGTTAACGGATTTGCACCCATTTTTGTGCCGAGACGCGCTATTTCCGCTAATCCGCGAGTCATCAAGGCCGCCTTAGCATTATCCCCATAGCCAAGCCCATCTGTTATACCTGCAGCTAATGCAATAATATTCTTTAATGCACCGCCAATTTCAACACCAATTACATCAGAATTCGTGTATACGCGAAAATTATGGTTGATGAATAAGTCCTGAATCTTTTCAGCAGCTTCCATATTGTCTGAAGCAACCGTCACTGTTGTTGGATGCCTGAGGCTAACCTCTTCAGCATGACTTGGGCCGGAAAGGACAACAACGTCTTTTAAGAGCTCTTTTGGCATTTCTTCTTTAATCATTTCGGTTATTCGTAACAAGGTATCAGGCTCAATTCCTTTACTAACATGTGCAATCGTAATAGGAACTGCTTGTACTGCACGGATTTTCCTAAGAACTTCGCGAATGGCCTTTGTAGGTACAGCTAAAATAACAGTTTCCGCTCCGGCTAAAGCATCACTTAATGAAGCATAGCCAACAATTAATTCTGGCAAAATAATTTCAGGTAAATATTTTTTATTTGTATGATATTCATTGATTTCCTTTACTTGGTCTTCATTATGGCTCCATAGACGAACCTCATGAGCATTATCTGCTAGCACAATCGCTAGTGCTGTTCCCCAGCTTCCAGCTCCTACAACGGCTATAGCCGCTTTTTTATCCTGCATTATAGTACACCCGCCTCATCTTATTTTCTTTCTCTGGCATAAATTTTGATAGGGGTTCCCTCAAATCCAAATGCGTCTCTAATTCGATTCTCAAGAAACCGCTCATAGGAGAAATGCAATAATTCAGGTTCATTGACAAAAACAACAAATGTAGGAGGTTTAACTGCTACTTGTGTAGCATAATAAATTTTCAAGCGTTTCCCTTTGTCAGTTGGTGTCGGATTCATGGCGACCGCATCCATAATTACATCATTTAACACACTTGTTTCAACCCGCATAGAATGGTTTTCACTTGCGGTATTGATCATTGGCAGCAGGGTATGAATCCGCTTTTTCGTTTTTGCAGATAAAAACACAATTGGAGCATAACTAAGAAATAAGAAATGTTCCCTAATCTTTTGTTCCAGCTCTTTCATTGTCTTCTCATCTTTTTCAATTGCATCCCACTTATTAACCACAATGACAACGGCACGGCCTGCCTCATGGGCATATCCGGCAATCTTCTTATCTTGCTCAATGATTCCTTCTTCTGCGTTAATGACCACAAGAACGACATCGGAACGTTCAATCGCCCTAAGTGCACGGAGAACACTATATTTTTCGGTACTCTCATACACTTTTCCTTTTTTTCTTATTCCTGCTGTATCAATGATGACATATTTTTGCCCATTATACGTATATGGTGAATCGATTGCGTCACGTGTTGTGCCTGCAATATTGCTGACGATTACCCGATCCTCACCCAAAATTGCATTTACAAGCGATGACTTCCCGACATTTGGCCGTCCAATTAAGGAAAACTTGACCACGTCATCATCATATTCTAATGGCTTGTTTTTAGGAAAGTGTTTTGCAGCCTCGTCCAATAAATCACCTAGGCCTAGTCCGTGTGAACCGGAAACGGGGATGGGTTCACCAAATCCCAGTGAATAAAAATCATAAATTTGCTCCCGCATTTCAGGATTATCGATTTTATTAACCCCTAATACAATGGGTTTTTTAGACTTATATAATATTTTTGCAACTTCTTCATCTGCAGCAGTTACCCCTTCTCGTCCATTTGTTAAGAAGATAATAACATCTGCTTCATCAATCGCCACTTCTGCCTGCTGACGAATCTGCTCAAGAAACGGTTCATCACCAATATCAATTCCACCTGTATCGATTACATTAAAATCATGTGTCAACCATTCACCTGAACTATAAATACGATCTCTTGTTACACCCGGAATATCCTCAACGATGGAAATACGTTCACCGACAATTCGATTAAAAATCGTTGATTTTCCAACGTTAGGTCGTCCAACAATGGCAATAACTGGTTTTACCATAATGACCGCCATCCTTTCTTATATTGAAAAAACTTATTATAATGTTAGCATTAAATCCATAAGGTTCTTATTCAGTAAAGAAACCCTTCTGTCATTTAGAAGGGCCTAACTTTATTATTTTATCAATGTTAATCCTTTCCCGCAATCAAAAGCATAACAAGAATCTTTATCATGATATTTTTTGTTTACCTTTTTCAAAAAAATGAAAGTGGCTTTGTAAGATCTCACCTGCATTTTCTAATAAGCTCCATCCAACGAGCAATGCAGCAATTAAGGTACAAACGTCAAGATATTCAAAATCGCCTATTTTATACGGAAAAGGAAATTTATTCAAGATATAGGCATGTAAAAATTCACCCTGCATGGTTCCGCATATCATAATTAACAATCGCCCTTTTAATGACTTTTGCAAAAGAATGGCTAAATACCCAAAGACAATTCCCATCATCCATTCTTTTTTAATGATAATCCAAATAGGGTCAAAGATCTCGAATAAATGGAAGGTAACATAAGCAATTGACACGATAATTGAACAAATAAAATAATAGATAATTGCTCCTCGTTTTTCCTGGCTAATAAATATATAAGAAGTGATTAGTAAAAATAAACCACTAGCCTGTATTTCAAAGATTCCTACCATGAACTGAAAATTAGCTAAAAATATCAAAATGAGAATGATTACTGACAGTTTTAACCGATATGGATTCTTTTTATTTACCAAAAAAGTAAGGTACACCCAAAAGAACCAACTAATCCAATAAAACATTGCCCCTTCCATTTCACTCACCTCCTATTATTTTCATTATTGGTAATCTTTATGTACTTTCATACTTCCTTGAATAATATTTCTAATGTGATTCATCTTATTAAGAGGAGGTGTGGATGAATGGGAGAAGACCGCCAAGAAAAAAAAATAAAAGCAAGCAGAAGAGTAGAGTCAGACCGTGATCAGGCATTGCACTACCCAGGTGCAACCAAGCTTTCAAGCCCCGAAGAGGCACGTGGTTTAAATGATGGGAAAAGATAATGGATTAAATAAAGAAAACTCGCCGATAGGCGAGCCCCGTAGTTGCACTTAGCCTAATAGGAAAGTTATACTTTCCTATTAGCCAAAAAAAGCTCTCGCACGAGAGCTTTTATTTAATAGAACGACAGCTGTATTGTTTCGTATCAATTCCTCTTTGATTTAACCAATGATAGGTTTCGCCTGAAATTATCAGCGGCACTTTTTTTAAATCAGAAATGTTTTTTGCTCCTAAAGCAGTCATAATCATGGTTAATTCATTATGCAGTGTTTCGATTTCTTTCTGCAATGCATCTAATCCATTTTCAACTAGAATCCGCAAGAAAAAACCCGCCATGCCGATTGCATTTGCGCCCATAGCAATGCCCTTTGCAATGTCATGTCCTGTCAAAAAACCACCGGAGCCAATGATGGAAATTTTGTCAGTATTTAATGCGGCTTCAATGATAGAAATTGGCGTGGGAATGCCCCATCCATTAAAAAATGAGAAACTTTTTTCTCTACGCTTATTTTCTATTTCTGCGAAATTTGTTCCCCCGGAGCCCCCAATATCAACACCAGCGACGCCGACTTGTGAAAGTGTTTTTACTGTTTCCTTTGTCATCCCGAAACCTACTTCTTTAACAAAAACAGGAACATCTACCGCTTTAACAATTGTCTCTATTCTTTTTATGGCACCGGAAAAATCTCGATCGCCCTCAGGCATCGTTAGTTCTTGTATCACATTTAAATGGATCTGCAAAGCATTGGCCTCAATCATATTAATTGCGATTTTAGCATTCTCTACTGTTGCTTCACTGCCTAAATTAGCTATTATAATCCCTTGTGGATTTTCTTTTCGGACTATTTCATATGTATATCTTTCGCCCTTATCCTTTATAGCAGACATTTGAGACCCTACGGCCATTGCTAACCCAGTCAATTTTGCAGCCATTGCCAGTTCTTTGTTAATCTGATACGTCTTTTCACCACCGCCGCCAGTCATCGCATTGATAAAAATTGGCGAACTTAAAGAAAGTTCGCCAATTGAATGGTCTAATCGAACATCGGTTACATTGATATTCGGTAAGCTTTGGTGAATAAATTTGATATCATCGAAAACTGTTGAACGGTTTTGCCTATTTTTTAGTGCAAGGCGAATGTGATCCCATTTTCGTTCAGATCTAGACACTTAAATCACCATTATTTTCTTAGATTCTTTAATTTATCTCCAATAACTTCACCAAGCTGGAAGCCTTTTGACTCTTCAGGAAGCTCATAATCAAGATTTTCCTCTACATCTTTCTCAAGCAATTCTTTTATGCTCAATGATAGACGTTGATCTTGTTCATTCGCTTCAAGAACTTTTACCTTTACATCTTGCCCTTCTTTTAGAACTTCATGCGGTGTTCCAATGTGCTTATGGGCAATTTGAGAAATATGAACAAGACCTTCTACACCTGGGAAGACTTCCACAAAAGCACCATAAGAGACTAATCTTTTAACTGTACCATCTAAAATACTTCCCTTTGGTGCTTTTTCAGAAATATTGAACCATGGTCCTGGAAGTGTTTCTTTTATTGATAAAGAAATCCTTTCATTATCGCGATCCACACTTAATACCTTCACTTTGACCTGTTGACCTTCATGAACAACATCTGATGGCTTATCAACATGCTCATATGATAATTGTGAAATATGAACAAGACCATCGATTCCACCGATATCTACGAATGCTCCAAAATCAGTTATTCTTTGAACTGTACCATTAATTACTTGGCCCACATTAAGTGCATCAAGAAGATTTTGTTTTTGTTTACCTTTTTCTTCTTCCACAACTGCTCGGTGTGAAAGGATTAAGCGATTCTTTTCTTTATCAAGTTCAACAATCTTAAAGGAAAGCGTACGCCCTTTGTAATCGCTGAAATCCTCGACAAAATGTGCTTCTACAAGCGATGCTGGAACAAAACCGCGGACGCCAAGATCCACAACGAGGCCGCCTTTCACGACATCCTTTACTTCTGTCTCAAAAACCTCTCCATTTTGGAATTGTTGTTCTAAGCTTTCCCAGGCCTTTTCTGCATCAACTTTCCTTTTCGAAAGAATCAATGCTTCTTCCTCTACTTTTAAAACTTCAAGTTCTAACTCATCACCTTCTGTAGCTGCATCGGATGCTTTTTCAATATGCAGACTTGATAGTTCACTAATGGGAATAATTCCATCTAGTTTACTTCCTTGAACAGCTACAAGCACCTGCTTTTCTTCTACTTTAGTAACCTGTCCAGTTACTTTATCTCCAATTTCAAAGCTTTTTACTTCTACTTGGTTTAATTCTTCCGACATATGTATTCCTCCTTAATCCATTTACTCCTAAAATCTATATATGATCTGATGAATGCCGCGCAGCAGACACCACATATAAAACAAACTTTAAAAGCAAAGAATATTCAAAAAAAATCCCTTTTAATTAACTTCTTACAAATAGGCTATTTTGTCAAGCAGAACCTATCGATGCTCTTTTATAAGTTTATGAATTTCAGACATAATTAATTCAGTAACTTGATCCACTGATGCTTTTGTCTTTCTCATTTCATTCATATCTATTGGTTTTCCATAGACCACCTTTAATTTCTTGAAACTTTTATACGGGCCAATAACTGCGCATGGAACAACCTGTGCATCAGACCTTAAAGCAAAAAATCCAGCTCCCGAAAGGCCTTTACCCAGCTCTCCAGTCTTACTTCTTGTGCCCTCTGGAAAAAGACCAAAAACTTGCCCTTCTTTAAGAATCTTTAAGCCTGTTCTAAGCGCCTCTCGGTCGCTAAAGCCCCTTTTTACAGGGAAGGCATTACATTTTCTAACGATTCCACCAAGCAATGGAACGCGAAATATTTCTTCCTTCGCCATATAATGAACTGGACGAGGTGCCATGATTCCAACAACTATTGGATCAAAATTATGGATATGATTGGAACAAAGAAGTACTCCGCCTTCTTTTGGAATATTTTCTATTCCAATGGCCTTTATCCTATACCACGGTTTAAAAATAGTATAAACCACTGACTTTGCAAAATCATAAAACGTCACACTTCCCCAATCCTTTCGTGCACCAGGGCCATAATTTTTTCAACAACTTCAGGAATGGTCAAAGAAGTTGTATCAATTTCAGTTGCATCATCGGCTTTTTTTAATGGAGCTACTTCTCTCTCTGAGTCAATTTTATCTCTACGTGCAATTTCTTTTTTTAACTTTTCTAAATCGGAAGGAAAACCTTTTTGCAGATTTTCTTGATGGCGCCTTTCTGCTCTTTCCTCAACACTAGCAAGCAAAAAAACCTTTACTTCTGCATTAGGCAAAACATGTGTTCCAATATCCCTTCCATCCATGACAACACCGCCTTCTGTGGCAAAATCTTGCTGTCTTCTAACCATTTCTTCACGAACCTTTTGATGGATAGAAACAATGGAAACATTATTAGTTACTTCTGAAGAACGAATCTCTTGAGTGACATCTTTATTGTCAAGATAGACTAATTGTCCTATATCTGAAGGCAACAATTTAATATCAGAGGTTAATAGAGTGTCTAATAAAGATGCTTCATCTCTCAGATCAAGTTGGTTTACGATTGCTTTATATGTCAAAGCCCGGTACATCGCACCAGTATCGATATACACATAAGAAAGTTTTTCTGCCACAATTTTTGCCACTGTACTCTTTCCGGCTGCAGCAGGGCCGTCAATTGCGATTGATAATTTCTTTTCCATAAATCCTCCTAATACAATCATGGTTGTCTCATTTATTGTCTTCTTTTATTTTACCACAAGATAAAGAAATGCCTCTTTTTTTTAACTTTTTTGATCAATAAAAAATAAAGCAGGAACTCCTGCTTTATTTTTACATTATTTTTCTCCCCCTTGAAAGGTTTGGAGAATTTCAGTAAAGGTATTTTCATTAACTCCTTCGTATCTTGTCAGTTGTTTTATTTGCGGGAAGATATCTATTTGATGAAAAAATAATTGGGATAAAAATAGAAACACAAACTGTATGATCACAACTTTAATTAGAAGACTTTCTACCCTCTTCATAACCATCACTCCAACATCATATCCATATATGTTTATTATTTACCCCTATGGTTTTTTTATTCCCGAAAGTAGAGATTGCAAGTGAAGGCATTGAAAAAAGGAAAAGCAATTGCTTTTCCTTAAAGAACGTCCTGGTAAATGGCTTCAGCATTTTTCAGTTTATCAACTTGTTCTTCAAAACCATTTTTTGCATTAATAAAAATTCGATAGGTATCCTCACCAATTGTCCCAAGGAACTCATAACATAATACATCTTCATTTAAATCATTCACTATTATTGCTTGACGGTCTTCCATCACCTTTAAGTTAGGATTTACTTTTGTACGAGCTTGTTCCATTGTTATTGCAGGTTTTTCAATAGTTCTTGTCTGGAAGGATTTTAAATACTCCCCTGCGGATACACCAATAATATCTCCATTGTCTAGTGCTACTTTTACTTTCACCGCTTCAGGATAAATTCTTACTCCATTAATATTGGTTACAAAATTGAAAACGCCAATATTATCATATTGTGTACTCTCAAATACCTCCAAATCCTTAAATCCATTTTCCTTTAAAAACTCTGCAGCCTTGTTGTCCGCTTCATTGAGACTTAAAACTTGTTTCTTTACATCCCGATTATTAATAAACCAAATGGGATGTCCAGCTTTTTTGGTAATATCCATGCTTGCTTCTTGTCTGGTTTGTTTATTTTTGATTGACACGCTATAAAACCCATAATCGGAGCCTTTTCCGTTTTCAGTAACCTTTACCTGTGCATTGCTATCAAACTTCATATATTTTTTGGCTATCTGAATTGCCTCTTGCCGTGAAATGGTTTTTCCTTGTATTTTCTTAAAGTTTTCATCCTTTTTTTGCATATTCACAAAAGTTGGTCCAAAGTCGCTTTCCTCATAGCTGGAAACTGTTTTTTCGACTGTTTTGAAGCCATCAATGATGGTGTTGTCGGTTGATTCTTTGCCTGATGCAAGTGCTAACTCGACATCCATCCAGCGCAGATTATTTTTCAATACCATGTGCTGAACATTTCGGAGTTCGTTCTGAATGTCACCAGACTGCTTATAGAGTACCTTTAATGTGTCATACTCCTTATCTGACAAAGGTTTTTTTTCCAAGTCTCTAACAGCGGTTCGGTAGCTGAAGTTGCCGATATTAGCTAAAAACTCCTCTGTCTTATTAAACGGTAATAATGTTAGTGGCAGCTGCCCCACATCACCATGTGCCTGCGAAGTAAGTCTCCACACTTCAATTAATGATGGAGACAAGGTAGTCTTAGAATTCATGGCAAGCGTTGTCCCAATTTTATCGTGTAGTATATCCATCCGGTAGGAAAGGTTATGGAATGCCCGCTGATAGTTGTTTTCTGCGTTTAAAAGAATAGCATTTTTTTCTTGGTGTTCTTGGTAGCCCCAATAAGCTGTTCCTGCAACACCCACTGCAAGAACACCTATTAATATACCTCTAATCATTTCTACTCACCTCTCTACTTGCAAAAAATATGCTGACCAATGCGTTTGATTTGCGGCCTGCCCCATATCCAGCCACTAGTGGCAGTATTAGGGTTAAAGTAGTAAATTGCCTCACCCGTTGGATCCCATCCATTGATTGCATCTAATACCGCTTTTTTTGAAGTTTCATTCGGAGTCAACCATATCTGCCCATCAGCAACGGCAGTAAAAGCTCCTGGTTCAAAAATAACTCCAGAAACGGTGTTAGGAAATGAAGCACTATTTACCCGGTTTAGGATAACCGCTGCGACCGCAACTTGGCCAATATACGGTTCACCCCTTGACTCTCCATGAACAGCGTTCGCCATTAGACGGATATCATTTTGCGAAAAACCACTTGGCGTGTTTGCTGCTGTTGGCTTTTTTGGTGCTGGTTTATTCGGTGCTGCAGGTTTTGGCGTTGCAGGCTTTGGTGCTGCAGGCTTTGGCGCAGCAGGCTTTGGCGCTGCTTGGTTTGTTGGTGCTTTATTTGCAGGTGCTTTAGGACTTGGAGCACTCTGCTTTCTTTGATCGACACCACCGTAATGAGTAAATTTCTTCCCAGATTTTATTTGCTTTTTTACAAATTGCTCATTGTATTTACTTACTTTGACTAGTTTTGCTTTTGTTGCTGCCCCTGCAAGCCCGTCAATTGGCAACCCATATTCATATTGAAAGTTTCTAAGCGCCCAATATGTCCCCCACCCAAAAACTCCATCAATTTTCCCGTTAAAGTAGCCGATATACTGAAGCCTAGATTGCAGCTCAATAACATCATCACCAACAGCTCCTTTTTGGATTACCTGATTAGAAAAGGCATGGACCTCATGGTTCTCCATAAAAGATAATGACACAGTGCAGAAAAAGATTAGGATGAAGTATTTGATTAGGTTGTTTTTCTTTTTCATGGAATTATTACCCCCATATGAATCTTTTTAGCATTAACCCTATTTTTTGTTTTATTGGTGTTTTTATTCCAATTAATGAAGATAAATAAAAAAAACCCTTCATCAGGAATGAAGAGTCTTTTGTACAGGATATTGTTTTTTAAAATGATTAGCGCTCAAGATTTTCGCTTTTTTCACTTTTCGTAACCCAAACCACCATAGAAATATCATAAAAGGAAAAATAATAAACAGCCAATGTTCTAGTGAAATCAAAATAAAATCATAGAATCCATGTAAAATAAATGGCAAAAGCAAAGAGAGTACTACCCACTTCGCTTTATTTCCTTCAGTGAACTTTGCTTTTCCAATATAATAGCCCATAATAACCCCAAAGAGGGCATGGCTTGATACTGGCAATAAGGCACGTGTCATCGCATGTTCAATCCCATTTGCAATTAAATAAAAGATATTTTCAACAGTAGCAAAACCAAGAGAAACTGCTACTCCATATACAATTCCATCAAATGGTTCATCAAACTCAACATGCTGATAAACAGCATAAAAAAGAATGAACCATTTAAAAAATTCTTCCAGAAGGCTTGAGCTTAGAAACGCATCGACAAGATCCGATTTAAGCAAATGCTCTATTTCAAGGACATGTTGAATAAACATGATTGGAAAAACCAAAAGCGCTCCGTAAATAAATGTCCGAAGAACAAAGGAAACTGGCTCTGGTTCATATTCATCTTTTAAATAAAAATAACTAAGTAATGCCAAACCGGGGGCAACTCCGGCAGATAAAATTCCCAGCATGATGAACCTCTTTTCCAATCCTTTTTCTTTAGCCGATAGGAAAGTATAACTTTCCTATTAGGCATAAGTGCAACTACGCCTCTGTCTTCGCCTAACGGCTCGCTTCTTTATCGTAACATGGAAACAGCATAAAGAAAATGAAAGATTCATCCCAACAAAGGTGGTAACTAAATCAAAAATACCCAAATCCAACAAGTAAACATATTGAAATTTAAAAATTGATCGTCTCTATGCCGCTTGCCATTACTACTGCTAATTTAATCCTTGCCTTTTTTGAGTCATTATCGCTCCCAAGGATTACGCCCTTTTTATAAAGGTCAAAAGCACTTCCCTCGTAATCATAGGTTGTGTATACAGCACCCTCTTCAGCACTGGTTGTAATAACTAGTTTTATTCCATCTTTAATGGCCTTTTCGATTTCTTCCATCATCTTAGGAGCCACCTGTCCTCTTCCTACTCCTTCTAGGATAATGCCACCTACACCTGCCTCACGAGCAGCCTTGATAAATTTCCCATCTGCACCAATATAGCACTTAATAATTTCTACCTGTGGGATAGTTGAATTAATTTCATAACTTTCTCTCTTAATAGGTTTTTGAAAGACATGAACCCGGTCATTGTCAATAATACCGAGATAGCCAAATCCAAAAGCATTAAAGCCTTGAATATTAGAGGCATGTTCTTTTTTTACATACCTGGCAGCAAAAATTCGTTCATTAAAAACGACAACAGTACCTGCATCATGTAAATCACTTGAACAAGCCGAATAAATAGCGTGCCTTAAGTTAATGTATACATCACTTCCTAAATCTTCAGGAGAACGCTGTGAACCAGTTACTACCACTGGTCTGTAATCATTAACTGTCAAATCCAGGAAATATGCTGTTTCTTCCATCGTATCAGTACCATGTGTGACAACCACTCCGGAAACTGCTTCATCCTTAAAATAATCCTCAATTTTATTTTTTAGAAAAACTAAATCCTCAAAGGTTATATGAATGCTTGCCTTTTGAAAAACGGAGTCGACAATTACTTCAATGTCATTTGGTAAATTACACATTGCAGCAAGCTCCTCACCCGTTAACGCACCTGAGGCTAATTTTCCTGATTCCTTATTTGGTTTACTTGCAATAGTACCGCCTGTTGTTAAAAGTACAACCTTATTCATACATAATCATCCCTTTGTTTCTTTTTCTATAATTGAACGTGCAATTTGTCCGCCATGGAACCGGCCATTTTCAATGAATATTTCATTAGCATTATTTCCAGCCGCAATGACACCAGCGATATAAATCCCTTCGATATTCGTTTCCATTGTCTCTGTGTTAAAAAGAGGTCTTCCCGTTTCCTCATCAATTTTCACACCCATTTTTTTTAAAAATAGGTGGTCGGGATGGTAGCCCGTCATAGCGAAAACAAAATCATTGTTTATCGTCTTTTGTTCTCCGTCCTTACTATATACCACTTGGTTTTCGGTAATTTCTGTAACATTTGCATTAAACTCCATAACAATTATTCCGTTTCTCACTAAGGATTCGAATTCAGGAAGAATCCACGGTTTTATACTAGGAGAATATTCCTCACCGCGATACAAAACCGTTACCCGTGCTCCTGCCTTTACAAGTTCAAGAGCGGCATCAACACTGGAATTTTTTCCTCCGATTACACATACATCTTTATCAAAATAAGGATGGGCTTCTTTAAAATAATGAAAAACTTTTGGTAATCCTTCACCAGGAACGTCCATGAAGTTAGGGTGATCATAGTACCCTGTTGCAATGATTACAAAATTTGTACTATAGGTATTTTTATCAGTATGAACATGAAATTGATGATTCTGTTTGGACACTTTTATGACTGTTTCAAACGCGTTTATACGCAGCTGCTTACGCTTTGCTACCTCACGATAATATACAAGTGCCTGGTTTCTTTTAGGCTTGTAACTATCTGTTACAAATGGCATTCCGCCGATTTCTAATTTTTCACTTGTGCTGAAAAAGGTTTGATGTGTTGGATAATGGTATATAGAATTAACCACGTTCCCCTTTTCAATAATTAAAGGTTTTTTCCCAATTTCCTGTAATGAAATTGCCGCTGCTAAACCACAAGGACCGCCGCCAACAATAATAATATCTTCTGATTGCAAAATGGTTACACTCCTTATATACGATTACAACTTCCATAAAAAAACTCCTACCTTGTATATGATAGGAGTTTTTTTATAATAATTCAATGCAAACTACTTATATCCAGCCTCTGAAGCGGCTTGCTTCTGCCATTTTTCTTACCCCGACCATATAGGCAGCAAGTCGCATATCGACACGTCGTGTTTGGGCAGTATCATAAATATTTTTAAATGATTTCACCATTACTTTTTCAAGCTTTTCTTCAACTTCTTCTTCAGTCCAATAGTAACCTTGGTTATTTTGAACCCACTCAAAGTAAGAAACAGTAACTCCACCTGCTGATGCTAATACATCAGGAACTAGAAGGATTCCACGTTCTGTTAATATTTCTGTAGCCTCTAACGTTGTTGGACCGTTAGCTGCCTCAACTACGATGCTGGCACGAATATTATGGGCATTTTCTGCAGTAATTTGATTTTCAATCGCTGCGGGAACGAGAATATCGCAGTCAAGTTCAAGCAATTCTTTATTTGATATTGTATTATTAAATAATTTTGTAACTGTTCCAAAGCTGTCACGTCTATCTAAAAGATAATCGATATCAAGACCGTTTGGATCGTACAAGGCACCGTAGGCATCGGAAATACCAATTACTTTTGCCCCGGCATCATGCATAAACTTGGACAAAAAGCTGCCCGCGTTACCGAAACCTTGGACAACAACTCTTGCACCCTCAATTTGAATGCCCTTCTTTTTAGCAGCTTCACGGATACAGATTGTCACACCTTTTGCGGTTGCCGATTCGCGCCCGTGTGAACCTCCTAATACAAGCGGTTTGCCTGTGATAAAACCAGGAGAATTGAATTCATCGATTCGGCTATACTCATCCATCATCCAAGCCATTATTTGTGAATTTGTAAAAACATCTGGTGCAGGAATATCTTTCGTTGGTCCAACAATTTGGCTGATTGCTCTTACGTATCCACGGCTTAATCTTTCAAGCTCTCTAAATGACATATCACGCGGATCACAAACGATACCGCCCTTACCACCGCCGTATGGAAGATCAACAATGCCGCATTTCAAGCTCATCCAAATTGAAAGGGCTTTCACTTCTGTTTCAGTCACTCCGGGATGAAAACGAATTCCGCCCTTTGTCGGCCCTACTGAATCATTATGCTGAGCACGGTATCCCGTAAATATTTTTGTTGATCCGTCATCCATTTTAACTGGAATTTTTACTGTCATCATACGTAACGGCTCTTTCAAGAGCTCGTATACCTCTTCAGGATAACCTAACTTCTCAAGTGCTTTATGAATCACTGTTTGTGTTGATTTCAACACATCATTCTTTTCCACTTGATTAGTCTTTTCTGTACCATTTTCGGCTACCATTTGTAATCCTCCTAAGAAATCTCTTTTACGAATGTTGTCCGCTTTCAGTCACAAGTATACACGTTTAATTGATTTATGCAAGAA
>Ga0213823_1000429_pt1 | contig 36355 bp, 46 predicted proteins | sample MC6MC0907MG_FD_179887 | JGI IMG/M metagenome (GOLD analysis project Ga0213823, IMG submission 179887) | Enriched soil aggregate microbial communities from Iowa State University, Ames, United States - MC6-MC0907-MG | ecosystem: Environmental > Terrestrial > Soil > Unclassified | place: USA: Iowa...
GTTTTGGTGTGGGCGATCCCCACCCCAACCGGGATGCCTGTGCAGCGAAGCACTTGGCTGCGGATCTTCCTGCCGAGCGCATCCCGGCCATCAACGCCGGTCATGTCGGCAAAGGCTTCGTCAATGCTGTAGACCTCGACGGCGGGCACCATCGATTCAATGAGCGTCATGACCCGCTCACTCATGTCGCCGTAGAGGGCGTAATTCGACGAGAACGAGACGATGCCGTGCTTGTGCAGCTTGTGCTTGATCTGAAAATACGGTTCGCCCATTTTCACATAGGGCTTGGCGTCGTAACTGCGGGCGATCACGCAGCCGTCGTTGTTGCTCAGCACCACAATGGGCACGCGCGCCAGGTCGGGTCGAAACACGCGCTCGCAACTGGCATAAAAGCTGTTGCAGTCGACTAGGGCGAAAACTGGCTGGGGTTTAGACATGGCTGCGCACACTGCATGTAATGACGCCCCATATCACCAGCTCATCGCCCTCAAGCACGTACCTAGGTGGATACTTTGGGTTCTCCGACAGGAGAATCACCTCCTTGCCACGAATGCAAAGCCGCTTGCATACGGGCTCGTTGTTCAGCAGCGCTACGACGATGTTACCGTGTGCAGGCTCCAGAGCCCGGTCCACCACCGCGAGGTCGCCTTCAAAAATACCGGCGCCTTGCATGCTCTCTCCAGCGATTGAGACCAGATAGACATGCGGGGCGCGAATGTTCAGAACCTCATCCAATGAGATGTGCGCTTCGATGTGGTCCGCTGCTGGAGATGGAAACCCGGCGGGCACTCGAAACGAACACAAGGGCAGCTTCAAGCCACCCTCGGCAATAGGGCCTAGAATTGAAAAGCTCATGACGCACGTTCCAAAATACTGTACAGACATACAGTTAACTTTGTACAAGGTTGACGGTCAATTTTGTATAGGAAAAATCTGACAGGCGGGGGCTCTGCTAATGCCGGAGGCAGAGCGGTATCAGGGCGTCGAGCGGAAGCAACCTTGGTGCCAAAGAGCGTCGGGATCGTCTATATTGTCGCTAGGCCAAAGCTTCGGAACTCGACAAGCACATATTCAAACATTGAAGGAATAACAGTTATGCCAGAATATGCGTTTCTTGATGACGACGGGAGATTTGGGGCTATATGGTACGACGACGGAAGCGATATAACAGTTTTTCTACCTCACGCTGACCAAGAAATACAAAAAAGCTCCTTAGAGTTCTGGCGTGAACGTTATGAATATGTAGGAAAACCCGAGGACAAACTATCATTCCCTCCTGAAATACATGCTGCCGCTTTAGCTGCCAGCTTGGTAAACTCATACATTAATATGAGCACTATAAAACCCCTCGTACGGCCTCGTGGTAGTTTTCACCCAAGAGTATGGCGGGGAATACCACCAAAGCATATGCTTGACGAAGGGTATAACGGCCTACCTCGCGACCCGACTGAAGATCACATTTATTTAGAAAGCACTCTTGCTGCCTCAAGCTTACTGGAAGAATTAACAGGGCTTTTCCGTACAATAACACCGGCACCTGCAAACGATACAGCTTATGGGCATCGAGTCCGAGAGCTGCTGATTCTTGCGTGCACAGAGGTGGAGGCCGCGTGGAGGGGCATATACACGGCAAACCGCACATCAACAAAGAACTCATATTCAACAAAAGAATACGTAAAACTAATGCCTTTATTGAAACTCGACGAATGGGTTGTGCGTTTGAAAGACCATCCCAGTTATCCTGACATCACGCCATTCATCGGATGGGACGACGCGGATGGAATGACGACTAAAAGCTTGTCATGGTACGCCGACTACAACGCCATAAAGCACAACAGAGAGAATGAATTCCCGAAGGCTTCAATGGGGTCACTGATCAAAGCCATGGCTGCGGTTCATGTTCTTCAAATTGCTCAATGGGGACCAGAGCTTTTTCAAAGATTTCACGGCAATCGATACTCTGCTTTTGAAACCTTCAAGACTCCTATATATGGACCAGAAGAACAATACATCGTACCGTCGGTGGGACTTTATCCAAAAATCAAAACGCCATTCTTCGGATAGTTCAAGTAAACGACGCCATATGATCACGAGCGGCCAAGCTACTGCTCTTGCTTGCCAGTCACATAATCCCGGAACCTCATCACTTCCTCTCCCAGCCAATCGTTTAGTTGTGACATACGCGTCTGAATGGGCTCCAGCTCGTTTGCTGCGTAGATCTGTGCCGCCTCCCTTATGGACCCGAACCCACCCGCGTTCTGGGGCACGATGCCCATTAGCTGCGGAGGTATGCGCAGGCTTGCGAGCACGTCGTCACGGGTCTGATTTTTAATCGAATTGAATTCATCCTTCGCCGCTACTTCACTGACCGGAATTAGCTGAATACCGTCCTTCTTGCCAGTGGGAGAATAGACAAACAAGTTCCGAAAATTCCCCGGCCCCTTCGACTCCTTCAAAGCTTTACGCAAAGCGTCGATATCAGCCTCAGTCTGTGCCGCGTCGGTCATATACAGGATGAAACCCGCGTGACTCCCGTTCTCGTAATACTTGCGCCGAAACAACGTCGCCGACTCATTCAGCAATGCCGACTGCAACGCACTGATCCACTCCGGCAGCCCATAAATCTCCTGGTGCAAATCCGCCTCGCGCAGGTGGAAGATGCTCCCCGGCTCAAACGCGTGCTCGTTCTTCCAGCTCTGCACTTGGTAGAACTGCCCCTCCGGCCCAACCCGCATGTACTTCGCCAACGAGGGCATCAGTTGCCTGGTGCTGCCGAGCACCGAACGGCGCTTTTCCAGATAGCCATTGCCTAAGCACAGAAAATCTAGGGCGAACTGTTCAAAAGCCACACGGGACAGCATCGGATGCGGGATAAACGTCTTGCTCAACAGGTTCCGCTTGAACATCAATCCCGAATGCAGATGCACGCTCGCCCCCACCGATCGAGCCAACCCGTCCAGCGAAAGCGGCGGCTCATACCACCGCCCGTTGAACCAGCACTCCAAGTAATCGAAAACATCCCGACCACCCAGCACGGGCGTCGGCTCACCGAAGGAAAACACCTGAGTTCCAGCGCCAGTGGCGGGTGTCGTCGCGGGCAATGTCTGGCTGGCGAGTTGTTCGGTCATCAGTAAATCTCCATGCGCCCGGTGTTGGCAGTGGTCTGCCCCTCAAGCGGTTCGTGGTGCAATGCGTGGAAGAGCGCCCAGGCCAGGTCGGCGTGGCCGGTGTTGTCGTTGCGGCCGGCGGTGTAGGTGTACTGGCGCCCGCCGGCGGTGACGGTTTTGCGGATCGCCATCAGCGACTGGGCCATGTCGGTCCAGCCCGCATCGAATTCGAGCCGGCCTTTGTGAATTACGTCGTAGGCCTTGAGCACCAGACGGGTTTTGACTTCGGGCGAGTAGCTGAAGGTGGTCACGGCCGGGAAGAACTGGCGCACCAGCTGTGCCACGCCACTGCCCAGGCCGGTCACGTCGATACCGATGTAGGTCACCCAGTAGCGATCGCAAACGCTCTTGATGAATGCGGCCTGCGCGGCGAAGTCCATGCCCCGGAATTGGTGGCGTTCGAGGATGCGGAATTTGCCACCCGGAACCAGCGGCGGCGCAACCACCACCATGCCGGAACAGTCGCCCGTCTCGGCCGGGTCGTAGCCAATCCAGACTTGTCGATCGCCAAACGGGCGCATGGCAAAGGGTTTGTAGTCCTCGTTCCATTCGACCCAACTGTCCACCATGCAGGACTGCAACAGGGTCAGCGGGAAGATGCTCGCGCCGTCGTCGACGAACTCACACATCAGCAGGTTAGCGAACGCCTCGGGGCTGTATTCGCGGCGCAGTTCTTCGATATCGAACAGGTCACAACCGCCCCGCTCCGCATCCAGAATCGTGACGATCTGCCGCCACAGCCGATCCTCGCAAAACCGCCCCTGCTGGAGCGCGCCGTGGGAAACGTCCACCTTCGTATGCTGCGCGGCCGGCTTGCCCTTGTTGAAGCGCTCACCCGTCCAGAACGTGTACGCCTCGTGGGCCATGCTCGACGGCGTGGAAAAGTAGGTCTTGCGCCACTTCTTGTGCATCGCCATGCCCGAGGCGACCTTGTTCAGTTCCTCGAACTTGAACGTCCAGAAGAACTCGTCGAAGTAGAAATTGCCGTGGTAGCCCTGGGCTGTGCGGGCGTTGGTACCGAGGAAAAACAGCTCGGCGCCGTTGGGCAACACGATGGGGTCACCGGTCAGTTCAACGCCGATCACCTCGCGGCAAAACGCCTGAATGTAGCCCCGGAACAGGTAGGCCTGGTTCTTCGAGGCCGACAGGAAAATCTGGTTGCGCCCGGTGTCCAGCGCATCGATGAACGCCTCGCGGGCGAAGTAGTAAGTTGCACCGATCTGCCGGCTCTTGAGAATGACGCGGGTGCGCTGATTGCCGGCGCGGTACCAGTCTTTCTGATAGTCAAAACAGCCATCGATAAACGCTTCGCGCAGCAGCTCGATCTGGTCTTCATCAATCTCGTTTTTGACGGCCTTTTTCTTCGGCTCGGCGTTGCGTTTCGCCAGGTTCGGATTGAGGTCGGTTTCAGTACCGCCACCCTGAAAGCGCTGGATCCGCGCCTGGCGCTCCAACTGCCGGTGCAGCAGGTCGATCTCTTTGAAGTCGCCGCCGCTCTTGTTGTCCTTCAGGATCAATTGCACCAGCCGCGCTTCCAACGCCCCGCCAATTCGCTCGACGTTGTCGGCCCGGTCCCACTCGTCGCGGGCCTTCCAGCTGTGTAGCGTTTTTTCCTTTTCGCCCGTAGCCTCGGCAATCTCGCAGATGCGCCAACCCATCCAGTAGAGAAACTTGGATTGGCGGCGGGGATCGATGGGCAGCAGTGCGGTCGTAGTCATGGCCGCGATGCTGCCGCCCGCGACCGCGACTCAATAGCACCGCCCCTTGTAGCCCCCGCCCTTACAGTCCCGCCTCGTTGCCGCAACTCGCGCGCGTCACGACCATGCCCCTCATCGCAACGCACTGCTCAGCCAACAGCAGGCGCCCCAAGCAATGAGGATTCCCGGCATGAAGAAATTTCGCAGCAACTGGTTCCGCGTCGCCGTCGAGGGCGCTACCTCGGACAAGCGCACCATCAAACGCAGCTGGCTGGAGCAAGCCGCGAAGAACTTCAACCCCGCCACCTACGGCGCGCGCATTTGGTTGGAGCATTTCCGCAGCCTGCTGCCTGACAGCCCGTTCAAGGCCTACGGCGATGTGCTGGCCGTGAAAACCGAAGAAGTGGACGTGAATGGCCAGAAAAAACTGGCCCTGTTCGCGCAGGTCGAGCCGACCGCCGACCTGATCGCCATGAACAAGGCGAAACAGAAGATCTACACGTCCATCGAAATTGACGACAGCTTCGCCGATACCGGCGAGGCCTACATCGTCGGTCTGGCGGTCACCGATTCACCGGCCAGCCTCGGTACCGACGTCCTGGCGTTCTCCGCCCAAAAACCTGACGTCAGCCCGTTCAAGGATCGCCACTACTCCGCGACCTCGATGTTTACCGAGGCGCTGGAGACCGAACTGACCTTCGAGGAAATCGAGGACAAACCGAGCCTCGGCGCCCAGCTTTTCAGCAAAGTGCAAGCCCTGCTGGGCGGCAAACAGGCCAAGGATGACGCCGAGTTCTCGCAGATCAGTGAGGCCGTCGAAGCCGTGGCCGTGCACGTCAAAGATTTGCCCGACCAACTCGCCGCCGAGAAGAAATTCTCCGCAGGCCTGAGCACCAAGCTTGATCAACTGAGCAAGGACTTCACCGAGTTGAAGACCAAGCTCTCCACCACCCAGGACCACAGCCAAAAGACGCGCCCTCCGGTAACCGGTGGCGATAACTCGGTCGTGACCGACTGCTGACAGTCAGCCCCACCAAAGCCCCGAATAACGAAGGACGACCAACATGCGTAACGACACACGAGTTCTGTTCAACGCTTACCTGCAACAGCTGGCCCAGTTGCACGGCGTGAGCGACGTCACTACCAAATTCACCGCCGCACCGAGCGTTGCCCAGACGCTGGAAACGCGTATTCAGGAATCCAGTTCGTTCCTCAGCTCGATCAACATTTACGGCGTATCCGAGCAGTCCGGCGAGAAAATCGGCATCGGTATCGACGGCACCATTGCCAGCACCACCGACACCACCGTGAAGGATCGCGAACCCCGTGACCCGAGCAGCCTGGACAATCGCGGGTACACCTGCACGCAAACCAACTTCGACACCGGCCTGCGTTACCAGAAGCTGGATCAGTGGGCAAAGTTCAAAGACTTCCAAGCGCGTATCCGCGACGCAATCATCAAAGCCCAGGCGCTCAACCGGATCATGATCGGCTGGAACGGTACCAGCCGTGCCGCCACGTCGAACCCGGCCACCAACCCGCTGTTGCAGGACGTCAACATCGGTTGGCTGCAAAAAATGCGCACCGAAAACGAAGCCCGCGTCATGGCCGAGGTAGCGGCTGGCAGCGGCAAGATCGAAATCGGCGCCGGCAAGGACTTCGAAAACATCGACGCCCTGGTTGTCAGCATGGTCAACGAGTTCATCGATCCCTGGTATCAAGAAGACACTGATCTGGTGGTCATCTGCGGCCGTCAGCTCTTGGCAGACAAGTACTTCCCGATCATCAACAAGACGCAGGCACCGACTGAGATGCTGGCTGCCGACATCGTCACCAGCCAAAAACGTCTGGGCAATCTGCCGGCCGTGCGCGTGCCGCACTTCCCGCCCAACGGCCTGCTGGTCACTCGCCTCGATAACCTGTCGATCTACTGGCAGGAAGGCACCCGCCGCCGCACAGTCGTGGACAACGCCAAGCGTGACCGCATCGAGAACTTCGAATCGGTTAACGAAAGTTATGTGATCGAAGACCTTGGCTGTGCAGCCATGGCCGAAAACATCACCCTGGCTTGAGGCGGCGACCATGACCAATCCTTGCCGTCGTCATTTTCAACGCGTCACTGCCGCCAAGGAGGCGGCAGCCGTTGAACCCACTCAAACTATGGCGGGCGCCACGGCCTATGAGCATCAGTTGAACCAACTGCTGCAAGACCGCCTTCGCCTGAAACAGGTGCAATCAAACCAGGGCAAAGCAGAACTCAAACGTCAGCTGCTGCCCGAATACATCCCCTACGTGCAAGGCGTACTGGACGCCGGCCAAGGCGCTCAAGACGAAGTACTGACCACCATCATGGTCTGGCGCTTCGATGCCGGCGACTTCACCGGCGGCCTCGACATCGCCCAGTACGTACTGCAACACAAGATGGTCATGCCAGATCGCTTCGCCCGCACGCTGGGCTGTCTGGTCGCCGAAGAAGTCGCGACCGCCGCGTTCAAAGCGCAGAAAGTCGGTGAACCGTTCGACCTGGCCATCCTGCACCGCACCGCTGAGCTGACCGACGCCGAAGACATGCCCGACCAGGCACGCGCCAAGCTGTTTCTCGCCATGGGCCGCGCAACCTTGGAAGGCATTACCGACGAAAAGCCCGGCCAACCCGGCCAGGTGCAGGCCGGCATCGACCTGCTGAAAAAAGCCATCGACCTGCACGACGCCTGCGGTGGCAAAAAGGATCTGGAGCGGGCCGAACGCCTGCTCAACAAACTCGCTGCCGCAGGCAGCTAACCGAGCGTCCCCACGCACCCCGCCGGCTCGGGGCGGATCGGCCAGGCCGCTCCTCCTGAACGTGAAGCCCCGACCACCGGCGACTTACAACAGAGCGCAGATTCATGAGCGGATTCGTAGCGGGCGGCAGCACTACTCCGGCCCCCAGCGGCCACATCAACACCGACCCCTTCTGGCCATCGATCGACCTCGACGACGTGCGCGGCACTTTGCGCATCGACTCCAGCGTCACGCCGATCCGTCTGGAAACAGCGACCATCGCCGCCGCCATCAGCGTGAACCGCGAGTTCGCCGCATGGCGCCGCGCCAAACAAGCCGAAGGCTACGACACGCTTGCGGACATACCGGCCGAGCAGATCGAGGACAAGTCCGAACTCGTTCACCTCTACCAGCGAGCGATCTACGCCGCGACCGGTGCCGAGATCTGCGAGCGCTACCGCTCCTACGACAGCACCAACAGTGGCAACCAGAACGCCGAGGAACTGACCCCGAGCATCGACGAACTGCGGCGCGACCAGCGTTGGGCCGTTCGCGACTTCCTCGGCCTCGGCCGCACCACCGTGGAGTTGATCTGATGGCCGTCAGCATTCGTGCCCAGCAGAGCGACACCGTCGATTCCCTGTGCTGGCGCCACTACGGCCGCACCGCCGGTGTGACCGAAGCAGTACTCGACGCCAACCCAGGACTCGCCGACCACGGCCCGACCTTGCCGCAAGGCCTCTTGGTGCAAATGCCAGAAGCCCAAGCCGCCGCCCCGCAACGGCAGATGGTGAACCTATGGGACTGAAGCGCCCGCACCACGCCATTGAACCCAACCACTCTGGATCATGGAATGAAACGCATGCCTGACCGTCCCGACACCTGGGCCTGGCTCGCCGCCTGGCTCGAACAGAACTGGCCCACCCTGTATGCCGGCTTGTTGGCCCTGGTCATCGCGGGCCTTCGCGTCATTTACGGTGGCGGGACCTGGCGCCGAATGCTGATCGAAGCGCCGCTGTGCGGTGCCCTCGCCGTTTCCGTCAGCCACGGCCTGTCGCTGCTGGGGATACCCGTCTCGACCGCACCATTCTTCGGCGGCGCCATCGGCCTGCTGGGAGTCGAAGGTACCCGCGCCGCAGCAAGGAAGTTTTTCACCCGCAAGGTAGAACAGCTATGAGCGACCTATTTCACCAAGGAGGCAGCATGAAAAGTACGCACGAAACGCTTGTGCAACGAGTCGAGCAACTTGAGAAATTCCGAGCAGAAGTTCTGACAATTTGCGAGAGCGGCAAACACCGAATCAAGCACACACAGTTACAGATGTGCAGCTTTCTCGATCGCCTCAAGAGCCAAGCGCTTGAAGCAGAACTTTCCAAATGCCCAGACAACTCGGAAGTGCTGCAGATCGAGGCCGACGCCCGCCGCATCTACGAAAATTGGGCAGACAAACCGGGCTTCGTGCCTTGGGAGGCCGGAGGAAATTCGACCATGCAGGAAGTCGCGAGAGCCGAAGCTCGGCGGCTTTATTCTGAGGCATCCAGCAATAATCTACCCACCTGCTGAGGGCCAACGCATGACCACCACCTTACGTCATGGGGATCGCTCGCAAGCGGTGCGTACCCTGCAAAAAAACCTCAACCAACACGGCGCCAAGCTGGAAATCGACGGTGATTACGGCGATGCCACCGAAGCCGCCGTGCGCGCTTATCAACTCAAAGTCGGTTTGGTCGTCGACGGCGTCGCCGGCAACAAAACGCAGGCCGCACTCGCCGGTAGTGACTGCCAGCAGTTGCTAAGAAACGCCGATTTGGTTAGTGCTGCCGAACGTCTCGGCGTGCCGCTGGCCAGCGTCTACGCCGTCAATGAAGTCGAGTCGAAGGGCAATGGCTTCCTCGACAATGGCAAACCGGTGATTTTGTTTGAACGACACATCATGTACCGCCAACTGTCGAAGGTTCGGCATGATGGCGACGATCCCACGGCGCTCAAACTACACGCTGACCAGTTGGCGGCGACCAACCCTGCAATCGTCAATCCGAAATCGGGTGGCTATGCCGGCGGCAGCGCCGAACACCAGCGCCTGGCAACCGCTCGCTTGATCGATGACACCGCCGCACTGGAGTCTGCCTCTTGGGGTGCGTTCCAGATCATGGGCTTTCATTGGCAGCGCCTGGGCTATAGCAGCGTGCAGGCTTTTGCCGCTGCCATGAGCGCTGGCGAGTCGCAGCAGTTCGATGCGTTCGTCCGGTTCATCGGGACCGACCCGGTGCTGCACAAGGCATTGAAGGGCCGCAAGTGGGCCGAGTTTGCCAAGCTGTACAACGGATCGGATTACCAGCGAAACCTGTACGACATCAAACTCCAGCGTGCCTACGAGCGGCACGACGACTGCGGATGCGGTCAGGCGGTGGCCGCATGATCGACTTCGACGCGGTTCAGCGGCTGAACGTGCAAGACGGTGATCTGCTGGTGGTACCAGAGGACAGTGATCAGCAAGACATGGTGCAGCTGCGCGATGCGCTTCGAATGCAGAATCCTCAACGCAAAGTCATCATCATTCGTGGCCCGATCCAGCACATGGATATCGGCGACATGAATCAGCTCGGCTGGTACCGGGCGTGAGCGTCCTGCGGCAGGCCTTGCTCGGTGTGGCATTGCTTGCAGCGCTGGGGCTGCTGATCTGGAGCCAGGAGCTGCGCATCAGCGGGGCGAACAAGGACACCCGACTGGCCGAGCAAGACGCCAGCCGCGCCCAAGAACAAGCCGAACGCAACCTCTCCAATGCCAACGCGTTGCGCGACACCCTGCAACAGGAACGCAACGCCCAGGCCACCCTGCGCGCGCAACAGGATCAATTGCGCCAAGGCCTGGCAAAGCGCGAACTCACCATCGAGGCTCTGAAACGTGAAAACGTCGACCTACGCAATTGGGCTGTCCAGCCTTTGCCTAATGCTGCTCGCCGGCTGCGCGAGCGCCCCGCCCTCACCGGCGCCGACGCTTATCGTCAGTGGCTGTCCGGCCGTGGTGCCGTGCACGCTGCCGGCGACCAGCCCACGCAGTAACGGCGATCAGCTGACCGATCAGGATCGCGTCGAGGCCGCGTGGGCAGACTGTGCGAGCCAGGTCGACATGGTTTACCAACACCAGCAGGCCCGACCATGAACAAGCCCGACAGCCTGAAAGCGCACCTGCTCGCCACCGTGGCCGAACTCAAGCACAACCCCGACCGACTTTTGATCTTCATCGACAATGGCAAGATCCGCTGCACCGCCGCGCAGACGCTGTCGTTCGAGTACAGCTTCGACCTGCAGGTCATCCTTACCGACTTCGCCGGCCACCCCGACAGCGTTATGTTGCCTTTGCTGGGCTGGCTGAGTGTTCACCAGTCCGAGCTGCTGGAGAATCTGAGCAAGGCCGCTGAAGGCATCCAGTTTGAGGCTGACATTCTCGACAACAGCAAAGTGGATATGAGCCTGACACTGCCGCTGACCGAGCGTGTCGTGGTGGGCAAGGACGATCAGGGCAACACCACCATCCGCCATCCCGGCGAGCCGCAACGGGCTGCCAACTTCCTCGACCCGAACTGGATACCGGGCGCCCAAGGAACAGGTAGCGAGTGGGTAGTGCCGGAATGACCAACCGACTGGAAGCGCTGGAGGATTGGGCGGCGGGATTGCTCGGGCAGCTTGAGACGGCATCGCGCAACAAGTTAGCCCGCAGCGTTGGCCAGGCGTTGCGCCGCAGCCAACAGCAACGAATCATTGCCCAGCAGAACCCGGATGGCAGCAAGTACGCGCCGCGCAAGCAACGTAACCTGCGCGGTAAACAGGGCCGAGTGAAGCGGAAAGTGAAAATGTTTCAGAAGCTGCGAACGGCAAGTTTTCTCAAGGTGCAAGGCGACGGGAGTGCTATCAGCGTCGGATTCACCGGTCGAATTGCCCGAATTGCTCGGGTGCATCAATACGGTTTAAAGGATCGGGCAGAACGTGGTGCACCAGATGTCCAGTATGAACAAAGGGGACTACTCGGTTTCACTGATGCTGACCTTGAGCTGATTCGGGATGAACTGCTTAATCACCTAACTCAAACAATCTAATCACCGAAGGCCAAAATTTCCTTTCCAACCTGAAAGCGGGTAAAAGAGCTTTGAGCATTAGCTGAACAACAGCAAGGACTGTATAGCCAGACGGAGCTTCTCAAATCATGCTTAAAACCTTTCAGGCGCATTGCCCCCGATGCAATGGGGATAGGACCTGCTACATCCACGGTGAGGTTGAGTCGCCATGGAGTTGGTCTGATGGAAGTCATCAACAATGGGGGCAAAGCGACTACAAACTAGCGCAGTGTTGTGGCTGCAAAGAAGTCTTTTTTCATGAAAGCAGTTGGTCCTCCGAGGACTGGGACATCGGTTACAACGCTTCAGGGGAGGAGGTAACTTTCAACCCCAAAACCATTACGACTTATCCAACTCCAGAAAAGAAAAGCGATAAGCCTGACTGGGTATGGAAGATTGCGCAAATTGACCCCCAACTTTTTTCGATCTTGAACGAGATGTATCAAGCGTATGAACACGGGTCATTCATTCTTGCGGCAATAGGTTTGCGTACCGCATTCGACCGCACCACGGAAATTTTAAAAATCCATCCTTCCTTACCATTAGAAGAAAAGGTAAAGCGGCTGCGTGAAGATGGTTTTATTGGAGAAACTGAGTCACAGACTTTAAGCGTGGTGATAGATGCAGGCAGTGCAGCAGCCCACCGTGCTTGGTCTCCAGCATACCCAGAGTTTCAAACCTTATTGATCACCCTTGAACAGTTCATTTATCGAACGGTGGTTAGTGGAAAAGATGTTTTATCTATAGCTCAGAGAATCCCTGCTAAGCCTCCGCGCCAGCCAAAGGCCCCCAAACCAAGTACGAAATAGAAAGCCTGTAGGGCTTAGTTTTACAACTCTACAAAGCTGCACTCCCACGCGCGTGGCGCCACCATCGGCGCCATGAACGACTTAGCCACCCTCGCCCGCCTGATCGAAAACCTCATCCGCCTCGGCACCATCGCTGCCGTCCAGATGAGGCCCCCGCGTGTGCAGGTCAAAACCGGAACCCTCACCACCGGCTGGCTCCCATGGATTGCCCCCCGGGCCGGCGCCGACCGTGAGTGGAACCCTCCCACCATCGACGAGCAGGTCATCCTGTTCAGCCCTTCCGGCCAGCTCGGCAACGGCATCGTCCTGACCGGCCTGTTCAGCGACAACATCCCAGCAAATGGCGGCCGCGAAGGTCTTCACCGCTGCACCTACCGCGACGGTACCGTCATCGAATACGACAGCGTCGCGCACCACCTCAACGCCACACTGACCGAAGGCGGCACCACCAACCTGATCAGCAGCGGCGGCATCCACATCGTCGGCCCGATCACCCATGAGGGCGACTACACCCAGACCGGCAACCAGAACATCACCGGCAAGGTTACCGTGTCCGAAGACGTCATCGCGGCCGGCATCAGTCTGGTGAAGCACTTGCACGGCGGTGTCATGCCTGGCGGCGCGAAGACGGGGAAACCGGAATGAACCGAGAAACCGGCGCAGCCCTCGGCATGGTCGAACACATCGCCCAGTCCATCACCGACATCCTGACTACCCGCATCGGCACCCGCGTCATGCGCCGCGAATACGGCAGCCTGCTCCCCGAGCTGGTCGATCAGCCGTTTAACGACTTCACCCGCTTGCAGGTCTACGCCGCCACCGTAATGGCCCTGATGCGCTGGGAAACCCGCATCAGCCTCAGCCGTATCCAGTTCATCGGTGCAAACCTTCAGGGTCAGGCGTCGCTTGAGTTTGAAGGCACCATCGTCGACAACAATCAGCCGCTGAGCCTGAGCGTCCCTCTGCAACTGGGGGGCAGTGTATGAATACGTTTGTAGCCATCGACCTCGGCCAGTTGCCTGCGCCGCAGATCGTCGAACAGATCGACTACGAACAGATCCTCGCCGAGCGCAAGGCCTACGCCATCAGCCTGTGGCCGGTCGAGCAACAGGCCGAGATTGCCGCCCGCCTCAACATGGAGTCGGAGCCACTGACCAAATTGCTTGAGGAAAACGCCTACCGCGAAACCATCTGGCGTCAGCGGGTCAATGAAGCCTCCGTCGCCAATATGCTCGCCTTGGCCAAGGGCACCGACCTCGAACAGCTCGCCGCCAACTTCAACGTGAAGCGCCTGGTTATTCAAGCTGCAAACCCGACAGCCGTACCGCCAATCCCAAAGCTGATGGAAAGCGACGACAGCCTGCGCGAGCGTGCACAGATGGCATGGGAAGGCCTCAGCACCGCCGGCCCGCGCAACAGCTACATCTTCCACGCTCGCTCTGCTGACGGTCAGGTCGCCGATGCCACCGCGGAAAGTCCGGCGCCGGCCGAGGCTGTGGTAACGGTGCAATCCGTGCTGGGCGACGGTACAGCGTCACAGGCACTGCTCGACAAAGTGAAGGCCTATCTCAGCGACGACGACCGCCGACCGGTTGCAGATCGCCTGACCGTTCAAGGCGCGGAGATCATCAACTACCAAATCAAGGCAAGGATCTACCCACTCAGCAGCGGACCAGAAACCGAACTCGTTCTCGCCGCTGCCGAAGTCCAATTGCTCAAATTCGTGCACCAACGGCGGCGCCTGGCACTGGAGGTTTCAGAGTCCATCGTGCACGCCGCGCTGCACGTTGAGGGGGTGCGCAAAGTGGTGCTTGAGGATTGGGAAGACATCGTCGCTACCAAGTACCAGGCGCCGTATTGCACGAGCATTGAACTGACGTTGGGGGTTGAGTGATGGCCTATCAGCCGCTGCTCCCTGGCAACTCGACCCCTTTGGAACGTCAAGCCGCGCAAGCGTTGGCAGAAATCCAACGCGTGCCGATTCCGTTACGCGCGCTCTACAACCCCGACTTGTGCCCCCTGCCCTTACTGCCGTACCTGGCCTGGGCGTTTTCGGTTGATCGCTGGGACAGCAAATGGTCAGAAGCCGCCAAGCGTGCCGCGTGCAGAGCCGCGTATTACGTGCACTCCCACAAGGGCACCATCGGCGCATTGCGTCGAGTGGTGGAACCACTGGGCTATTTGATCGAGGTCGCCGAGTGGTGGCAAACCGTTCCGCCCGGTACGGCCGGCACGTTCGCCTTGCGCATCGGCGTCCTCGACTCCGGCATCACCGAAGCGATGTACGAGGAACTGGTCTGGCTGATCGACGACGCCAAGCCCCTCACCCGCCATCTCACCGGCCTCGACATCATTCTTGAAACCCGACTCGACGCCTTCGCTGGCTTCGTCGTTTACGACGGCGACGAAATCGACGTGTACCCCTGGAACAACCCGGACATCGACGTATCCGTCCGAGGTTACAGCGGCGTGAGCCTTTACACCCTCGACGAACTGGACGTGTATCCCCATGGTTGATCAGAACTCTATTTTCGGCGGCATGCTGACGACGCTGGGCGCCGCCAAGAAAACCAACTGCGACGCCCTCGGCATTCCGTGGGAACCGCGCTACATGCTGATCGGCGACGCCAACGGCACCGACCCGGTGCCCAGTCCGGCACAGACCAAGCTGATCAACCAGCGGTACCGCGCACAACTCAATCAGTTGCGTGTATCCCCAACCGACGACAACGTCCTCATCGCGGAATTGGTGCTGCCCCCAGATGTTGGCGGTTGGTGGATTCGCGAGCTGGCGCTCGAAGACAAGGACGGCGTGTTCTCAGCCGTGGCCAACGTGGCGCCAAGCTATAAGCCCTTGCTCGCGCAGGGGTCGGGCCGCAACCAGGTTGTACGCATGCACGTCATCACCAGCGGCACCGCAAATATTCAATTGAAGATTGATCCATCCGTCGTGCTTGCTACGCGGGAATTCGTCAACACCTCGATCCTCAACGTGCTACCCGCAGACAAGAGCGCCGGCACGTTCACGAAGGTCACCATCAATGATCGTGGGATTGTCCAAAGCGGTAGCAATCCCACCACACTGACTGGCTATGGTGTTGACTTCGCGTCAAAGTTTGACGCGGAGACAGGAACCGACACAGAACGCCCAATGAACGCGTTACGTGTTTTTCAAGCCATCGCAGCCAAGGTCATGCAGGCAACAGAAACCGCACTGGGCATCGCCAAGATCGGCAGTCAGAACCAGGTTGATTCCGGCACGGACGACGCTGTGTATGTCACCCCCAAAAAACTGCGTTGGGGATTCCAGATCCTTAAACAGGGCAACGGTTACGTGGTGTTCCCGACCTGGCTAGGTGGCTTGGTCATTCAATGGGGATTCCAGAACGTGCCGGGGAGCACGACCGCCACCTACCCCTTTCCGATGGCCTTTCCCAACTCGGGTGCTGGGATCACAGCGAGTTTCGGCATACCGGCTCAGAGCAGTGTCAATGCCGACATCGTCAGCGCGAATCAATATCGCCTGCAGAATCTTTACACCGGCCAGCAAATCGCCCGATGGATTGCCATCGGCTACTAGGGGATGCCATGAAGTACGCAACGTTTAATGAAGCCCTGGAGCTGAGCGGCCGCTATGACTCAGCTGTTCACAACAGCATTCCACCGGGGGCAATCAAGATATCCGATGCCTTGTACTTCCAGACCATTCGGGAAAACGACGGTGTCTGGACGTTGGTCGACGGATCGATCATCAAACAGACGGCCCCCGTTGCCACACCCGACTGGCCAGCCCTCATCGCGCAAGAGCGCTACCGCCGCGAGGCATCGGGAATCCTTTTCGACACCTGGCTGATCGATACATCACGCGATGGCCAAGCGCTGATAGCCGGCGCTGCGGTCTCGGCGATACTCGACCCGAATTACCACTGCAACTGGAAAACCGGAGTTGGCTTTATCGAACTTCAGGCCCACCAATTGATCGCCATTGCCAATGCGGTTCGCACGCATGTCCAGGCATGTTTCGACCGAGAGTTGATGCTGCTGCGCGCCATTGAAGCCGGTGAATTTCACGACGCCATGCTGACTGAAGGTTGGCCAGGTACCACGGCGGGCTGAAACGGATTCGAGTCCCGTTGTAGTTTTCGGATCTACAAGTACCAGCGCTCGCCCATCCGGCGCGCGCGCGGCAGCCTGTGCACTGTCATCTCATTTACTGCGCAGGCAAAACCATGGCCGATTATCTTCACGGCGTGCGGGTGCTCGAACTCAACGACGGCACCCGCCCCATTCGCACCATCCCCACCGCTGTCATCGGCATGGTCTGCACGGCCGACGATGCTGATGCCACGTTCTTTCCGTTGGACACACCGGTCCTGCTCACCAATGTGCAGACCGCCATTGCCAAGGCAGGCATAAAGGGCACCCTCGCGGTCAGCCTGCAAGCGATTGCCGACCAAACTAAACCCTACACCATCGTAGTTCGGGTCAAGGAAGGTGCTACCGAGGCAGAAACAACCTCAGCACTGATCGGTACCACCACCGCCGACGGCAAATACACCGGTATGAAAGCGTTGCTCGCTGCCAAGGCCAGAGTCGGCATGGTGCCGCGCATCCTTGGCGTGCCAGGCCTCGACAGCCAACCGGTAGCCACCGCCTTGGTCAGCATCGGCCAACAGTTACGCGCCTTCAACTACGTCAGTGCCTGGGACTGCAAAACCAAGGAAGAAGCGGTCGCCTATCGCGAGAACTTCGGTGCCCGTGAAGTGATGGTGATCTGGCCCGATTTCCAGAACTGGGACACCGCAACCGACAAAACCGTAAAGGCCTCGGCCGTCGCCCGTGCCCTTGGGTTACGCGCCAAGATCGATCAGGAAGTGGGTTGGCACAAAACCCTGTCCAACGTTGCAGTGAACGGTGTCACCGGCATCAGCGCCGACGTGTTCTGGGATCTGCAAAACCCGGCCACCGATGCCAATTACCTCAACGGCAACGAGGTCACCACCCTGATCAACGAAAGCGGTTTTCGTTTTTGGGGCAGTCGCACTTGCAGCGACGATCCGCTGTTTGCTTTCGAGAACTACACCCGCACCGCGCAAATCCTCGCCGACACCATGGCCGAGGCGCAGATGTGGGCCATCGACAAGCCCATGAACCCCTCCCTGGTGCGCGACATCATCGAGAGCAATAACGCAAAGTTCCGCGAGCTGACAGCCAACGGCTACCTGCTCGGCGGTAGTTGCTGGTACCCGGAAGACGTCAACGACAAAGACACCCTCAAGGCCGGCAAGTTGTACATCGACTACGACTACACGCCTGTACCACCGCTGGAAGATCTCACGCTGCGCCAGCGCATCACTGACCGCTACCTCATCAACTTCGCCGCCAAAGTAAACAGCTGAGCCGGGACTCCCCAAGGGGGGTCAACCCGTGCCTGAGTACCGGAGAACACCGCCATGGCCATGCCACGCAAGCTCAAAAACCTGAACCTCTTCAACGACGCCAACAACTACGTGGGCGTGGTCAAGTCGGTCACCCTGCCCCCGCTCGGCCGCAAGATGGAAGCCTATCGGGGCGGCGGCATGAATGGCCCGGTCAAGGCTGACCTCGGCTTTTCAGACGACGGCATCCAGTTCGAATGGAAGACCGGCGGGTTGGATCTGATTTCCCTCAAACAGTTCGGCGCGGTCAATGCGTCGGGCGTCGCCCTGCGCTTCGCCGGCTCGTTCCAGCAGGACGACACCGGCGAAGTCAGCGCTGTGGAAGTTGTGCTGCGTGGTCGCCACGAAACCATCGAGATGGGCGACGCGCAGCCCGGCGAAGACACCGAACACAGCATCACCACCACCTGCACCTACTACAAGCTGATCGTCGATAACGAGGAAATCATCGAGATCGACTTGCTCAACTTCATCGAGAAGGTCAACGGCAAGGACATGCTGGAGAAACAGCGCTCCGCCATCGGCCTTTGAACCCCTCCCTAAATCCATTACCTGGAGCAGCACATGAACACCGAAGAAACCAATACCGAAGCTCTGCCGGCAGTCGATGACAACACTGTCATCCTCGATACCGCGATACAGCGCGGCAAGAGTCAGATCGACAGCCTCACCCTGCGCAAGCCTTGTTCCGGCGAACTGCGCGGCGTACACCTGGTGGACCTGCTGAATCTCGACGTCGCCGCCCTGCTCAAGGTGCTGCCGCGCATTACCTCGCCGAGCATCACCGCCACCGAAGCCGCCGGAATGGATCCGGCCGACCTCCTCGCCTGCGGCAACAAGGTTGCGCATTTTTTGTTGCAGAAGTCGGTGAGGACGGACGCCTCCCTCGTTGCGTAGAGGACGCCATGGCCGATCTGGCTGTGGTTTTTCACTGGGCGCCGGCTGACATGGACCAGCTGGGCCTGCAAGAACTGATGGACTGGCGCGAGCGCGCCAGGGTGCGGAGTTCCACCGATGGCGAATGATTTGAAACTTCAGGTACTGCTCAACGCGATTGACCGGGCGAGCGGTCCCCTGAAGGCCATCGACAAGGGCAGCATTGGTGCTGCCCGGGCACTCAAGGAAGCGCGCGACCGTCTCAAGGAACTCAACGCCCAGCAGAAAGACGTCAGCGCCTGGCGCACCCAGCGCGCCGCCGCTGAACAGACTGAAACCGCCCTCACCTCGGCCCGCGATAAAGTCCGCGCACTCAGCCAACAGTTTGCCACCACGGGCGTTCCGACCAAGGCAATGGCCAAGGATTTCCGCACGGCCGTGCGCGAGGCTCAGCGGCTCAAGGAACAGCACCAGCAGCAGTCGGAACAATTGCAGTCGCTACGCTCGAAACTATACGGCGCCGGGATCAGCACCAAAGACCTCGGCACGCACGAACGCCAGTTGCGCGAGCAGATCGGCGCCACCAATGCGAGCATCAGTGAACAGGGCAATCGGCTGGCAGCATTGAATGCGCAGCAGAAGCGCATGGCGATCGAGCGCAACAGGCTGGCGAAGACTCAAAGTCTGGCCAGCGATATGGCAGTCAATGGTGCCGCCGGTTTAGGGGCAGGCTATGCGATCAGCCGCCCGTTGAAACAAGCAGTGGATGCATTCGCGCCGAACGAGGATTCGGCTACTCAGCTGAAGGTGTCGATGATGGACGACACCGGCAAGGTCGCTGAGGACTTCCAAAAAATCACCGACCTCGCGACGAAACTGGGCGACCGCCTGCCAGGCACTACCGCCGACTTTCAGGAAATGATGACGATGCTGCGCCGCCAAGGCCTCAGCGCGCAGAGCATCCTTGGAGGTACCGGCGAAGCGGCGGCATACCTGGGCGTGCAGTTGAAGATGCCGGTGACTGAGGCCGCCGAGTTCGCGGCGAAGATGCAGGACGCCACCCGCACGTCTGAGAAGGACATGATGGCGCTGATGGACACCATACAGCGTGGTTTCTACTCGGGCGTCGACTCGACCAACATGCTGCAGGGCTTCAGCAAGATTGCCCCGGTGATGGATACGATCAAGAAATCCGGGATTGAGGCCGCTAATGAGCTGGCTCCGTTGCTGATCATGATGGATCAAGCCGGTATGGAAGGTGGTTCGGCCGGTAACGCGTTCCGCAAAATCTTCCAAGCGGGCTTGGACAAAGATAACGTCGGCAAAGCCAACAACATCGCCAAGGCAACCGGCGAGGACGTGTCGTTCAAATTCACGGACGACAAAGGCAACTTCGCGGGCCTTGAAAATCTCTACGCTCAGGTTGAAAAACTGAAAGCGTTCAACGATGAAGACCGTGGCGCCATCATCAAAAAGCTGTTCGGTGACGACGCCGAGACACTGACCACCCTCAACACCATGATGAACAAAGGGCTGGCTGGTTATCGCGAGGTTCAGCAAAAGCTCCAGAGCCAGGCCGACCTGCGTAATCGGGTCAACGAGCAACTCGGCACGCTGACCAACGTTATGGAAGCTGCCGAGGGCAGTTTTACCAACGCCATGGCCGAGTTCGGCGCCGCCGTCGCGCCCGAACTCAAGGAACTGATCAACACCCTGGGCGAAGTTGCAAACAAGGTCGGTGCTTGGGCACGGGAGAATCCGAAACTCGCCGGCGGGCTGGTCAAAGTCGTAGCCTTAGTGGCCGGCCTCTCAGTCGTATTCGGTGGTCTGGCAATTGGCATGGCCAGCTTGCTCGGTCCCTTCGCCGTGATTCGCTATGGCATGGCAATGTTTGGCATGCAGGGTGGTGGCACGCTACGAATCATGCAGAAGCTCTTGCCCACCATCACCGGTTTGGCCCGCAATGCACTCCCGATGCTGGGCCAAGGTGTTCGATTGCTCGCCAGCACTCTAAGTGGTGCACTGGTCACCGCCCTGCGAACCGTCAGCATTGCATTGTGGGGCCTCGCAACCAACCCGGTAGCGCTGGCCATTGGTGCCGTTGTTGCGGCACTCGCCGGTGCGGCTTACCTGATCTACACCAACTGGGACGCGGTGAAACTCTACTTCAGCAACGCTTGGACCGAGATCAAAGCCGGCTTCAGCGGCGGCATCGGCGGCATTCTCACCACGCTCGCCAACTTCAGCCCCATCGGCCTGATCTACCAGGCCTTTGCCGGGGTGCTGAGTTACCTCGGCGTGGATCTGCCGAGCCGCTTTACCGAGTTCGGCAACATGCTCGTCAACGGTCTGGTCAACGGTCTGCGCGCGGGACTGGGGCAGATCACCAGCGCCGTTGGCTCTATTGCCGATTCGGCAATCAACATGTTCAAGGAAAAGCTCGGCATTCACAGCCCTTCCCGCGTGTTCACCGCGCTCGGCGGCTTCACCATGGCCGGCCTGACCCAAGGTCTGGAAGGTGGCCAAAACGGGCCGCTGGGCGCAATTTCCGACATGGGCAAGCAAGTCGTTTCTGCCGGGCAGCAAGCGCTCGGCGCCGTGGCCGGGCCGCTGGGCGCCATCGGACTTCCGCAGTTGCCGACCGGCGCCGCCGCATCCTCTTCAGTGTCGATCGACAATCGCGCGCCCATCAGCCCGGCGCCGGCCGCTGCCTACGACAGCCACGACACCTACGAAATCAACATCCACACCACGCCCGGCATGGATGAGCGCGCCATCGCCCGAGCCGTGCGCGCCGAGCTGGCCCGCGTCTCCAGCGAAAAAAACGCCCGCCAGCGCAGCAAACTGTCCGACCTGGAGTAACCCGCCATGATGCTTGCCCTGGGCATGTTCGTTTTCAGCCTATCCACCGCCGCCTACCAGGAACTGCAACGCCAGACCGAATGGCGCCACGCCAGCAGCAACCGCGTCGGCGCCGCGCCGGCTCGCCAGTTCGTCGGCCGTGGTGATGATTCCATCACCCTACCCGGCATCATCCTGCCGGAACTCGCCGGCAGCGCCCTGAGCCTCGACGCCTTGCGCCTGATGGCCAATACCGGCAAGGCATGGCCGATGGTCGAAGGCAGCGGTCGGATCTACGGCCTGTGGATCATCGAAAGCCTGAGCGAAACCAAGACGATTTTCTTCCGCGACGGCACGCCGCGCCGCATCGAATTCACCCTCAGTCTCAAGCGCATCGATGACGACCGTATTGACCCGATCGGCGCCGGTACCAGCGCCGGCGTCAGCATCATGAGGGCGCTGCTGTGATCGATACCGCCCTCTCCCGCGTCACCGGTTTTCTGGACAAGACCATCGAGCGCTACAAGCGCGAGGCGGCCTACCCGGTGCCGGCGTTTCGTATCACCGTGGATGGCAACGATATCGCTCAACTGATCAGTCCTCGTCTTATGAACCTGGACCTGACCGACAACCGTGGCATCGAGGCCGATCAACTAAGCATCACCCTCAGCGACCACGACGGACTGCTCGCCATCCCACCAAAGGGTGCGGTGATTCGGTTATGGCTCGGCTGGAGTGATACGGGCCTAGTGGACAAGGGGACTTACACTGTCGACGAAACCGAGCATTCCGGCGCGCCCGACGTATTGAGCATTCGCGCCCGCTCGGCCGACCTGCGCAAAGGCCTGAAGACCAAACGCGAACGCAGCTGGAGCAACACCACGCTCGGCGACGTGCTGGGCGATATCGCCCTCGGCAACGGACTGACCGCAACCATCGCCGGCGCCCTCGACGGTTTGCCCATCCTGCAACTGGACCAGGCCAACGAGTCCGACGCCAACCTGATCAGCCGTGTCGGCGAAGAGTTCGACGCCGTGGTCACAGTCAAAGCCGGGTGCCTGCTGTGTCTTCCGGCCGGCGGAGGCAAGACCGCCAGCGGCGCCGAGCTGCCCCACATCACGCTTACCCGCGCCGACGGCGACCAGCACCGCTACCTGCAAGCAGACCGCGACAGCTACGACGGCGCACGCGCTTACTTCTACGATGTGAACAGCGCCAAGAAACAGGAAGCCATCGCCGGCGGAGGGGAAAATTTGAAGGATCTGCGGCATACCTACAGCGATCGACAATCTGCCTTGCGCGCCGCACGTGCCGAGTTCAACCGGTTGCAGCGTGGGAGTGCAACGCTCAGTTACACCTTGGCCATGGGCCGTCCGGATTTGATACCAGAGCTGACCTACACGCTGGAAGGTGTGAAGCCTGAGATCGACGAAATCATCTGGTACGGCGGAAACGTGCAGCACACGCTCAGCGCGGACAACGGATACACCGTCAGCTTGGAGCTGGAAAGCAAGCTGCCAGAGGATTCCGTTGAGGGATTGGCGGAAGAGAACAAAGGGGATTTCACAGGAATCATCGCGTACTACCGCGACAAGAAGACAGGGAAAGAGAAAACCGTAACAGCTGGAGATCAGAGTAATCCAAGACGATTACGGTGGCTATATGCCACGGAGCGAACAGCGAAACGGGCGGTCAATAGGGAATTCAAAAAACTCCCTATTGTGTGACAGACTTGAAATCTCAAGATTTGAGCTGGTCAATACGCTTGATTGCATCCTCTACAACCCGAACCCCTTCGACACATTGAACGCGGCGATATCCGAATCCTTCTTCAGCCGCAAATTTTTCTCGCAGTTTTACTAACGCATCTCGCTCATCTAAAATCACCAAGACCGCACCTGTGACTGAAAACCTACTCCTTATTATTGCGTTCAACTTACTCAATGTTTTTCCGCTAGCGCCTCTAAAAAACGCCTCAACATCCTCGGAAGCCAGATACTTGAAAAGCGGCATACTGTAATGATTGGAACGCTCGTGCAGTAAAGACAACTCCGGATCACAAAACCATCCCTGAAGACTCTCCACAAAGGAACTTACCAATTCAAACTCTGTAGCAACCTCATTCCATTCTAGAAGCGCTTTATCTAGCGAAGAAGTATCCGAAAGCCCTCTACGAAAGAAGAAATAATCATCCAGCCCACATTCAAAATTATAACCCTCTTGACCGACAAGGGCCTGCCATTTAGCTATCGCACCCTCAAATACACCACTCAACTCTTCCAGATCTACAGGCAACCCTCCCCGCTGCGCATCATAACAAAACTCAGACGTTAATGATGCGACTTTACTTATATTGCACACACCGGGACGAGGATTATTTACCAACTCTAAAACATCTTCAAAATAAGTTAAATAATCATTTTCCGAAAGTTCAGCGCGCTCAATTAATCGTTCATAAACACTACAAATCGGCCGATCAGAAAGATCAACCGCATTCTCATCAATCAAAAGTACATTCTTGAGCGATTCAATCTCAAGCTTACTATGTAGTATATAGTCAGTTATAAACCCGAACTGAGTAGCGCCATTGCAAGCCAAGGACGGTAAGGATTGAATAAACAAATCTTCTTCCCCAAACACTACTGGATTCGCTTGACGCGACAACATCATAATACTCAATTGACGCTGATAATAACCATTACAAATACTTCGTAGCGTTTCTACTTGACTCTCTGTTTTCTTTCCACGACGCTTTGAAACCAATGACGCCAGAAATACAATCTGATAAAGCAAACTTACATTATTTAGATTTAATATCCCTTGCCCACCCAGCGAGTCTTTGTACAACAAAACCCTCCCAAGCATGTCCAAGGAGCTTGCTATTGTTCTTATATTCTTTATCTTTAGAGCTTCAACCACCGGTAATAGGTGACTATTTTTTACCTTCTCCAACTCCGCTGCCAGGTCTTCAGATAACATATTTAAAGACTGATTAAGCGCCTCACCTTCAGTCATTTTTATTGGAACATCTTTCCAGATATTTTTTTCGTACGCGTCCGAATGAACTGATCCGTGCGAAAGTCTTGTTTCATCCAACAACAGAATCACTTTCCTAGATTTGAACTCAGAATAGTAATTTATTTCCGCCCAAGCTTTCGAAAAATTAGTATTATCCAAGCGATCAAGATCATCAAAGCACAAGACGTAACCATCTAGAGAATCAATTATTCTCTTTTTTACCGCGCTCCCCACAGCCATAACCGCAGCACTCATAACCCCCGAATTTTTAGGATCAGAGGTAATACCTGTAAACAACCCTGTTAGCAGCGTCCCAACACTTGCTTTTGACTTATCATCTACGTCCTTGATTCCGGACAACTCCTCAATCAAGAAGTCATCTAGGCCCTTACCAGAAACCCCATACGAATATAAAGAAACGTACAAACTTTTGGAGCCAGCACGGGTGATTGCTTTGGTTATTACATTCTTAAACAAATGAGTTTTCCCACTTCCCCACTCCCCAGTAACAACCAAGGCGCCGGTTCTTTTTGATTGAAGAAACTCACCCGTGACCTCAGTCCAATAATCAATTAAACCGTCCATACACCCTCCTCACATAAACAACTGAAATTCTTTCAAGGTTTACTTTAACGCCCGAAAGAAATACAAAAGCCCCAACCAAAAAGCTGGGGCTTTTTTACCTTATCTCGACGATTGCACGAGCGCCTCCATAATCCTTAGCACATCTTTACGCTGCTGATCATTTAGCTTGGCCAAGAGGTGCAAAAAGAGGTGCTCCAAAGGGGTAAGGTTTTCCATCGTGCATACTCCATTTCCTTGTGATGGGCGGGGCGCCATTCGCAGCACCTGAACCGCCCGGGAGTCACCCATTCTCAGCACGGTTTCTGTGCCACCAGCCCCGTCAAATCATTTGGGTCCGGACTGAATGGGTGTCGCGTCCCAGATGGCTACTCCCGTACCTATGCACCACATTGGAAATGTAAGTAGCAGTTGCGCCGGGTTTACATCACCGGACGCGGTGGCAGGGTCATGTAGACACCGTTCTCACCCCATCCCTGCAAGTTCCCTTTTGCATCGACTATGTAGTACTCATTGAACATATTGTCTGGCTCATCCAGGCGCAGGCCACCATCCGCAAGCTTCTTTGCTCGATAGCTATATGTATTTTTCCCACCACTTGCAAAAATTTGGTCCATGGAATATTTGCCATCGCGTTTGTACAACACGACCAAATGACCAAGAGCACCGTCGCGCATCCAGGATCCAAGCCGATCTGGATATTCCTTAAGGTCCAACCCTTTCAGAGTTTCATAATCCTGCGCGCTAAGGCCGATGAGGGAGCTTTTGTAATCAGGATCAAAACTGGCATTGGCCCAGTACGCCTTGTCGTTTTGGCCTTCGATCCTAAAGCCGATGAATGTCGTCTTGGGTTTAGACTTCGTATCGGCGCGAACGGCCTTGGCTACTTCAGACAGCTCCGCATCACTTACACGCTTGGGTAAGACGACTTCAACTTTACGAGGTCGTCCCTCTTGGAAATCGTCTCTAGTGATCGTGTAAGCCTTCGTCGCAACACTCTGCGTTACCCTTTCGACAGGCTCATCCTTGTTACCCCGTGAGCACATCGACACTGTCACAGCGATGATGATTACCAGAATGACAAAGCCGCCGATCTTCTGGCCTAGGGTGACTCCCGGATCGGCAACGCCACAGCTGGGGCAAACCTTCGCTGAAATATCTACTTTGTGTTTGCAAGACTTACAGGGCTTCAAAGCCATTCGAACCGCTCCTTTCTATATCCATGAAAAAGCCGGCCATCGTGGCCGGCGTGTTGCGCCTACACTCCTGAGCAGTCATTGCCCAGGTCAGTCGTTCTCTTTTTTCCCATCAATGCTCGCGGCTTTTGCAAAAGCCGAAACCATACGAAGCAGCACCTCTCGATCCAAGTCCGTGACGCGCTGATAGAACTCAAGAAATTTTGCCGTGTCGGGACTGATGCTTTCGACCGTTGTGGGCTTGCGCTCACCGGTCACCACATACAACACGTCGACTCCCTTCTCAGCCACGGCGGCTAGATAGGTAGCATCAGGGCTACGTTCCCCCTTCTCGTAGTTGTATTGGCTGTTTTTTGAGGCACCAGCCTTCGCTGCGAAATCGGTTTGATTGAAGCCCAACCGTTCGCGCTCTTCTTTGAGGCGATCACCAATTCCCACAAATGTCTCCATAGCGATTTGACATTCCCACAATCATGGGAAATAATTCGCCTGTCATCACACGAAATCACACGAAACGAGACTATGCCGAACGGATACCCCACGGAGCAAGCGTGCCAAGGCGCCCGCGAGCGCCTCGCGCATCAAGGTCTATCTGCCAAGGATTGGGCCGATCAACACAACCTCACGCCTTCTACGGTGTACGCCGTGCTGAACGGACAGAAGAAATGTCTGCGGGGCGAGTCTCATCGCGCCGCTGTGTTGCTCGGTATCAAAGACGGCGTGATTGAAAACTAAGCCCGTTGGCTCAGGGAGGAAACCAGAAGATGAAACGCCCAGTTCTAGCCAACAGGAAAGACGTGGTCAGTGCAGTGATTGGTGCTTACCAGGGAGGCCGCATTTACGCCGCTGCCGACTTGGGAATGCCGCTGAAAAAGTTCGATAACCAGGCTTACGAAAACGCCGGCAGCCGACCGCTGAGTGACGACCACATTCATCATCTCGAACAGGTCGCAGGAACGACATTCCTGCCGGACTACATCGCAGCCAAATACGGCGGCATGTTCGTCCCAATGACCGCGTCAGCGGATCTGGACAACGTCGAGTTGTACAACCGATCAGTCAAAGCCGCCGCCAAGCGCGGAATGGTTGATCAGATCATTGCCAAAGCACTCGACGACGGTGTCATTGAGTCCTGCGAAGCCCAAGCAATCATCAACGCTCTGATGCACTACATGTCTGCCCGCTACGCCGAAGTGCTGGCCACCATTCAACTGCACAGTCGGGGGATCGCTGGGTGAGTACATACAAACTGGTTTGCCCGCACTGCCTCGGCCGCATGCGAATACGCACCAGCGAAGGCACACACATTTTCCTGCGCGTGGCGTACCTGCAATGCACCAACGAGGCCTGCGGCTGGTCGGTGCGTGCTGAGTTCGAAATGACTCACGAAATGAGTCCCAGCGGCATGGCCAACCCATCGGTGCGCTTGCCGATTGCCGACATCGCTTTGCGCCGCGCCGCGATGAAGACCGCCAACGATCAACCCGACCTGCTCGACCAAATGGAAATGGAGTGTGCGCAATGAACCACGATCAGTTGACCCACGACTACCGCAGCAGCATGCAACGTGCCGCGTTCGCATACCTGCAACGGCACGAAGCGCAGTACCTGGTGGACTCGGATCTGCTCTACGAGAACTGCGTTCGCCACTTGGCCACGTCGCTGGAAGTGCCTGTCTTCATGGCGGAGCGCCTGGTGCACAACGCCTGGACTGAATTGCAGGTGATCAATCAGCGCAAGTGGATCGGCGTGGACTGGGGCAAAAGCCCCGGCTGCACGGTGGTGCACTTGATCGACACCCGCGCCGATCTGCGCTACCCGGTACCGGCGAGACTGCTGCCGCAGACCCTGCTCGCCCAGCGCGATTCCGCGCACAAGCACCGCCCTCAGTAACTCCTTTTTAAACACCCCGCCCTGCCCCGCTTCCCGTGGGTATGGGTGAGCTTTGCCTGAAATCCGAGGTGGACCATGGAAATCGACATCGCCATCAACGCAAAACTGCCCCGTGCACAGGCCGAAGCCCTGCTCCAGGCACTGCGCGCCCATTACTCGATGCAGTTCAACGAGTACTGGTATGACGATCGCTTTCGCATGATCCCCGAGGGTTTACGGCACGGCTCGCTGCTGTCGGCCTTCCCGGTGATGGCCGCGCAAAAACGCCTGATTGGCGCCCTCAAACAAAGCCTCGGCGAAGTGAAGTAAGCCCCGATGAACATGAAACACGATTTGCGCGCCGATATCCTGCAACGCCTTGAGTCCGACTACGGCCTCAAGCACAAGGCCGGCAAATACATGCGCCAGGGCGAATGCCCAGCGTGCAAGAAAAAGGAGCTGTACGCCTTCCACGATGACCCGTGGATGATCCGTTGCGGCCGGGGCAAGTGTGGCCAGACCTGGCACGTCAAAGAAATCTATGAAGATCTGTTCGAAGACTGGAGCAAGCGCGCCCCAGCGAGCGAGCAACACCCCAGCGCCACAGCCCGTGCCTATCTGGAATTTGCCCGAGGCTTTCGGCTCGATCTGATTCAAGGCTGGTTTACGCAGGAAACATATTTCTCCGGCGAGCTGAATGCCGGCAGCGCGACCGTGCGTTTTGCGCTGGAGAAAGGCGGCTATTGGGAACGCCTGATCGACCGGCCGCACCGGTTCGGCAAGATGAAAGCGAGGTTCAAGCCTGGCGACAGCCCCCGTGGTTTTTGGTGGTGCCCGCCGTGTGTAGAGCTGCTGGACGTCAAAGAGCTGTGGATTGTCGAGGGCATCTTCGACGCCATCGCTCTCGTGCACAACGGGATTGCAGCGGCTTCGGCAATGTCGTCGGCCTTCTTCCCTGAAGAGTCGTTGAAAGAACTAGCCCGGCAGCGCGGCGGCAAATTGCCCAAGCTCATTTGGGCACTGGACAACGAACCCGGCGCGCACAAATACACCAAGCGTTGGGTGCGTCAGGCTCGCGCCCTGGGCTACGAGTGCGAAGCAGCGCAGATCCCGCAATCGGACAGCCGCAAGGTCGATTGGAACGATCTGCATCAGCGCTGGGCCTTCATTGACAGCGAGAGCGAGCGCGCTGAGCAGATCGAAAAGGACCTGGCCACCGCTCGCTATCACGGCTCCTTGCTGATCGCCGAAAGCGCGTCTGAGAAAGGCGTGCTGATGTACGAATGGCGCGAGCGTCACGAGTTTCACTTCGGCTTCGACAGCCGGCTCTACTGGTTCAAGATGGACTTGGAGAAATTCAACAAGGCCATGCAGGCGCTGGAGTCCTCCGAGCGCCATGAAGACCAGCTGCTGAACGAAAAGCAGCGTCGCGAAAAGGCCTTACGCCAATGCGGTGGCGTGGTGGAAATCGCCAACTGCTACCCACAGGCGCTGTACTTCCAGCGCAACGAAGTCACCGACGAATCCTGGTACTACTTCCGCGTAGATTTTCCGCACGACAGCGGCAGCGTGAAGAACACCTTCACCGGTGGCCAAGTAGCGGCCGCCAGCGAGTTCAAAAAGCGTTTGCTCAGCATGGCTGCCGGCGCCGTCTTCACCGGCAGCGGGCAGCAGCTCGACAAGATCATGAAGGATCAGCTGTTCGGCCTGAAGACTGTCGAGACCATCGACTTCATTGGCTACAGCAAGCTGCACGGCTGCTACGTCTTTGGCGACGTCGCGGTACGCGGCGGCATCGTCAGCGTGGTGAACAAGGAGGACTTTTTCGAGTTCGGCAAGCTGCGACTGAAGACCCTGCAGAAGTCGATCGCCATGCACATCCAGCGCGACAGTAAGCAGTACCGCACTGACTGGCTGCCAATGCTGTGGCTGTGCTTTGGCGCTAAAGGCATTGTCGCCCTGGCGTTTTGGTTTGGCTCGCTGTTCGCCGAGCAGATCCGCGCGCAGTACAAGTCCTATCCGTTCCTTGAAGTCACCGGTGAAGCCGGCGCCGGCAAGACCACGCTGCTCACTTTCCTGTGGAAACTGCTGGGCCGTGAGCATGAAGGCTTTGACCCGTCGAAATCGACACGCGCCGGCCGTCAGCGCGCCATGGGCCAAGTCTCCAACATGCCTGTCGTGCTGATCGAGGGCGACCGCAACGAGCCGGACAAGGCGCACGCCAAGGGGTTCGACTGGGACGAGCTGAAGGACTTTTACGGCGGCGGCACGCTCGGTACCAAGGGCATGAAGACCAGCGGTAACGAGACCTACGAACCGCCGTTCCGGGGCGCGATTGCTATCAGCCAGAACGCCGACGTCAGCGCGTCGGAAGCGATCCTGACCCGGATTATCAAATCGCACTTTGCACGTCCGGAAGTCACCACCGAGAGCCGTGCAGCCGCTGACAATCTGAACCTGATCCCTGTCGAGCAACTAAGCCACTTCCTGCTGCTGGCCGTGCGTGCCGAAGCCCAGGTGATGGCCAAATTCGCCGAGCGCGTGCTGGTTCATGAACAGCAACTGCGCAGGCTCAAAGAAATCCGCGTGGAACGGATCATCAAGAACCACAGCCAGTTGATGGCCCTGGTCGATTGCCTGCGCCTGGTGTGCCCGCTCAATGACAACCACGTCGCTACGACACACCAGGCACTGATGGTCATGGCGCTGGAGCGGCAAGCCGCGATCAGTGCGGACCACCCGCTGGTTGCCGAATTCTGGGAAGTCTACGAATACCTCGAAAGCCTGGGCGAAGGCCCGCAGGTCAACCACAGCACCGACCCGAAACTAATCGCGATCAATCTCAACGAATTCGCCGAGAAGGCCAGCGAGCATCGGCAGAACCTCGCCGACCTCAAGACCTTGCGCGGGCTGCTGGTCAACAGCCGCAGCCACAAATGGCTGGAATCCAACAAGGCCGTGTACAGCGCGGTGCGCGCCTCACAAGCCGCCGGCAACGCGACGTTCAACAAACCCACCACCGTGCGCTGCTGGATTTTTCAGAGTGCGTAAACCGCAACCAGCGCTGCAACGCTGGGCACATTCAAAAGGAGAAGCACCATGCAAGTACACGTGATCACCGGCGACGCCGGCACGGGCAAAACGACAAAGCTGAGATCGATCGAGACCCAGCAACTGGCTGAAGGCAAACAGGCCGGGATCATTCATGCGGATGCGTATTCGCATCACGGCCTGCTCGGAATCATGGAAGTCAGGCTAGAGCGCGGTGAGCGGACGCTGCTTGTCGATGACTGCTCGATCAAACAGATCGATGAAATTTTGCAGTGGCAGAAGGAGGCCGCTGGGAACGAGCAGCTTGAAGACTTGGCGATTCACCTGGTTCGCCGCGCCGGCTGAACAACGAGTTCATGTCGAAAAGAATTGGTGTCGAGGGGCTGCAACCCCTCGACACCGACCACCCCAAAGGAGAAGCACCATGCAAGCACAAAACCCAAGTGGCAGCGGCACAGAGGCTACCACGAACGCCTTCAAGGTCGGCGATGACGTGACTTTCGTCGCTGCACGCAGCACCGGGCGCAGCGTCAGTCTCAGCGTTCGCGAAGGGAAGATTGCTGAGATCGGCAGCGCAACGGCGATCGTCAAGCTTCGCAATGGTCGCACCAGTGTACAGCCGTTGAACAAGCTGACTCGCCAGGGCGAGCGCAACGCCCTCATCCGCGCTTTGCTGGGGGACGCCTGATGCAACCCTCAGCCAATTCTGTGGCACGCACACGTCCGCCCATGGCCAGCCACCGGCTTGACCTCCCCAGTTGCTGCGACATCTGTGGCAAAGCCCGATCCACCCGTAAGCACCAGGCCTGTAGTCGGATCCGACAGCAGCGCAAGTCTGCTGAGTGGGCTGAGCTGATGGCGATTCGGGCAGAAGCGAAGAAGAACAAGCCACGGCGCTACGCGCGCTGATTTGAATCACCGGGCGAACAACGGGGAGCTGCAACTCCCCCATCGCCTGCAAAGGAAGAAGCACCATGCTCAAGCGAACACTCAAACATTTTCACTTCTGCTGCGGCCTCGGTGGCGGCGCCAAAGGTTTCAACAAATCCAAGCCCATCGTGGGCAACATCCAAGCGCAATGGCAATGCATTGGCGGCATCGACATTGATGCGGCTGGGCTGGCCGACTTCGAGCGCTTGAGCGGCGTCAAGGGCACGCTGTTGGATCTGTTTACCCGTGATCAGTACATCCGCTTCCACGGGAAAGAGCCGCCACCCGGTTGGCTTGAGGCGACCGTTGAGGATGTTCGACGTGCGGCCAACTACCAGCGGCCCGACGCGGTGTTCATTTCCAGTCCGTGCAAGGGCGCATCGGGCTTGTTGTCGGAAAAGATGAGCCTGACCCCGAAATATCAGGCGCTGAACGAACTCACGTTGCGCTGCATCTGGCTGTTCGGTGAAGCCTGGAAAGACGACGCCGTTCCGCTCCTGGTCTTCGAAAACGTCCCTCGATTGGCAACCCGTGGCCGGCACTTGCTCGACCAGATCAACAAGGTGCTGTCGCACTTCGGCTATGCAGTGGCTGAAACCACCCACGATTGCGGTGTCATCGGCGGCTTGGCGCAGAGTCGCAAACGGTTCCTGCTGGTGGCTCGCCATATCGAGAAGGTCCCGCCTTTCCTGTATGAGCCAGAAAAAAAGACTCTCAAGTCCGTTGGCTCGATCCTCAGCCGCATGCCGCTCGCCGGCGATATCGAAGCCGCCGGCCCGATGCACCGGGTTCCAGCTCTCCAGTGGAAAACGTGGGTGCGTCTTGCCCTAGTCACCGCCGGCAAGGACTGGCGCAGCCTGAATGACTTGGCGATCGAGGACGGGTATCTGCGTGATCTGGTGATCGTGCCCGAGTATCGCGCCGGCTACCTTGGCGTGCACGACTGGCAAGACACCGCCGGCACCGTCGCGGGGCGCAGCAGCCCAACAAACGGTGCATTCTCGGTTGCTGATCCACGCGCCATAGCCGGTGCTCTGCAATATCAACAGTACGGCGTCCGTCGCTGGGAAGAGACCAGTGGCGCGGTGATCGGCGTCAAGTCGCCCGGACAGGGAACATTTAGCGTTGCTGATCCTCGCCGGCCGGGCGATGGGTTCGGAAAGTATTTGGTAACGCAGTTCGACAAGGCCGCCGGAACAGTCATCGCCGGCAGCACCACGGGGCAAGGCGCTTTTGCTGTGCAGGATCCCCGATACCATAACTGGCACCCGGCAGCGAGTAGCCGGAAGCTGGGCGTTTGCCTGTGGGATAAAACGGCTGGGACTGTCACCGGATCGCAGCAGGTTGCCAGTGGTGCATTGTCGATCGCAGATCCCCGCCCTGGCATGAAGCGCGTCAAGGGTGACGCCTACCTGACTGGTGGCCACTATGGCGTTGTCGGCTGGAATGACCAGTGCGGTGCTGTTTCAGCCAGTGCAAAGCAGGACAACGGGCGCTGGTCGGTAGCTGACCCGCGTATGCCGGAAGCGAACGACCGGTTGACCTGCGTGATTGAAAGTCTCGACGGCACTTGGCACCGCCCTTTCACCACGCTGGAGCTGGCCGCGCTGCAAAGCCTGGTCGAACCCGAAGAACAGTTCGAGCTGGATGGACTGAGTGATCAGGCGTGGCGTGAGCGTATCGGTAATGCCGTACCACCTGACGCCGCCGAAGCCATCGCCGATGTGATGGGTACCACGCTGTTACTGGCCGCATCTGGAGAAACCTTCATGCTCAATAGCATGCCGATCTGGGTTCGCCCAATAGCGGTAGGCCTGAGCGTGGCGCAACGGGAGACTGTGCTATGACTGTTTTCCTGCTGCTGTATCTGTGCACGGACGCAATCCGGACGGATTGCCAGGTGTTGCTGGCTCAACGCTGGAAGGGAGATACCGCCTACGAACAATGCCTCGACGCTATCCCCGCCCTCACCCAAGCACTGACAGCGACCAACCGGAAGCGGCACCGGTTTATCTGCGAAATCCAGACAGATGACGCAGGACCAGCGGAAGAGGCCTCGCCGCGGTTCATTCATCAATCGTTTCGGATGTGAGGGGAGCATCATGAACACAGCTTTCATTCTGATGGCCCAGTACGACGGTCAGGCGATTATTCCACTTGATCGGGTGTGCCGTGACTACTTCACACACCTGACGCCGGACATGTTCCAGCGCAAGGTCTTGAGCGGCCAGATCAAGATCCCGATCACCCGGCTGGAACCGAGCCAGAAATCCGCCAAAGGCGTTCACATCGGTGACCTGGCGGCTTACCTCGATCTCCAACGCGCCGCCGCTGTAAAAGAAAACAACCAGCTCAACGGCTCAAAACCCGCCTATTAAGCCACTTCATTGACGCGGCGCCCAGTTGGACGGGCGCCGTCAATATCTTTTCATGCCACTCCCACCCCACATACCGATCACCCTTACCGCGCAGGTGGGTGTAGCGTCGCAGCGAATTCCAGTCTCTGTGCCCCGACACACTCGCGACGCGGGGGATGTCCCAGTCCATTTCAAACAAGCGGCTGACGCCCTCGTGGCGAAGATCGTGAAAGTGCAGGTCAGCAATTTCCAGAAACTTGCAGGCCTTCGCCCAGGAAGTGGAAATAGACTCGGGGCTGTAGGGGAAAATGTCGTCGCCGGCCTTGGGCATTGTCTGGAGTATCTGCCACGCCTCATCTGGCAAATAACACCAGACGTCATTGCCGATCTTCTGCCCGGGGTTCTTCATGTCCCGGACCAGGACTCGCTGGCCAGCCTCGTCTACGTCCGCCCAGCGAATGCGGGTGATTTCATCGAGACGGCGGGTTGAGAACAGGGCGAAGCCTACGACCTTCAACATGTTGGTTACGCTTCGACGACGCGCCTGCATGTCCTCATAGTGCGTCATGATTTTGCCCAACTCATCCAGTGTCGGGCGCCGGTCCCGCTCGCGACTCTTGAGGTTGTAGCCGAGTTTGCGCAGCACCCGCCGGGCGCCGGCCATGGCCAAGGGATCGACTTGATAGCCCCACGCGTCCCTGGCAATGGAAAGCACAGCACCGAGATGCGCCAGATCGTTGCCGGCGGTTTGCGCCTGGACGCCTCCCCCGTCCCCACTCATCCGCCACAGGGCGAAGTCCACCAGGCACTGCGTATTGATGTCGGTATCGTTGAGCTTGCCGAAGTAGCTGGCACCAATGGCCGTGAGCGTGGCCTTTTTGGTTTTGCCCAGCGGCCGCGCTTTTTCGACTTCGCGCAGGTACTGATCAATCATCTCTTTGGCAGTAGCACCCTTGCGACTCGCGCGCTCGATCGCACCAGGCTCATCGAGTTCCGATTCACGCTTACGCGCCCAAGCCTGCGCAGCCTGTTTCCGGGCGAAGGTCTGGCTCTCTTGGTAGACTTGCACCCCATCACGCTTGATGCGGATCTGAGCGGTATAGCTCACAGACCCATCCGCCAGTTTTCTTGCCCTGATAGCTGCCATATCGAAAGTGGTACGCGTCAGTTTTGAAGTGGTACATCGTACCACCGAGACCTGAAAAACGCCTGAAAACGCCCTAAAACACGCCGACAACACGTTGAGTAAAATGGTACAGAATCAAAGCCTTAGCCCAGTAAAATCAATGCCTACGCTGTCCCGGCGCTTTAGTGTTGCACCCATGATGGATTGGACTGATAGGCATTGCAGATACTTCCTACGCCTCCTGTCGAAGAACGCCCTGCTCTACACCGAAATGGTCACCACCGGCGCTCTCCTCAACGGCGATCACGAACGTTTCCTCCGTCACAACGAAGCCGAGCATCCGTTGGCGCTGCAGCTCGGCGGCAGTGTTCCGCTGGATCTGGCCGCTTGCGCGCGTATGGCGCAGGAGCATGGTTACGACGAGGTGAACCTTAATGTTGGCTGCCCGAGTGATCGGGTGCAGAACAATATGATCGGTGCGTGCCTGATGGGGCATCCGCAGTTGGTGGCGGATTGTGTGA
>Ga0213823_1000432_pt1 | contig 36155 bp, 34 predicted proteins | sample MC6MC0907MG_FD_179887 | JGI IMG/M metagenome (GOLD analysis project Ga0213823, IMG submission 179887) | Enriched soil aggregate microbial communities from Iowa State University, Ames, United States - MC6-MC0907-MG | ecosystem: Environmental > Terrestrial > Soil > Unclassified | place: USA: Iowa...
TAGCTCAAATTGTTTTGCTGGCATCAATTTTGATGTCCAAAATTTTGTTTCGTTCACTAGCAAGGCTAGTTACTAAAAACTATATTGATTACGTTTTGCTTGTTCAGTTTTCAAGGTTCATTTAGTTAACTGTTTTTTTAACAGCAACTCTTAAATTATAACACAATCAACTTTTGTTGTCAACAACTTTTTTGAAAAGTTTTTTTAATTTATAAGAGACAACTTTTAAATTCTATCATAATCAATTTTCAATGTCAACATCTTTTTTAGATTATCTAATCATTACTGGGATGTTGTTTCTTGCGTCGTCTTAACGACAAGTAATAATTTATCATGTTCATAGAAACTTCGCAAGGTTTTTTTAAATAAAAATCGGTTTTATTTAAAAATCACGTATCAGTAAGCTAATTTATACATTTACGAGAATGCAGATTTAACATTATTCTCTTTCCTAACTGAATGATTTGTTTTACTATACATCGCTTTCTATTAAATCTCAACTATTTTTAGAACTAAAATCAGTAAAACATATAAGCAGGAGTTAAAGTGCTTCTGCTGCATTCTTCTCCTGCTTATTCAAGCAAAGTCCCTCATCATTCTTTACTCAAGTTTTACGCTACTATTTTAAGCCGTCATCTTGAGGATCAACTATACTTAAGCACCATAAGAAATTATCCCAAGCAGAATACCAACCACTGAAAATTTCAGAAGAATCATCCCAACGAACATCGAACTTCTTATGCCCATCTATTTCTACTAAATATAAAGTAAGGTTCTCGTCTTTTTTAGCAACCACTAATTTCATTCCATGCTCAAGTTCTTCTTCTGTAAATGGAACATCCGATACAGAACGTAATTGCGCCTGTTCAAATACTTGTTTGTTAATAATTTTGTAATTCATTTTATGCCCCCAATAAAAATACTTCTTTAATATCTACTATATTTGTAAAACATAGAACTATAAAAGTATAACCCAAATATAATCAACGTTTAAACAACTTAATTTTTTTAGTACAAAAAAGAGGAGAATTGCCTTATCCTGCAAATTCTCCCCTTTATTCATTCTATTCTTTTATTGCTACTTAAAAAGTGGCTTCTATTATTTTGTAATATGACGCATTGTCGGGAATAATAATACATCACGAATGGATGGTGAATTTGTTAATAGCATGATTAATCGGTCAATACCGATACCTAGTCCACCTGTTGGAGGCATACCATATTCTAATGCTTCAATGAAGTCATTGTCCATTTCATGTGCCTCATCGTTACCAGCTGCTTTCTCGGCTAATTGTGCTTCAAAGCGTTGACGCTGATCAATTGGGTCATTTAATTCTGTAAAGGCATTAGCATGCTCACGACGAACGATAAATAGCTCAAAGCGATCTGTGAAACGCTCGTCCTCTGGATTTTTCTTCGCAAGAGGCGAGATTTCTACTGGGTGTCCGTACACAAATGTAGGCTGTACAAGTGTCTCTTCTATTTTTTGTTCAAAGAATTCATTGATAATATGACCTACTTCATGAACATCTTTAACTTCTACACCATGTTCTTTAGCAAGGGCTTGAGCTTGTTCTTTTGTCATTGGCTGCCAGAAGTCTACACCAGTTGCTTCTTTTACGGCATCCACCATGTGAACTCGCTTCCAACCTACAGCAAGGTTAATTTCATCTTCTCCATACTGAACTGTAGTTGTGCCAAGAACTTCTTGAGCAACATGCGCTATAAGATTTTCAGTTAGAGACATGATATCTTGATAGTCAGCGTAAGCTTCATATAGCTCGATCATTGTAAATTCAGGGTTGTGACGTGTAGAGATCCCTTCGTTACGGAATACACGACCGATTTCATAAACTTTTTCTAAACCACCTACAATTAAGCGTTTTAAATGCAATTCAATTGCGATTCGCATATATAATTCCATATCAAGCGCATTGTGATGTGTAATAAATGGACGAGCAGCTGCACCACCTGCAATTGTATGAAGCATTGGTGTTTCTACTTCTAAATAACCAGCGTTATCAAGATAGTTGCGGATAGCACGGATAATTTTAGAACGTGCTATAAATGTTAATTTGCTATCTTCATTCGTCATTAAATCTAAATAGCGTTGACGATAGCGTTGCTCAACATCCTGTAATCCATGGAATTTCTCTGGCATAGGACGTAGCGCTTTTGTAAGGAATGAAAATTCCTCAGCCTTTACTGAGAGCTCCCCAACTTGTGTACGGAATACATTCCCTCGGACACCTACGATATCTCCTAAATCTGCTTGCTTAAATAATTCATACGCTTCTTCACCTACATGGTCTTGACGAACGTAGATTTGAATTTGGCCACCTAAATCTTGAATATGAGCAAAGCCAGCTTTTCCTTTACCGCGTTTTGTCATAATACGACCCGCAATAATAACCTCTTGAAGATTCTCTTCTAGCTGCTCTTTTGTTTGTTCTGCAAATTGTTCACGTACTTCTGTTGACAAATGTGTACGCTCAAAACGGCTTCCAAATGGATCTTGCCCGTTCTCTAATATAGTCGTCATTTTTTGGCGTCTCACCAAAAGCTGATCATTTAATTCTTCTATGTTTGACACTTGTTTCACTCCTTAAGTAAATTGCGTTTACGTCCATAATATTTCTATTGTACACAATTTTAAAGCTGTAATCATCTGTTTCAGTTTAATTTCAATACAAGATAAGATAATTAATAATTCTAAAAATTAAAGCTTATAAAAAGCGTCTCTGGCTAAACTAGAGACGCCCTTAACTTCTTTGTCCTATATAATTAACTCTTTTGCCTCCGGAATAATAAGGTTGGACTCACACTCTTCATATTCCTGTACAAGGCCATTTAATAGCGCACGGAGCTCTGCAGCAGTTTCCGTTTGGTTAATAGCATTACGTGCTTTACCATTACCACGAATTCCCTTCAAATACCATGATGCATGTTTACGCATTTCACGCACCGCAATACCTTCCCCTTTTAATTGGAGAAGACGTTCAAAGTGAAGTAGACATACATCCATTTTCTCGCGCACACTTGGTTCTTCTTTTAACTCACCAGTTTCTAAATATTGAACTGTACGATAAATCATCCATGGGTTACCCAATGCAGCACGACCAATCATCACTGCATCTACACCTGTAGTTTCGAGCATACGTTTAGCGTCCTGTGGTGTTTCTACATCACCATTACCAAGAACAGGGATCTTTACATTTTCCTTTACCTGACGAATGATATCCCAATTCGCTTTACCTTCGTACATTTGTACACGAGTACGTCCATGAACCGCTACTGCTGATGCTCCTGCACGCTCAACAGCTTGGGCATTTTCAATAGCAAAGATATGCTCATCATCCCAACCAATACGCATTTTAACGCTGATAGGTTTTTTCACAGCATCGACAACAGCTGCCACCATTTCATATACTTTATTTGGATCTAATAACAAACGCGCTCCCGCTTCACATTTAATAATTTTATTAACAGGGCAACCCATGTTGATATCGATAATATCAGCGGTTGTATTTTCATCCACATACTTAGCCGCTTCTACTAATGTTTCTTTATCTCCACCAAAAATTTGCAATGATAGGGGATTTTCACGTTCATCAATATAAAGCATACCTAATGTTTTTTCATTTTTTTGGACAATGCCCTTATCACTAATCATTTCAGCATATACAAGTCCTGCTCCGAACTCCTTAACCGTTAATCGGAAAGCAGAGTTACAAATTCCTGCCATTGGAGCTAATACAACACGGTTGTCCATGACAATATCGCCAATTTGAAAGGGCTTCTCTGTTGTTTGACTCAACGTTGTCTTCCTCCTATATAGGCATTCACCTATTTATCCATATCTATTGTTAATGCAATACATTTAAAATTATTATAAAAGGCCTACCTAACTCACTGTAAGAGGTTCGTTAAACAGCTTCCACAAGCTTACACCTTCACTCTCACAATCCATCTGTTTCAACAAGTTATGAGCTTGTTGTAGCTGATCTCCGAATGGTGTTGGTGTAATCTCAACTAGTGGTACTAAGACGAATGCTCGCTCATACATTCTTGGATGAGGTACAATTAGGTTATCTGTTTCAATATTTTCATGATTGTATACCAAAATGTCAAGGTCAATGATTCGCGGACCCCAGCGAAATTCTCGTACACGCCCTAATTCCTGTTCAACCGATTGGCAAATCTCCAACATATTAGCAGATGAGGCATCTGTTTTTAGATGAACAGCAATATTCAAAAAATCTGCCTGGTCTGTATACCCTACTGCCGCTGTTTCATAAACAGATGAAATACGAACAACTTCAATGTTCTCCTCTTCTTTTAAAAGAGCAACAGCTTGTTGAAGGTTCTCATATCGCTCCCCCATATTTGTACCTATAGATAAGTAGACATCCTTCATTAGAAATCACCTCTCGTTACTTCAACAGAAACCTCTTTGTAATAGCCATGAATTGGTGGGTCTGGTTTAATCAGTTCTACACGAACACCTTTTACTTTTTCAGGGTAGGTTGTTAATATGACGTTTGCTATTTTCACAACAAGGGCCTCAATAAGCTTAAAAGGTTCTCCTTCCACAATGTCACGACATAACGCATATACCTCAGCATAATTCACTGTATAAGTTAGATCATCTGTTTCTCCAGCCATTGTCATATCTACAGCAAGCGAAACATTTGCTCGAAAACGTTGACCAAGAGTTGTTTCTGCAGCTAGTACCCCATGGTAACCGTAAAACTGCATGTCCTTTAAATGAATATAATCCATTATGCCTCCTCCTTATACAATCTTTTCCCTACCAACACATCAGCCATATGCGTTGCACGTGCCATTTCTTTTACATCATGAACGCGTATCATATGACAGCCCTTTTCGATTCCATAAACTACTGTTGCCCCCGTCCCTTCAAGACGTTCCTCAACAGGTAGATTCAAAACATTACCAATCATGGATTTACGCGATGTTGCTAAAAGCACAGGGTAGCCCATACCCACTAAATCCTTTAAGTGCTGCATCATAGCAATATTGTGCTCGGTATTTTTGGCAAAGCCGATACCAGGATCTAGGATAATATGATTATCAGGGACCCCAGCTTGATGTGCGATAGCAATACTTTTTTCTAAATCTGTCTTTGCTGTCGTCCAAAAATCAACACCATAATCCTTATTTTCACGATTGTGCATTAAAATAATAGGAACATGTAAATCAGCAGCAACCTGTGCAATCTCCGGTTCCGCTTTCGCTCCCCAAATATCATTTATGATATGCGCCCCTGCCTCGACGGCTGCTCGCGCTACATTTGCTTTATACGTATCAACGGAAATAATGGCATTTACTTCTTTCAATATTGCTTTAATAACAGGTACAATACGCGCAATTTCATCTTCATCTGAAATACGCTCGTAACCAGGACGTGTAGATTCTCCGCCTACATCAATTATTTTAGCCCCATCTGCCACCATTTTTTTTGCTTGAGCTACTGCAGCTTCAACATTGTTGAATTTTCCTCCATCTGAGAAGGAGTCGGGTGTAACATTTAGAATACCCATTACAAAGGTTTCTTTTGTAAAGTCTAATGTAATACCATTAATCGTTAATGGTTTCTTATATTTTTTAAGCATACAAACGCTCCTTCTATCCTTGCTCCACTTCTTGAACAAATGCATCATGTAAACACGAATAAACAGGCCCTTTATTACCCAATAATTGCTGGTTCTCTAAATTAATGATTGGTACAAGCTCCTGCACAGAATTGGTAATAAAGCATTCCGTACTTTGTCGTAAGTCTTCCTTCGTATAAAAGCCTTCTCTTACTTCAATACCAAGAGCAACAGCTTTCTTAATAACCCAAGCTCGAATAACTCCTGGTAAAATACCTGTTTCCAAAGAAGGCGTATATAGTATATCATTTTTTACCCAAAAAACATTTGAGGTCACACCTTCTGCAACATAGCCAGCTTCCGTTAAAAAGAAACCTTCTTGCTGTGCCAATGATGGCAACTCGAAGCGACCAAGCACATTGTTGCCATAATGATGTGATTTAACCCTCAATCCTTGTTCAGGTGAATTCCGTGATGTAGTAAGCCATTGAGCTGTTTTTTCAGTACCACGAGGTGTGTCCTGTAATTCTTTACGAAAGATAATGACATTGGGTTGTGTATATTCTGTCGGTTGCAAACCAATATTATGTTCTCCTGCTGAAACATTAAGACGGAAATAGCCATCCTGACCACCCGCCTGTTCATTTAATTGTTGCACAATCTCAAGTAAAACATTTTCGGGATAAGTGAAATGAATGCGATATTGTGATAAAGCTTGCTGTAATCTTTCCATATGCGCATTCCATTCAAATACCTGACCTTCATATGTTCGGAACGTTTCAAAAAAACCCAAACCATATAAAAAACCATGGTCAAAGGGGGAAATCCGTAAATCCTGTGCGGCAGTATAGCTTCCGTTCATCCAGCACTGCATTTATTTCACTCCTTCTACGTACATTTCTATAAATTGACGTAGGAGTTTTTTACCTTGCTCAGTCATAATAGATTCTGGATGATATTGTACGCCCTCTATTGGATAATCTTTGTGACGAAGCCCCATAATTTCTTCCTCTTCTGTCCAAGCGGTTACTTCTAGGCACGTCGGTAGTGTCTCTTTTTCTACAATAAGAGAGTGATAGCGAGTAGCTTGGAACGGATTTGGCATAGCTTGATGTAAACCAACTTCAGCATGGAACACAGGTGATGTCTTTCCATGCATAAGGCGCTCCGCTCGTACTACCTGGCCACCAAATACTTGTGCAATAGCCTGATGTCCAAGACACACACCCAAAATCGGAATATTTCCCGCGAAATATCGGATAATGTTCAGACTTTCACCCGCCTCATTTGGACTACACGGCCCCGGAGAAATAACAATCATATCAGGTGCTAGTTGCTCTATTTCTTCTACTGTTAATACATCATTTCGCTTTACTACCACTTCATGACCAAATTCACCCAAATATTGTACGATGTTATAAATAAACGAATCATAGTTATCGATCATTAAAATCATTTTGCTCGCTCCTCCGCCATTGCCTTTGCCTGCCACATTGCCTTCGCTTTATTTAAAGATTCCTGATATTCTCTTTCTGGAACAGAGTCAATGACAATACCTGCTCCTGCCTGAATATGTGCAACCCCATCTTTTATAAATGCTGTACGAATCACAATATTGAACTCCATATCTCCGGTATAGCCGAGCCAGCCAATGGAACCCGTGTATAAACCTCGCCGTACAGGCTCTAATTCTTCAATAATCTCCATCGTACGTATCTTCGGTGCACCAGTAATAGTACCTCCTGGGAACATGGCACGGATAACGTCTGCATTTGTTTTGCCTTCTGCTATTTCTCCCCGCACATTAGAAACAATATGCATGACATGTGAATAGCGTTCAATGACCATAAACTCATCCACTTCTACTGTTCCATAAGTTGATACTCGACCTAAATCATTACGTTCTAAATCTACTAACATCACATGCTCTGCACGTTCTTTCTCATTATCAATTAATTCTTGAGCTAACGCTAAATCTTCCGCTTCAGATTTCCCTCTTGGTCGAGTTCCTGCAATTGGTCTCGTCGATAACTCTTGACCTTGACGTTTGACTAAAAGTTCAGGTGATCCAGAAACAACAGCAAAATCGGGCGCTTCAATATAAGCCATGTAAGGTGACGGATTAAAGGCTCGTAATGCCTCATATACATCCATCGCTGTCGCATTTAATTTTTTGGATTGACGAACAGACAAATTCACCTGAAACACATCACCTTGTGCAATATAAGTTTGAATTTTTCTCATTGCCGCCTCAAAATCAGTTCCTGCAAATGAAACAAGCAATTCATTCTCATCATTGACAACTTCTATAGCATTTGTTTTTTCAAATTTGCGCATAGCTAGCGCATCCTGGGCTGCAACCTGCCAATTGGTAGCCCACTCTTCTAAGTCAACAGCACAATCTTCTAACTTCATTAGCGTGACTGTATTGTTTTTTACATCGTGTACTGCCCAGCAATCAAACAGATAAAAATAAATATCTGGTACTTGTAGATCATCCTTAGCTATATTGGGAAGTACTTCAATTTTACGCGCATAATCATATGTCACAAATCCAACAGCGCCTCCCTGAAAAACCGGAAGTTCCACATTATAAGAAATTTGATATTCTGCCACGAGTTCTTCCAGTAATGTAAGAGATTCACCAGGTAAAACTTCACTCCTGCCGTTTCTCCAATTTACTAAAAGTCCATCTTCTACTGATTGTGCAGTTGCTAATGGATTCCAAGCAGCTATTGTAAAATGACCTCCACGTCCACTTTCTAAAAAGACATGCGAATGTTGTGTCTCTGTTTGCTTTTTATAACTATAAAAAAATGAATCTGCATCCATCGTTACTGTTTTCGTAAGAATTGTCTTCAAGTTAGTTTTCCCCTTTAAATCATATGATGTGATTCCATCTTAACTTGAATATTACATAGATGCGAATATTTTTATAAGGCCTATGAGTTTCTAAGCGCACTAAAAAAGACCCCTTAACATGAAGGAGTCTTTTTTTATAAACTTAAATTAATCTTCAAATTGATATAGAGGTGTTGATAGGTAACGTTCACCATTTGAAGGCACAATCGCAAGGACATTTGAACCCTTACCTAAACGTTTTGCGGCTTCAATCGCAGCGTAGATTGCAGCGCCAGATGAAATACCACATAAAATCCCTTCTTCACGCGCTACTTTACGAGCTACCTCAAAAGCTACCTCGTTTTCAACAGGGAATACAGAAGAATAGATATCCGTATCTAAAACAGTTGGCACAAATCCAGCTCCTATTCCTTGAATTTTATGTGGACCTGGTTGACCACCAGAGAGAACTGGAGAATCTTTTGGCTCTACAGCGATAATTTCTATATTTGGATATTTTTCTTTTAATACGGCACCTGCACCTGTAATAGTACCTCCTGTACCAACTCCAGCTACAAATGCATCTAGTGTTAAGCCATCAAATGCTTCAACAATTTCAGGGCCTGTTGTTAGACGGTGAATAACAGCGTTTGCTGGGTTCGTGAATTGTTGTGGCAAGAAATAGCCATGCTCTGCAGATAGTTCTTCTGCTTTAGCAATAGCCCCCTTCATCCCAGCTGGACCAGGAGTTAACACAAGCTCTGCACCATAAGCACGAAGTAGGTTACGACGCTCTAAGCTCATTGTTTCTGGCATAACTAAAATGGCTTTATAGCCTTTAGCTGCTGCAATCATCGCAAGACCAATACCTGTATTACCAGATGTTGGCTCGATAATCGTACCACCTGGTAGTAACGTTCCATCTTTTTCAGCTGCTTCAATCATCGCTAAAGCTAATCGGTCTTTCACAGAGCTCCCCGGATTAAAATACTCTAATTTTACATAAACAGTACCTTCATTTTCACTTGTTGCATGATTTAATTTTACGATTGGTGTTTTACCAACTAATTCAGCTATCGAGTTCGCTAATCTACTCATTTAATAATCCACTCCCAATCCCTACTATTTTTATAGGTTTTACTTATTTTGTATTTTATCAATTTTACCATTCGATTGTCAATAAATAAAACTTGTATTTTCAGAATATTTATCTTCTGTAAATGGATATTTTACTAGTCAATCAAACATCGCACAAAGAGTAAAAAGAATCTGCATCATTTGGCGGGTAAGTCCATTCTGATGACATCAAATGCCTGCAAGTTTTTTAGACTCCTACTACCCGCAAAAATCTTGCAGACTCTTTCATTTATCACTTCTCTTTTTTAGACTCTCCATAATACCATGTAGCATTAAATTCAGACCAAAACGCTTCCGGTGTAACAGATTGTGGCAATTGCTCTAAAGCCAATTCTCGCTCGATATGTTCTTTCACATCGTCATATGTAAAGGACTGCCCCTCCAAAACCTCTTGCACCTGAACAATCCCATAATGACCATTAGCTAACTTAAAGGCTTTACTTACTTCATTTGCCTTTATAGATTTCACAGCATTGATAATGGCAGGATCCACATTTTCCTGATTTTCAGTAAGGAAGCCAACATCTCCTCCTAAGCTTGCCGAAGCACTGTCTAAGGAAATTTCACGGGCCAGCACTGAAAAATCAGAGCCATTTTTTAATTCACCCAATGCCTCATCAGCAGCTTTCTTGGAGTCCACCTCAATAAAATTGGTACGATAGCTTGTTTTTGTATTGTAAAGTCCCTGATTTTCCTCATAGTACTTTTCAATACTTTCTTCACTTATCACTACGTCTTTTGTAAGTACCTTATCTAAGATAAGTTGTGAACGAATTTTTTGGCGTAGTTGCTCTGCTGAGAGATTTTGCATAGCTGTATCAAATTTATCTTGAGCAGAACGCATTAAGGCTAATTCTAGATCAATTTCTTGATCAGTAACTTTAATTTTATATGTCTTTGCCGCCTTTTCCATTACAGATTCATTAACTAAATTTTGCAGTGTTTCTTTGCCATATCGTTCTTCCATAGCAATCATCCACTCTTGTCGCGTGATATCATCCCCGTCAATGGCAGCGACTTGTTCGTCGCTACCAATTTCCTGACCTTTATTTGGGATTAACCAAGCAATAAACCATAAAATATTGCTTAATAATAATACAGTAATGACAGCCAAAGCTGGTTTTGTCTTTAAACGACGTTGTAAAAAAGGGGTTTGGTTTGGTGTTGAAGTGGCAGAAGGTCGTCTATTACGATTGGAGCTCATCAATAAACCCTTCTAACTCTTCTTTTGAAAAATGGTATCTCTCTAGGCAGAAATGACATTGTGCTTCTGCACTACCATCCTCTTTAATCATTTCTTTAATTTCTGCTATTCCTAGACCTAAAATTGCTGCACCAAACCGCTCTTTTGAACATTGACATTTAAATTCAACTGGCATGGAATCCAGAATTTTCAGATGACCATTTCCTAATACAGCCTCTAAAATTTGCTCAGGTGTATAACCTTTTTCAATCATTTTTGAAACGGGCTCTATTGTAGCAAGATGTTGTTCGATTTCATTGATTGTCTCTTCATCACAGCCTGGCATTAATTGCAGAATGAATCCTCCAGCTGCAAGAATTGTGTTGTCCGGGTTTACCAAAACACCTAACCCAACTGATGAAGGCACTTGCTCAGATGTAGCAAAATAATAAGTAAAATCTTCAGCAATTTCACCTGAGACAATCGGTGTTTGACCAGAGAACATATCTCTTAAACCAATGTCCTTGACGATTGTTAACGCTCCTTCTGTTCCAACCCCCGCTCGCACATCTAACTTACCATGCTCGTTTAAGTCGAAATGAACATGAGGATTTGTGACAAAACCGCGTACTTCTCCATACGCATTACTATCGATCACCATCGGACCGATTGGACCATTACCCTCAATTTTAATGGTGATTTTCTCCTCACCTTTTAACATAGCTCCCATCATTACAGCGGCTGTCATTGAACGTCCTAAAGCTGCTGATACAACCGGCCATGTATCGTGACGACGTTGCGCTTCTGCAACTGTGGCTGTGGTACGTGCTGCAAACACACGAACCTGCCCATTAAATCCTAAACCTCTAACTAAATAATCCTTCATAAACGAAATGTCCCTCATTTCCTATTGGTTACGTTTATATAACTTATATAAACCCTTTAAAGTTAAATACGGATCCACAACATCAATAATTTGCGTTTCCCCTGCAATTAGATTTGCTAATCCTCCAGTAGCAATAACTAATGGCTCCTCTTTACTTTGTGCCTTCATTCGATTAACAATGCCTTCAACTTGTCCAACAAAGCCATAAAAAATTCCGACCTGCATGGCAGAGACAGTTGTTTTCCCTACAATATGTGTAGGTCTCAATATTTCAATACGTGGCAATCTTGCAGCCTGTGTATAAAGTGCCTCTGTAGAAATCGTTATACCTGGCGCAATAGCACCACCCATGTAATCGCCTTTTTCGTTTAAATAGCAATAGGTTGTCGCTGTACCAAAATCAACTATAATGCAAGGTGCCTTATATAAGTCTAAAGCTGCTATAGCGTTGACAATACGGTCAGAACCAACTTCACGAGGATTTTCGTATTTAATATTTAAACCTGTTTTCACACCTGGACCCACTACTAGCGGTTTTTTTCGAAAATACTTCTGACACATTGCCTCTAATGAAAACATAATTGGTGGCACAACCGAGGATATAATAATGCCCGTAATTTGTTCAAATGAAATGCCTGCGTGATTAAAAAACGAAAGAACTTGCATAGCATATTCATCTTCGGTTTTATAAAGGTCTGTCACCATACGCCAATGGAAGGCTAACTGATCGTTGTCATCATAGACACCTAACACAATATTAGAATTCCCTGCATCTAAAACTAAAATCAAGGTTGACACCTCCCATATCGTCATTGTAACTTTCTCAAACGTACTGTTACAACTTACACCATCAATCTCAATTGAATTTAAAACACTTTAGAAAATGATACCATACTTTTTATACTAGGAAATAGTATTCAAACCTTCATAAAAAAAAGAGCCTCCAAAATTAGGAAGCCCTTAAAAATTATTTAAAATTAAACTTTTCAGGATCTGGACCACAACGTAATCCATCATTTAAAGCATCCAATTGAGTCATTTCATCATCTGATAATACAAAGTCAAAAACATCAAGATTCTCAACCATACGTGTTGCCGTCATCGTTTTTGGAATAGTTACAACATTGTGCTGTACATCATAGCGTAACACGATCTGTGCGGGTGTTTTACCATATTTAGAAGCTAGCTCTTGAATCAATACTTCCTCCAATAATGCACCGTTCATTAAAGGAGACCACGCCTCCACCTGTATACCCTTATCATTACAATAGGCACGAACTTCCTCTTGTGTTAAATGTGGATGGAATTCAATTTGATTAATAACAGGAACAACTGTAGCTTCTTTCAAAAGACTTTCTAAGTGATGTACGTGGAAGTTACTAACACCAATTGAACGCACACGACCATCTTGATAAATATTTTCAAGTGCTTTATAAACACCCAAATAATTTTGGTCAGTACCTGGCCAATGCACTAAATACAAATCCAAATAATCTAATCCTATTTTCTCTAAACTGCTATCATAAGCGGCAAGTGTTTCTTCATAGGAAAGTCCATCGTTCCATACTTTAGATGTTATAAATAGTTCTTCACGAGTTACCAAACCTTCCTCAATGGCTGCTCGTATCCCTCGTCCAACACTTTCTTCATTACGATATACTTGCGCTGTATCAATGCTACGATAACCTTTAGCAATAGCTGTTTTTACCGCTTCAGCTAGATCTTCTCCTTCTGGAACACGAAATACACCGTAACCAACCAAAGGCATTTTAAGTCCATTATTCAAAGTTACATTTCCCATGTTAAACACTCCAATCTGTTTTTACTAACACATACAACTTCTCCGCATCTAAGCTCAGCGTTGTATGCAGCTGACTTACCTAAATATATCCTAATGCTTATTAGCAAGAAAAGGCAAAGAAAAAGACTGTTTACCAAACATCTAGTAAACAGTCTTTCCAAGTTTTAATCACGCTTTTCATCGATACCCTTAGGAGCATCATTTGGTTCTTTACTTTCTTTTGCCAGATCCAAAGTTGTTGGGTTTGGCTCTTTACTAAGTAGCTCTTTCTCAACAACGGGTTCACCAATAGTATCTAATGTTGGCTTCGCTTCAATCTTCGGAGTAATCTCCTCAGCTTTCTCTACAGCCTCTGGTTCTGGTAAAACACCATGATCACGTAAATGCTCGATTTCCTGTGCATTTAATGTTTCTTTTTCCATTAAAGTACCGGCAATCAAATCAAGCAGATGACGTTTTTCCGTAAGGATACGCTTCGTACGCTCATATTGTGTATCAATAATTTTTTGCATTTCTTTATCAATTTCATAGGCTACTGAGTCAGAATAGTTTTGATCAGAATTAAAATCACGACCAAGGAATACATTACCACCCTGACTTGAACCGAATTGCATAGCACCAAGGTTTTCACTCATTCCGTATTCGGTAACCATAGCACGCGCAATACTTGTAACCTTTTGGAAGTCGTTATGCGCCCCAGTAGAAACTTCACCAAGAACAATTTCTTCAGCTACACGACCACCAAGAAGACCTGCAATACGATCTAAAAGCTCTTGCTTTGTTGTAAAGAAGCGTTCTTCCTTCGGTAACATAATCGCATATCCACCCGCTTGACCACGTGGAACAATTGTAACTTTGTGTACTGTATCCGCTTCATCAAGCTCAAGACCTACTACTACGTGACCAGCTTCATGGAAAGAAACAAGTTTTTTCTCTTTAGCTGAATATACTCGACTTGCTTTTGCTGGCCCAGCAATTACTCGGTCAGAGGCTTCATCGATATCCACCATATTAATTGTGCGTTTACTTTTACGAGCTGCAACAAGTGCTGCTTCGTTTAGTAAGTTTTCTAGATCTGCACCTGAGAAACCTGGTGTACGTTGAGCAACTGCTGCTAAATCAACTGTATCTGCTAAAGGCTTATTGCGTGCGTGTACTTTAAGAATAGCTTCACGCCCTTTTACATCAGGATGACCTACTGTAATTTGACGGTCAAAACGACCTGGACGTAATAACGCTTTATCTAAAATATCTGGGCGGTTTGTTGCAGCGATGATAATAATACCTTCGTTTGCTCCGAAACCATCCATTTCAACTAACAATTGGTTCAGTGTTTGCTCACGCTCATCATGTCCACCACCAAGACCTGCGCCACGTTGACGACCAACCGCATCAATTTCATCAATAAAGATAATACATGGTGCGTTTTTCTTAGCATTTTCAAATAAATCTCGGACACGTGATGCACCGACACCGACAAACATCTCTACGAAGTCAGAACCTGAAATAGAGAAGAATGGAACGCCTGCTTCACCTGCTACTGCACGTGCAAGTAATGTTTTACCAGTACCTGGAGGACCGACAAGCAAGATACCTTTTGGAATACGTGCACCAATTTCAGTAAATTTGCGATGGTCTTTTAAGAAATCTACGACCTCGACAAGCTCTGCCTTTTCTTCATCAGCACCTGCTACATCTGTAAAACGTACTTTTTTCTTTTGGTCATCATAAAGTTTAGCTTTACTTTTACCAAAGCTCATCACTTTATTACCGCCACCTTGAGATTGGCTCATTAGGAAGAAGAATAAGAAAATGATGATAATGAAAGGAATAATTCCTGTAAAGAATTGAATCCATCCACTTGTCTCTGGTGCTGCTAAAAAACTAATATTACTATCTTTATCCTTAGCAGCCTCATCGATACGGTCCATTAAAGATTGGTTTTCACGAGGGATATTCGTTGTAAAGCTTTGACCCTTTTCATAACCTTTCAGTGTACCTTCAACGACGTAAACTGATTTATCAGGTTGAATTGTAGCACTTGTTATTTCTTTTTTATCTAGAGCTTGTTGAAACTCATGATAAGATAATTCTTTCGTTGGTGAATTACCACTATTGAAAGTACCAAAAATACCGATAATCACTAGGAAAATCAGTAGATAGAATATGGTATATCGAAATATTCGATTCATCTCCAGCCTCCTCATTACAAACAGAAAAATTATAAGTAAAATCTTAACATATCATGATTTCATCATACAACGAAAAGCCCTACTTAAAAAATGTTTCGTTCATTTTTTTGCTATTATCAAAACAGTTTTTAGGCCATCTTTATACATCCCAGCGTAATTGTACCTGTTCCTTGGGCTCGAAATAGCTGAACATTGTGTCAAGATTTTGAATTATGTTAAACATAACGGAAAATACGTGACTTGCGCTGGAGGCCAAAACTTTTAAAGCTGGTGGTGTTGTACCTTAGAATGAATAAACTTCTGGTTTCAGGATACCAATATAAGGTAAGTTACGATATTTTTCAGCGTAATCTAAACCATATCCAACCACAAAGCCGTCTGGAACTTCAAAACCAACATAATCTGCAGATAGGTTAACTTTTCGACCTGATGGTTTATCAAGGAGTGTAACGATTTTAATGGATTTTGCTTTACGATATTTAAATAAATCTACTAGATAGCTTAACGTTAAACCGCTATCAATAATATCCTCGATAATTAATACGTCACGCCCCTCAACGCTTGTATTTAAATCCTTTAAAATTTTTACTTCTCCTGATGAAACAGTCGCATTACCATAGCTAGAAACATCCATAAAATCTAACTCAATGAAAGAATCAAAACGTTTCATGAGGTCTGTCATAAATGGCATTGCTCCTTTAAGAACACCAACAGCTAATGGGAATGCATCTTTGTATTCCTCTGTTAATTGTGCACCTAGATCTGCAATTCTTTCTTGCAATTGTTCTTCTGTAATCATAACTTTTTCGATGTCTTTTTGTAACATATCGATTCCTCCTCGTGATGTATCAACAAATCTTCAACCTATTACGGTGAAATTTTTTACAAAGACCTTAGTCTACGATGAGCACTGTATCATCGTTTGGTTGAGGAGTGGTTGAAAAAAATATTCCCACACGCACACCAATTACCGCTACCACCTCATCAGACTGAGAAATCAGTAACGGCCAGCTATTCCGCTCATTCAAAGGAATCTTTTCATCTATAAAAAGGCGAGATAAGCGTTTTGGCTGATCCATTCCTTTTAACAGCATTCTGTCTCCATCCTTGCGTGCTCGAATATAGAGCGGTAGGTGGAGTTTGCTAGCGTTAAAATAAAAAAGTTGTGCAGTATCCGTCATCAATTCTGACGATAAATCGTGCAACTTGACTACGCATAAGCGTTCACCATTTGTCAGTGTTGTCCACCCATTAGCAGTTGAAAGAATCATTTTCTCAGAAGAAGCGCATCCTTCTGTTGAGCCATTCTTCTGAATCGTTAATTTTCCGTAACGGCGAACTGCAAGGAATTCCTCAGGCAAGTGAATTTCAGCATACCCTGCTGTCGTATCACAAAGCTTTAAAATTGAAGTCAATAAAGCATAACTTTGTATCGTATTTGAATCTTTGTAAAGATAGTTTAATAGTATTAAAATGAGCCTCCTTTGTAAAGCAAGTGGTACCAATTGAAAAGCCTCAATTTCCATGCTATATGTATTTTCGTTACTTCTTGTTATGGTTTTGGAAAATACATCTTGGGCTAATGACATTAAAAAGGTATTGTCTTCTTGCAATTGCGATGTAAAATGGGTCACTTGTTCGGTCACTCGCGGGTTTTCTGCCTCCAGTAAAGGCACCACATGATGTCTAAATCGATTGCGTACATAGCTATCTTTCGAATTGCTGGCATCCTCTCGATAATTTAAACCTTTTCTAAGTAAATATTCCCCTATTTCAGTCTTTGTAACCGTTAAAAACGGACGAATTAATGATTTTCCTTCAAAATGTCGCTGAGGGCGTATGCCTTGCATGCTATTCATTGTTGCATTTTTTGTCAGGGCCATTAATACTGACTCCAGTTGGTCATCCGCATGATGTGCAGTTACAAGCTTTTTAGCATTAGTTTTGTGCAAAACTTCTTTAAAATACCGATACCTTTCTCTACGACAAATTAGCTGTGTATTCCCATTTTCCTGTGCCATAATGGTTGGAATCGGAATCGCTGTGGCATGTAAGTTAACGCCATTTTCATCACAATACTTTTGTACAAATGCTCTATCTTCAGCAGAAGCCTCTCCTCTTAGCATATGGTCGACATGTACTGCCTCCACCCGAATGTTCCATTGCTCTTGTGTTTGAACAAAATAATGGAGTAAAGCCATAGAATCTACTCCACCCGAAACGGCGATGAGAAGATGGTCGTCTTGTTGTAATAATTGCTCTTTTTCAATAAATGCTTTGACCTTTAATTCAAATGACAAACGCTTCTCCTCCCCTTTTCGTTGATATGAAAGATGTTTAGCTCACAGAATATTGAGCTGGTCTAAATACAGCCCACGTCGGTACAACATGTGTCACCTCTAACATAAGTACAGTACAGTCATCTTCTATTTCAAAATAATCTTGGAATGACTGCATAATTGTTGTTAGCTTTTCTTGAATAGTATTATTTGTACTTGCTACTTGCTGTGCATAAGCTAAAAATGTCTCCTCCTGCTCATCCCAATCAGCAACACTAGAAAACAGGCCATCTGAATGCATTAAAATGACATCCCCTGCTTTCAGCTTTCTTTTTTCAGCTTCGACCCCTGAAATAGATAAGAACCCTACAGGTGCTGCATTACTTTCAACCTTTATTATTTCCTTCCCTCGTAAAATATAGGTCGACATTCCTCCAGCCTTCCATGACCATAAATCACCATGTTGTAAATCAACAAGTGCAAAATCAAGGGTTGCATACATATCATCCTGTTGCTTTAATGACATAACATAATGCAACGTATGCATCGCTGTTTCAGGATTCATATTGTAATTGAGGCACTCTCGCATTAAATGTATTAATTTTCTACTTTCATGTTGCGCTTCTTTACTTTGCCCCATACCATCAGATAACAAAATGGCAAAAAGACCTGGATGCAATTGGAAAAGGGCGTGTGAATCGCCAGAGTACAATGTCGCATCTTTAGACATACTATATATATCATACTCTACTTCAAAGCTAATAGCTGATCTAAAGCATATTTGAATATGACGAAACGGTATTTCACAAGCCACAACTTTTTCAATTTCAAATGGCTCATTAAAAATTTCATAAAGAATCGGCAAAATCATACGTTCAGCTAATGTTGTATCTTTCTCCCAATCGACACGCGCTGGCGCTAAAGCACAAACAATCTTTCTTGCCCCTGGCTTATTGCTAAGCACATCAAGCTGAAAACATTCAATATGAGCATCCTTTAAGCGTTCAATGATGTCCTTTTCTACACTTACAAATGAAATTGTGTCCTCCTTCATCTCAGCAATTAATTGGTTTAAGTGATTACTCATATCACGAAGTTGCAGTGCAATCATTTTTTTGCCATGGAAATATTGCCCGTTAATGCGTTCTCTATATAATTCCGTATCTAACTCCTCGAAAATCTTCGTAGATTTCACGCATTTATAGCGTATTTGTTCTTCTACACGATGCATAGCTGATTCCTTACCTACCCCCTTCACATGAAACCAATCTGTCATCAACTTGTCCATGCCATTATTTTGCGCTCCCCAGCAATGATCATAACGGAAACAGCTTAAACATGTATTCATTGGTGATACTTCCTTAGCTGCTTCAACTGGCGTGGTCATAAAACGATCAAACACAAGCTCCTTCATAAACTGCACGAAATGTTGAAAATGTTCTAATTTGTATGTTACGTGTTCGGTTAACCAATTTTGTCTAGCCAGTAAAACTTCCTCACGCTGTGGAAAGAGCTTGTCCCTCACCTTATCTGAGTACTTTCTAGGGATTGTTAGGAAAAGAACACTCCCAATGGCAATGGACGTGAAATATACGCTATCTAAAGGTAATGTCGCATCATAAAATAAAAAAAATACGCTAGGCAAAATACTCCCGATTGCAACCCCAAATCTGCCACCTTTAGCCCCCATACCTGCACATAGTCCTGTTAAGGTGGCAACAGATAACATACCCGTGAAGGAGAGCTTAGCAATACCAATCAACGTCCCTAACACTGCACCTATTACTGTTGCTAACGGTACACTTCCAACTAATGCCCCAAAACAAATAAAAAGCTGTAATAAAAATATAGGGAGTGAAAAATAGCTAATCACAACTGCTTGCATCCCTGTAAGCATGGCGGCAAATACTACTAACCCTGAACCAAGTTTCTCGTAAGTCCAATGACTCGTAAACCATTCATACGAATTGACGAAAAGCACTTGCATAAATAGAGTCATAATAAGAGCTAGCGCTGCCTCACAACCCACATAAAATTGTACAAGCACTGGTGGTAAGCCTTGATACATCAATCCTTGCCACATGATTTGTACCAACAGAACTGCTAAAGAAACGGCAATACTTTGAGGAAGTTGCCAGTAACGGAAACGCATAATACATTCATACATGATGATTTGTAATGCTAGAATAAGGACTTGTCCAAAGCCTAGGAAAAAGCAGCCCGCCAAACTTCCGAATAAAACAAATTTGGCATACTCCCTATACTTTGTTCGAATAATGGCCCAAAAAGGAACTGAGAACGGTACCGCCGCTTCAAATACAACGGATTGAGCCAAAAAAAAGGATGTTAGAAGAAATAGGGAGCCTATGAGTATCTGCTTCTTTTTCATTCCTAACTTTCGGTCATCTACATTTGCTGTATTATACCATTCAATACTTGTCATTTAATTTTCCCCTTTCCGCACTTTTGGCTATTATAAAGAAATATGCATGGAAAGATTGTCTGACGTTGACAGAAAAATATATAAACATTTCGACGAATAGATATACATAAATACGTGAATTGGCAACAATTTCTTTTGCAATTGTCTGTCATTGTAGTCTTGTATGAAATTATCTGTTCCTGACTATCAAACAGTTATAGTTTACTTTTTATTATGAAGCCCTTATTAGCAGGCGTTCCATCTACTATCAATCACTCTATTCACCCATTACGGCGATATAATTCTACTTAAGAACAAAAAATCCGCTAAAATCTCCTTATATAGCTGACTCTGTCTCATATTGTTTTAACAATTTTATTGTAAAATATATTTTTTGATATTTTTTTATTAATTTTCTTGACACTAGGGCGAATGGCTTGTATTATTTAACTTGTTGCTTAAGCGACATGCGGAAGTAGTTCAGTGGTAGAACACCACCTTGCCAAGGTGGGGGTCGCGAGTTCGAACCTCGTCTTCCGCTCCATTTTTAAATTGGCGGCCTAGCTCAGCTGGCTAGAGCGTACGGTTCATACCCGTAAGGTCGGGGGTTCGATCCCCTCGGCCGCCACCATAGTAGGCCCCTTGGTCAAGTGGTTAAGACACCGCCCTTTCACGGCGGTAACACGGGTTCGAATCCCGTAGGGGTCATCTCTAATAGGCGCCTCAGAATTATATTCTGAGGCGCCTATTTTTTTCTACAGCTTTATGAGAACTAGAAATACTCGTAAGCTTTGTCTATGTGACTAGGTATGAAATATGGCATACTAAATATAAGATTGTATTTTTAGGAGGTTTATTTTCCTTGGGCTCATTAACGAAGGCTGCTTTAATTTGTGGAAGTGGCTCGATGATTATTCTTATTTCAATACTTATTAATTTACCATTTGTTGTTCAAATAGTATTCCTACTTAGCGGGCTCACTGTGAGCGTATATGGTGTCTTTTTACTAGTTAAAATGGTTATTCATCCAGTAGAAAAAGTATCCATTACTCCTCCTGACGAAAAAATGGCCACACCAATCAAAAAGAAAAAAGGACCTTCCTCAACTTTATAGGTCCATTAAAAAAAGGGATTAGCTTTTTATCAAAGCTAATCCCAACTCTATTTCATACACTTTTTCTACGATTAAAACAGTCAGCAAACTACCCTCTTCTAGCTCCGCGACCTCCGCGTTTCGACTCTGTTGCACGTTTAAGTGTTGCTAGACGTTCATCACTATCTTTTAAGAAGCGTGCCATTTTTTGCTCGAAATTTTCTTTTGGCTGGTGGCGATCGTTGCGATCGTTAGAACGATTATCACGACGTGGACGTGCTGGACGTTCTGGACGCTCTGGTCTCTCAGCTTGAGGCTTTGCTTTACGGATTGAAAGACCTATCTTTCCGTCCGCTTCAACATTCATCACTTTTACTTCAACTTCATCTCCAACTTTTAGATGCTCATTGATATCTTTTACATAATTGTCAGCAACTTCACTAATGTGAACTAAGCCTGTTTTGCCATCTGGCAGCTCAACGAATGCTCCAAAATTTGTGATTCCTGTTACTTTACCTTGTACCTTGCTGCCTACTTCAATTGACATAAAAAAAATGCTCCTCCTTAAAAATTAAGCGACTCTTTTGAGCCATGTAATCAATTTAATCAAACTTTTACTGCAATAAGCTTCTCTTTTCATTATATATAACAATAAAAGAGTGTCAACAATACATAGCTTTTCAGTCGTCTTTTTTATCTTCCTTATCTGGAATTATAAAAATAATCTCGCCTTCTTCAGATAAATAATACTCTTTTCTTAATAGTTTTGCGATATATTCATCATCCTGTAATTGTTTGATTTTAAGATTTAAAGAATCTTGTTCCTCTTTCAATTCAGTGAGATGCTGTTTCGCTTCTTCCTTTGATTTCTCTTTTATTGCTAAGGTATCATGTTGATGTGATAGCACATTTAAGAGAAGGGCGATAATAATGACTGGTATAATCGCAAAAAAGACGATACGACGCATTTTACGTTTACGAGCTTGTTGTTTGCGATTTATAGCTTTATCCGTGTTACGGACATAGTCATTATCAAGCTTTGTGAAGTTTTGTTGTTCATCATTTGATGAATGACGTCTAGTCATGCCCGCACCTCCGAAAATTTTATTGTTGCTTTTTATTATACTTCAAATATCGTAACTTTTTTAAAAAAGTGTAGGACAAATACGAATATATTTTGACAAAAGGTCTTATAACAAACATCACTATATTTAATAATATTTGCAAAATATGTCGAATAACAGAGACAATAAGGCGTACGATGAACCAAAAGGGTCTCCATGTAATATTCACCAAAATTCTAGCTATGAAACGTAAAATAGTTTGAAAAAATGACTGATACAAAAAAATTCCGGCTATTTGCGCTAGCGGGTCGTATGCCCGCCAAGCGCCGTCTTTTAGCCAAAATAATAAATAATATGTCAATCCACCAAGTAGAATCCATGTCATTAATTCAAAAACCATCATCCACTTTCGAAGGCTTGACCTTTTTGGAGTTGAAAAAACAATAAGCCTTACACTATCAATAATGAAACCAACTGCTATACCGCTCAAAACCATGACAATTAATTGAAAGAATTGTTCACTAACAATCATCCAAATAACTTATGAAGGAAACCTTTCGAGAAGCCACTTTCCTCCTCGTCGTACTGTAAGGTTTTTACAGTTCCTTCAAGCGTCAATAATCCTTTATCAACATCTAAATGAACGATATGCAGTTCCTCTCCACGGATTAACAAATGCCCTTGGGACGTCTTAATGAAAAACTCTTCCTGATCAAAGCGTTCAATTGATTTTACAGAAGTCATGTCCATTCTTTTACGATTACGAATCGTTAAAATATGCTCTCCAGATGGAATTGTGTAACGATTACTTTCTTGATGTAGCGTCATTTTTTTCCTCCTTTAGTCGTCCTAGCTTCTGTTCACTTTATGCGGACAACCTTCAAAGCATGACAACTTTATTTATGTTGCGTACTACTTTCATCCATAAATGAAAGGCGGGACAACATTAGAAGGATTAAAAAATTTATTTATTCCTCATCATCAATAAATTCAGGCTCAATTTTTTCTAGTCGTTCTTCTTTTAAAATGGTGAACATTTTGGCAGCATCTTCTTTTTTCACCGTCTCACGTAATTCTTCTACGCGAGCTGTTACTACTTTTTGACCGAAACGGATAGCAAGTTCATCCCCAGCTTTTACTGTACTACTGGCTTTCGCTACCTTCTCATTGATGGTGATACGCCCTTGATCTGCCACCTCTTTAGCTAAAGTGCGGCGTTTTATTAAACGTGAAACTTTTAAAAACTTATCTAATCTCATATTTTTTTCTCCTTTTCTAGTTGCTTGGCTTCATTCCAGAACTCATCTAATTGTTCTAATGTAAAGTCGGTAAATGATTTTCCACTTGCCTTTACTTGAACTTCCACATAGCCGAAACGTCTCGCAAACTTCTCATTCGCATGCAACATCGCCTCTTCGGGAGATAGCTTATAGAAACGTGCTAAGTTCACTAATGTAAATAAGACATCTCCAAATTCATCAAGTCTGGATGTACTTGAGCCATTCGTCACCTCATGGCGAAATTCCTGCCACTCCTCAGCAAACTTATCCCATGCTCCCTCTGCGTCTGGCCAGTCAAAACCTACTTTGGCAGCTCTTTTTTGGTAGTTAAAGGCTGTTTGTAGCGCCGAGGATGCTCTGTACTCCTCGTCTAATAATAGTTTATCGTTAGTGCCCTTTTCTTCAGCCTTAATAGCCTCCCAATTAGCTACGACATCATCTGCATCTTCCACTGCTACATCCCCAAATACATGTGGATGACGACGAATCATTTTTTCACTAATAGAAGCTAATACATCTTCAAGTGTAAAATAGCCTTGATCTTCTCCGATTTGTGCATGTAAAAACACTTGTAAGAGCACATCACCAAGTTCCTCAATCATCGCAAAATCATCTTCAGCATCTACAGCAGCTAAGTATTCATGAGATTCTTCGAGTAAATATTTTTTCAAGGATTCATGTGTTTGCTTTTGATCCCATGGACAGCCATTTGGACCCCTTAAAGTTGCAATAATCTGGCGGAATGTTGTCCAATCTCTTAAAGCCCCTTCCTGTGATTTTACAGGTGGCACATAGACAGTTGTTAAATTATTAACCTCTACACTTTGATCGAGTTCATAGAGTGGTACAGTAACGATTCTTTCTTGTGAAGACCCTGCAGCAGTAACTACCGTCACTGGGTACTCATCATCATACTTCTCCATCAAAGTCAGTTTTACTTCTGAGGCACTAAATGTATCGTACACTTGGGCGATTAAGATATGTTGACGCATATTGATGTCATGCATGGAAAAGCTGGTACCATCCAGTAATTGAAAACCTTCAATTGGATCAACTCTCAATGCACCAAATATAGGATCCAAGAAACTTTGGCCCCCTTCAATGACAAGATTGAAAGTTCCCTCATCCGCTGCCTTTACAAGTAATTGCACCGTCTGTTCTGCAACTAATGGGTGACCTGGCACCGCGTACATAATATCCTCATTAGCCGTAGCTATAATAAGTGATTCTGCAATTTCTTCATATACTGGCTGAAATGTATTGTGTTTTTCATATACTTTGTCAAAGCTTTCGAACGTTATACCTTCTGCTGCTAATTCCTCTAGCACTGGGTGATCCACCGTACGAACAAATAATTTCTTAGCAGCCTTCAATTTTCTATAAACACCCATTTGCAACTGATTAAAATCCCCTGCACCTAGGCCAATAATAGTTAAAGTATTCAATCATTCCACCTACTTCTTTGAATTTAACCATAGTTGGTAAACGGCCATTCTACGTCCAAACGGCAATAAATACCACTCTTTTTCCACTAACACACGTTTCTTCGCAATAATTGTAAGCAAAACAAACGCCCCTAAACCTACAGCCGTAAATCCTGCTATCACAGCCACTGAACGTGATGACAGTAAATGGCTTAAAAAAGCCGATACAAGCTGTAGCCATACCAATACGACCACCGCCATACTTATTGATGCCATCCCCACTTTTTTATAAAAATCTGTGGATGCTAATTGAATACCAGTCAATGTTTTTAAATAAACAATTAGCAAAAATGCTGTTAATAATAATCCAATATCATTCGCAATGGCCGCCCCCAATACACCAAGCCAGCCAATCAACCGTACATTTAGTATAATTTTTACCACAAATCCTATCATTAAGAATATTGCTGGCCTTTTTAATTTTCCATAACCTTGTAAAATCGCTGTAAATGTAAGAATAATCGACAACGGCACGATTTGGAATACATACACAATCAATACTTCTGATAATGCATTGGTTTTAAAAAGCATTTCATTTAAATAAGGCATAACAAGCATTAGCCCCAGTGAAGCAGCCCACCCAAATAGGATTGAAGCTTTGTACGTTAATTGAATAAATGGAATGGCACTTCGCCCTTCTTGTTTTTTTGATAAATGAGCAACAAGTGGGACAATAGCAAGGGATAATGAGGATGCGATAACAACACCTAGTTGTACAAGAGGCTGTCCACGATCATAAATCCCCTTAGTTTCCTTTGCTACTGTAGGAGCCATACCATTGTCTATTAAAAACGAATATATAGTAAAGGAATCAACTAACTGATAACCAAGTAGCAAAAGACCACTCATACTTACACTTAAGCTCAACCATGTAACTTCTTTAATAATGGGGAAACTTTTGGCCTGGTGTAGACGCAGATGTACACGAAATAGCCCAAAGCGTTTAGAAAAAATATAGACCAGTAATAAAAATGCGGTAATTTCCCCTATTACTGTACCAATAATGGCCATTTTACCTGCATCATATAATGATTTGGTGGTAGTCATAATAATAAATGTCCCTACTAAAATAACGGTTACCCTGATCGCCTGTTCAAGGACTTGAGCATAAGCAATAGGCTCCATTATTCCTCTAGATTGGAAGCCACCTTTCAAAATCGCCAGCACCGGCATAACCAATACTACAAGTGAGCCTGTACGTATCAACGGTGCCAATTGAACATCACCCATCAACTGGGCTATTTTTTCAGCACCTCCGAATAGGACAGCAAAAAACAACAAGGATAGCACCGTTAAATAACGGAAAACTACACGCATAATAGTGCTTCGTCTTTCATTACGTTCTATTGTATCAACTATGCAATCATTATCTGCAAGCATTTTCGAAACGGCAACAGCAAATCCACTGGATGTCCAAACAACGAAAATCGAAATTACTGGATATACCTGTTGATAGATATAAAATCCTTCATCACCAACTAGATTTTGAAAAGGTACACGGTAAAAAGCACTAAGCACTTTTACAATAAGGGCAGCTATTGTTAATAAGGCCGCTCCCTTCATGTAGCTTTTCATCCCAAAACGTTGTGACATAAATTGCCCTCTTTCCTTCTTAACAATGCCAATAGTATAGCATATCTCAAAAGTTTGACGCGCCAGACATCACTACTGTTCCTAATTTGACCAATATTTATGTACGCAAAAAAAGTTATTACCTGGCCTAAAAGGTCATCGCAATAACTTTTACATGCATCAACTATTCATTTGTTTTGCTAAGAAGTTTGCAGCTGTTTCCACTACTTTTACTTCTACCTCACCAACAAAATGCACTTTAGATAATACTATAATGCAACCAATTGGATCACCGTTCACCATAATAGGTGTGGCACAATATGATTTTACTTGCTCATATTGTCCAGGAACAATCTCGATGGATGTCTCCATTTTTTCAATTTTTGTAGAGCGCTCTTCCATAAAGCTTTCTGCAAAGGATGTAATACGACGATTAATATATTCCTTTTTACCAATCCCCGCTACTGCAATCACTTCATCACGGTCAGTGACAAATGCTGGTGTTCCTAATGTTTCATATAATGTTTCAACATATTCTCTTGCAAATTCCCCTAAATCGTTAATCGGAGAATATTTTTTTAATATGACTTCACCTTCACGGTCCGTATAAATTTCAAGAGGGTCGCCTTCACGAATACGTAGCGTCCTACGAATTTCTTTTGGAATAACTACACGCCCTAAATCATCAATACGACGAACAATTCCTGTTGCCTTCATTCTTATGCCTCGCTTTCGCTACAATGAAATTTTTTATTCAACTATAGTATGGTTTTTATTTAAGCAATCTATGCAAAAACTGAAGAAAAAGGATTTCACAACCATCAATTTTTTTCAAAAAACTTGTATTACATCAATCAACTCCTTATTAGATTACCCAAGGAATAAGTTTCTATAATTAATTCATAATAAAAAATGTATTGAAAAATAAAAAAGGCTGTCCTATCTTTTCTAAAAAGATAAGACTAGCCCTTATTACTATTGCTTCTTTGCTTTATCAATAATTTGCATCAGTTCTTCCAAAATATCGAAGGGTTGATATTTTCCACACTTCCGCTCATCTATCGTTAATTTCAATTGCATGCCATCCATACCAAAACCAACAGCACGTTCAAATTTCATCGACTCTTCAATAATTTTACTACCATCGACATTTGCTGTTCCTTGTTCAGACAGCAATATTGTCATAAGTTTTTGCTTCTCCTTAACAGACACTACTCCTGCACCTAGTCCCCATACTTTCATTCGTGCTACACGAAGTAAACGCTCTGTTTCAATTGGAAGGTCACCAAATCGATCTTCTAATTCCTCCATGATTTCGCCATACTCCTCCACCTGATCCATCGCTTTAATGCGTTTGTACATTTGAATTTTTTGGTATCCATCAGGGATATAGACGTCAGGAATATACGCATCGACACTCAATAAAATTTCAATTTCAGGTTTTTCTTCTTTTTTCACACCTGTTTGACGCTCCTCAATTGCCTCCTGAAGCATCTGTGAATATAAATCAAAACCAACTGAATCAATAAAGCCATGCTGTTGCGCTCCAAGTAAGTTCCCAGCCCCTCGAATAGATAAATCTCGCATGGCGATTTTAAAGCCTGATCCCAGCTCTGTAAACTCTTTAATGGCTTGCAGTCTTTGCTCTGCTACATCTGTCAATACTTTGTCGCGCTGATACATAAAATATGCATAGGCTACCCTGTTTGAACGTCCAACACGTCCACGCAATTGATAGAGTTGGGCTAAGCCCATTCGATCAGCATCGTGGACAATTAAAGTATTTACATTTGGAATATCTACACCGGTCTCAATAATAGTCGTTGTCACCAGTACATCATAGTCACCTTCTAAAAAGGATAGGATGACTGATTCTAATTCAGACTCTGTCATTTTCCCATGTGCATATCCTATTCGTGCCTCTGGGACGAGCACTTGAATTTCCTCAACCTTTCTAGCCATATCTTCTACTCGGTTATATAAATAAAACACTTGTCCGCCACGTGCCATCTCTCTTTCAATTGCCTCTCGTACTAACGCTCCGCTATGTTCCATCACGTAAGTTTGAACCGGGAATCGATTGGCTGGAGGCGTTTCAATAACAGACAAATCTCGGACGCCTACCATTGACATATGGAGTGTCCTTGGAATTGGCGTTGCTGTTAAAGTTAACACATCGACGTTTGTTTTTAATTGTTTAATTTTTTCCTTATGCGTCACTCCAAATCGTTGTTCTTCATCAACAATTAATAAACCAAGATCTTGGAATATTAAATCCTTGGATAAAATTCGGTGTGTTCCTATAACAATATCGACTTGCCCTTCTTTTAATCCTTTTAATGTTGCAGTTTGTTCTTTCTTTGACCGGAACCGGGATAATACTCCCACATTTATAGCAAAGTCCTGAAAGCGCTCACGAATTGTTTCATAATGTTGCTGAGCCAAAATGGTTGTAGGTACAAGGAAGGCCACCTGTTTACCGTCTTGGATAGCTTTAAATGCAGCGCGAATAGCCACTTCTGTTTTACCATAGCCTACGTCACCACAAACTAGGCGATCCATAGGGCGTTCACGTTCCATATCCCGTTTTACTTCAACAATAGAACGTAGTTGATCCTCTGTTTCTTCATAGGCGAACATTGCCTCAAAATTACGCTGGTCATCATTATCAGGTGTAAAAGCATGCCCTTTTTCAGCTTCCCGCTTCGCGTAAAGCTTAATTAAATCATCGGCAATATCCTGTACAGCAGATGATACTTTGGCTTTAGCTTTTTTCCACTCTGCACCACCTAATTTATGTAGCTTGGGTTCTCGATCCTCTGACGCCACATATTTCTGAATTAAGTCTATTTGCTCTACAGGTACATATAATTTATCGTCTGCACGATATCGAATATGCAAGTAATCTTTATGCGTTCCATTTACCTCTAAAGTTTCTACACCAATGTATTTCCCAATCCCATGGTGGACGTGGACAACATAATCACCTGGTTTAATTTCCGTATAGCTTTTAATACGCTCAGCATTTGTCATTTTTTGTGTACGTGCTTTTTTCTTTGCCTGCTGCTTAAACAATTCATCTTCTGTTACTATTGCTAAACGCTGGAGCGGTAATTCGAAACCACTCGACAATGCTCCACCGACGATATAAATACCAGGTTCTGTGGGCTCACCTATAGCTGTATGGATATCGTACTCTTCCAGCATTTGCTGAACACGTTTCACACGCTCTTTATCCCTTGCTACGATTAGAACTGTAAACTTGCCAAGTAACCAGCGTTCAACCTCACTTTGTAACAAGGACATTTGTCCATGAAATTGCTGCATTGGTTTGCAAGAAAAATTAGTTGTCTTATTGAACGTTATGCCTGAAAATGTTCGTGAAAATAATGAAAAAGAAAGCTTTTGTTGTGACAACATTGCCACTATTTCCTTTAATGTGAAGGCTGGTTTGACATCATGAACCATTTTACCTTCTTCAATTAATGATAAAAACCATTCATCTTCTTCGCGTTCCCAAGCATCCATAACTTCCTGAATACGTCCAAGCTCATCAAAAAGGACAATACCATCTTGCGCAAAATAATCGCCCAAGTAGGCTGTTTTATCATATAATAATGAACCATATTTATTTACATAATCAGGAAGATTCCCTTGTTGTAACAATTCAATATCATATTGTATATGCTGATACAGAAGTTCCTTTGTCTCCTGCTTTTTTACCTTCTTTAGGCTTGCTGCTAATGCCTTTTCTAAACGGTCTGCCAAATTCTGTCTTTCCAATTTAGTAAGAATGACTTCCGAAGCAGGAAGTATTCGAATTTTTTGTAATTTATCAATAGAACGCTGGTCATCTGCCGAAAATGTTCTTATAGAATCTACTTCCGTATCAAATAGTTCAATACGTATAGGTGATTCTAAATATGGTGGATAAATATCAAGTATGCCTCCACGTAAGGCAAATTCTCCAGGTGTAGTCACCATTGAATTACGCACATAGCCCATTTCAACTAATGTTTGTAGCCATGCATCTACTTCAATTTCATCGCCTACAGTTGTTTGTAAAAAGTAGTGTAGCCAATGTTCCTTCGGCTGCATGATCTTCCTTAAACCTGCAACAGGGATTACGTAAACCGCCTTCTCGCCTCTAGCTAGACAATCAAGTGTTGCGATACGCTCTGCTCGTAACTCTGGAGAGGCCACCGAAAGATCTGCTGCTATAAATTCATCCGCTGGGTAATAATGAACATTTTCTTCACCTAAAAGTCCAGTAAGTTCATCCACCATTTTTTGAGCCTGCAGTAGATTAGGAGAAACAATGTAAATCGGCTTCTTTACATATTCAAATAACGCATCGACCATAACGGGACGTGCGCTTCCTGTTAAACCTGTAATAAGCTGTGATGCAGTTTGACCGCTCTGAATCTCCTGTAAAAATGATGTGATATGTTTATCCTGCGACACAAGCTGTCGTAAAACTTCCACAGTCAAAAGCTCCTTTCAGCATAAAATTCTATTTGTCATTTCTATTATTCTAGTGCTAGTTTACCTATTTTTATTAGCCATTTTACGAAATGGAAAAAGCCTTGAACACACATGAAGTGCGTCAAAGCATCCTTCCAATTATTGAATCCATTTATTGAGTGCGTGATAATCTGGATATTGTCTCAGCGAATCCTCACATTGCTCACAAATGCAGTGCACAGTCGTGTGTCCATGTTGATCTTTCTCAACATAATCATCGGCTTCTCCCAATTCGAAAATATGTAGTTTTCGAATAGTATCATCTGCATCAAATGGTAGTGTCCCTATTTCTACTTCACAATGCCGACATCGATAGCGAACTGACATCTCCAAATCATCCTCCTTTAAGCAACTTACTACTTAAAGTATAGACATTTATAAAACGGATTATGCACTATCTCATGACTTCAGCATTGTATGAATTTAAAAATTAGAGCATTAGATTTTGCTTGTAGGTAAGAATAATCCATACAAGGCATGAGCTTATCTTAGATCATCGTATCCAAAACTTTTACCAAATTCATCATTTTTTACTTGTTAAAGTGATTCATCACATCAAGAAATGGCTTTGAAAGAGATGCTTCTACAGCATTTACAGACTTTTCAATAGCTTCTTTCATATAAACCTGATCTTCCTTTGAAAATTTTGCTAATACATAGTCTGCAACCTTCATGCCTGCAGGTGGACGGCTAATGCCTACTCGGATTCGATTAAATTCCTGAGTACCTAAATGTTGAATTAAGGATTTTATGCCATTATGGCCACCCGCACTTCCTTTTTGTCGCAGACGTAATTTTCCTGTTTCTAAATCTAAGTCATCATATATAACAATTAGATCTTTAACATCAATATCGAAGTAGTCCATTAGAGGACCCACGCATTCCCCTGATAAATTCATATATGTTAAAGGCTTAACAAGTAGAACCTTTCCTTCAGGTCGATGAACAGTTGTATACATGCCATTAAATTTCGAATTTGTTAAGGGTGTCCCCCATTTTTCTGCTAATGCATCAATCACATCAAAGCCAATATTGTGTCTCGTATGCTCATAAGGCTTACCTGGGTTTCCTAAACCAACGATAATTTTCATAAGTACCTCTCTTCTTTCAAATCTAATAGTCATTATTTTACCATACCACACGGCTAGAAAGCATTTTGTATAATTCCTAAATCCAATCAATATTCACAAAAAAGGCTAGCAAGAAAGTTTTTGCTTTCTTACTAGCCTGACAAGTTATTTATTTTACACTTACTTTTCTTCTACACTATCTGTAACTTCTTCCTCTACAGATACAGGAGCTACAATAGTTACTAATAGATAATCATCTTCACTGATGATTTCAACTGGAGTTTGATCTCGAATTTCAGCCACTGTCAGAGATTCTCCTACTTTCAGAGATGAGATATCCACTTCAATGGAGTCAGGTAACTCAGTTGGTTTTACCTTGATTTTTAATTCTAAGTTAGGCTGCATTAAAATACCGCCTTCACTCACTCCAATTGACTGACCAACTAATTTAATCGGTACATCAGCCTCTAGTTCCTCCGCCATATTAATAGCTAAAAAATCTACATGATTAACTTCATCCTTTAATGAGCATTGCTGTATTTCTGATACAACAACATTAACGTTTTTCCCCTCTAAATCTAGTGAAAACACACTATTTTGCCCATTTTTTTGAATGGATTTCTTAAATTCTTTTGCAGAAATAGAAATTGGGGTTGAATCTAACTTATAGCCGTAAATAACCGCAGGAATGGCTCCCCCTTTTCTAAGTTGGGTTAATGTCGAACGATGCCCAGTTTCGCGCTTTGTAACACTTAATACTGTACTCATACTTCTTTATTCCCCTTCCAAGAAAATTATTTACGCCTTATCAACAATGCTGCCACTCAACACTTTTGTGACCATCTTGTTAAAGGCTATGATAATATTTACCTCTATTTTAAAAGTAGTGTAAATATTATGAAGACACATTTACTATTATACCCCTTTATTAGGAGATTCACACATAATATACTCTTCCCGTTGATTAAATAAAGATAAAAAAGGACAAATCCATCCAAAAGGATAGATTTGCCCTTTATATAACATATTTATAATTAATCGAATAGAGTACTTACTGATTTGTTTTCATAAACGCGAGAAATTGCATCCGCCATTAATTTAGCTACAGAAAGCTCAGTAATTTTCGGTGATTTTTTCTCGTCCGCAAGTTGAATTGTATTTGTCACTACTAATTCTTTAATAGCAGAGTTTTCGATACGATCGATCGCCGGACCAGACAATACAGGGTGTGAACAGCAAGCATACACTTCTTTTGCACCCGCTGCACGCAATGCATCAGCGCCTATTGTAATCGTACCTGCAGTGTCAATAATATCATCAATCAAGATTGCCACTTTACCATCAACATTACCAACAATATTCATAACTTCCGCTACATTTGGTTTTGGACGTCGCTTGTCAATAATTGCAATTGGTGCTTTTAAACGTTCAGCCATTTTACGAGCACGTGTTACCCCACCGTGGTCTGGTGAAACAACAACGATTTCCTCTTGTGGTATACCCTTAGATTTGAAGTAATCTGATAATAATGGTACTGCCATTAGGTGGTCGATTAAGATATCGAAGAAACCTTGAATTTGAGGTGCGTGTAAATCTAAGACAATAACACGTGTTGCACCAGCTGTTTCAAGTAAGTTTGCCACTAATTTAGCTGTAATTGGCTCGCGTGCTTTTGCTTTACGATCCTGGCGTGCATAACCATAATAAGGCATTACGACGTTTACTGTACGAGCAGATGCACGTTTAACTGCATCTACCATAATTAAAAGCTCCATTAAATGTTCGTTTACTGGTGCAGAAGTTGACTGCACGATAAACACATCACAACCACGAATACTTTCTTCAATGCTAATTTGAATCTCTCCATCGCTGAAGTGCTTAACAGAAGATTTCCCTAATTCAACACCCATTTCTTGCGCAATTTCTTGAGCTAGTGGGTTATTTGAATTAAGTGAAAATATTTTTAATTGTGAGTTTGCATAATGATACGGCATGATGGCCTCCTGTTTAGTTGATAATTATTTTGAATTTAATTTGCTTACATAATTAGGTTTGTTTTCTTGTCTTGCACGTGCAATTGCAAGTGCATCTTCAGGTACTTCTTTTGTAATTGTAGAACCTGCTGCAATAAATGAACCTTTTCCAACTTTCACTGGCGCTACTAAGTTAGTATTACATCCTACAAATACATCATCTTCAATAATTGTTTTGAACTTATTTTTCCCATCATAGTTAACTGTAATGGAACCGCAACCAATGTTGACGTTACTGCCAATTTCGGCATCACCAATATAGCTTAAATGTGATACTTTTGTGTCATTACCTAGCTTGCTTTTCTTCACTTCTACAAAGTTACCAATTTTCACATGACTACCAATGTCTGAAAGTGGTCGAATATGAGCAAATGGGCCAATTGCTGTATCTTCCGCAATAGCGCTTTCACGTACAACGGAAGAATGCACAGTTGTACGATCGCCAATACGGCTATCGGCAATTTGAGCATTTGGGCCAATATTGCAATCTTCTCCGATCACAGTGGCTCCTTCTATCATACAACCTGGTTGAATGACAGTATCACTTCCAATTACAGCATCTGCGCTAATATATGTCGTTTCAGGGTGGATAATTGTCACACCATTACGCATATGTTTTTCATTAATTCTAGCACGCATTAATGCCTCTGCCTGTGCCAAAGCAACACGGTCATTGACACCTAGCGTTTCTTCAAAATCATCTGTAACATACGCTTCTACGATATCGCCTTGTTTTTGTAGAATTTCAATAACATCCGGTAAATAGTATTCACCTTGGGCATTGTCATTCTTCACTAATTTCAATGTTTCGAATAACAACTTGTTATCAAAGCAATATGTGCCTGTGTTTATTTCTTTTACTAATTGCTGTTCTACTGAAGCATCCTTTTGTTCTACAATTTGCTCTACTTGCCCGTTCTCGCCACGTAAAATACGACCATAGCCAGTTGGATTTTCCGCAATCGCAGTTAAAATTGTTGCTTTAGCATTCTTTGCTTGGTGATGTTCGAATAGAGCCTGCATAGTTTCAGGACGAATTAGTGGTGTATCTCCACACACAACTATTGTTGTGCCTTCTTCATTACCTAAAATTCCCTCAGCTTGTTGAACAGCATGTGCTGTCCCTAACTGTTCAGCTTGTAGAACATACTCACTTTTATCTCCAAGCTGTTGTTGCACTTTTTCTGCACCATGTCCAACAACCGTTACAATGCGATTCACATCTAACGTTTGAATATGATCCACCACATGTTGTACCATCGGTTTCCCACATACTGGATGGAGCACTTTATATAATTTGGACTTCATACGTGTACCTTGACCTGCAGCCAAAATGACAGCAAAAATATTGCTCATCTGTAAGTCCTCCAATACGCTCATTTTCTCTTATGACTATATAGCAAAATTCATCTATTTTCAAGGCATGTAGAGTTGACAAAAAGATGAATTCCAAAATCCACTGCACCTTATGCTCGAATGGCATGAAGTATATCCTGAAACTGCTGTTTTTCTCTTTTTATCAAAATAAAAAGAACTCTTCAAATTTGAAGAGTTCAGACTGTAGACAAACTCAAAAAATTTGAGAGTTTGCCTACAGTCTTTTTTCTTTTACAATGAAATAAAGTAAAGCCGTTGATTTCCACTACGGGCGGACGCTTTCCGCGGGCGGGGTCGAGCTG
>Ga0213823_1000433_pt1 | contig 36142 bp, 27 predicted proteins | sample MC6MC0907MG_FD_179887 | JGI IMG/M metagenome (GOLD analysis project Ga0213823, IMG submission 179887) | Enriched soil aggregate microbial communities from Iowa State University, Ames, United States - MC6-MC0907-MG | ecosystem: Environmental > Terrestrial > Soil > Unclassified | place: USA: Iowa...
CTGAAGGCCCGTGGCCCGCAGAACCGCATCGAAGAAATGCGTCTGGAGCTGTTCGAGAAGGTCAACCAGTTGGGCATCGGCGCCCAGGGCCTCGGTGGCCTGACCACCGTGCTCGACGTAAAAATCATGGACTACCCGACTCACGCAGCCTCGCTGCCGGTGTGCATGATCCCGAACTGCGCCGCCACCCGTCACGCACACTTCGTGCTCGACGGTTCCGGTCCGGCCTCGCTGGAAGCGCCACCGCTGGACGCCTACCCGGAAATCGTCTGGGAGGCCGGTCCGTCGGCCCGCCGTGTCAACCTCGACACCCTGACCCCGGAAGACGTGCAGAGCTGGAAGCCGGGCGAAACCGTTCTGCTCAACGGCAAAATGCTCACCGGTCGCGATGCTGCGCACAAGCGCATGGTCGAGATGCTCAACAAGGGTGAAACCCTGCCGGTCGACCTCAAAGGTCGCTTCATCTACTACGTTGGCCCGGTTGATCCGGTCGGTGACGAAGTGGTTGGCCCGGCTGGCCCGACCACCGCGACGCGGATGGACAAGTTCACCCGGCAGATCCTCGAGCAGACCAGCCTGTTGGGCATGATCGGCAAATCCGAACGCGGCCCGACCGCGATCGAAGCGATCAAGGACAACAAAGCCGTGTACCTGATGGCGGTCGGCGGCGCTGCGTACCTGGTGGCTCAGGCGATCAAGAAGTCGAAAGTGCTGGCCTTCGCCGAACTGGGCATGGAAGCGATCTACGAGTTCGAGGTCAAGGACATGCCGGTCACCGTTGCGGTGGACAGCAAAGGTGAGTCGGTACACATCACCGGTCCTGCGATCTGGCAACAGAAGATCAGCGAAAGCCTGGCGGTAGAAGTGCAGTAAGCCCTTCGCTGCCATAAAAACGGCCGGTTCATCTTCAGGGATGACCCGGCCGTTTTTACATGGCCAACCGTTCGCGATAAAAAAAGCGCCGAAGCATACAAAATGATCTTGCGCACCTGTCAGATCTGACAGGTACATTTAACCGCCATTCTTGTTAGCGTCAGTCCATTCACGCCCTCCCCGCGCGCAATGGATTCGACCATGCCTGATCAACAAGAACTGAGCATCACCACTCCCTCCATCGCCAAAAGCGCATCAATTGCCACCATCGGCAAAAGCTGGGGCGCGGTGGGGCCGACCGGGGCGGCGTCGTTCGAACTGCCGATTCCGACGTCTGCCGGGCGGGGCTGGGATCCGCAGTTTTCGCTGAACTACAGCAGCCAAAGCGGCAACGGTCCGTTCGGCCTGTCCTGGCACTTGGGTGGCGTAGGTCAGATCAACCGCAGAACCAACAAAGGCGTGCCACGTTATACCGATCACGACGAGATCATCGGTGTCGACGGCGAAGTGTGGATGCCGGAGCTGGATGAGCACGGCGAGCTCAGATTCCGTGAGGAAAACATCTACAACGGCGTCGACATCGGCCCGCACAGAGTCGTGCGCTACTGGCCTCGAGTCGAGAGCGATTTTGCCTTGCGCGAGCGCTGGCAGCGCCAGACCCCAGAAGCCGACCCACCGGTATTCTGGCTGATACACGGCGCTGACGGCTCGCTGCACCTTTACGGAAAAACCGAAGCCACACGAATCGCCGATCCCCAGGCGCCTGGACGAATCGCCACATGGCTACTGTGCGAAAGCATGAACGCGCGCGGCGAACACATCTGCTTTGAATACAAGGCCGATGATCAGGATCCCGACCCCGTGCATGACTACCGCGCCCAGCGCTATTTGCGCCGCGTGTGTTATGGCAATTGCACGGCCAGCAGCGATCTGTACAGCTGGACGACGGACAATCCCGTCGAACTGGACTGGCACTTTCATCTGCTGTTCGATTACGGCGAGCGCAGCACGGCACTGACCGATATCCCCCCGTACGACGAAGATCCCCTGAAACCCTGGACGGTCCGCCCCGACAGTTTTTTAACCCATGGTCAGGGGTTTGAGCTGGGCACTCGCCGACTCTGCCAACAGGCATTGCTGTTCCATCATTTCCCCGAGCAGTCGACTGACCAACCGAAACTGGTACGCCGCCTTCTGTTGGAATATCACCCACCGCAAAATATCGCGCAGTGGGCCTACAGCCAGATCAGCGCGGCGCACTATCAGGCATTCGATGCGAGCGGCGTTGTCGAAAACATGCCGCCGGTCGAGTTCGACCATGTCCCCTTCGACATCAATAAAACCCCGGTGCGCTTATTCGAAGCCGATGTCCAGCCGGGTATCGAGGACGGTGGTTTTTACCAGTGTGTGGATCTTTATGGCGAAGGTGTGCCGGGTTTCCTCTGCCGTTATGACCAGGCTTGGTACTACCGCGAACCCCTGCGTGCGACCAACGGCACCGATGAAATCGGCTATGGGCCATGGACCGCACTGGACAAGATTCCGGTGGCCGATCGCAACCGTCCGGTACAGCAACTGCTGACCGACCTGACGGGGGACGGCAGGCTCGATTGGGTCACCGCGCAACCGGGTATCAGTGGTTTTCGCTCGCTGACAGCGCAACGCGGATTTGCCGACTTCGTCCCCTTCGGCAAAGTCCCACCGGAGCTTCTCAAAACCCTCTCGACACTCGGTGATTTTAGCGGCGATGGTTTGAGTAGCCTCGCATTGATCGGGCCAAACTCGGTGCGGCTCTATGCCAACGCGCGCGAACAGGGCTTTGCCGCGCCGCAAGAGGTGCTTCACGAACCCGACGACGACCGCTTGCCACTGTTCAGCAATTCCCCGACAGAACTGGTGCTGTTGGGCAACCTGCTGGGTAGCGATATGCCCGAGCTGTGCCGGATACGCCACGACGAAATCCGCTGCTGGCCGAACCTGGGCCATGGCCGCTTTGGCAAGGGGCGCAAGATCAGCACTTTGCCTTTCAGCTACGAACAGTTCGATTCGTCACGCGTGCGCCTTGCCGACCTCGACGGCTCCGGTGCTGCATCGCTGATTTATCTGAAGTCAGAAGCCTTCGATATCTACCTGAATCGCGGCGGCAATGGCCTGGCGCAGACACCGATCAGTGTGCCGTGGCCCGACGGCGTGCGCTTCGACCGTTTCAACCAGGTCAGTCTTGCCGACCTGCAAGGCCTGGGCTGCGCGAGCCTGATCCTGACGGTCACGCACATGCAGCCGCAGCATTGGCGCTACGATTTCGTTTCGGCCAAGCCGTATCTGCTGACCAGCAGCAACAACAATATGGGTTGCAGTGCGAGCGTGGCCTACCGCAGCTCGGCACAGGAATGGCTGGATGAAAAACACCGGTTACTCACCCTCAAGCGTTTACCGGTTTGTCATCTGCCGTTCCCGGTGGCGGTGGCCAAGAAACAGCAGCAACTGGATGAGATCACCGGCAACTGTCTGACGCAGACGTTCACTTGGCAGGAAGGTTTCTACGACAGCCGCGAGCGTGAGTTCCGCGGTTTCGGCCTGTTGCAGCAGACCGACAGTGAGAGCGCCAGCGCAGCTGAGAGCGAAGGTTTCAGCGAGCCGATGCGGGTCTTCACCTGGTTTCATACCGGGCAATCGATGGACCGGCCGCACGACGCCTATTTCAATCAGGACCCACAGGCTGTCGCCCTGGGTAGCACCCTGTTCAGTCGATATCACTCACAGGATGACGCTGATGAAATCATTCCTGCGCACAACGAAGACACCCGATACCAGATATCCCGAGCGCTGGTTGGCTCGGTAACGCGCATCGAGACCTATGCCGATGCTGACGTGGACGCTCCCGGGATTGCCACGCCGTACGCGGTCGAAGAGCTGCGTTATCTGGTACGTGAGGTGCGCGAGCAAGGGGCTTATGCTGCCGCCGTGTTGCTGCCACTGGTGGTGGAAAAGCTCAGTTACCAGTACGACGGTTTTGTCGATGATCCCCTGTGTCGCAATGAGGTGACCCTGCGCTATAACGCCTACGGTCAGCCGACTCACGGCATCACCGTGAGTTACGCCCGGCGACTGACCGAAAAGGATGCGCCACCGTTCGACGACCCGGATGAACAGCAGTGGTGGTTCGACGCCCATGACCCGGCACAACAATCGTTCTACCTGAATGAAAGCCGTGCCGCGTTCATCGATCAGGACACGGACTTGCAGCATTGGCGCCTCGGTTTGCCCTTTCAACAGCGTGGCAACGCACTGGTCTTGCCCAAAGGCACGCTGCCTGACGGGCTTAACCCTGCGCAGGTGTCCCATGAGTGCCTGATGGAGTATGAGGACTCAGCGCACTGGAACGCCGAGCGAGTACTGACCACGCAGTCGGTGCAGCGTTATCTGGGCACTGATGGCCAGCAGTTGCACGACGGCGTCGCCGGCTTCGAAGCCCTGGTCGGCCCACTGGAAGTGGCCCAACTGGACAAGACCGCGCTGGACGCTTACAGCGTTCTGCCTGCGCCCTTCAACGTACGCGACGAACTGAAGAAGATCGGCTATCTGCCAATGCCGTTTCTGTTTTGGGTAAGTCCTTTGGGCAGCACAGAGCACGACCTGTGGTCGGCGAATTTCGGCTACGCCGAATACGCCAGCCTCGACGGTTTCTACAAGGTACGCCGCTATCGCGAGACCCTCAGCCATGGCTTCACCAACGCCGTATACGACGCTTATGCGCTGGCCATCATCCTCGTGGAACTGCCGGATGGCTGCACCACGCACATCAAACACGACTACCACGCGTTGCAACCGCTGGAAATCATCGATGCCAACGGCAACATTCACGAAATGATCTGCGATCCCTCCAATCAGCCACTGGCCACCAGTTTTCATGGCACCGAGAACAACAAGGTGGCGGGTTTCAAACCACTGAGCGAATACAGACCTCCGGAGGACCGGAGCCCGGCTGCAGCCATTGCAAACCCGGACGATGCCGTGCAAGCAGCCGCGAGTACCCTGCGCAAGGATCTGTTCAGCTGGATGGGACAGATCGCCAACGACAACCGCGCCTTCATGGCATGGATTGCCCAGGGTTATCTGCTGCCCAGCGGCCACGTCAGGGCCAGCGCGCGCCGACGACTTGCCCAGCGCATTAGCGTCTTGACACCTGGTGAACAGGCACTGCAAGACGCCATCGCCGCAGTGCATCGCGAACCGGTCCACAGCGTAATCCTCAGTGCCGACCGCTACCCCGACGATCTGGAGGGGGCGCAATTCCAGATCATCAAAGCCTGCGTTGACGGTTTTGGCCGGCCCCTGCAAACCCAGCAACGGGTCGATCCGGGTAAAGCCTATGCCGTCGACGCCGACGGTTCGCTGATCGTCGAGAATGGCCAGTTCAAAGTGGTCGATGCCGACCCGCGCTGGCGTATCAGCGAGCGTGTCGAACACAACAACAAGGGTTTGCCGGTTCGTCGGTACCGCGCGTTTTTCGCCGATACCCATACCTACGTCAACGATCAGTCCCTGCGCACACTGGGCAATCACGACAAGATTTTCTATGACACCCCGGGCCGGCAGGTGCGAGTGGTCAATGCCAAGGGCGATTGTTCACGGGAGTCTTACCGCCCCTGGTATCACGCCAGCGAAGACTTCAACGACACCGTTGAATCGTCATCACCGGCAAAGGCACCACGGTGATGACTGCCAACCTGCATCGGCGTACACCCGCGCTGGCCGTGAGCGATGCGCGTGGCTTGCCGGTGCGGCAGGTCGGGTACTTGCGCAGTGCAGCGGCCGACTCCCCCGAAGTCCTGGTAACCCGTCAGCAGCACGATGACGCCGGACGTCTGGTCGAACAATGGGACCCGCGGCTTTCCGCGCCTTGCCTGACCACCGTTTACAACCTGAACGGTGCGGTATTGAAGTCCGACAGCGTCGACGCCGGCTGGCGCCTGACCCTGCCGGGGCTGGCCGGTGAGCCTTTGCGGCGCTGGGATCAGCGCGGCAGCCATTGGCGCACGAGCTTCGATGAGCAATTGCGGGTAATGGCGGTCGAGGAAAATGGCGAGCCAAATGTGGATGTGTTCACTTACGCCGACGCCTCGGCCGATGCCGGGTACAACCGCCGCGGCCAGTTGCTGGAACAGAAGGATCGCTCCGGCTCGCTGAATACGGATAGCTTCTCGCTCACCGACCAGCCCCTGAGCGAAATCCGCACCTTCCATGATGATCAAGCGTTCACCAGCCATCATGTGTTCAGTCCGCTTGGTGCGCTGCTGGAACAGACCGACGCCGGCGGCCATCGGCGACGCTCGCACTACGGGCTGGCCGGGCAACTCAAGCAAGCGGATCTGTGGATCAGCGGCACGCCGGACTGGCAACCGGTGCTGCTGGCTGCGCAGTACAACGCCAACGATCAGATCATCGAACAACTGGCCGGCAATCGCGTTCTGAGTCAATGGACGTACGACCCGAAGGACGGCCGTTTGCACACCCAGTCCAGCCGCAAGGACGACGGCGCAGTCCTGCAGAACCTCGAATATTTCTACGATCGCGTCGGCAATATCACCCGCATCGAAGACCATGCCTTTCAGCCACGTTACTTCGCCAACCAGTTGATCGATGGCCACCGCGACTTCACCTACGACTCGCTCTATCGGTTGACCAGCGCCACCGGCTACGACGACGCCCCGTCGCCGGACATTCCCGGCCTGCCGCAACCGGGCGACCCGAACAATCGCCTCAATTACACCCAGACTTATCGATATGACAATGGCGGCAACCTGATCGAACTGCGCCACGTACGCGCGGGCAACAACTCCACCCGGCAAATGTTCATCGATCCGCACAGTAATCGCGGGGTGCGCTGGGCATCAAACGACCCGGAACCGGTGTTCGGCGACCTGTTCGATCACCACGGTAATCAGAAGACGATGCACCCCGGCAAACCGCTGAGCTGGAATGCCCGCGATGAGCTGGCGAGCGTGACTCTGCTCCAGCGCGAGAGCGGCCTCAGTGATGCCGAGCATTACCGCTACAGCCAGGGCATGCGCGTGTTCAAACGCCACGAATTTCACACCCCCACTGCCGACCACTTTCATCAGGTGCGCTACCTGCCGGGGCTGGAAATCCGCACCCGCGACAACGGCGAAGAATTGCACGTCATCGCTCTGGGCAACGCCCGTTGCCTGCATTGGGCAGAGGAAAAACCTAAAGGCATTGCCACCGATCAACTGCGTTACAGCCTTGAGGATCACCTCGGTTCCTGCGTGATGGAACTGGATCAGCAGGCGCAGCTGATCAGCGAGGAAGGTTACTACCCGTTCGGCGCCACGGCATGGATGACCGCGTCTTCGGAGATCGAGGTCAGCTACAAGTTCGTCCGCTATTCGGGCAAGGAGATGGATGTCAGCGGGCTGTACTACTACGGCGCGCGGTATTACGCGCCGTGGTTGCAACGCTGGGTCAGCGCCGATCCGGCGGGGGATGTGGATGGGTTGAATCTGTATGGGTTTGTCGGGAACAATCCGCTGCGATTTGTCGATCTTGCCGGCACCAAAAAAGCCGAGAGCGTGATCTACAACTATTCGCAATTCATGAACGTCCTGTCATTTTTTTCCGAGCAGACATTAGAACAGCTGGACAATGTCTTTAATCAAAAAAACATCAAGACCGAACTCGCAAAAAACGTCGTAGGAGAGGCCGTCGGCGCCTTGACTACCAATGTACTTGGAGCCGTTTTGGCGAACAGGTCCGCGTTGGATGGCAGCGCCGTTTTATCCAGTCAACCCTTCGTCGACGGATTGACAGCAGGCAACGGCCTCGCTGCCGGGGCGGCCGGCGCCGCGGACGCCATCACGTCAAGAACGTTTGTACGCGCGTTGATTCCCCAGACCTCGAAAATCTCGGTCGCTGCAATTGATGAAATGCTCGGACTGAATGCCCGTCAGGGAATCGACTGGAGGGAAGCGCCAGGCGTGATACTCAACCCCGATTTTTTGATGAACTGGGTGGTGGGTTCGCTTTTTGGCATTGCAGGCAACCTTATGAATCTCGGTGCTCGGGCGCAAGAAGCTGAGGACATCAAGCACCGGCTCGATCCGGTTAAAATCGACAAGATCGAAAAGATGCTCGAGGATTGGAAACACGCAGTCGAAACTCGCTCGGTGCAAGCCGAAAAAGCTTTTGACGCGCTGGGTACCGACGTGTTTTTTCCGGCCACAATCATACCGAACGTCAATGCCATGACCCCAAAGGAAGCACTTGCCCCGGTTCACAGGTCTGCGCTGCAAAAACAAAAAATGGTCACGCTGGACTATATCGCGCGGATGCAAAAAGGCATGGTCGCTTATAGGGAAGCAGGCACCACCGACAACCAGTTTCTGCTGAAACAGGCGCGTGCCAACAAGAAAAAGGCCGCCTGAGATGTCCGACTGCACGGGTGCCCGGTTATGAATCAGTCAGTGCATTGGCGTACGCCAGCGTTGAGCGCTCATGATCCCAGGCATCTGCCCGTCCGAAATATCGCGTACTTGCGCACCGTAGCCGGTGCTGATGTCGAATGCCAGATCAGCCGCCAACAACACGACACTGCCGGCCGTGTGATCAAACAATGGGACCCGCGCCTGTCAGCGCCTTGCCAGACCACGGTTTACAGCCTGAGCGGTGCGCTATTGAAGTCCGACAGTGTCGACGCCGGCTGGCGTTTGACTTTACCTGGGCTGGCCGGTGAGCCGTTGCAGCGTTGGGATCAGCGTGAACATCGTTGGCGTACAACCTTCGATCAGCAACTGCGAGCGGTCGCGGTCGAGGAAAATGGCGAACCCGATGTTGATGTATTTATCTACGCCGACGCCACGGCCGAAGCCGGGTACAACCAGCGCGGCCAGTTGCGCAAGCAGAAAGATCGTGCCGGTTCGCTGCTCACGGACAGTTTTTCTCTGACCGGCCCGCCGCTGTGCGAAACCCGCACGTTCCACGACGGTGAACCGTTCACCAGCCACCAGGTGTTCAGCCCGCTCGGCGCGTTGCTGGAACAGACTGACGCCTGCGGCCATCGGCGACGCTCGCGCTACGGTCTGGCCGGGCAACTCAAACAGGCGGAACTGCTGATCAGCAACACATCTGACTGGCAGCCGGTGCTGCTGGATGCGCAGTACAACGCCAACGATCAGATCATCGAACAACTGGCCGGCAATCGCGTTCTGAGTCAGTGGACGTACGACCCGGAGGACGGCCGTTTGCACACCCAGTCCAGCCGCAAGGACGACGGCGAAGTCCTGCAGAACCTCGAATATTTCTACGATCGCGTCGGCAATATCACACGCATCGAAGACCACGCTTTTCAGCCGCGATATTTTGCCAATCAACGGATCGACGGCCATCGCGATTTCACTTACGACTCGCTCTATCGGCTGACCAGCGCCACCGGCCACGACGACGCGCCGCCGTCAGATATTCCCGGCCTGCCGCAACCGGGCGACCCGAACAATCGCCTCAATTACACCCAGACTTATCGATATGACAATGGCGGCAACCTGATCGAACTGCGCCATGTACGCGCGGGCAACAACTCCACCCGGCAAATGTTCATCGACCTGAAAAGCAATCGCGGCGTGCGCTGGACACCGGGCGAGCCGGAGCCGGTGTTCGAAGAACTGTTCGACCCGCGCGGCAATCAACGGTCCGTGCAGCCAGGCCAGCCGCTGCAATGGAACGCTCGCGATGAGCTGGAGAAAGTGACCCTGATTTCGCGCGAAAACGGCCGCAGTGATGCCGAACATTACCGCTACAGCCGGGGCATGCGCGTGTTCAAACGCCACGAATTCCATACCTCCACAGCCGTACACTTTCATCAGGTGCGCTACTTGCCGGGGCTGGAAATCCGCACCCGCGACAACGGCGAAGAGCTGCACGTCATCACCCTCGGCAACGCCCGTTGCCTGCATTGGGCAGCGAAAAAACCCGAAGGCATCGCCACCAATCAACTGCGCTACAGCCTGGAAGACCACCTCGGCTCCTGCGTCATGGAACTCGGTCAGCAGGCACAACTGATCAGCGCCGAAGGCTACTATCCGTTCGGCGCCACGGCGTGGATGACCGCGCCTTCAGAGATCGAGGCCCCCTACAAGTTCATCCGCTATTCGGGCAAGGAGATGGACGTCAGCGGTTTGTATTACTACGGCGCGCGGTATTACGCGCCGTGGTTGCAGCGCTGGATCAGTGCCGATCCGGCAGGGGATGTGGATGGATTGAATCTGTACGCGATGGTGTCGAACAACCCGATGATTTATGTCGATACCGATGGGCGCGGACGGTTCGATTTCTCCCAGCTCGTCGGTCTGTTTCGCACCACCGCCAACGTCGCCAGCCAGGCCCATGATGCCGCAACCGAATTTGATGGCCCCGACGACGAAGCCAATGTCAGTCAGGAAGCCCGGGCGGGTATGACCTTTCGCCGCTACCTGTTCAGTAAAAACGGGATGGCAGCCTTCAGCCTGGGATTCGGAGTCGGATTAGCTGTCGGAGGGGCGGCCGGATCATTCGCGCCGGGAATCGGTAACACGATTGGCGGTATTGTCGGCGGCCTGCTAGGCGGTTTGGGAGCAGCCTATATCCGCTACCGTTTTTTCAAGCGCGGCATTCGCGTAACCGAAGCGCTGCACACGGCTCAAGTCCGCGATGCCACGCAAACCCTTGCGCAGGGTGCAAATGATCTGGCCAATGGCACGCTGCCTCAGTCTATTCAGGATGGGATCAGCCAGATCCGGAAAACAGCCACAGAGGCCATTCTGCAAGAGGTCCAAAATTTGGCCCCCCTGGATCAGCTTGATTTCGCAAAAATGGTGGACGAGGGCATTGCAGTCGCCGACGCTTACCGCACGATAACGGCTAAAACCACTGCGCTCATCAACGACACCCGGAACGCACTGGCAACGACTCAAGACCTGCTTGATAACCTCAGCGAAGCCGACGGTGTGACTGAACGCCTGCGACAACTGGAGCAGTCGATTGCTGACGAACCGCGCCCCAGACCCGTGCCGAAGCCACGGCTGAATCTTCAGCGTCGACGTCAAATACAGGAAACGTCCGTATGACCAATGTGGCCGGCGCGAACAGCACGCCGGGCCAGCTCGGCGCATGCTATCGTGCCCGCCCGTCCTGCCGACCTTTCGCCCAGCATGCTGCCGACTTCCCGTACCCTGCGTCTGTCGTTGTATACCCTGCTGATCATCGCCGGAGCGGCGCTTGCCGCCACGCTTGCGATCCGTCACGCCGAACGTCAGGCGCTGGAGGAAGACGCCGCCCGCGCCAACCAGCAACTGGCGTTGTACGCCAATTCCCTGCACACCCTGATCGACCGCTACCGCGCCCTGCCCGCCGTGCTGGCGCTGGACCCGCAATTGCGTTCGGCGCTGGCCGGGACGGTCGATGCCGACGAACAGGCGGCGCTGAATCTCAAGCTGGAAAAGATCAACGGCGCGGCGCAATCCTCGACCCTTGAATTGCTCGACCACACGGGGCTCGCAGTGGCGGCGAGCAACTGGCGGCTGCCGAGCAGTTACGTCGGCCACAATTACGGCTTCCGCCCCTACTTCAGCCAGACCCGCACCCAAGGCACCGGGCGTTTTTATGCGGTGGGCGTGACCAGCGGCATTCCCGGCTACTTCCTCTCAAGCGCGGTGCTCGGCGACAACGACGAGTTCCTTGGCGCAATGGTGGTCAAGCTGGAATTCCCCGAACTGGAGCGGGAGTGGAGTCAGGGCAATGACACGCTGCTGGTCAGCGACGCGCGCGGGATCATCTTCATCGCCAACCAACCCGGCTGGCGCTATCGCGCGCTGCGGCCGTTGAGCGCCAGTGACATGGCCGAGATCAAGGCCACGCGTCAATACGACAAACAATCGCTGGTGCCCCTGACCCACTTGTCGCTGCGCAGCTTCGATGACAACAGCGATCTGCGCCGCGTCGAAGGCCCGCAAGGCACGGCGGATTATCTGTGGGAATCACTGCCCCTGAGCGCCGAAGGCTGGACCCTGCACCTGCTGCGTCATCCGCAAGTGGCGTTTGAAGATCTGCGCAACGCCGGCCTCGCCGCCGCCGGGGTGTGGCTGGCGCTGGTGTTCCTGCTGTTGTTTCTCAACCAGCGCTGGCGCCTGTCGAAAATCCGCCAGCGCAACCGTGAGGAACTGGAACAGTTGGTGGAAGAACGCACCCGCGACTTGCGCACCGCGCAGGACGGTCTGGTGCAATCGGCCAAACTCGCCGCGCTCGGGCAGATGTCCGCCGCGCTGGCCCATGAAATCAATCAACCGCTGACCGCTCAGCGCATGCAACTGGCGACTCTGCGCCTGCTGCTCGAGCATGGCCGTGTCGACGATGCCTATAAAGCCTTGAAACCGGTGGATGAAATGCTCACACGCATGGCCGCCCTCACCGGCCATCTCAAGACCTTCGCGCGCAAAAGCCCCAGTGGCTTGCGCGAGCGGCTGGATCTGGCGACGGTGGTCGATCAGTCGTTGCAGTTGCTCGATGCGCGTCTGCGCGACGAGCAGGTCAGTCTGGTGCTGCACCTGACGCGTCCGGCGTGGGTGCGCGGTGATGCGATTCGTCTCGAACAGGTGCTGATCAACCTGCTGCGCAACGCCCTCGATGCGATGCAGGGCAAACCCTGCAAGCGTCTCGAAATCCGTCTGGAAGCCGATGAGCAACTGTGGCGCCTGAGCGTCAGCGACAATGGCGGTGGCATCGCCGAAGACCATTTGGGCCAGGTGTTCGACCCGTTCTTCACCACCAAACCGGTGGGCGACGGTCTGGGCCTCGGCCTGGCGGTATCCTTCGCCATCGTGCATGAATCCGGCGGACGCCTGAGTGCTGAAAATGGCGACAGCGGCGCCGTGTTCAGCCTGACTTTGCCAATCGATCTGGAGGCACACATCTGATGCTCAACTCAGTGATGGTGGTCGATGACGAAAGCAGCATCCGCAGTGCGGTCGAGCAGTGGCTGAGCCTGTCGGGGTTCGAGGTGCAGTTGTTCAGCCGCGCCGAAGACTGCCTCGCCGCCCTGCCCGCGCACTTTGCCGGGGTGATCCTCAGCGACGTGCGCATGCCTGGCATGGGTGGCCTGGCGCTGTTGGCCGAAGTGCAGAAACGCGATGCCGATTTGCCGGTGATTCTGCTCACTGGCCACGGCGATGTACCGATGGCCGTCGAGGCGATGCGCGACGGCGCGTATGACTTTCTGGAAAAACCGTTCAGCCCGGAAACCCTGCTCGGCAGCTTGCGCCGGGCGCTGGACAAACGCCGTCTGGTTCTGGAAAACCGTGCCCTGCACAAGCAGGCCGACAACCGCGCGAAACTTGATGCGACGTTGCTCGGGGTGTCGCGTGGTTTGCAGACATTGCGTCGGCAAGTGCTGGACCTGGCGGCACTGCCCGTCAATGTGTTGATCCGTGGCGAAACCGGCAGCGGCAAGGAACTGGTCGCCAGGTGCCTGCATGATTTCGGCCCGCGCGCGGCCAAACCGTTCGTGGCGCTGAACTGCGCGGCGATTCCCGAGCAGCTGTTCGAAGCGGAGTTGTTCGGTCACGAGAGCGGCGCGTTTACCGGCGCCTCGGGCAAGCGCATCGGCAAACTGGAATACGCCGATGGCGGCACCTTGTTTCTCGACGAAATCGAAAGCATGCCGCTGGCCCAGCAGGTGAAACTGCTGCGGGTTTTACAAGAGCAGAAGCTTGAGCGGTTGGGCTCGAACCAGAGCATTCGCGTCGACCTGCGCATTGTCGCGGCGACCAAACCGGATCTGCTCGATGAAGCCCGAGCGGGACGTTTTCGCGAGGATCTGGCGTATCGCCTGAACGTCGCCGAACTGCGTTTGCCGCCATTGCGTGATCGCCGCGAAGACATCCCGTTGCTGTTCGAAACTTTCGCCCACAACGCCGCTGAACGTTTGGGCCGCACCTTTGCGCCCTTGAGTGGCGCGCAATTGAGTCATCTGCTCAGCCACGACTGGCCGGGCAACGTGCGTGAACTGGCGAACGTTGCCGAGCGTCAGGTGTTGGGGCTGGATGAGCCGGCGCCGGGGATTGATCCGGGCCAGTCGCTGGCGGCGCAGCAGGAGGCGTTTGAGGCGCAGTGTTTGCGTGCCGCGCTGACCCGGCACAAGGGCGATGTGAAAGCGGTGCTTGAAGAACTGCAACTGCCGCGCCGCACGTTCAATGAAAAGCTGCAGCGGCATGGGTTGAGTCGGGAGATGTTTTTGGCTGAGTGAGGCAGGGTCGGGAGTTTTGGCGGGGCTGAAATCCATCCCCCTCACCCCAGCCCTCCCGAAACGTCGGACCGCCCCCAAGGGGGCGAGGGGGAAAGGGAGCCGATCTTCATGCTTTCCAAAACCTGAGTTCGACTCGATATCTCAGGTCGGCGTAACTATCAAAAGCACCTCGATCAGTCCCCTCTCCCCCCGGGAGAGGGCTAGGGTGAGGGGCTGTTGATCTTCGCCCCAATAAGCGGAAATCCGCTCATCAAACCAAATCCTTCGGCGATATCCCGCTCACCCAATCCCGCCCCCCCCTCTAAACCGGCCCTCCCCCCGTTGGCACACCTCCTGCTATAGCCCTCGCAGGCTGCGTTCCAACGCGCTCCACAAAAACAATTAAACGAAGGATCCTTCAATGGATAACTCCAACGCCCTGCCTCTTGGGTCGGCTGCCGTGCCCGCGAAAGAAAGAACCACCGCCAGCCGGATCAAATCGATCTTCAGCGGTTCCGTCGGCAACATGGTCGAGTGGTACGACTGGTATGTGTATGCCGCCTTCTCCCTGTACTTCGCCAAAACCTTTTTCCCGGCCGGTTCCACCACCGCCCAACTGATGAACACCGCTGCGATTTTCGCCGTCGGTTTTCTGATGCGTCCGATCGGTGGCTGGCTGATGGGCATGTACGCTGACAAGGTCGGCCGTAAAAAAGCCTTGATGGCCTCTGTCTACCTGATGTGCTTCGGCTCGCTGCTGATCGCCCTCAGCCCGAACTACGAAACCATCGGCATCGGCGCACCGATCCTGCTGGTCTTCGCCCGCTTGCTACAAGGCCTGTCGGTCGGTGGCGAATACGGCACCTCGGCGACCTATCTCTCGGAGATGGCGACCAAGGAACGTCGCGGCTTCTTCTCCAGCTTCCAGTACGTCACCCTGATCTCCGGCCAGCTCATCGCGCTGGGCGTACTGATCGTGCTGCAGAACGTGCTGACCACTGAACAGCTGTACGCGTGGGGCTGGCGTATCCCGTTCGCCATCGGCGCGCTGTGTGCGGTCGTGGCGCTGTACCTGCGTCGCGGCATGGAAGAAACCGAGTCGTTCACCAAGAAAGAGAAGTCCAAGGAAAGCGCCATGCGCACCTTGATGCGCCACCCCAAAGAGTTGCTGACCGTGGTCGGCCTGACCATGGGCGGCACCCTGGCGTTCTACACCTACACCACTTACATGCAGAAGTATCTGGTGAACACCGTCGGCATGAGCATCTCCGACTCGACCACGATTTCTGCCGCCACGCTGTTCCTGTTCATGTGCCTGCAACCGATCATCGGTGGCCTGTCGGACAAGATCGGTCGTCGTCCGATCCTGATCGCCTTCGGCGTGCTGGGGACGATTTTCACCGTGCCGATCCTGATGACCCTGCACACCATTCAAACCTGGTGGGGCGCGTTCTTCCTGATCATGGCGGCGCTGATCATCGTCAGCGGCTACACCTCGATCAACGCGGTGGTGAAGGCCGAGCTGTTCCCGACTGAAATCCGCGCGTTGGGCGTTGGCCTGCCGTATGCACTGACCGTGTCGATCTTCGGCGGCACCGCCGAATACATCGCGCTGTGGTTCAAGAGCATCGGCATGGAAACCGGTTACTACTGGTATGTGACGGCGTGCATCGCGGTGTCGTTGCTGGTGTACATCACCATGAAGGACACCCAGAAGCATTCGCGGATCGTCACTGACTGATCAGGTGTTCACAGCCACTGCAATGGTGGCTGTTCTGGCCCTATCGCGAGCAGGCTCACTCCTACAATTGGAATGTTTTCCCTCTGTAGGAGCGAGCCTGCTCGCGATTGGCGTCACCACTTGATCCAGACCTGCATGAAAAATTCCTCACATCCGCCGCCAAGCGATTAATCGCTAATTAATGCTGCCCGCTCATTCTCCAATCACCTGATCGATGACCTGCGCGACGCTCGCTGCGACGACGAAAGCGAATATTCTGCGCCGCCCTTAACATCAAGTTAATCGATTGTTTTTAGCATTAATTTGCGCTTTTTAATCAATTTAGTTGGCGTAGCATGAAACCCATGCAAGACACACTGCCAACGAATCTGGAGTAACCGATATGAAAACCAAACTGATCCTCGCCCTGACCCTGTCCGTATTGGCCGCCAATACTTTCGCTGCCGACGGCTCGGACAAAACCAAATCCGCCGACTTCATCAACGGCGCCAGCGCCGCCATCGAAACCAGCCACACCGGTACTTATGCCGCTGACGGTTTTGATAAAACCAACATTGGCAAAGCTGTGGCTGCTGATGGTTTCGACAAGACCAACCTGGGTAAAACCGTGGCTTCTGACGGTTTCGATAAAACCGGTACTGCCGCTGCCATCAGCTAAGTATCAGCAGTCATCCCACAGCCCGGCCTCGGCCGGGCTTAGTCATTTCTGGGGGATGATAATTTCCTCAAATACACACAAATCCACTGTAGGAGCTGCCGAAGGCTGCGATCTTTTGATCTTGATCTTTAAAAGCAAAATCAAAAGATCGCAGCCTTCGGCAGCTCCTACACGGGATTTTGCGTCTGGCTGGAAATATGCGGGGTGTCCTTGCACTATGGCTGCATCCGAAACGCAGCCTGAGGAATTCACCCGCCATGCCCGATGACATCCACTTCTACGAACCCGCCCACGGTCACGGTCTGCCCCACGACCCGTTCAACGCCATCGTCGGTCCGCGCCCGATCGGCTGGATTTCCTCGCAGGATGCCAACGGCCAACTCAATCTGGCGCCGTACAGTTTCTTCAACGCTTTCAACTACATTCCGCCGATCATTGGTTTTTCCAGCGTCGGGCGCAAAGACAGCCTGAACAACATCGAGCAAACCGGCGAATTCGTCTGGAACCTCGCCACCCGCCCGCTGGCCGAGCAGATGAATCAGAGTTGCGCGATGGTCGCGCCGCAGGTCAATGAATTCGAATTGGCGGGATTGACGACGGTGGCGTCAAAAGTGATTTCGGTGCCACGGGTCGCCGAAAGTCCGGTGTCCTTCGAGTGCAAGGTCACACAGATCATTCAATTGCAGCGTGCCGATGGCGAGACGGTGCCGAGCTGGCTGATCCTCGGCGAAGTGGTCGCCGTGCATATCGCCAAGTGGCTGTTGAAAGATGGCATCTACGACACCGCCGCGGCAGAACCGATTCTGCGCGGCGGCGGGCCGGCGGATTACTTCCAGCTGGGGCCTGAGGCCCTGTTCAAGATGTGGCGTCCGGGCGCCAACAAGTAACGCGTTACCAGATCAACTCGGCGTCGTCAGTGACGCCCTTGAGGTTATCCAGCTCATTGATGGCAGCCTCGTCGGCGGCGATAGCGCCGGGGAAGACCTGATCATTCAGCAGTTTGTGAAAGCGTGGTGCGCCGCCATCGACCAGGGCCTTGACCGCGATTGCCGCGTGATAGCCCTTGTTGCCGCCCAGCTCGACGGGGACGACTGCGGAAACTGCTTCGAAGTGTTCGAACTCTTTACGTGCCATGTCACACATCCCGGCTCAGACAAATAAGCCGGACATTAAACCCTCAACCGACGAGTTTGTGTACCGGTGCCGGGCATTGACCGAGGGCTTGCGCCGCCGATACGTCCTTAAAGGTGTGAAAGTCGAGGCTATTGACCACCAGTTCCTGCACCAGCTCGGCGAAGATTTCCATCGACGGGCTGTTGAAATAGTTGGTCATCATTTGCTGGCTGCTCCAGAACCCGCAGACCAGCCACAACTCGGGATCACACTGCGAATGCTGCAAGGCAAAGCTCAGGCAACCGGGGGCGGCGCGGGACGGCTCGATCAACGCGCTGAGGCGTACACCGAGTTCCGCCGAACGCCCGGCGCGCGCTCGAACGAAGGCCATATGACTGACGGGAATCTGCTTGGACATGTTCAACCCTCCCAGGGAGTCGCGTGGCAGCCGGGGGACGGGCTGCGACAGGATCAAAGGTTAAGGGCCACGCGCAAGACGCCGTTAGTCGATTCCTGCCGCCGCGTTGCACAATCCTGCGAGACTGCACATCGGCCCTGTAACAATCTGTAAAACCGCGCTGCACGTGGGTCATGCGCGTTTTGTGTAGGAGCTGCCGAAGGCTGCGATCTTTTGATTTTGCCTTGAAAATCAACTGATCGCAGCCTTCGGCAGCTCCTACAGGGTTGGATCGCGGCAGGCGCAGAAACACCCCGGGGCAGAATCAGGCAAGCATTTCGCAGGATGTGTCTACCGCTGCCGCTTGCACAAACATATGCTCTGCTCCATTCCACCTCCCCTGCCGAGGATGCCGTGCATGACGTCATTCGATCGTTTTCAAGCCGAACCCAGCGCTGACATGGAAAAACAGCGCGCGGAACTGGCGGCGATCATCCGCCGCAATACCACCGACGATGGCAGCTACGAGACCGCCATCGGCTCGCTGTTCATGTCGCGCCACACAAAATCCCACGACTTCGCCCCGGTACTCGCGCAACCGGCGCTGTGCATCATGGCGCAGGGACGTAAAGAGGTACGGCTGGCCGACGAGTACTTCAATTACGACCCGCTGAATTATCTGGTGGTCTCGGTTTCGATGCCGCTGAGTGGACGCGTGGTCAATGTCTCGCCGGACGAGCCGATCCTCGCCGTGCGCCTGGATATCGACCCGACAGAAATCACCGCACTGATCGCTGATGCAGGCCCCATGGGCGTGCCGACCCGGCCGACCGGACGCGGCTTGTATGTCGAGCAGATCGACAGCTCGATGCTTGATGCGGTGCTGCGTCTGGCACGGTTGCTCGATGCGCCGAAAGACATCGCCATGCTCGCACCGCTGATTCGCCGGGAGATTCTCTATCGCCTGCTGCGCAGTCCGCAGGGGCATCGTTTGTACGAAATCGCGATTGCCAACAGTCAGAGCCATCGCATCAGCCAGGCGATCAAATGGCTCAACGGCAACTTCGAGCAGCCGCTGCGCATTGATGATCTGGCCAAGGAAGTGAATTTGAGTGTGTCGACGTTGCATCACCGGTTCAAGGCGATGACGGCGATGAGTCCGTTGCAGTATCAGAAGCAGTTACGCCTGCAAGAGGCGCGGCGGTTGATGCTGGCTGAGGGGTTGGAGGCGTCGGCGGCGGGGTATCGAGTGGGGTATGAAAGTCCGTCGCAATTCAGCCGTGAGTACAGCCGCTTGTTTGGTGCGCCGCCGTTAAGGGATCTGGCGCGGTTGCGACTTTCGGTGTGACCGTTAGAAGCCCCTCACCCTAACCCTCTCCCGGAGGGAGAGGGGACTGATTGGGGGATATTCAAGAGATTCACCGACTTGAACGATTGGCTTTGAATCCATAATCAACTCGATTTTTCAGGTCGGCGAACATCGCCAGACACCTCGGTCGGCTCCCTCTCCCTCAGGGCGGTCCGACGTTTCGGGAGGGCTGGGGTGAGGGTCGGCTTTTACACCGCCCGGATCACATGCTTGATCTCCTGAAACGCCGTCAACCCCCAAGGCCCCAGCTCGCGACCAATGCTGCTCTGCTTGTACCCGCCCCACGCCGCCTGCGGGAATATCACCTGCGGCGCATTGATCCACACCATCCCCGCCTGCAAGGCATTGGCCACACGGTCCGCCGCAGCGGCATCGCTCGTCACCACGCTCGCCACCAAACCAAAAGGCGTGTCATTGGCCAGCGTAATCGCCTCGGCTTCGCTACTGAAACTGCGCACACACAGCACCGGCCCGAAAATCTCTTCACACCACAACGCACTGTCCAGCGGCACGTCGGTGAACACGGTTGGCTGCAAAAAGTAGCCGCGCGGCAGATCCGCCGGACGATTGCCCCCGCAAAGCAAGCGCGCACCCGCGCAGAGTCCACGGTCGATGTGCCCGAGCACTCGCTGGTATTGCGCCTGATTGACCAGCGCGCCCATTTCCACATCCGCGTCGAACGGGTCCGCCACACGGATCGCCTGCGCACGTTTCAGCAAGCGGCTGAGGAACTCGTCTTCCAGTTCCTCAGCAACCAACACGCGACTGGTCGCCGAACACATCTGCCCGGCATTGAAAAACGCGCCGCCACACGCCAGCTCAACCGCCAGATCGATATCGGCATCCGCCAACACCAGTAGCGAAGATTTGCCGCCCAGCTCCAGGCTGACGCCCTTCACCGTTTCCGCCGCACGCTGCATCACCTGCACGCCGACCGCATTGCTGCCGGTAAAGGAGATTTTGCCGATACGCGGATCCGCCGACAAAGGCGCACCGACCGCCAGCCCTGTGCCGCAGACAAGATTGAACACACCTTTCGGCAGACCCGATTCCGCAATGATCGCCGCTAATTCCAGCTCCGGCAGCGGTGTCACTTCCGAAGGTTTGAGTACCACGCAGCAACCCGCCGCCAACGCTGGCGCGAGTTTCCACGCCGTGGTGACCATGGGGAAATTCCACGGCACGATCAGCCCGACCACACCGCACGGTTCGCGGCGCAGGCGTGCGCTGAAATCATCGCTGGGCAGCGGCACGTTGCTGTCCTGTTGGGCGTCGAGGCCTTCGGCGAGTTCGGCGTAATACTCGAACGTGGCGATGACGTCGTCGACGTCGATGCCTGCTTCGAACTGTGGTTTGCCGTTGTTGCTCGATTGCAGTTTCATCAAGTGCTCGCGACCGCTGCGCACGCCGTTGGCGATGTTGCGCAGAATCGCGCCGCGCTCGGCGCCGCTGGTTTGCGACCAGCTTTTGAACGCTTCGCTGGCGGCTGCAACGGCTTGATCGACTGCTTGCTCGTCACCGCCATTGACCGTGGTCAGCAACGCTTCGGTGGCCGGGTTGATCACCCGCAGATGTTCGCGGCCGGCCGACCATTGGCCGTTGATGTAGAGGCCATCGAGTGTGGTTGGAAAACTGATCATTGCGCCACCGCCTGCATCCATTGGCTCTGGTCGATTTCAATCAGGGTCGGGCCCTGACGATCGCTTGCACTACGCAACGCAGTGCGCAGTTGTTCGATGCTGCTGATCGCTTCAGCCGCGCAGCCAAGGCCCTTGGCGACAGCGACGAAATCCGGGGTGTAGATGTCCACGCCGACCGGTTCGATGGCGCGGTTGAGCATGTATTTCTTGATCTCTTCGTAGCCCTGGTTATTCCACAGCAGGACGATCACCGGCACCCGCGCTTCGACGGCGCTGGCCAGTTCCGGCAGAGTAAATTGCAAACCGCCGTCGCCGATCAGGCACACCACCGGTGGCCGCGTGCCTTGGTCGAGTTGGCCACCGAGCCACGCACCAATCGCTGCCGGCAAGGCGTAGCCGAGGGTGCCATAACCGGTCGAGGCATTGAACCAGCGGCGCGGGTGATCCGGGTTGAACGTCAGGTTGCCGGTGTACACCGGTTGCGTGGAATCGCCGACGAACACGGCGTTGGGCAGCTCATCGAGTACGGTGTCGAGGAAGCGGGTTTGCGCGAGGGTCGGCGCGTCCCAGCTCGCGGCCAGTTCAGCGCGCAGTTTGCCGGCGCGGACCTGCCCCCAATCGCTGCCGCGCTCGGCGAGTTTGTCCTGCGACAGCATGTTCAACAACGCTTGCGTGGCGTTGCGTGCGTCGGCCACCAATGCCAGGTGCGGCGGATAATTGCGTACGGTCTGATCGGCGTCGATGTCGATACGCAGCAGCTTGCCGGGAATCTCGAAACCGCCGGCGAAGGTCACGTCGTAATCGGTCTCGGCCAGTTCGGTGCCAATGGCCAACACCACATCGGCATCCGCGACCAGCGCGCGGGTGGCGACCAGCGTCTGGGTCGAACCGATCAGCAGCGGATGGGCGCCCGGCAGCATGCCTTTGGCATTGATCGTCAGCGCCACTGGAGCATCAAGCAACTCGGCAAGTTGGGTCAGCTCCGGCGCCGCATCGATGGCACCGCCGCCAGCCAGAATCAGCGGACGTCTGGCCTCAGCCAGCAGCTCGCCCATGCGTTTGACGGCAGTGGGCGCGGCACCGGCGCGGTCGATATTGACCGGCACGCTGGCGAGCAAGTCATCGGCGTTTTCGACCAGCACATCCAACGGGATTTCGATGTGTACCGGGCGTGGGCGACCGGCCTGAAACAACGCAAAAGCACGCGCCAGCACCACCGGCAATTCGGCGGCGGACATCAAGGTATGCGAGAACGCCGCAACACCTGCAACCAGTGCGCTCTGGTTCGGCAACTCATGCAGCTTGCCGCGACCACCGCCCAACTGACTGCGCGATTGCACGCTGGAGATCACCAGCATCGGGATCGAATCGGCGTACGCCTGACCCATCGCGGTGGTGATGTTGGTCATGCCCGGGCCGGTGATGATGAAGCACACACCCGGTTTGCCGCTGGTGCGCGCATAACCATCGGCCATGAATCCGGCACCCTGCTCATGCCGAGGGGTGACGTGGCGAATGCTCGAACGCGCCAGCCCGCGATACAGCTCCACGGTGTGCACACCGGGAATGCCGAACACCTGCTCGACCCCATAACCCTCGAGTAACTTGACCAGTACTTCGCCACACGTCGCCATGTCGATTGCCCTTCTCGCTCGCTGAAGACACAGAGCCTTTCTGTAGGAGTGAGCCTGCTCGCGATGGCGTCTGTACATTCAACATTGCAGTGACTGACTCACCGCTATCGCGAGCAGGCTCACTCCTACAAAGAGCCCTTCATGGCTTCATTGGAACGGTCGGCAGGTAGCGGCAACAATCGATTAAAAGTCATACTAGCCATGTCCTCACGTCATACCTTGGATCCCCATGAAACGCCTGCCTCCCCTCCCCGCTCTGCACACGTTTCTGATCACCGCGCAGTGCTGCAACTTCACCCGCGCCGCCGAGCAGTTGCACATCACCCAAGGCGCAGTGAGCCGGCAAATTGCCGGGCTGGAAGCGCATCTCGGTTATCCGCTGTTCATCCGCCTGGCCCGTGGCCTGGCGCTGACCGCCGAAGGACGTGAATGGCTACCGCGCGTGGAAAAAGTCTTCGGCCTGATCAGCGAAGCCACCGAGCAAATCGGCCTGCAGCACGAAACCCTGCAACTCAAAGCACCGAGCTGCGTGATGCGCTGGCTGCTGCCGCGCTTGCTGCAATGGCAGAAAGACCGCCCGGACGTGCCGGTGAAACTCACGGCCTCGCTGCAACACGGCGTGGATTTTCAGCGCGAGCAATTCGATGCCGCGGTGATCTATGGCCCGCCGCCCGACAACTCGCCGGGCGCGTTGCACCTGTTCGACGAGCAACTGACGCCGGTCTGTTCACCGGTTTTGCTGAAAGGTTCGCCAGCGCTGAATTCACCGGCGGATCTGCAACAGCATCTGCTGCTGCACCCCACTCACGATATTCAGGATTGGTCGGTGTGGCTGAACGCGGCTGAGCTGCGGCTGAACAACATCGGCAGCGGCCAGCATTTCGAAACGCTGGATCAGGCGATGTCGATGGCGTCCCACGGCACGGGGGTGGCGATTGGGGACTGGTCGTTGATCGGCGATGACTTGCGCGCGGGGCGGCTGGTGATGCCGTTTGATTTGAAGGTGAAGACGGGGCTGGCGTATTACGTGGTGTTGCCTGCGGGAACCGAGCCTTCACCGCAGCTGGAAGAACTGATGATCTGGCTGGTGGAGCAGGCGCATTTGCGGTGAGGCTTTTTTCCCTCACCCTAACCCTCCCGAAACGTCGGACCGCCCAGAGGGAGAGGGGACTGACCGGGGGATATTGAAGAGGTTCAGCGAACTGAACGATTGGTTTTGAATCCATAATCGACTGGATTTTTCAGGTCGATGTACAGCGCCAGACACCTCGGTCGGCCCCCTCTCCCTCCGGGAGAGGGCTGGGGTGAGGGTAAAGATTTAATTCAATACCCAACAGTAAACCGCTGCCGCAAATGCTTCGGCGTTTCCACTTCGTCGATCAACGCAATCGCGTAATCAGCAAAAGTAATCCAGCTACGCCCTTCAGCGCTCACCAGTAAATGATCCTTGCCGACACGAAACTTGCCGCTGCGCTCACCTTCGACAAACTCCGCCGACGGCGACAGGAAGGTCCAGTCCAGATCCTGCTCCTGACGCAACGCCTCAAGAAACGCCGCACCGGCACTGGCTTCAGCTTTGTACTCTGCCGGGAAACCCGCACTGTCGATCACTCGCGTATCGTCAGGCAGCAACAACGAACCGGCACCGCCGACCACCAGCAAACGCTGCACACCCGCCCGCTTCACCGGCCCGACAATCGCCGCCGCAGGCACGGTGGCGAAATGCGCGGCGGTGATCACTACATCGTGACCGGTCACTGCGTCTTGCAATGCGGCCGAATCCAGCACATCGACATTCTTGCTGACCACACCGGCACGCGCGCCGACCCTCGAGGTATCGCGGGCAATAGCAGTAACGCTATGGCCACGACGCAGGGCTTCTTCCAGCAGTTGGCTACCGGCGCGGCCGGTGGCACCAATGATCGCGATCTTGCTCATGACATTCTCCAGTTGGCTTGAGAGTGCTGCGTTTTCAGATTCGGCTTACCACTGCATTTCGCCCTTGGCGACTTTCGCGCTCAGCTCCAGCGAGCTTTCTTCACCCAGTGTCGGGTAGCGTTTTTTCATCGCGGCGATCAGTGCGGCGGAGTCTTTGGCCTTGGCGGTTTCCGCGTCGAAAGCCTTAATGTAGTCGGCAGTGAATTTCACGCTGGCCAGCGAACGGCTGCTGTTGCCGAGGTAATGACCCGGCACCACGGTGTTCGGTTTCAGGGTTTCGATCGAGTGCAACGTGTCCAGCCAGTCGGCATGGGATTGCGCGGTCTGGGTGTCGGCCATCCATACGTGGATGTTCTCGGCGACAACCACACCACCGACCACGGCTTTGAGCGACGGAATCCACACAAAGCTGCGATCCGGTTGTTTACCGTCGAGGCCGACCACCTGCAATTTCTGCCCTTCGAGCATCAGGCTATCGCCCTTGAGCACGCCCGGCACGATGGTTTTCGCTGGCACATCGGCGCCCATTTTCGGGCCCCAGAAGGCCAGTTTGCCGGCGACGGTTTTGTTGATGTGATCAACCGTCGGCTGCGAGGCCAATACCTTGGCCTCCGGGAATGCTTGAGTCAGGGTGTCGAGGCCGAAGTAGTAATCCGGGTCGCCATGGCTGATGTAGATGGTGGTCAGGTGCTTGCCGCTGGCGCGGATCTTTTCCACGACCTGTTCAGCCTGGGATTTGCCGAATTGCGCATCGACGAGGATCGCGTCTTTCTCGCCGCTGACCAGTACCGAAGTCACCGGGAAAATCGCGTTAGTCCCCGGGTTGTAGACGTCGAGGGTCAGGTTGGCAGCCGCTGCATGCGCGGCAAAACCCAGGGAGGCGGTGGCGAGCAGAACGCGTTTGAGTGTGGTGAAGCCGATCATCTGTTGCTCCGGTATCCGAATGCCGTGCTTGGCGATGGGACAGAGCTTAGTTGCCTGACTCAGTACAAAAAATGCGATGCTTGGACATAGTTTGTTTCTGAAAGCGGGCAAATCATGGATCGTCTCCAAGCAATGCGGGTGTTTGTCACCGTCGTGGATCTGGGCAGCCAGTCGGCCGCGGCTGATCATCTCGACCTTTCGCGGCCGGTGGTTTCACGTTATTTGGCAGAGCTGGAAGACTGGGTCGGCGCACGCCTGATGCACCGCACCACACGCAAGCTGAGCCTGACCGCCGCCGGCAGCGAAATCCTGCCGCGCTGTCGGCAGATGCTCGAACTGTCGACCGACATGCAGGCCGCCGTCAGCGAACCCCACGATGCCCCGCGCGGCTTGCTGCGGATCAGCGTCAGCACCTCGTTCGGCCAGGCGCAATTGGCCGATGCGATGGCGGCCTACGTGAAACGCTACCCCGGAGTCAGCATCGACCTGCAAATGCTCGATCGTACGGTGAATCTGGTCGATGAGCGGATCGATCTGGCGATTCGTACCAGTAACGATCTCGACCCCAACCTGATCGCCCGACGCCTGACCGTTTGTCGTTCGGTGGTCTGCGCCGCGCCGGCTTATCTGCAAGAGCACCCGGCGCCACAACGGGTCGAGGAATTGAGTCGGCACAACTGCCTGACGCACTCGTATTTCGGCAAGAGCCTGTGGCATTTCGAGGAGGATGGCGAACCGGTTTCGGTGCCGGTACAGGGCAATATCAGCGCCAACGAGGCCAGTACACTGTTGCGCGCGACGCTGGCCGGCGCGGGGGTGGCGATGCTGCCGACCTATCAGGCCGGGGTGCATATTCACAGCGGTGAGCTGGTTCGACTGCTGCCCCATGCCGAGCCGCGGCAGATGAATATCTACGCGGTGTACGCTTCGCGCAAACACATGCCGGTGGCGCTGCGCAGCATGCTGGATTTTCTGGTGCTCAGATTCCCCGAAAACCCCGAATGGGATATCGGCCTGTAAACCCAATCCCTTGTAGGAGTGAGCCTGCTCGCGATAGCGGTGTTTCAGAAACATCTATCCGCCTGACACACTGCTATCGCGAGCAGGCTCACTCCTACAAGGGATGATCAGTGCTCTGAATGTTGTGTCACATGAGTAGACTGCGTCGCTGGCAACTCCCCGCCGCTGACCTATGCTGAAAGTAATACCGCAGGGTATGTCGTTCAGAGGTCTACGCCATGAACATCAAAACAAGAAGGTACGTCGCGATTTTCATCACCTGCGCCGCCACGCTGGCGCTGTACGGCACCGCTGCCTGGCGGGTCGAACAGCTGCGCCAGCTACCGCGCGAGTACGCGAGCTGCAACTTCGAGCGCTGTATTCCACACAATGCCACGCTGAACGCATTGCGCTGATATTCAACTGTAGGAGTGAGCCTGCTCGCGATAGCGTTGTGTCAGTCAAACTTTATCTGAATGACACAACGCTATCGCGAGCAGGCTCACTCCTACAGGGGTGTTGTGGTGTCTGTGGATCAGTGTTCGGCCTTGAGGCTGTCGCGGAAAGCCTTTGGCGAGATCCCCACCCTGCGCCGGAACAGGCGCGTGAAATTGGTCGGATCGGAAAACCCCAACAACTCCGACATCTCGTAAATCGTCATGCTGGTGTACGTCAGCAAACGCTTGGCTTCCAGCAACTGACGTTCATGCATGATCTGCAGCGCCGGCTGTCCCGCCAGCTCACGGCAGGTGCCGTTGAGGTGCGACACTGAAATGCCCAGTCGATGGGCTAGATCCTCAACCTTCACATGCTGGCGATAAGTCTCTTCGACCAACTGAATGAACCCATTGAGGTATTCGCGCTGACGTTGCGGCCGCTGACTGGCTTTGTGCCGCACGATCGCCTGCCGGCTGACCCAGACCATGATCACGCTGACCAGCGAATGCATGAGCATTTCCCGCGCCGGTTGATGACCGTTGTATTCGGCCTGCAGCGCCGAGAACAGACTGTTGAGGTAATCACCGTCGTGGCCGGCCGGGTAGTTTTCTGCGCTGGCCAGCGCGTGTACCGAATCGCCCAGTTGCGCCTGCAAGTGGTTGATCAGCGGTGTGGCGAGGGTCACGATGAACCCTTCGACGTCTTCGGAAAAACGAAAGCCGTGCACCGATAACGGTGGCAGCACTTGAATGGCCGGGGTGTCGAGTTGCGTGCGTTGCCCTTCGATCTCAAGCTCTGCCTGACCTTTGAAGACGAAGAGTAACTGGCACAAATCAGCATGGCGGTGGGGTTTGATTTCCCACTCGTGTTCGCGACTGCGGGAGGAAATGGTTTCACAGTGCAGCAAGTCGGGGGTCGGCCAGTCCAGGCTTTCACCGTAGAGCTTGAACACTGGAATCGAAGGCAGCTCAGGCTTGTTCATCACTTCAATCCAGGCCTCGGGGTTGTGGGCGATAATCGCACCGATTGGCAGAATGTACAGGTATCGGCTCAGTTTTCACCTTCAATTGACAGACCCGCAAGGGAAAAATGCAAGCACTCGATCCATAAAAATCATTCACCGGTCTTGGCCGCGTGAAGCTTGCGAGTCATAAAAACAATGAAAACGCTGAAAACCCAAGTCGCCATTATCGGCGCCGGTCCGTCCGGATTGCTCCTCGGTCAGTTGCTGCACAATGCTGGCATCGACACCCTTATCCTCGAACGCCAGACGCCGGATTATGTCCTCGGGCGCATCCGCGCCGGTGTGCTTGAACAAGGCATGGTAGAGCTGTTGCGTCAGGCTGGCGTGAGTCAGCGCATGGACGCCGAAGGGCTGGTGCACGGCGGTTTCGATCTGGCTCTGGACGGGCGTCAGGTGCACATCGACCTGCACGCGCTCACCGGCGGCAAGACGGTGATGATCTACGGCCAGACCGAAGTCACCCGTGACCTGATGGCCGCTCGTCGGGACGCTGGCGCGCCGACCATTTACCAAGCGAGGGATGTCGTTCCTCACGACATGAAAAGCGACGAGCCCTTTGTCACTTTCGAAAAGGACGGTGAAATCTTTCGCGTCGATTGCGATTACATCGCTGGTTGCGACGGTTTCCACGGCGTCGCTCGCCAGTCGATTCCGGCCGATAGCCTAAAGGTCTTCGAGCGGGTTTATCCGTTTGGCTGGCTGGGCATTCTGGCCGACACGCCGCCGGTGCATGACGAATTGGTCTACGCCCGCCATGAACGCGGCTTTGCCTTGTGCAGCATGCGTTCGGCAACGCGCACCCGCTATTACCTGCAAGTGCCGGCGGATGAAAACGTCGATGACTGGAGCGATCAGCGCTTCTGGGATGAATTGAAAAATCGCCTGCCAGTAGAGCTTGCCGAGAAACTGGTTACCGGCCCGTCGATCGAAAAAAGCATCGCGCCGCTGCGCAGTTTTGTCGTTGAGCCGATGCAGTACGGGCGGATGTTTCTGGTCGGCGATGCCGCGCATATCGTTCCGCCCACCGGCGCCAAGGGTTTGAATCTGGCGGCGAGTGACGTCAGCACGCTGTTCAATATTCTGCTGAAGGTTTACCGCGACGGGCGCACCGATCTGCTCGAGAAGTACTCGGAAATCTGCCTGCGCCGAGTCTGGAAGGCCGAGCGTTTTTCCTGGTGGATGACCTCGATGCTGCACCGCTTCGATGACCATGACGATTTCAGTCAGCGCATCAGCGCCTCGGAACTGGACTACTTTGTCAGTTCAGAAGCGGGGCGAAAAACCATTGCAGAAAATTACGTCGGACTTCCGTACGAGGCTATCGAATAGCCTGCTACCGACTTACACTGGCGAGCATCCCCGCTCGCCTGACGATCTGCGGGACTCTCACTGCCCGCAGGTTTTGCCCTTGACCAATCTCAATCACCCCGAAACGCCCAAACCGGCCATTCGCAGCGTGCTGGTCGCGCTGATGATGGCGATCTTTCTCGGCGCGCTGGATCAGACCATCGTCGCCGTGTCGATGCCGGCCATCTCTGCGCAGTTCAAGGATGTCAGCCTGCTGGCCTGGGTGATTTCCGGGTACATGGTCGCGATGACGGTGGCCGTGCCGATCTACGGCAAGCTCGGCGACTTGTATGGGCGGCGCAAACTGATGCTGTTCGGCATGGGCCTGTTCACCCTGGCCTCGCTGTTCTGCGGGATGGCGCAGAGCATGGAGCAACTGGTGCTGGCGCGGATCCTTCAGGGCATCGGCGCCGGCGGGATGATCTCGGTAAGCCAGGCGATCATCGGCGACATCGTGCCGCCGCGTGAACGCGGGCGTTATCAGGGTTACTTCAGCAGCATGTACGCGGTGGCCAGTGTCGCCGGCCCGGTACTCGGTGGTTACATGACCGAGTATCTGTCGTGGCGCTGGGTGTTTCTGATCAACCTGCCGCTGGGCCTCGGTGCCTGGTGGGTGGCGCGGCGCAATTTGCGTGGCCTGCCAATACCCCAGCGCAAACCGATCATCGACTACCTCGGTACGTTGTTGATGATCATCGGTCTGACCGCGCTGTTGCTGGGCATCACCCAGGTCGGTCAGGGCTATGCATGGCGCAGCAGTGAGGTGCTCGGGCTGTTGGCGTGTGCGGTGGTCGTGTTGGCGGTGTTTGTCTGGCACGAGCGGCGTGCGCGCGAGCCTTTGCTGCCGATGCATCTGTTCGCCAACCGCAACGCCCTGCTGTGCTGGTGCACGATTTTCTTCACCAGTTTCCAGGCTATTTCGCTGATCGTGCTGATCCCGTTGCGCTTTCAAAGCGTCACCGGTGCCGGGGCTGATAGCGCGGCGCTGCACTTGTTGCCGTTGGCGATGGGCTTGCCGATTGGTGCGTATTTCGCCGGCCGGCGCACGTCGATCACCGGGCGTTACAAGCCGCAGATCCTGAGCGGCGCTCTGCTGATGCCGATCGCGATTCTCGGCATGGCGTTCAGCCCACCCGAGGCGTCGCTGATCAGCGGACTGTTCATGTTGCTCTGCGGCATTTCCAGCGGCATGCAGTTCCCGACTTCGCTGGTCGGTACACAGAATTCGGTGGAGCAACGCGACATCGGCGTGGCCACCAGTACCACCAACCTGTTTCGCTCCCTCGGCGGTGCGGTGGGCGTGGCGTTGATGTCGGCGCTGTTGCTGGCGTTGCTGCAGGATTCCAGTTTCGCTCATCTGGCCAGCAGCTCGCTGATGAGCGAGGGGCATTCGGGCAACGTTCTGCTCGATGGTTTGAATGCCGCGCCGGGGGATGCGCAGAACGCCTTGCGGGCGGAATTGTTGGTGACTTTCCGGCATTTGTTGTGGGTGAGTGCGGCGGTGTCGTTGCTGGGTCTGGCGGCGGCGATTGCGATGCCGAACAACCTGCTGCGCGGACGCGAACACGGCGCCAAATAATTCAAACAACGCAGACCTTGTAGGAGTGAGCCTGCTCGCGATGCGGTGTGTCAGTCGACATCATCGCTAAATGACACACCGCATCGCGAGCAGGCTCACTCCTACAGGAGAGCGATGTTCATTCAAGGGCTGTAGTAACCCACCGCAACGAGGAAATGCCCGGCCTTCTTCAGGTAAGCATGTTTGTCCTCGACCTTGCCGGTCACCGGGTTCTTCCAGCGGTATTCATATTCACCCTCATCCTGCTTGCCGATCAGCGCCAGAATCGGTTCGCCCACCGGCTTGCCTTCGGGATCCTTGACCTTGCCGAAATCGGTATTGATCAAGCGCAGGTTGGTGCCGTGGGCGACGTAGCGCCGGGTGTCCAGATCGACCACAAACACGTACAGGTCATCCTGCAAGTAGCCACCCTTGAGCGAGTTGATCGCCGTCAGCGTGCCCTTCTCGTCTTTGCCCAAATCAGTCGCCGCTTTGTCGAGTAATGCCTTGGCCTGCTCCGCCGACGCTCGCGGCAAGTAGTAACCCACCGCCAGAATCCGCTGGCCGATACGCTGGTAGTACACGTGCTTGCGCTCGACCTTGCCATCGGCCCAATTCTGCCAACGGTATTCAGCCTGCTGGATGCCATTGCCTTCCGGCACTTTCAACGCGTCCTTGAAGGTTTTCTGCAAATCCGGGCCGAGCACCTCACTGACGTCACGACCGATCAACGCTGATGAAGGCCCGCCGCTGGCGAGCATCACGCCTTTGGTGTCGACCACGAACACGTAGCGATCCTTGTCGACGAACTCGCCCTGGCGGCTGAACGCGGCAAATGCCTTGTCGCCATTGTCGTGGTAATAGGCCAGGGCTTTCTCCAGCAAGGCAATCGCGGCCTGGCTGTCATCCTTGGCGGTAGTGGCGGCGCTGGCCTGGCCGAAACCGGCCAGTAACATCACGCCGAGCCAGGCCACTTTATGCAAAAACCCCATAGCGCATCCCTCGTTCTTGTTGGTGTTTCAAGAGCGTAGACGGCTTGGGGTGATGTACGAGTATTCAGAATGATGCAGGGGATTACAGAATCCCCTGCACTGATCAACAAAGCTTATGGGCGGGAATTGATCTGCTGCTGCAAATTCTGGATCTGCGCCTGAAGGGTGTTGATGTTGCGGGTCATCTGCGCGCGGAAGGCGTCGAATTCGGCGGTATTGCCGCCACTCTGCGGTGCTGCCGGGCGGTTGTCCTGCTCGCTTTTGAGTACAACGATTTCCTGTTCGAGGCGATCGATCGCCGCGCTCGGGTTGCCCTGCTTCTTCAACGCCGCAATATCAGCGCCGAGGCTTTTGAACTGAGCGTCGAAGGCCTTCAACTGGGCATCGACCTTGCTGGTGTCGGCCGGCGTGCTTTTCACCGTCGCCAGTTCTGCAGTCAAGGCTTTGACCTGCGCCTGCAACTGGGTATTGGCGTTCTGCTGTTCGGTGGTCTGTGCAGTCATCTGCGCCAGACGCTTGTCCAGATCACTGGCCTGGCCCGCGACGCCTTGCTGCTGTTTGCTCTGATCGAGCAGCTTGCCTTCGAGCTGTTTGATTTGCAGCTTCAGCGCTTCGCTGTCACTGGTGACGTTGGACTGGCTGGCGACGACCTTGCCGGAAATGTCCTGCAAGCGTCCGGCCGCCTCTTCGCTGATCCGCGCGAAGCTTTCCTGGGTCGCGACCAGTTGCTGTTCCATCAGCGAGATCTGCTGGAAGCTCCACCAGGCGAGGCCAATGAAGGCAAAGAACAGTGCGCCGACCAAGGCCCACAACGGGCCGGTGCTGGCCGCCTTGACCTTGACTACCGGCGGCGTGCGCGAGTGTACGGAAGTGCGGGCGGTGGTCGGAATGTCATCGTCGTCGAAGGCGTCGGCACGCAGGCTCGGGACATCATCGAAATCGTCGTGGGCATCATTACGCATGGACATTGAGGCAACCTTTGGGAAACGCGGTGATGGCTAAATGCTGCGAAGTATAACCGCCGCAGCCGCAGGGATTGACCCCCAAGCGGCTACACGGTTCATTGCCGCCCGGCCGAATCGTTTCAACGGATGTCCTGTGCTTTCCACCACGCGCAGAACTCATCCAGCGCCGACCACAGGCTGACTTTCGGATCGTAGTCCAGATAATGCCGGGCGCGGCTGATGTCGAGGGTGAAATTTTTTTTCATCACCTGCATGCCCAGACGCGACAGGGTCGGTTCCGGACGCCCGGGCCAGAGCATGCACGCGCCCTCGTTGAGCGCAGCGACGCTGTAGGCCAGACCATACGAACGGTACTTGGTGACCTGCGGCACTTCCATCTTGCGCATCACGTAATTGACCACATCCCACAACGGCACCGGCGCGCCGTTGCTGATGTTGTAGGCCTTGCCCAGTGCGGAACCGGCGGCCAGCAAACTGCTGAGCATTGCTTCGTTGAGGTTCTGTACGCTGGTGAAATCGACTTTGTTCAGGCCGTTGCCGATGATCGCCAGGCGGCCCTTGCGCTGCATGTTCAGCAGACGCGGGAAGATGCTCATGTCGCCGGCGCCGGTGACGAAACGCGGGCGCAGGGCGATGGTTTCCAGGCCAAATTCCTGCGCACCGAAGACCTTTTGCTCGGCCAGGTACTTGGTCGCGGCATAGTGATGCTTGAAGCGCTTGGGCACTTGCTCTTCGGTCAGGTTGAAATGATCACGCCCATCGAAATAGATCGATGGCGACGACAGATGCACCAAACGGCGGACACGCTGTTTCAGGCACGCTTCGACAACGTTTTCGGTGACCTGCACGTTGCCTTGATGAAAGTCCTGATAGCGGCCCCACAGCCCGACGGCGCCAGCGCAATGCACCACGGCTTCAACGTCGCAGCACAACGCGCGGACCAGATCGGGATCGGTCAGATCGCCGGGCACAAACTCGGCGCCACGGCGTACCAGATGCTCGACGCTCTCGGCCCGGCGACCGTTGACCCGCACGTCCAGGCCCTGCTCCAGGGCGAAACGCGCAAAGCGTCCGCCAATGAAGCCGCTTGCGCCGGTGACCAGAATTTTCATGTAACGCTCCGATGTCTTTCGTTTTGCCTGATTCGAGTGTCTTGACGCTGGCCGTCAGTCCAACGGCACCAGCCATTGCGCCGATGAACGCAGCAATTGCTCGGTCAGCAAGCCCAGCAGCTGACCGCCATTGCGCCAATGATGCCAGTACAACGGCACGTCGATCGGTTTATCTGGCAACAGTTCGCGCAGCACCCCGCGTTGCAGTTGATCGCGCACTTGCAGTTCCGGCACCAGCCCCCAGCCGAGTCCGGCTTCGGTCAGGCGGATAAAACCTTCCGAGGACGGGCACAAATGGTGTTCGAAACCGCCATCGACGCCCAGCGAGGCGAGATAGCGATGCTGGAGAAAATCGTCCGGGCCGAACACCAGCGCCGGTGTACGCGGCAATTGTTCGGCGCGAACGCCGTTGGGGAAATGCCGCTCAATGAACGCCGGGCTGGCCAGCGCGCGATACCGCATGGCGCCGAGCAACACACTGCGCGCACCGGCCACCGGTCGTTCGCTGGCGCAAAGGCACGCGGCCACTTCTCCGGCGCGCATGCGTTTGAGGCCGACGGTCTGGTCTTCGACGACCAGATCGAGCAACAAATGCTGGTCGGCACAGAAGTCGCCAACCGCATCGGCCCACCATGTGGCGAGGCTGTCAGCATTCAATGCGATGCGCAGACGCTCCGGCATGCCCTCTTCGTCCAGCGCGGGCACCAGGGTTTGCAAATCACGCTCAAGCAGACGCACCTGCTGCACATGGTTGAGCAGACGCCGGCCAATCTCGGTCGGCGACGGTGGTGTGCCGCGAATCAACACCGGCTGACCGACCCGCGCTTCAAGCAATTTGATCCGTTGCGAGATCGCCGATTGCGACAAGCCCAGTACCTGCGCGGCCCTTTCGAATCCGGCCTGCTCGACCACGGCGGCCAGAGCAGAAAGCAATTTGTAGTCGAACATCAGTTTTCCTAATGAGCGATCAGCACTATTGATTTTTCTTATACAGGTTTCGACGGGAGAATAGCCAGCAAGCACTCTTTCTCAAGGAACACACTTATGGCTGGCGAAACTTCACTCTCGACTTTATTGCGCAGCATGAGTCCGCAACTCAACGCCGGCGAATACGTGTTCTGTACCCTGCGCGACGGTGTGTTGCCGAGCGGTCTGGAGGTTGTCGGCAGCTTCCGCGAGCAGGAAGGCCTGACCGTGATTGTCGAACGCTCCCACGCCGAACAGGCCGGTTTCAGCTTCGACTATGTCGCCGCGTGGATCACCTTGAATGTGCATTCGGCGCTGGAAGCGGTGGGCCTCACTGCCGCCTTCGCCACGGCATTGGGCAAGGCCGGGATCAGTTGCAACGTGATTGCCGGCTATTACCACGACCATTTGTTCGTCGGTCAGGCCGACGCCGAACGCGCCATGCAAGTGCTGCGCGATCTCGCTGCCAGCGCGGAGTGAATCTTATGTGGCAAAGCTATGTGAACGGCCTGCTGGTGGCATTCGGACTGATCATGGCGATCGGCACGCAGAACGCTTTTGTATTGGCGCAGAGCTTGCGCCGTGAACACCACTTGCCCGTGGCGGCGTTGTGCGTGGTTTGCGATGCGCTGCTGGTAGCGGCCGGAGTATTCGGGCTGGCGACGATTCTGGCGCAGAACCCGACGCTGCTCGCCATTGCCCGTTGGGGCGGCGCGACTTTTTTGATTTGGTATGGCAGCCAGGCGTTACGCCGGGCCTGTTCGAAACAGAGCATGGGTCAAGGCGAGAATCAGACCGTGCGTTCGCTGCGTGCGGTGATGCTCAGCGCTTTGGCGGTGACGCTGCTCAATCCGCATGTTTACCTGGATACGGTGTTGCTGATTGGCTCGCTCGGCGCGCAACAATCGGTACCGGGCGCTTATGTAGTGGGCGCGGCGAGTGCTTCGTTGCTGTGGTTTTTCACGTTGGCACTGGGCGCTGCGTGGTTGGCGCCATATCTGGCACGTCCGAGTACCTGGCGGATTCTCGATCTGGTGGTGGCGTTGATGATGTTTACCGTGGCCGGGCAATTAATTTTCGCCAGCTGATTTATTCCAAAAGGCTCTGGAACCTCTATCCCACACAGTTGTTGCGTGGTTATGGCGCAACCCCGGTGCTATGATCGAAACCCTGCGCCGCAAAGA
>Ga0213823_1000434_pt1 | contig 36134 bp, 37 predicted proteins | sample MC6MC0907MG_FD_179887 | JGI IMG/M metagenome (GOLD analysis project Ga0213823, IMG submission 179887) | Enriched soil aggregate microbial communities from Iowa State University, Ames, United States - MC6-MC0907-MG | ecosystem: Environmental > Terrestrial > Soil > Unclassified | place: USA: Iowa...
GAGGAAATTCACCCTGTTTAATAGATCGTATTGGTATCTTACTTTAACGATTCTCCTACTTATGTCAACGATCCTTCCCTATCCATCAAGTAATGTATTTTCTGCTAGTCAACCTACCATCACGATTGATTCCCCGTCTTCCAATGCGGAGTTTAATACAAAAAATATCGTGATTTCAGGATCGTATTCAGCAGATGATTCAAAAACAGATTTGCTTTTCACCGCATATGAAAATGGAAATAGTTTTTCAGACTCGTTAGCACAAAAAGCAGATTGGACCATAAATGAAACCGGTACAACTAAGACATGGGATTTTTCCACATCATCATTAGCAGAGGGAACCCATACTATTTCTATAAAAATAAAAAGAATATCTACAAACGAAGAATTAACGGAAGCATCAATAACTTTTACGATTAAAATGACGGGAACCTCTATTACAATAACAGATCCATCCCCGACATCAGTGCTTGATAGCAAACATGTTGTCATTTCAGGTACCTATACCACTGATGTCCCAAAAACAGATTTGCTTTTTACAGCAAATGATGGTGAGGAAAAATTATCAGATTCCTCATTAAATAAAGGTGATTGGACTATTGATGAAACTAGTACACCTAAGAAATGGACTTTCTCTACGACATCATTAGCAGAAGGGGACCATAATTTAACTGTTGAAATTAAAAATTTACAAACAACTGGCATATCAAAGGTATCTATTAATTTTTCTTTAGCCTTAATCAGACCATATGTTTCTGAAGCCAAAATAATACTAGCTAACGGCACAGAGAGACAGGGAGAAGATTTAACAAATGTTCCCCTTGATTCAAAAATAAAAATAACTATTGTTGATGATCAAAAGATGGATCACCTTAAAAGTAAAATAGAAGCGAATAATTATAACCCAATAAAAATCATATTAGGATCGGATACAATCAAGGGAACTACGGAAATTAAAGAGCTTGCTGTTCAAAATGGTAAGTATTATTACGACCTAATTTTTACTCCAAGTACTGCTGAGCTAAAAATAAACAAGACCTATTTGGTGTATATTGATCCAGAACTTGTGGATGATTTAGAGAATCCTGTTTTTACAAGGCTGTTTAAATTCACCACCATGACAAGTGCCGAGTGGAATGATCCAGACAATTCGATAAGTCATGCATCGTCCAATCCTCATGGGCATTATCAATCAAATACTAATATGTGTGCTGCATGCCACAGTACACATGATCCTAAAAGCCCTTCTCAAATAGGGGTGTCTTATCGAAATACTTTAAAAAAAGAGCTAGCAGCTGGGCAGCCTGCTGGTGATCCGTCAGAAAACTATTGTATGGCTTGTCATGATGGAACAATAAATGCGCCAATTATTGATAAAAATGATAGTAAGTACCGTCATAATAATCCCGCTGATTATTCAGTGGAAGGAAAAAATAATTTAAAGCAGCCTGAATCATGTACTAGTTGTCATAATCCGCACCTGAATTGGTCTGAAGACAATCCAAACTTGTTAAAAGATCATTATGTTTATACACATAATGAAGTAAATCCAGAAAAAGGGTTAGAAACTCTTACGGTAGACAGTCTTGATACTTCTTGTGAGTCATGCCATGAGTATATTGATTTCTCTAAAATTAGTGTAGAAAAAGGAAAACGTGAAACTTTTGCCTATAAAAAATCCTTAACCGCAAGTGGAACAATATCAAATAAATTAACAGATCCTACTCTTAAGACTATTTCAGATTATTCCTTATGCTTTAGGTGCCATAACTCTGAAAAAAGTATGAAGAATACTAACACCGCAGATATAGAATCACATTATCTCGAACAAAATTCAGGTCACAATTTTGTATTACTTGCTGATCAACAAACCCAAAGGGACGGCAGCATGTTGAATGGCCCGATGCCATGTGCGGAGTGTCACGAAACACACGGGTCAAATAATCTATTTAACTTAAGAGAAATATTAGGGAATAATCCTTCCTTGCCTGCAGCTGAACATTTCAAGACAGTTGGTACGGCATGGAATGAAGAAAATGAACGGAATTTTTGTTTGAATTGCCACACTAAAGGAACAGAGATATATGGGAAAAAGGCAGCAATTGATAAAACGATTTTAGGACACCAGGATAATGAGAGCAGAGCGTGTTCAGAATGTCATAGTGACCAAACAAAGTCATATAAAAACTTTAGAGAAAAGTCGATGAGTGCCGCTCATGCTCCGTTGCCAGGTGTAGACCCATCAACTAACCCATAAGCAAAAGCAAACACGAGAGTTCTTTAGACTCTCGTGTTTGCTTTTGAATAATGATCTTTTTTTAAACTTATCGTTTTGATAAGCATTAATAATTACATTTCCTCCAGTGCTTTCTTAATATCGTCAATTTGCTTTAGCTTCTCATCCTCATTATCCAAAAGAGTGCTACCATATTTCGGCATCATTTCAAAATAACCCTTTTTTGTTGCAGTAACGGCGAATAAATACATCTGATTCTTTTTTAGCAATGGAGATTTTTCGTATGTGAGGAGATACAGATTGCCATTCTTTTTATAATATCCACCTTCTTGATTTATCGTAATATCCCCGAGGAGGGAACCTTTAATATTTTGGGTAATTCTCACCAAAAATTGCGTATTTGGTTTTCCTGTGTATTCCTCATTCCCAATTTCTCTAATGACTTCACCGATAAATATATTGTCAACGGCTTTCACTAATTTTTGTTTATCTTGGTAATCATCCTTAAAGTGATATGGTTTATTAACAATAATCGCTGAATCCCTTGAATCTAATAATGTAGTAAAATATTTAATTGAGAAAATCCCCATACCTAAAAGAGATAAAATAATGATCATTGTCAACTTTTTCATCAAACATTCTTCCTTTCGATTGGAATACTTATCTACAATTATATCCCCAGTGTTTTTGGTAATTTCTTTCTCCATGTGAATCTTTAAGGAACATTTCCAAGTGGAATAATGGCAGTTAAATCAAAAATAAAAGCCCCCAATAACTCCTATAGGAGCCATCGAGGGCATAAAAGTCATTCTATATTACATGATAAACCATCTGTACTAACCAGATGTCAAAGTTGCCTATTTACCTTTCAACCACTCCTGCAGCCCCTCAATCTTTCTCCATAAATGTAGGTGCATATCCGCGTAAACAATTGCTTCGTTTTCATCACCAAATCCATAAAAATCAGGTGGATAGGCGGGGAGCCGTTTTTTGCCAGTTAGGTAGGCAATCACATGTTTGTTCACAGTTTTTGCTGCTTTCAGAAGCATTTTAGCGTCCTTAGTGAAGCCATTTTCGTGCAGCTCGAGCAATAGCTTGTTGTATAAGTGTTGTGCAGATTCCTCCTCATATTGTTGGAGCAAATTACCTGCTTTTTTGTATTCACCTGAATCCACATAGGCCACAAATAAAGAGTAACGGACTCCTTGGTTATCCATTGGATTTAACTCGAGAAGTTCTTCATACTGCTCAACAGCCTCAGTTTTTTTTCCTAAAAGGGAGAGTGCCTCTGCATAGTGGAGTTTTGCTCGCATGAACGGTCTAGTTTCAAGTAAGCCCCAGAAGTACCCGGTGTTTTCTTTGAAGAAGGTTTTGCCGAGTTCCCTTTCCCCTGCCTGAATTCCTTTTTCATAGAGTAAAATCGCTTCCTCAAGGCTGTTTGTTTTTTCAGCAAGGATGACATAGGCATCGACACAATTAGGATTCAGCTTTAATGCTTCTTCTGCAAATTTATAACGCTGCTTCCCATCAGACTGAATGGCATCATATATTAAGTTTCTGGCCCGCTCCTCGTCGCGTCTTGAAGCCTTCCGTACTTTTTTCTTAAAGGTTTGATCCACACTGGTTAGTGTCTGTACATTAGGTCCCGACCCTTCATGTTGTTCTTTCGTCTTTGAACCTCCATTTTTAGGGAATTGGATAACGGGTGCTTTTTCTGTTGGCGGCATATCAGAAGTCTGATTTACACCATAAACAAGCCCTATTAATTCTGCAATTTCCTCAGCTAATTCCGATTCAAGCTCCGAAACAATTGAGGAAATACCGCTGGCGGAAACCCCGTATTCTTTCGCCAGCTCTTTTTGCGTAACCAATTCTTCCATCGGAGCAATCGTTGACAGTAAATAATGAAGGGCTGCTACATAAAGATTTGGATTTTGAATCCGTTTCTGCCTTTTCTGGCAAAAATTCAGCCAGAGAATAACGCCTGTGTCTACAACTGGAGGAGGGAAAAGCAATTCCAGTTTCTTTTTAAATAGATCAGCTACCTCTTTGTAGATAGGGGCGGGCCATTCCATTTCATCCACTTCAAGAAGCCCTCCTACCATCGGCAGCTCACTTAAGACTTCCATAAAGAAATCGGTCAAATACTCCTGTGGGGAGTCATAATCAGCGTCAAGACTGCTATCTTCGATATAGGACAAGGCATGTTCGGGTTTGAGGTCCGGTAAATCAAATGGTGATGGGAAAAAGACATAATTTTGCTCGTAGGGCAGCAAGATTCCAATAAAGAAAGAGCCCTCCTCTATCGTTATCGGCATATTGGCAATGATGGCCTCCAGTGGTTCCTTTGTGAAGCCATCTTCGACCGTCAGCTTGTTATTTTCAACACTCAGCACATTACCAGCAATCGTTCTGGCATACGTCCATGTTTGTAAAACTTGCCTCAGTTTCGGACGCTTAATTTTCCCTGCTTCAACAGTGATAAATTTTTCAATAATGGTTTTTCCGTCATCAAGCCCCTCAAAAAGGGAAAACCAAATGGCATGAATCAATTCATAAAATTCCCGTTCCTGCTCATTTTCTATGTCAATCATCGTTTCAAGAATTTCAAAATCCTCATGTATTTCATGCCCAAAATGATAGTAAGCAAAATGAAGGAGCTGCTTTTGCAGTTCATCGATTTCAGTTTCAATAATCTGGGTGATAGATACAGCTTCACTCACCCCACAGCACTTTTTATACTTTTTTCCACTCCCGCAAGGACAAGGATCATTCCGATTAATTTTCTCCATTTCACTCGACTCCTTTAAATGGTCTATCTCTTTATCCCTTTTTCTATTTGCACTTTATAAAAAATTTTATGTATTCATTATGTATTAACAGTTGGCCTAAGAGGTTTATTTTCTTAATAGTACCATTTTTGACAGAGTGAAATATATAAATACTAAGGAAATTTGGTGGATTCTTGCGTAAGATGCAGGATTTTTTATCCCGTTTGAAAATCCCAGTTTATCCTCAAACTTTGAATTTTATCCTGTTATCACGCTATAATGGAAAAGGAACTAACCAAATCGAAACGGATCTTATTTTATTTTTTATAGAGGTGAAGGAAATGGAATTAGCGGAAATTCGTAATGAACTTGAAAAAACAGCTAAGAAACTAGCGGACTTTAGGGGGTCTCTTTGACCTTGAAAATAAGGAAGCTAGAATTGCTGAACTAGAAGATACTATGCTCCAGCCTGATTTTTGGAATGATCAAGAAAAGGCACAAATGGTCATCAGTGAGGCAAATGGTTTAAAGGACCAGGTAACTGAGTTCACTGTATTGAATGATTCATATGAAAACCTAGAACTAACCTATGAGCTTGTGAAAGAAGAAAATGATGAGGAATTAAGAGTAGACCTGGAGGAAGAGCTTCAGCAGCTAACAGGCCGCTTAAATCAATTTGAGCTGCAGCTTCTCTTGAGCGAGGAGTATGATAAAAATAATGCAATTTTGGAGCTTCACCCGGGTGCTGGCGGTACGGAATCACAGGACTGGGGATCGATGCTGCTCCGAATGTATACCCGCTGGGCTGAGAAAAAAGGCTTTAAGGTTGAGACGCTTGATTATCTTCCCGGCGATGAAGCGGGGATTAAGAGTGTGACGCTTGCCATCAAAGGACATAATGCATATGGGTATTTGAAGGCCGAAAAGGGCGTTCACCGTCTTGTGCGGATTTCGCCGTTTGATGCTTCAGGACGTCGTCATACGTCGTTCGTTTCCTGTGAAGTGATGCCGGAATTTAATGAAGAAATTCAGGTAGATATCAGGACTGAGGATTTAAAAATTGATACGTACCGAGCCACTGGAGCCGGCGGACAGCATATCAATACTACGGATTCTGCCGTCCGGATTACGCACCTGCCAACAGGTGTTGTTGTCACCTGTCAATCGGAACGTTCACAAATTAAAAACCGTGAGTCAGCCATGAAAATGTTGAAAGCGAAGCTGTATCAGCGGGAGATTGAGCGGCAGGAGCAGGAGCTTTTGGAAATCCGAGGCGAACAGAAGGAAATCGGCTGGGGCAGTCAAATCCGTTCCTACGTTTTCCATCCGTATTCGATGGTAAAGGATCACCGTACAAATACCGAAAGCGGGAATGTTCAAGCGGTAATGGATGGGGATTTAGACCAGTTTATTGATGCTTACTTGCGTTCAAGAATATCGTAATAAAATCAACAGCCTTTGTCGTAATGGAGTCGGCAAAGGCTTTTCTTATGCCGCCTCATGAAAACAACTTCCAAAGGAAATGTTATTAAAAACTTTAGTCCTTTACTACGTCAACTTACTGTCATTTACACCAAATTTTCCCCATGCTATACTCACATTCGGTTAAAAGAAATTATCATTGTAGAAGGAATTTTAGAGGAGAATAGCTATATGAATATATTGAGCAATCTGACACAAACTTATCCTAAGACTAGAGTCGCTATTGATTATATTTTTGTTCTGATTGGATCTGCCATTATAGCACTTGCGTTTAATGTGTTTTTGCTGCCCAACCAGGTAGCTTCGGGTGGAGTAAGTGGAATTAGTACCATTCTAAAAACAGTCTTTGGGTGGGAGCCTGCCTATGTCCAATGGGCGTTTAACATTCCATTATTTATTGCCGGTGTCGTTTTTTTAGGGAAACAATTTGGTGCAAAAACTCTAGTAGGAACTATTTTTTTACCGTTTGTTGTCTTTTTGACAAAACATCTTGAGCCCTGGACACATGACGCATTGCTCGGCGCTTTGTTCGGTGGAATTGGTGTGGGACTTGGACTCGGGATTGTGTTTCGAGGAAAGGCATCTACCGGCGGTACTGACCTTGCCGCTCAAATCATTAATAAATATACAGGTTTTACACTAGGCAGATGTGTTGTTATGATTGACGGATTAATCGTCCTTACTGCGGCCATTGTTTTTGATATTGAAAAGGGATTGTATGCGTTAATTGCCCTTTATGTGACAAGTAAAACGATTGACCTTATCCAAGTTGGTTTTGGCAGATCAAAAATGGCGATGATCATTACGAATAAACAAGAAGAAGTTCGCGAAGGAATTTTGAATAAAATTGACCGAGGTGTGACAAAACTATCAGCATATGGTGGTTTTACAGACCATGAACGGCCAGTCCTGATGTGCGTGGTTGATCAAACGGAGTTCACGAAATTGAAACAATTGGTCAAAACCCTTGATCCATCTGCATTTGTTGTCGTTATGGACGCGGCAGAGGTCCTTGGTGAGGGTTTTAAACGCACATAGTCATTGGTATAATAACACAGTGATGGTATTTATTTCTGAAGGGGGATTAGCTATGAAGAAAAAGCTACTAACATTGCTGCTTGGAACTTCCCTAGTAATGGGTCTTGCTGCTTGTGGGGGCGCCACAGATAACACAAAAGATAAGGGCAACGGTGGAACTGAAACGGCTTCTGCTGGGCAAAAGATTTTTGATCAAAAATGCTCTAGCTGCCATGGCGTTGATCTAAAGGGTGGTATGGGACCAAACTTAACAAAAATTGGCTCAACACTATCCAAAGATGAAATTTTGGATACAATCAAAAATGGTAAAGGTCAAATGCCTCCAAATGTAGTCCAAGGGGACGACGCTGAAAAAGTGGCTGACTGGCTTTCAAACAAGAAGTAATAAATGAAAAAACGTTCTGCAAGAAATTAGCAGAGCGTTTTTTTTATTTTCAAAAGATGGAGAATTTTGTCGTATTTTGTATTGTTTGAAAAGAAACTGTAATATTTTTATCGACCTTTTAGCGATTTATGATGTTATAATAAACCTATGCGAAATTATGCTCATATTGTTTGTTATTTTGGTTCATTTTGCATATACACGAAGATTTTTGTCGAATAGTTACTATTCTAATAACTCTGAAACTATAGGTGATATTAATGATAGAATTGCTAGAGGTATATAAAAAGTACCCAAATGGCGTCACAGCCATTAATGGTATTGACGTCCGGATTAATCAGGGCGAATTTGTTTATGTCGTTGGCCCGAGTGGTGCAGGGAAATCAACATTTATTAAAATGATGTACCGTGAAGAGGTACCATCTTCCGGGACCATCACGATGAATGGCGTTAATCTCGCCAAATTAAAAATGAAAAAGGTTCCGCTTTACAGAAGGAATCTGGGGGTGGTTTTCCAAGACTTTAAACTGCTGCCGTCTTTAACAGTTTATGAAAATGTCGCATTTGCCCTTGAGGTCATAGAAGCGCAGCCAAAGTTCATAAGAAAACGGGTTATGGAAGTACTCGATCTTGTTGGCCTAAAGCATAAAATAAAAATGCTTCCAACTGAGCTTTCAGGCGGTGAGCAACAGCGTGTTTCCATTGCCCGCTCAATCGTCAACTCTCCGAAGGTTGTGATTGCGGACGAACCTACAGGAAACCTTGACCCTGAAACTTCATGGGAAATCATGAACATTTTTGAAGAAATTAATACAAGAGGAACAACGATTGTTATGGCAACCCATAACAGAGAGATTGTTAATACATTGAAACATCGCGTCATTGCCATTGAAGGCGGAAAAATTGTTCGTGATGAGCAAAGAGGTGATTACGGTTATGAAAGTTAATACAATTGGCCGTCACGCCCGTGAAAGCTTAAAAAGCATTACCAGAAATGGATGGATGACCTTTGCATCTGTTAGTGCTGTTACCGTGACCCTAATATTAGTCGGTGTCTTTTTCGTTATTATGATGAATCTTAATAGAGTAACACAATCAGTAGAAGAAGACGTGCAAATACGCGTTCACATCGACGTTGCTGCGAACAAAGAAGATCAGCAATCATTAAAAAGTGAGATAGAGAAAATTCCTGAAGTAAAAAGTGTAAAATATTCACCTAAACAGGATGAACTAGATAACTTAGTGAAAAGTCTTGGTGAGGATGGCAAGGCCTTTAAACTTTTTGAACAGGATAATCCACTAAACGATGTATTTATCGTAAAAACGAAAAACCCGACAGACACAATGAAAGTCGCAAAAAAGCTTGAAAAGTACAATTACGTTGCAAAAGTAAAATACGGGCAAGGCAAGGTTGAAAAATTATTTAAGTTTATTGAAGCGAGCCGTAATGTTGGAGTCGTCCTCATTATTGGTTTGTTCTTTACGGCGATTTTCTTAATTTCTAATACGATTAAGATTACGATTTTTGCGAGACGGCGAGAAATTAAGATTATGAGATTAGTAGGGGCGACAAATACCTTTATTCGCTGGCCGTTCTTTTTAGAAGGTTTATGGCTCGGAATTCTTGGATCCATTTTACCAATCATCCTGATTTCAATTGCCTACTATCGGGCTTATGATTATCTTGGCCCTAAGCTTGAGGGGACCTTTATCAAGGTGCTGCCAGTTGAACCATTTATCTATCAGACTTCCGGTATTTTGATTTTAATGGGAGCATTAATAGGTATTTGGGGCAGCATGATGTCCGTAAGGAAGTTCTTAAAGGTTTAACTTTCTCTTTACACCGCGAAACGGGCCTTGCTCTTTTCTTAACAGGAAGGACTACTTTCATGTCCTTCCTGGATTTTAGTAAAAAAAGATTCTCATTATAACGGCATTCAATTTACATAGATAAAGAAAGTTTTACTTATACATAGAGAGATGGAGGAGAATTATCGGAAATGAAGAAGTCAGTTATCACGCTTGCCGTTGCAGCAACGGTCGGTTTGGGGACAATTTTTGGAGGAAATCCAGCAAAAATAGAGGCGGAGTCCATCTCCAAATTGAAAGGTGAACAAAATAAAATTCAAGAGAAGCGATCCGATTTAAAATCAGATATTAATCAAGCAAATGATAAAATTAGTGATCTCCAAGGCCAGCAGGCTGACGTGAAGAGTGAGATGAAACGTATTGATTTTGCGATTGCTGATACGACAACGAAAATCAATGAAAAAACAGCCAAAATAGAAGAAATAAAAGCTGAGATTGCGAAACTCCAGGAAGAGACGAAAATCATCAAGGAGCGAATTGAAAAGCGAAATTTGCTCTTGAAGGATCGGGCACGCAGCTATCAGGAAACAGGCGGTGTTGTCAATTATTTGGATGTGTTAATGGGTTCATCAAGCTTTAGCGATTTCATTGACCGTGCGAATGCGGTTGCAACGATTATGCAGGCGGACCAAGAAATATTAAAACAGCATGAGGCCGATAAAAAGGAGCTTGAGTCGAAACAAAATCAGGTTGAAAAAGACCTCTCAGACTTGCAAAAGATGCTAGCAGACTTAGAACAAATGAATCAGCAATTGAGTGCGCAAAAAGCTGAAAAAGATAAATTATTAGGGACATTAATAGATCAAGAATCAGAAGAACAAGAACACATGATGGATATGAAGGAGCAGGAACAACTCCTTGTGGCACAAGATGCAGCTATTCAAAAGGCGATCAAGATGGAGCAGGAAGCTCAAGCCAGAGCTGCGGCCGAAGCTGCGGCAGCAGCTGCAAAAAATAACCAAGCAAATGGTGGTGGTAATGGCGGCGGTGGTGCCTCTACTACGACTCCAGGCGTATCAAGCGGATATTGGACCCAGCCTGCTGTCGGACGTTTCAGCTCAGGTTTTGGAGGCCGTGGTGGTGGCTATCATTATGGAGTCGACATTGCCAATGCTTCGCAAGTACCGATTGTTGCAGCTGCCGATGGTGTCGTGGTTAGATCCTATTATTCTACGAGTTATGGAAATTGTATCTTTATAGCCCACTCTATTAATGGCCAAGTTTATACAACTGTCTACGCCCATATGTCCTCACGTTCAGTAGACAGCGGTGCGGTGAAAAAAGGCCAGCAAATTGGCGTTATGGGAAATACTGGTGCCTCAGAAGGCCAACATTTACACTTTGAACTTCATAAAGGTCCTTGGGAACAGGATAAACGTAATGCCATAAATCCTGTAGGCATCGTGCCACTTCCATGACATTAACCATTTGGGAGAAGCTTTTTGCTTCTTCCTTTTTTTATCACTCATAACTCGTCCACTCCTCACATATAAGTTAATAAACGGGCAGGAATTCGGTGCCTTTTTATTAAATTAATATGACAGGTATTTAACTTGAGGAGGATACTGGATGAATCGTAAATGGATTGCCCTGTTGATGACGGGTTCACTTCTAACGGGGGCAGGGGGCACTTATGCAGGAATGAAGGTTCTTGATCGAACGGAAGCAGCTCCCAAACTTGAAGAGAAGGTAACCCCTAAAGAACAAACTATTAATTCAGAGGCACATACAGAGGATCTTGATAAAGTAGAGCAGGCCTATGATCTCATTTTAAGCCGCTATGTTGAAAAAGTGGATCAGGAAAAGCTAGTTGAAGGTGCGATTCAAGGCATGCTTTCTGTTTTAAAGGATCCATATTCTGTTTATATGGACAAGGAAACGGCCCAGCAATTCACGCAAACATTGGAATCGTCATTTGAAGGAATCGGTGCCGAAGTCGGTATGGTCGATGGAAAAATAGTCATCGTCTCTCCATTTAAAAATTCTCCTGCTGAAAAAGCAGGAATCAAGCCGAATGATCAGATATTGAAGGTGGACGGAAAGAGTGTCGATGGTTTAGACCTTAACAAAGCAACGCTTAAAATTCGTGGAAAAAAAGGAACAACAGTAAATTTAGAGATTGCTAGAAAAGGTTTAAAAGAACCATTGTCCATAGATGTCAAGCGTGATGAAATTCCGCTTGAGACTGTTCACGGGTCCATAAAGAAGCAGGACGGCAAAAAGATTGGCTATATTGAAATTAGCTCCTTCTCACAAGATACTGCTACAGATTTTAAAAAGGAATTAAAAGCGCAGGAAAATGACGATATTAAAGGTCTGATTATTGATGTACGCGGCAACCCTGGGGGACTTTTGGACAGTGTCGGAGACATATTGAAAGAATTTGTTCCGAAGGATAAGCCATATGTTCAGACTGAAGAACGTAATGGGAAAAAACGTCGTTTCTTCTCCACGATCTCCGTGAAAAAGGATTATCCCGTCCTTGTCCTTGTCAACAAAGGCAGTGCTTCCGCATCGGAAATCTTAGCAGGTTCATTGAAAGAGGCAGCAGGCTATCAGATTGTTGGCGAAACAACCTTTGGAAAAGGAACTGTTCAGCAAGCGGTGCCAATGGGGGATGGCAGTAATATCAAGCTGACATTAGCAAAATGGCTGACCCCTGATGGAAATTGGATACACAAAAAAGGAATCAAACCAGATGTCGCCATCCATCAGCCGGCAATATTTTCTACTCATCCGATTCAAGTCGAGAAGCCGCTGGTTGAGGACATGAACAATGAACAGGTAAAGAATGCTCAAGAAATATTAAACGCTTTGGGATTTGCCCCTGGACGGACAGACGGATACTTTAGCTCAAAAACGAAAGCAGTTGTTAAAGGCTTCCAGGAGCAAAATAACATGGAGCCAACCGGAAAAATTGACAACAAAACCGCTGCTAAGCTCGAAGAAGCAGTTATAAAAGAAATGAAGAAAGAGAAAAACGATTTGCAGCTGCAAACGGCCTTGAAATTAATTACGAAGTAACCAAATAGCAGAGGCTCCGGCCTCTTTTTTTTTTGGTCGACTAAGTATTTTGGTAAATTGGGTCCTTTGGCGGAATTATTGTCTAGTTTGGCGGAAATATCGGGAATTTCCGCGGAAATAGTAGTTGTGTTGGCGGAAATAAGACGGAATTTCGCGGAATTCCAGCAAGAGTTGGCGGAATCCATGTTTGTGCTATGCAGAAAACTAAATCAAAACTCGGAATGGCTCACGAAATACTAGAATGTTAGGACATTTTTTGCTTTTTTCTAGTAACTAGTAATATGTTTTATCAGTGTAATTTGGTAAAATAATCTGTAAGAGATTTTTTACATAGTATATTATTAGAAATTTTAATAGGGCAGGTGACAGGATATGATACAAATATGGCTTGTAGAGCTTCTTAAAGGGACAGGCAGATTATTTCTTAATCCTGTTTTATACTATCTCGTTTTCCTTGCAGGAATTATAGGTGTTATGAGGGTAAAACGTGAACGGAAAAATTTTCATATTCGGGCGCATGATGCTTATTTCGAGCTCAGGCAGTTGTTTCCGCAAGGACTCCTTATTGGGCTTATACTTTCTATTATTGTAGTGGCAGCAGGAATTACAGTACCATTCGCGGTCATCCTTCTTATTGCGGGATTTACGCTATTGTGGTCACTGACGACAAATATTCGCCTGATGTCACCTGCATACACAGTAGGGGCTGCATTCTTTACTATTATCTTAATTGCAGAAAATAATTGGTCGATTCCTCTTTTTTCAGAGGCTTTTAATTCAATTAGTGATAAGGTCTATCCTTCCATTGTTGTTGTTCTTGGCCTATTGCTCATCGCAGAAGGCATACTTATTTTAAAAAATGGCAGCAAGGGAACTTCGCCTAAGATTACAAAAAGCAAACGCGGTCAAAGCGTTGGTGCCCATGAAGTAAAGCGCTTTTGGATGGTGCCGCTATTTTTACTTGTCCCAGGGGATGTGCTTCAGTCTACCTTCGATTGGTGGCCTGTCTTTCATTTAGGTGCAAAGGAGTATTCCCTCATACTGGTTCCATTTGCAATTGGCTTTCATCAGCGAATCAAAGGGATGCTTCCTGTAGAAGCGATCAAGCTTCACGGCCGAAGGGTGATTGTCCTTGGAGCGTTTATTACCCTCATTTCAGTGGCTGGTTATTGGTATCCGCTCACTTCGATTGTTGTTGCTGCTTTAGCTATTATCGGCCGCGAATTATTAGCATTATTGGCCAATTTAAAGGACGACAGTCTTCCGCCTTATTTTTCGAAAAAAAATCAAGGCGTAATGATTATTGGAATTATTCCCGATTCACCTTCAAGCAAAATGGGACTTCAGGTGGGTGAGATTATCTCTAAAGCTAATGGTGTATTGGTTCGCGATGAAAATACCTTCTATGAGGCATTGCAAAAAAACCGTGCCCACTGTAAGCTGGAGGTTTTGGATACCAAAGGAGAGATTCGTTTCGTTCAACGTGCCCTCTATGAAGGCGACCACCACGAACTTGGCATCCTATTTGTCCAGGATGAACGAAAGTATGATGAGAAAATTGGATAATTGTTGTGATTTTTCATAATTAGTTAGAATCAATTCATAATTACTTAGAATATTTTTCATAAAAAATTAGAATGAATCAGATTTGTTATAAAGCATAGCAAGAAATTTAACCGCTTCATAATTAATAGGAATGGATTTGTGGTTTATTCGAAAAATACGAAAATTCAACAAAATAAAATCAAATACCAGTACTCAAATAAGTAATTACAGAGTTACTGGTATTTGATTACTTAGTCCAGTTATGTTAGGGGCAAAAGTATGAAGGGTAATAAAAGACTTTTAATCAGTCCTCCGCCTTTTTTTGATGAAAGTTTCGAAGGGTATATAGCTAGACTTACCACATTAAACCATTATGAAAGTATCAGATGGATATATGAAAATGCTAAGCTAATTAGTAGTAATTATAGAATTCCATTAATATGTTTGTCATCTGAAGATTACAATTTACAATATTTAAGCGAATTTACGGGTGTTTCAGAGAAAATTTTGTGGGATTTAACATTCTATAACCAATTTGGGAAATTAAAAAATTTAGAATCAAAACACTATATTGATAAATTTCTTCTCTCGTTCGCAATTCACGGATGGAAAAGTAAAGTCTGCCCTTTATGTTTAAATGAAAAAAACTATATTCGCAAATTGTGGAGCCTTTCTATCTACAATGTCTGCCATTTGCATTCCTGTAAACTAATTAAGGATTGTCCTAAATGTGGAATTGAAATCAACATAAGTAATATACCACTAAGTAGTTGTATATGTGGTCATCATCTGTATTCAAAAGAGGCTATTAAATTTTCGAATATTAATAAGAGTGTTGAATATTTTCTTTACTCAAAACTATATTATCCAGAAGGTTTGGCTAGGTATGAGAATAATTGTTTAGTGAATTTAGACTTTAAGTTAGTTGTCTTTTTAATACTATACTTTACTCGCAAAATTGATAATGCAACAGAAACACAGAAGCATTTTATATCTACACAATCATCTTTTAATATATTTAATAATTGGAAAGTAAACTTTATTGCTTTTTTAGATCAATATAGAAACCAACCAAAAAGTAGATATTTTACTGGATTACAAAAAGAATTTGGTCGATTAAATATAGAAATCTTGGATAAGTTTAAAAATGCATCTCCTGATCATTTAGAATTCATCATTAGTGCATTTGAAGAATATTTATCAGAAAAATGGGATGGAGGCTATCTTCCAGAAACTTTTGCTAATAAGTTTAAATTGGAAAGAAAATGGTTCTCAAAAAATGAGGTTGTAAAATTGTTGCGAATTGCACCATTAATTAGATAAGTTAATAGAGACGGGTGTTATTTCTGCACGTGAACTTAATACAGCTGAAAGGAAGATGGTATTAATTCATCGTGATCAAGTAAATAATTATATAAAAGAATCACGAAAAAAACTTACACTTCAAGAAACACGAGTAAAATTAGGAATAAGTGAACATAGTATTCTTAAACTTTTAAAAGGAGGCTTATTAAAAGGAGAGTACAGACTTACTAATAAAAAAAGCTGGAGTATTGATGCCGATAGTGTTAATAAAATATTAGAAACTTTAGATAGCAAAGTACAAAAAGGCGTAAGTTTTAGCTTGGAATGTTTAATTTCGTTCCAAGAAAGTATTCGAATTGCAAATCGAGAACATAAGGATATTTTGTATTTTATTTCGCAAGTATTTCAAAATAAAATAATTCATATTTTTTTGGAGGAAAATAATACTGGATTAAAAAAATATTACTTTTTAAAAGATGAGGTAATGAAAGTGATGGGTGATTAAAATATCTACGTGAAAAGTAATAATATAACATAATTGTTTTTGTAGGTTTACTTTTAAGTTGGTTTTTTTAAAAAAAAGGAGGGATTTCTGTAAAGAACAAAAAAAGTTGGAAACAACAGGTCTAGCAATAAAATTACTTCAATCCTTGTGTAAAATTATTATAAAGTTATTTACTTTTCATATAAAAATATTAAAACCTGACTACATGTATACTGAAGTCAGACTCTTTAAAGTTTTTTTATTTATATCTGTATAAATATTGTTTGAACTTAAAGATCAATAAAAAAGTTGTTTAATTTTTGGCGAACGAACCTTTAAAAATTACTACCGACTAATTAAATGAAATTCGTTAAGCTTCTTATTGAAAATCAAGATTATCATGATATGTTTCTTTTTTAGCTACGGGTGCATTTTTCCCTATCATTACACAAATTACAACAACAAAAGCTAAAACTATGGTTAGCCATGTAATTGACTCCCCTATGAATAATACAGAAAAACCAATTATTAAAAATGGCTGCAAATATTGTATTTGCCCTACTCTCGCAATCCCACCAAAAGACATTCCAGCATACCAAGCAACATAAGAAAAAAATTGGCTCACAATGGCTAGGTATAACAAACTAATCCAAGCTTCTATAGCGCTTGTAGCATATCAACTGATACGCTTAATTCCACAGGAATTACAAAAAGCGGCGCCCCGAATAAAATGGCCCGAGCAATTACTTGCAAACTTCCAAGTTCTTTTGACAGTTTTCCACCCTCTGCATAGCTTAATCCAAGTAATAAAACAGCTACAAGCAGTGCAATATCACCCTTTTGTAATTGCCCTAATCCTGAATACATGGCATATACAATATATTTCTATGCAGAAGTATATAAAAAGTTTAGTTTATGGCGAGAACAGTGCTCTCCATACCTGCTTGTTCAACAAACGGGCCATTTAATGGAATAAGACTTTCAAAAACGTCTGGATATTTATGTTAATGCTTGTATGTAGATTGTGAAAGAATGTACTTAAACTATCGGGCAGTTTAGTGCAATAAGGACTAATAAAAAAATAGGCGGAGATAATACCCTTTGAGGTGATTATATGGCTTTAATTCTTCTCCCCCTTATATTTGTGTTACTTTTACTTCATAGTAATTCTGTTTCTGCTCAACCAGAAAATCCATTTGAAAGCCAAATAATATCATTTATGACAGGCTTACAATCTGAAAATCCTAAACAGACCGTAGAATTGTGGATATTAGGTGTAGAAAATAGAAGTGGGGCTGTTCAGTATGCCGTACTTTCACCAAACCTCCAAAGAAAAACAAAAAAACAATTTGAAAAAAGAGGCTGGAACACTGGACAATCAAGTCCTTGGGTAGAAAATTTTCGGATAACAAAGGTTGAAAAAATGAGTGATGAAAAAATCAAATTTACAATCACTTATGATTTACGAAGTTCTTATAAAAACTTTGGAACTGGGCAAAAGGAGATTACATTGGAGAAAAATCCTGCAACAGGCAAAAGAACTTGGTTTATCACTAAAATAGTTACAAAATATAAAGAATTAGAAGGGGTTACACCTGCTGAAACAGTAATTAAATAAATGTGATGCCTTAGGCTATTTTTTAATTGTGAAGAAGTACACTTAAGCTAACGGGTGCTTATGTTTAAAGGGGCTTTACCGGCTTGTTTTTTTTGTTCAGGTGGTGGCAGGTTATTGAATAAAAAACCAGTTTTGACAAAACCTTTTGTTAAAACTGGTTTTATTTTTGTTGTAGGATGGATGGTGGTTTTCTGTTAAATATCAAAAAGTCAGTATTTAATTTAATTAAAATATTAATAGTGTTAACTCTGATTAGTAACGGTATAAGAGAAGTCAAAGCATCCAGCAAAAGCCTTGAAAAGGGAGAATTATCTTTAAAACAAGCCATCAATCTTGGGATTGATCGAGCGAAAAAATGGAATGATAAAGCAGCTTTAATAAATGTTAATAGTGTGGACGAGACGATGGGTGGTTCAAGAGGTGAAACTGGGAAGCGTTATAATTGGTTCTTGAATTTTATGGTTCCAGGTACAGAATATTATTTATTACTAGGTATTTCAAAAGGAAAAAATACAGTATTCAAACAGTTAAAACAATCGGGTCAGGATCAAACAATAGCTTACAGTGATATTAAGTTTGATAGTTCTGACTTAGTAAGAATTGCAAAAGATAAATATGGACTTAATCCAGGAAAAGACTGGGCAACAGGATATCATTTTATACTAAGGAGTGTAGAAGGTACTCCGGCTATAACTGTAGTGGGCATTGACAAAGATAAACTCTTTACAAGCATCACTTTCAATGCAATAAACGGTAAAGTCACTGGTGCGATTCACAAAGTTCCCTATGGCGGTGGTTTAATATCCAGACAACCGAGTTCAAATAAACCTAAGATAACAAAAAAGGGTATGGCTATTATGGGAATCACAGCAGGGAAAGAATACTTGGTTACTTGGGGTGATAGAAAACCAACCCAGTTTAATACAACCAATCATCCTTTTCTTGGAGTCAGTTCAAATAATGGAAAAAAATGGACTGACATAGATATAAACAAGTATGTAAAATATGCGTGGTTTAACACTAAAGATGAATTATATGTTTCAACAGCATCCGAGATATGGTCAAATGTAACGCATAAAAGTAAAGGGAATAAAATATTGACTTTAAAAAAAGAAATTGAAAACATAGATTATTCTTTGAATAATAACATTGCAGTTTTATCTGACGGAATTGTTTACTCAACTATAAATCAAGGGGATGGTTGGGAAAAACACCCGGTTCCTGAATCACTACACACAGTTCAGATCTCTGATAAGGGAGAGTTATTTGTCTTTACTCAAGATAGGAGGATTCTTCGGAATAACAGAGATAAATGGAAAGCGATATCTATACCTTCAAATGCAGGTGTTCCTTGGGATATGAAAATCCTTAAGAATAAGATCGTTATTTCCACCGAAAGTGGATTGTGGATACGTGACGTTAGTGGAGGTAAATGGGGAGAGCGACAAGTCGATGAACCGATAGCGAGATTAATTAAAAAGGGACATAATTTATTTGGTATTACAGATAGAAGTGCAGCTATTTACGAATTAGACTTTGAAAATGAAACCAACGATAAGATAAAGAAAGTGTATCAGGCTAAAGATATTATTATTGTTTGGGATATAGATGTATTCCAAAACAATTTATTAATTGCAACTATACCAGATTATAGTTGGGAAGAGATGAATACTAATACTTCTAAGAAGTAATCCATAAACAGAATTAGTCTGAATTTAAATTTTTTAGTAACCGCTACAAGAGTTTAAGAGGGAGCTGCCATTCTTGGTGGCTTTTTGTTATTCAACTAAAGAGCAGGTTAGTGACACAAGAATAATGTATAAGACTTATCTGATGTGGGCATTTCTACCTTAAAACAAGGTGGTGGCTGATATGAAATACATAATAATCGGGCTCGTTTTAACTTTTTCCATTTTGGGATTATCCATATCCACTCCATTAAAGGCAGAAACCAAAAAAGATTGTCTGCAAGCAAAGCATAGTGATTTTTATGATGCATTTTTAGTTTTATTAGACCCCTATGCCCGAAAAGTAATAAATAAAAAATACCCTACCCGTAGTTATGCACTGTGGAATTCAGATATATTAGAGGTAAAAAGAATTACTGGGGGATTTTCTAATTATGACTTTATGGTGAAAGTTAAGTATGATACTTACACTGGTCCACATAATCCACCAGAAGGTCCAGTTATCATAACATTTAAAGTGAAAACAGATAAAGTTACTGTTCTTGATATTGAGGGTTAGTTTAATGTGCCAAATAAATCGACTTGTACGATTCTTTAAAGAAAAGGTAGTTTTTTTATTTATTAAAATCGATTGTGAAACATTATACTTAAGCTAACGGGTGCTTAAGTTCAAGAAGAATAGCAGCCGTTTGATCCTTTTTCTTATTCGACTAACGGGCAGGATAGTTGAAGAAGAAGTTGTTTATTAACTTCGCAATTGACACAAAATGCAAAGTAGGATCAAAAATAAAGACCTCTAAAGTAGGAGGTCTAAAAACTTTTAGAAGATTTTAGATGATGATAATCAATTAACTTCATAGCTGGATGATTCTTGATACTTCTCCCAAAAAGATTTGGATCAATGCCAAAAGTTAATTTATCGGTACCATAAAATTTACGATTCTTAATACCACCGCTATGTGGAGTAACAATAACAGAAACTATAAATGGATACCCATTACCATTACCTTGGAGACGCGATTCATTAATTTCAACAACATTATAGGTATTCTCCCAATCAAAGGATAGACCACTTATAGATTTATCGTTGTACTTAGTTTGGGCAGCTTTAATTATTTCGACGTTCAGAAGTTCTAGCATAAAATTTTTAAAATGTTGTTCTTGTGTAGCATCATTTGTTACACGGTATAAATCTTCACTATACCCTTTGCGGTCATACTCTTCTGCACATACAAAATGTGTAGAAAAAAAGGAAGTTATAACAAATAGAAAAAGTGACTTTTTGAATCTTATCATATTTCACCTCCTGTAATTTTAATGTTTGTAAAAAAATGTAATTTATTCTTTGTTTCGCAATTCGAATAAAATGTGAACTAAAAGAGAGGGGACTTTTATATAACCATTATGCGGATTTTCTTATTAAACTAAATGGCAGGTTAGTTAAACAAGAAAGTCGAAACTTATATAAACTGTTTCTTTTTATGGGAGGGAAAAACTTGCTTGATAAATTCAGAAAGGTTAAGAAAGATAAGCAAGAAGGGATTGATAAAAAGTACGTTTTCGTTCCAGAAAGTGAGATAAACGAAGAGTTAAAAAGAAACATATTTGAACTGGAAAGATTAGGAGAACAATTAGGAAAAGTTCTTCAAAGAAAATATGTAAATGTATTTGAAAGTCAAGGGAAACAGAACCTAAGAATTTGGTTGTGCAGGGACATTGATGGAGATGAAGAAGACGACTTAACTTCTGAACGTTGTCTTGAAAAAGAGTATAGATCTCAAATAGCAATAGATTATGACGGTCCAAAATTTGATGATGGTTTTTATGCAGATACAATTGAGTTGTGGTATTACTTTGGTGGATATTTTAAAGGTTCAGGAACATTATATGGTTTATCAAAAAATAACTTAGAAACGGATATTGAAGAAGCTTTAAAAATGATGCTTAAATGACTCATATTATCTATTTCTTGTTCAACTAACGAGTACTTGAGTTCAAGAAAAGAGGTTAAAATATATGGAACAATACAGTTATGAGGAATTTCTTGATGATTTAAGTATGGGAAGAGAGATTCATTTTATTTATAAAGACGAAGAATACTATATTGGTCGTGGAACAGGTCAATTTATGTTTTGGAAGTTCTATGATTCTGGAAGTGAAATCATTGGAAAAGATGTTGATGATTTACTACGAAAAGTGAGGTTGGAGGAGAAACAAATTAGGAAAGTATGGGACTTAATTGAGATTGATACTATTTTCTGATGTAAGTAAAAGCTAAATGGATAATGAGTTGTTAAGCTAACAGGTGCAATACTTGAGGATCTAGATGCCATTAGGTAGCTTTTCTTATTGAAGTAACGGGGCAGTTTAGCTGAAGAAGGATTGTCTTATTTAAATAGAGAATAAATACATCAAGTTGTTTAAAATAAATTAGGAGTAAATTAATGCGTGATAAAAAAATACGAGGTTTAAAGCGAAAAACAAGAAATATGGTTAACAGAATCGTACAAGAAACCACTGAATTTCCTTCAGATTTTTATAACGGATATTGGCATCTTCACCTGCCTGTTGCACAAGACTTTATTTCTTCAGGTAAAACTCCCTTTGGAATAAAAAAGATATGTATTGAAACTCTCATTGCAAGAGCTGAACACTTAATTAATATAAAGCCAATCACTTACGAAAAAACTCGTGTAGTGATAGCAGTAGATTTACCAGGGTTATGGGACTCCCAAATTATAGTGTTTTCTGGCGATTCATACTTTGAAGGTTTTTTTGAGAGGAATGACCAATATCAGAAGTGGATTCCTATATCTAAAAATAGGAAATTTGAAAGTGAATGGAGAATACATATCCCAGAATATTTTAATTTTAAAGGCTTTAACGAAGTAATAAATGATGAAAACGGGGAGATTTACTCTGGAGAAATCTGGTTTATTGGTGAGTTGTAAGGGTGCGTAGATTCAGGAAGGGTTATCCACCTTATTCAACAAACGGGCAGGATAGTTTAATAAGAAATGGAAAAGATACTCCTTTTGTGGATAAAATAAATACCAAAGTAGGTGAGATAGATTAATATTATTAATTGGATTCAAAATTGGTACTTGAAACAGTGTGACTTCGATGAATGGAGTGGCTGGCAAGATTTTAATGGTATTAGTATCACTACCCTTGATAATCCTGGTTGGTATGTAAAAATTGATTTGGATGAGACAGACCTCGAAAGCAAGGTGTTTGAAGAAGTTAATATCGAACGTACCGAACACGATTGGGTTCAATGTAAGGTTATCTTTGAAGATGAAAATGAAGATGAAAATCGACGTTTTATTGGTGCAGGTGGACCAACAAATTTAGAGGAAATACTTGAGATTTTTAAGAATTGGGCAGAAAGGTGACATTATCTTATTATTAGATTTAACGGGTGCGATGCTTCAATAACGAAGGATCGCTATTACTTGTTCAAGTAACGGGCAGTTTAGTTAAATAAGAAGTGCTACAATAGTAGTAAAAAATCGGGGGATTTTGTATGGCTGATATAGAAGCAAAAATAACATTTCTTACCACTGAAGAAGGTGGAAGAACGACTCCTGTTATTTCTGGTTATCGTCCAGCACATTTAGTGAACAATGATTATTTAACCACTGGAATACATCAATACTATGATAGAGAAAAGGTTGAGTTAGGTGAGACAGTTTTAGGGACAATCACATTTATCACTCCAGAGGCGTACCCAGAATGTTTATGGGTTGGAAAAAGGATATCTATACAAGAAGCATCCCATATTGTTGGTTATGCGGAGATAACTAAAATATTTAATGAAACACTATTAAAGAAAATGTGAAAATCTTATCCATCTATCGGGTGCAAGAGTTAAAGATCAGCTGCCATTTTCGGCGGCTTTTCTTATTGAAGTTACTGGCAGGTTAGTTAAAAAAGTGTTAGTAAATTTAACAGCCTAATTGTTGAAAAAATATCTTTTCATAGTTAAAAAGATTTAAGAGGTAATTTACATAAGACGATAAAATGGGCTATAGCAAATATGCTAACGGGTTCTCTTCAGGGGGACAAAAATTAAAAAAACAATGAAAAACACATTAATTTCAACATCGAATAAAGCATCGGATTTAGCCCCGATGCTTTATTATTTTGGTTTAATTAGCATATAAAAATGGTCAATTATGTGGTTACATTTTAAAGAAAATATGGAACTTTATGCTAAAATTGAAATAAAAATAGCTGTCATATTGGAGGGGGAAAATGAAAAAAATCTTATTTGCTGTTATTTCATTTTTGGTTATGGCTGGTATTATTGGTTGTTCGAAGAACGGAGCTTACAACTCTGAGGAAGCGATTAAAAGAGGTGATATTGTTTATCAGAATGAAGTTGTTAATTTGGAAAGGTTTGAAAAATTCCTAATTAACATTTCAAACAAAAAAGAAGATACTATAAGAGTTACAGGCTATACAGACGAAGGAGACCCTATATTCAAAGACTTGCATTTCGATGGGAAGATTATTCATTTTACTTATGATAATTCAAACGATAAGTTTGCTGGAAAAGATAAAGGAATAGAAAAAGATGTTTGTACGGAAATAATTAAAGCGGAAAATGAACTTGGCAAAATTGAATTCTTAATAAGTGGCTGTTCAAAAGGTAATGACCAATTTCTAATTCAAGTAGATAAAGACAAATTAAAACACCAATAAAGATCCAGCTGTCATTAAGGCAGCTTTTTCTTATTGGACTAACGGGCAGGTTAGTGCTAGAAGGAGAAATAAGAAAAAACAGCGAATTCTTTAACGTATTGAACGAAGCTGGAGGCATAAAGATTATGTTCGAGACCATTGGTTGGCGGTTTTACATAAATGCAAAAACTAAAGATAAAGCTCAAAATGTAATAAAAAGAATTGAAAAAGTTACGGGTAAACTAAAAATTAGTTCATTAGAACAATATTGGAAAGACAATTCGCTCTTTGAAGTTTATTGTGATTCTTCGTTTCAGGTGTGTGAACCAGAAAAAGCAATATTCGAAGTTCTTGTTTTGGTTAATCAATTAGGACACGATATAGAAGTTGTCGGTCCTCTGTTATATGAAAATGAACAAGTGGAATTTTCGGGTTATGGTTCAAGAACATCTATCGTTGGGTTAAAGTGGTTTCATTTTTATTTAGATAATTTCAGATAAATGGTGTTCATAATAGGCTACTCCAAATTCAATTAACGAAGCAGGATAGTTCAAGAAAAATTCACAGAAGAATTTAATTAGGAATGTTATATTTTTCGTATGAAGGTGTTTAACGTGTTTTTAAAGGCTTTAAAATTAATTTTCCCTTCACTGACAACATAGTTAACTGTCTCCTTTCCGTAAAAAAAATGATTTTCAGGAGGGCTTTTATTTGCTAGTAAAGTTTAGAGAAAAGGAAGAACATCATATTTTTTTCCAAAAAGAATACCAAGATATTCTGCCACTACTTGAAATGGTCAAACAAAAAGGGTCAATAAGCATATTTCTTGACCCAGAAGGTGACAAAAGGGTTACTGGAAGGTTTTACGATTATGAATACACCATTGAAATCAATTCGGGAAGAGAAAAAGAAACTTTATTTGTAATCCTTGATTGTAATGATATAGCATTATAAATCCTTTAGAAGGAATAGAATGAGTTGCTGCAGCAACTCTTTTTTTTAACTAACGAAGCAGGTTAGCACAAGAAGGAGAGTCTAGTCGAAACGTAAACGAATCAAAATTGGGGATGTATATGCTATACCTTTGCCTAATGGCAAATATGCTTTCGGTAGAATATTTAAAGATCCTGGTATAGGAATTTATAAATATATCGGAGAAAATATTGAAGACATTCCAAAGGATGAGGAGTACCAATTTATTGTTGGTGTATATGAATATGTTCTAAAATATGGAGATTGGACAGTTGTAGAAAATCGCCCTTTTAAAAGTGATGATGAAGCAATCCAAATCCACAAGTAATACTTCTTTTTCTTCACTAGAAATTCTCCATGTCTTAACTTCATCAATTATCTTTTGAGGAGTTTATACACCGCCGGTTATTATAGCGTTTCGAGTAAGTATTGGAAACACGAAGAGAGGGGCTTCCATGTTGCCTAATTCAGGGAGATATACTCTTATGTTAAATTTGATAGAGTAAAATATGATAGAGTAAAATTAGTATAAAGAGAATTTAGATTATTTTTAAAAAAGTACAGGTGAAGAAGGAGAATGTGCAAATGAAACTAGAGGGCAGCAGAGTTTTTCTTAAACCGCTTGAAAGTGTGGATGCAGAAAAAAGCTTACAATTAGAGGTCAGAAATCGCATGTTTTTTGAGGAGTATTCCATCGATCGCGAAGAATCCTATTATACTTTGGAAGGACAACTGGAGCGGATTAAAACGAACCAGGAGAATATGAGTCAGGATCAGTCTTATTCATTTGGAATTTTTCTAAATGAAAGTAAAGAGTTAATTGGAAATATTGGATTGTATAAGGTGGAGCGTGGTCCGGCGCAGAGTTGTATCGTTGGCTATGTCCTTGACAAGGAGCATAATGGAAAAGGATATATGACAGAGACAATCAGGCTAATCGTTGATTATGCTTTTTCTGTGCTAAAGCTGCATAGATTAGAAGCGGGTGTTGAGCCGGATAACTTGGGTTCCATCAGGGTCCTGGAAAAATCGGGCTTTCTTCAAGAAGGTATTGCCCGAAAAAATATCAAGATAAATGGAAAATGGACAGACCATCAGATCCTTGCGATTATAAATGAGGATATGTAAATGATAAAAGGATCAAGTATTTCATGAAACAGGGAAATGCTTGATCTTAGGACCAAATCAGTGATTTGGGGAAGTTTACATGCTGGAAAAACCGATGAAAAGCATCGGAGAGTTGTACCAAGAACAACCTGTTATTTACCATCAAACAGATCTTCTATCCATCGGATCATCTGTTTGGATCTAATGATCCGATGGCTTTATTATTTTGAATCATTATTACTCTTTTGTTTCAAATAATGAAACTTTTTCCTCAATACGGTACAGATACAGGATGGCACGGTCCTGCTCTAAAAACAAGTCTATCCACCTCCTTCTTGAATCATTGATAGTATTTCAGGTGAATATTCCATTTACCATAAAGGGGGAAATTCGAAGTGCAACAAAATCGGAATGTGAAAGGATTAGGAGTAGCGGCAGTTTGGGCGGATAATCACATCATTGATAGAATTATGGGCGATGATAAGTGGCACAGAGATGATAAAAATTAATTTTTCCTTTTTCCACTAACGAATGCAATAGTTGAAGATTCAGCTGCCATTTAGGCGGCTTTTCTTATTAAAGTAACGGTGCAGGAGTTGAAGAAGGAGAATAAAGAGGTTATCGAGAAGTTTATTAGAATGGTAATTAACTTATTAGTTGAAGGTGATAAAAATGCTGGAACAGTTAAAAAGCGTAGTAGCATCAAATGAATTAATTGAAATTTATACAAATGAAGGTGATTTAAGTAAATTCGGAGTAGCTAGGGTTTTAAAAGTGTCGGATGAGTGGGTGGTTTTAGCTAATATAACACCACAAGGGATGTATGATGGATTTTGTCTTATCCGTACAAACGACGTATTACGAATAGGTTTTAAAAGTAAACACATTGAAAAAATCAATAAATTGTATACAGTAAAAAAGCAAAAGCATACACAATATAACGTATCACAAGAAATCTTACTTTTTGGCTTTCTTGAATTTGCACAAGGAAATAACTTTATTGTTTCAGTTCTACTTCTAGATAGTGAATATTTTGATGTGCAGGGTTACATTAAAAAAATTGAAAAAGATTTACTTACTATCGAAATTGTTGACAATTATGGAGAAATAGATGGTGAAACACAAATTAAATTAGAGGATATAAATAGAATGACGTGTGATGATGAAGATGACTATTGCTTGAAAATCCTATCTTCAAATACTTTAATATAAATTGATTTATCAAATACTTCTTCAACTATCGGGTGCTTGAGTTAAAGATCAGGGCTGTCATAATGGCAGCTCTTTCTTGTTGGACTAACGAGCAGTTCAAGAAGGAATTTATATTTTCTTCCAGAATATAATTTATTAGAGATAAATATATAGGGGGAATACAAATGGGGTTCTATTGGGCGGGCTTCATTTTTTGGTTTTTAATTGTTGCTTCATTCTTATTATTAATATTAGGTTTATGGAAAAAATCTTGGAAAGTTTTGATATGCAGTGGAATTTCACTTATTTTACCCTCCCTATATTTTATTGGTGGAGAGGGTAGTGTTAGACTGCTAGTTCTTTTTCCCCTAATTCCTTTTGTCCTTGCAAATTATGTAAACAAGAGATACAAAGTAAATAACCATACTTTTAAAGAAAAATGGCAAGAAGCAATGGGATTAAATAATCCATTAAATATTATTTTATGGATTATATTAATATCGAGTATTTTAATAGGTATCCCAGTGATTTTATCAATCTTTTTGTAGAAAAAGGGGTTGCTGCCATACCCCTTTTTTCTTGTTCCACTAACTGGCAGGTTAGTTTTACAGGAATAGTTTGTTACAATATAGAAAAAAAGTGACAGAGGTGTTCAGTGTTGAACGAAAAACAACGATTATTTTTTAAAGCCTTAAAAGACATAAAGGATAAAAATGTTGATTTATCGGTTGGGTCATTAGAAACCAATGCCAAAATACAAAGTACAGAACACTTAAAGAAGGAATATATGTCACTCCAAAAGAAGCTAAATAGTGAAGAGGTTCGAGAGGCATTTAGAAAAGTACAAAACGATGTTATTGAAACTGTAATAACAGAAATAATGGAATTGATTGATGGATATGGTTCGTTGAAATATGCAGTTGATTTAATAGACAAGGAAACAAAGCAGTCATTAAGGGAGAAAATTGAACTACACGACAGTTTTATGAATTATATATATGAAAATGAAGGTTAAATATAAAAAATCAAATTACTTGTTTACAACGGATTAATGAGTATGTGAAATATTGTACTTAAACAAACGGGTGCGTTTCTACAATAAGTGGAGACGCTTTTTCTTATTAGGGTACCGTCAGGAAAATGCGGATTTACAACGCTAAGCCCATTTCCAAGCCGATTCCCCCATTTTTAACAACGTTAAGAAAGTTTCAATGGTCTTAAAGAATCTAACGAGACCATTATTTCTGAATTAAAATGGTATTCTCCAAGTAAATTAATATGTTCCCAACCTAGAGGTGACATATGGTGCAATAATTCTTCATTAAAACTATCTGACCGTTTTTGGTATTCAACTGCTTTTGTTAGATGTAAGGTATTCCAAATACTGATGGCATTGATAATTATGTTTAAAGCACTGACTCTTTGTAATTGATCCTGTATGGTTCGTTCCCTAAGCTCTCCTTGTTTTCCAAAGAAAATAGCTCTTGCCAGTCCATTCATGGCTTCTCCTTTATTCAATCCTCTTTGTATTTTTCTTCTTAGAGATTCATCCGAAATGTAATAAAGAATAAATATCGTTTTTTCTATTCGCCCCATTTCACGTAAGGCTGTAGCTAAGCTGTTTTGTCTTGAATAAGAACCTAATTTCCCCATAATAAGGGATGCTGAGACTGTTCCTTCTCTTATTGAATGGGCTAATCGCAAAACATCTTCATAATTTTCTTCAATGACCTTTGTATTTATTTGTCCACGTAAAATAGCTTCTAGTTTTGGATACTCACTCGCTTTATCTATTGTAAATAATTTTGAGTCCGATAGATCTCTTATCCTTGGAGCAAATTTAAATCCTAATAAATGGGTTAATCCGAAAATTTGGTCTGTGTAACCAGCTTTATCGGTATAGTGTTCCTCAATATTTAATTCTGTTTCATGATGAAGTAACCCATCGATGACATGGACTGCATCTCTCGCATTTGTATTAATGACTTTCGTATAAAAAGACGAAAATTGATCACTTGTAAACCTATAAATGGTTGCCCCTTTCTCTGTGCCGTAATGGGGATTTGCTTCGGCGTGCAACGATGATACACCAACTTGTACTCGCATTCCGTCAGATGAAGATGTGGTGCCATCTCCCCAATTAGAGGCTAGAGCAAGCTTATGCTGGAAATTTACCAAGGTGGCCTGTGCTCGATTTATAGCATCGTCGTACAAACGCCATTGTGCGGCATTTGCCATCTGGTGATAAGTAATTCCAGTTGTAGCATCTGCCATTTTAGTCAATCCAATATTCGTACCCATTGCCATAAGCGCAGCCATTAAAATTACCTTTTCTTCTCCCTTTGGAGGGTAATTGGTGGAAGCATGTATTAACATTTCGTCAAACCCTGTCCAGTGCGCTACCTCCATTAAAAGATCAGTAAGTTTAATTCTTGGAAGCATATTAGGGGTCCCGCCCACATTTTAACGAAAATATACGCTAAGCGAATTTCATCATAAAACGAGTCATCTTTTTTCTTAAAATAAAAAGATGACTCGTTCTATTTAAACTGTTGAATACTTAATGTTTATTTCACTATTCATAGCTAAAAACCGTATGAAATGAATATATCCCTAACTATTTTTACGTATTTTTTTCAGAGGCAACTGTATAAGGCTTTTCTTAGTGCAAGTTCTCTTGGTTCATTGGCCATGCCAAATCCATGTTTGTTCATCGCGTAAGCATAACCTAACTTTTCATCTGGATCGGCAAAACAGAATGATCCTCCTGCGCCTGGGTGACCAAAAGAGCTTTCACTTCGCCCGAATTTCATATCTGAAAAGTGTTTCCAAAATCCCAAAGAATAGGCTATGTTTATACAATTCACATGATCATAATACCCTGATGTCGGAGGGATAGCTCTTTTCCTTAATTCATTTATTGTTTCTTCCCTTAATCCGAGAGTTTTTGCACCACTGGCAAAAGCACCATAAATTTTTGCCATTGCTCTCACTTGCCCCACTCCATTTCCTGAAGGGAATTCTATAGATAAAATAGGACGATGATTAAAATTATCATTTGCTACGAATTTTTTTGGATCTACTAAACTTCTAGCTACTAATGACTTTGTATTAAGAAAACCAAGTAACATTTTTATAGGTAACTTTGTCATCCCCTTAAGTAACTGAATGGGGTGATTTATTCCTTCAATAGTTGTTATTTTCTCTTCAGAAATATCTTTAGGAAGACCAATATAAAACTCTGCCTTTAGTGGTTCTGCGATTTCTTCTTGAAAGAAATCTTTTAGGGTCCTATGTCTAGGGTCTGTTCTTTTAATCAGTTCTCCAATTAAGGTTCCAATTGTCCAGGCATGATAGCCTTGAATTTTCCCAACCTCACATGCAGGTTTGCTTGCAGCAAGGGAATTTGATAGACGAGAGGTATCTAAGTCTTCTAACATATCAATTTTAAGTTCATTGAGAGGTGACAATCCAGCTTGATGTGCTAAGAGCTGTCTAACGGTTATTTTGTCTTTTCCATTCTGAGCAAACTCAGGCCAATATGAACACACTTTCTCATCATAGTTAATGTAACCTCTCGAATGCGCTAAACTTAAAGCCAATGCAGCAAAACCTTTTGTAGCTGAAAACACTTGAACAAGTGTATCTTTTTCCCATTCCGCACGAGTTTGTCGATCTCGATATCCACCCCATAAATCAACAACTGCTTCATTATTAATGTATACAGAAAAGGCCGCTCCAACTTCCCCTCTTTCACTAAAGTTTCTAATGAACTGATCCTTTACCAGTTCAAATCCCGGTGCAACAAATCCATGAATTAATATATTATTTTTTGTTGCCATGTCTTTTCCCCTTTATTTAGTATAATTTAACCTTTTATCACAGCTAACATTTATGTATTTACAAAATACAAATAATTCAATAAAATAAACCTATCAGATATTTGACTAAATGTCTATAAATAGTCAAATAAAAATAGGTGGGGATACATTATGGCAAGAATTTCATCTGAGCAGAGAAAACAGATACATGAAAATCTTCTCGTTAAGAGTAAAGAACTGTTTATTCAATATGGATTCTCTAAAACTAGTATTGATGACATAGTAAATGCATGTGGAATCGCAAAGGGTTCTTTTTATTCATATTATTCATCAAAAGAAGAGCTGTTTTACGCAGTATTGCGAAAAGAGGAAGAAGTAAAAAGTACAATTATTTCAGAAATTATGTGTGAGTCTCTACCACCAAAAGAACTTTTAATTCGTTTCTTTGAATTATCTTTTAAAACTATAGAACAAAACCCATTTTTACAAAGTCTTTATCAAAGAGGTGAATATGATCGAATTGTGAAAAGACTTTCTAAGGAACTTCTAGATAAACATGCAAAGGAAGATTTAAATAGTTCTTTAGAGTTTGTGAAATTTTTACAGGAAAAAGGTGTTACAGAAGATGATCCCGAAGTACTTATTGGCCTTTTTCGGACAACCATACTTATTCCATTACATCGTCAAGAAATTGGAGAACCGACTTTTTCGAAGATGATGAAAAAGATGATTGAATGTTTATCAGAAGGTCTAACAAAACATAAAGAGTAATTTTCATCTATTATAAAGTTGCTACTTTTGGGCTTCCGTTTTCACTTCTATAAAAATTATGATTCAGGGATGTAAGCTTTCATATCGAAAGCTTAGTACTTTATTTTATTATCTAAAACATTGTTTATGGAACAGCAGATAAAAATAAAGAAGTCTCAGAAACCTCCGTTTTTGAGACTTTTTTATTTTTTCTATTCGATGTTAAAAGAATGCTATATTTCCAGTCTCAAAACTTGTCTTAAAATCAAAATCTCATTATTCCTTTATCTTATGAGTTATGAGACAATACAAAAGAATATGGGGGTGATAATTTGTTAATTGGCTACGCTCGTGTATCCACACATGATCAAAATTTGGACTTACAGAAAGATGCTCTTATACAAGCTGGGTGCAAACGGATTTTTACTGATGTAGTAAGTGGCGCTACCTCATCTCGCTCTGGATTAGATGAAGCTCTTGATTACGTACGCGAGGGCGATACATTAGTAGTTTGGAAATTAGATCGCTTAGGTCGTTCCCTTAAGCACCTTATTGAAACCATCAATATATTAAATGAAGAAGGAATTGCCTTTCGAAGTCTTCAAGAAAATATGGATACTTCTACAAGTGGAGGGAAACTCATTTTCCACGTATTCGGAGCATTAGCTGAATTTGAACGAGAAATGATTCAAGAACGTACACAAGCTGGATTGTCAGCCGCTCGTGCACGTGGTCGTCTGGGGGGGAGACCTAAAGTGATGGATACAACTCAGGTTTCTATGGCTAAATCTTTAATGAAGGATCCAAATTATTCTACTGAAGATATATGTAACACCTTAGGTGTTTCAAGAGCTACATTGTATCGATATCTGCAGAAAGCGAAATAACAAATACAAAGGGGATGACTTCTAATGTATGTGAGAGTAAGAGAACTTCTTACAGCAGAAGAACGAAAGCAATATATGCAAATTCCCTCTGATATAAGCGAATGGATATTAAGTACATACTTTTCTTTCAGTCAGCATGATATCAAAATCATTAATCGCCATCGGAGGGACTATAATCGTCTAGGTTTTGCTATTCAATTAAGTGTTTTACGATATTCAGGATGGCCCCTATCTGATGTAGGAGATATTCCGAATGTCGTTTTAGAATTTGTAGCTACACAAATTGGTGTAAATACAGAAGATTGGGGACTCTATGCTCAACGAGATGCTACACGATATGAACATATAGAAGAGATTCGAAAAGAATACGGTTTTCGTAACTTTACAATTACTGACTATCGAAAGTTATCTAAATTTCTTCAACCACATGCATTAAATAATGGAAATACAACATATCTTATTGAAACAGCATTTCAAGAACTCCGTACTTGGAAGATTATACTTCCTTCGATGGCAATTATAGAACGAGCAATATGGGAAACACGTAAACGAGCAGAGAAAAGCATATTTAAGACGCTAACATCATCTTTAACCTTTTCACAAAAGGAAAAACTAAGTGGGTTGCTCCATTTCATGCCTAACTCTTCAAAAACTTATTTAGCTTGGTTAAAAGAAGTACCTGGTCAATTTTCACCAGAATCTTTTTTAAAGGTTATTGAGCGCTTAGAATACATAAAAGGACTACAGTTAAACATTAATACAAAAGGGATACATCCTAATCGACTACGACAACTATCTCGAATGGGAGCACGCTATGAAGCTTTCTCATTTCGAAGGTTTAAAGAGATAAAAAAGTATGCCATATTGGTGGCTTATCTATTCGATTTAACTCAGGATTTAATTGATCAAGCTTTTGAGATTCATGATAAACAAATGATGAATCTTCAATTAAAGGGAAGAAAGCAGCAAGAGGAGATCCATAAAAAAAACGGAAAAGCGCTAAATGAAAAAATTCTTCATTATGCAGACTTAGGAACTGCATTAATTAAAGCTAAAGAAGAAAATGTGAATCCTTTTGTGGTATTAGAAACAGTCATGCCCTGGGATAAATTTGTAGCTTCTGTAGAGGAAGCTAAACAACTGTCTCGACCTATAAATTATGATTATCTTGATTTATTAGAAAGCCGATACAATTACCTACGAAAATATACTCCTACATTACTTAGAGCCTTAGAATTTCAGTCTACAAATTATGCTAAGTCTGTATTAAACGCTTTAGACGTCATCCGTGAACTAAATGACTCAGGAAAACGTAAAGTATCACAAGGAGCCCCATTAGCTTTTGTTTCAAACAGATGGCAAAAACATATATACGACGAAGATGGAAACATTAATCGACATTTCTATAAATTAGCTGCATTTACCGAACTACGGAATTATGTACGTTCTGGGGATATTTCTATTGTGGGAAGCCGGCAGCATAAAGATTTTGATGAATACTTAGTACCATCTCAAGATTGGATTGATAGTAAAGAAATAGGGACACGTTTAGCAGTTGCTACACATGCCGATGAGTATATAGCGGAACGAACACAAACTCTATTAAAGCGAATTGAAACATTCTCTAACAATGCTCACTCACTAGATGGAGTTGATATTGACAAGGGAAACCTACACCTCCAGCGTTTGGAAAAGGATACTCCAGAGGAAGCCAAACAACTAAGTGCCAAGCTCTATCACATGTTACCTCGGGTTAAGCTTACAGACCTACTTCTAGAAGTAGCGAACTGGACAGGCTTCGAGCAACAATTTATTCACGCATCCACAAACAAACCACCTAAAGGGGAAGAAATCATTATTTCTCTTGCTTCACTTATGGCTATGGGAACAAATATTGGACTTACGAAAATGGCAGAGGCTACACCAAATATCTCTTATCATCAGTTAGCTAATGCAAGTCAGTGGCGTATGTACGATGATGCATTAAATCGTGCACAAGCAATATTGGTTAATTTTCAACATCGGCTACCCTTGGCTTCTTACTGGGGTGACGGTACTACTTCATCATCGGACGGAATGCGGGTTCAAATTGGGGTATCCTCTTTGAGTGCTAGCTCGAATCCACACTATGGATCTGGTAAAGGAGCGACTATATATAGATTCGTAAGTGATCAATTTTCTTCCTTTTACACAAAAGTTATTAACACGAATGCAAGAGATGCTATACATGTGATTGATGGGTTACTTCATCATGAATCTGATTTAATAATTGAAGAGCATTATACGGATACAGCCGGCTATACTGACCAAGTATTTGGCTTAACTCACCTGTTAGGATTCCGTTTTGCACCCCGATTAAGGGACTTATCGAGTTCTAAATTGTATACAATTGGTTCACCTAAAGATTTTTCAAATATAGAAGGTCTTATACGGGGACAAGTGAATATGAAATTGATCTATGAAAATTATGATGATGTTTTACGTATAGCCCATTCAATTCGAGAAGGAAAAGTGTCCGGTGCACTAATTATGGGAAAGTTAGGTTCTTATACTCGCCAGAATAAAGTAGCAAAGGCATTAAGAGAAATGGGTAGAATTGAAAAGACTATCTTTATTTTAGATTATCTTTCAGATAAAACGTTACGTAGAAAAGTTCAACGAGGATTAAACAAAGGGGAAGCAATGAATTCACTAGCAAGAGCAATCTTTTTTGGGAAACACGGTGAATTCCGTGAACGTGCTCTCCAAGATCAGTTGCAACGAGCAAGTGTATTAAGTATTCTCATTAATGCCATCATTATATGGAATACCGTATATTTAAGCAAAGCTGTAGAAATGTTAAGAAGTACGCATGGTTTTAACGAAGAACTATTAAAACATATCTCACCACTAGGATGGGAGCATATCAACTTTTTAGGTGAGTATCGATTTAATATGAAAGATACTACAACGTTAGTATCTCTTCGTCCTTTACAACAAGTCTAAAAATAAGAGCCGGATTTTTCTTAGAGTAGAAAATCCGGCTCATTTTTTGTCGAAATTTGCTTAGAGTATATTTTCGTTAAAATGTGGGTGGGACGCCTATTATATAAGGATAAACTGAAGGTTCGTGCATCTTCTGGGGTATCCTTTTCCAAACGATCTACCCTAAGTTTTGCTTTTTCTATATTTACTCCTTCAAGACTATCAAGGTTATTTGAAACCCATGTAAAGCGTTCAGCTAGAGCTTTCCTTCTTTCCTCAAGGTATTCCTCTGCTGATGAGCGAACTGCCAATCT
>Ga0213823_1000438_pt1 | contig 36046 bp, 33 predicted proteins | sample MC6MC0907MG_FD_179887 | JGI IMG/M metagenome (GOLD analysis project Ga0213823, IMG submission 179887) | Enriched soil aggregate microbial communities from Iowa State University, Ames, United States - MC6-MC0907-MG | ecosystem: Environmental > Terrestrial > Soil > Unclassified | place: USA: Iowa...
CGGCCATGGCGTCGCGAAAGTGCGACGTCATACGAGAGGTCATATCCATGGGCGCGATTATCTCACGGGGCCGGGCCGCGGTTCTGTCCATGCGCAACGTGGGCGAGGGGGGATGTCACGCCAGACTTGCCGGGTCATGGCAGCCAGAATGCGCCGCGCAGCCAGGCGGGGTCGCCGCTGTCGAAAACCACGGCGTCGAAGCGGGCGGGCGGGACCAGGCCGCCCCAGTGCCGGCGGGCCAGCTCGGGCAGCCAATACGCCGCCGCGCGGGCAAGGCGCGTCTGCTTTTCGGGGCCGATGCTGGCGGCGGCGCCGCCGAAGCGGCTGGCGGCGCGCGCCCGGACCTCGACGAAGACCAGCGTGTCGCCCTCGCGCATGACGAGGTCGATTTCCCCGGCGCGGCAGGCCAGGTTGCGCGCCAGCAGCCTCAGACCCTGGGCCGCCAGCAGGCGCAACGCCGCCGCTTCATGATGGTCGCCGCGCCGCTGGGTGGGCGAGCGGCGCGGGGGCGGGCGGTCGGCAGGCGTGCGCCCGGTGCGCCGCCGGCGTTTTGCGGCGCGGCGGCGTGCCGCCAGCGCAAGTTCGCAGGCCAGGCGCAGGGTGTCGTCCGTCATGGGATTCCGAAAGCAGCGGGCATAGGCGGCTACACTGACATGGTTTTTCGTGTCAGCAGGCAGCAATGAATCAAAACGTCTCACCTCCCATTGCCGGCGATGCCTGGTCCCGCGTGTCGGAACGCGTGGCGGGCCAGCATTGGCCCGCCTCGACGCTGTATGTCGTGGCCACGCCCATCGGCAATCTCGGCGATCTGGGCCTGCGCGCCTGGCACGCCCTGCAACGGGCTGACGTGATCGCTGCCGAGGACACGCGCGCCAGCCGCACGCTGCTGGACGCCTGGGGCGTCAGCACGCCGCTCATGGCGGCGCATCGCCACAACGAGGCCGCCGCGGCGCAAGCCATTTGCGAGCGACTGGCGCAAGGCCAGCGCGTGGCCTTGGTGTCCGATGCCGGCGCGCCCGCGGTCAGCGACCCCGGCGCCCGCGTGGTCCGCGCCGTGCGCGCCGCCGGCTATGCGGTGGTGCCTGTACCGGGCCCCAGCGCCGTGATCGCAGCCCTGATGGGCAGCGGCGTCACCACGGACGAGAACCCTGCCTACGCCTTCGCGGGCTTTGCGCCGTCCAAGGCGGTGGCCCGGCAGCGCTGGCTGCGCCAATGGTGCGCGTTGCCCGCGCCCGTCGTGATGTTCGAATCGCCGCACCGGCTGGCGGCCACCGTTGCGGACCTGCTCGAGGTCTGCGGTCCGGAACGTGAACTGACCGTCGCACGCGAACTGACCAAACGCTTCGAAGAGATCGGCACCGTCAAGCTGGGCGAGGCCGCGGCATGGCTGGCCGCCGATGCGCATCGCGAACAGGGCGAGTTCGTGCTGATCGTCCATGCCGAGGCGGCCGCGCCTGAGTCTGACGACGTCGATCCCGCCCACGACGTCCTGCTGGACGCCTTGCTGGAGTCGCTGTCCGTGCGCGACGCCGCGCGGGTCGCGGCCAAAGTCACCGGCCAGCCGCGCGACGTGCTCTACAACCGGGCCCTGACCCGCAAGAAGGGGCAGGAGTAAGCCATGGTGTATTCGACCGTCGTGTCCAACAAGCCTGCCGACCCGCAAGAGCGGCTGACCTATCGCGACATGCCCACGCCGCTCGGTGATCTGCGCCTGGTGGCCAGCCCGAAGGGATTGCGCGGCGCGTGGTTCACCGATCAGGCGCTGCTGCCGCCGCCGGATGGATGGACGCTCACCGATAGCGATCCGTTCCTGGAGCAGGCGCGGCGCGAACTTGACGAATGGTTTGCTGGCGAGCGCCGCCTGTTCGACGTGACGCTCGACCCGGTGGGGACGACCTTTCAGCACCAGGTCTGGCATGCGCTGTGCGCGCTGGAATTCGGCACGCTCACCAGCTACGGCGAACTGGCCCGCACGGTGAACCGGCCCAAGGGCGCGCAGGCAGTCGGCGGCGCGGTCGGCCGCAATCCCATCAGCATCATCATTCCGTGTCACCGCGTGATCGGCGCGGACACCTCGCTGACGGGCTTTGGCGGTGGATTGCCGCGCAAGCAGGCGCTGCTGGCGCATGAAGGCAACCGCTATGTGAGCCGCAGCGCGCACGCGCGCCGGGTGTGCGACGGGCAGGCAGAGCTGCCCTGGTAGCCGTCGTTCCGCTTACTGCGACGCGATCGTCGGCAGGATGCCGATCCGGTCGGACACCAGCGGCACGGCATTGAGCGCGCTTTGGCGATCGGGATACGGACCGATCCGCACGCGGTACAGATTATTGGCCTGTTCCACCGACGCCGGCGGCGCGCCTTCGGCGCCGAGCTGCGTATTGATGCGGCTGACCAGTGACTGCGCATTGCCGGGCTGACTGAACGCGCCCACCTGCAGGTAGACGCTGCCCGTGGCGGCGCCGACAGCCGGACGCATCGGGGCGGGGCTGGGCGCGGCAGGCGCCAAGGGCTCGGGCGCCAACGCCACGGGGGTGGACGTCACCGGCGCCATGACCGGCGTGGAGCCCGTGGCCGATTCCGGTTCCGGCGCGGGGGCTGCAGGCGCGCCTTGCGAGGCCAGACGACGGATCTCTTCGGCCTGGATGGCTTCCACGACCACTTGTCCGCTGCCCGGGCCGATGATGCCCAGCTTGTAGGCCGCGACGTAGGACAAGTCCATGATGCGGTCGCTATGGAAGGGGCCGCGGTCGTTCACCCGCACGATGATCGTCTTGCCGTTGACCATGCTGGTCACCCGCGCGTAGCTGGGGATCGGCAGCGTCGTGTGCGCGGCGGTCATGGCATACATGTCGTAGGTCTCGCCGATCGACGTGGAGTTGCCATGGAATTTCTTGCCGTACCACGAGGCGATGCCGCGCTTCTTGTAGGCCTGGCCGCTGGTGTCGGGTACGTAGCGCTGGCCGAATACGACGTAAGGCCGGTTCGCGCCGCTGGCGTAAGGTTCCAGCTTGGGCACCGCGTCGGGGATCTGGTCCAGGTTCGACGGCGGATTGGCGTCCGGCCCGTCGTCCTTGTAGTAGCCGCCCTTCTTGCGTCCGCCGCTGGTGGAGCAGCCTGCCACGGCGATCGCCAGCAGCAGCATGAAAAGGAAATGTAGCGGGCGGGAAAGCGTCATGCGGTTTCGTCGGGCAGTTGCGTGCGGTGGCGCACCAGCAGCGGGTCGTGGTCGGCAAAGCGCAGCGCCAGTTGCTCCACGACATACACCGAGCGGTGCTGGCCGCCGGTGCAGCCAATGGCCACGGTCAGATAGTTGCGTGTGTCCTGCGTGTACAGCGGCAGCCAGCGTTTCAGGAAGCCCGCGATGTCGTCGATCATCAGGCCCACCTGCTCGTACCCGGCGAGCCACGTGGCCACGGGTTCGTCGCGGCCGGTCAGCGGACGCAGGTTGCGGTCGTAATGGGGATTGGGCAAGCAGCGCACATCGAACACCAGGTCCGCATCCCCCGGCACGCCGCGCTTGTAGGCGAAGGATTCGAACGTCAGCACCAGCGGCGCGCGGTCCGCCTTGATCAGGTCGCGGATCCAGGCACGAAGCTGGCCGGGCGTCAGTTCTGACGTGTCGATGACGTGTTCCTGCTCGCGCAGCGGCGCCAGCAGCTCTCTTTCCAGCGCAATGCATTCGGTCAGCGACGGCGCCGTGCCGCCGCGTTGCAGGCGGTCGGTCAGCGGATGGCGCCGGCGCGATTCGGAATAGCGCTGCACCAGGGTGGCCGTGTTGGCATCCAGGAAGACCACGCGCAGGCTGGTGCCCATGGCGCGCAGCGCGGTGACCACGTCGGGCAGTTCGGCCAGTTCACCCGGTGAGCGCACGTCGATTGCGACGGCGACGCGTTCCATGCCGTCATCGCGCGCCTGCGCAATGAACTCGGTCAGGAAACGGACGGGAAGATTGTCGACACAGGTGTAGCTCGCGTCCTCGAGCATGCGCAGCGCGACGGATTTGCCGGAACCGGAAATGCCGGTGACGAGGACGACTTTCAACATGGACATGATTGTGGCACGCTTTTCCAGGACGATGCCGGCGGGATAGCATCTGATATGGCCATAAACTCAGGATCTGCGCCTGTTCCCTGCTGCATGCCCTGACGTAAGCTAGGGGCCGCAGACGCCGCAGTTCCATCGCAGTTCCACTTTTACGCGCCCCGCCATCACGATTCGGGGGGTTGGAATTTGACCTAGATGTTAGCCCTCATTTCCTCTTGTAGTGTTTCACTGCCGCGGTTTTGGGCCTTCCGCAGCGCTTTGGCGGCTGCGGCTGTTGTGTTTATGTCCGCGCCGACGCTGGCGCAGCAGACGGCGCCGCCTACGCTGCAGCCCGACACCATGGCGGCCCGGGTCGCGGCCTGTACCGCCTGTCACGGCGCACAGGGCAGGGCGGGCGCCGACGGCTACTATCCGCGGCTGGCCGGCAAGCCGCAGGACTACCTTTATCACCAGCTTCTGAACTTTCGCGACGGGCGGCGGCAGTACCGGCCCATGACGCACCTGCTGGCCGGCCTGCCCGACGACTACCTGCGCGAGATGGCCGCGTACTTTTCCGAGCAGCATGTGCCGTATCCGGCGCCTGTTCGCGCGGACGTGTCCTCCGCCACGCTGGAGGCCGGTCGCCGGCTTGCCAAGGAGGGCGATGCGGCGCGCGGCCTGCCGGCCTGTGCGTCCTGTCACGGCGCGGCCCTTTCCGGCATGCTGCCCGCGATCCCAGGCCTGCTGGGTCTGCCGCGCGACTACATCGGCGCGCAGATCGGCGGCTGGAAGAACGGTCTGCGCCGCGCCGCCGCGCCGGATTGCATGGCCGACATCTCCCACAAGCTCACCCCCAACGACATCGGCGCCCTGGCGGCGTGGCTGTCGTCGCAGCCCGTCGTCGAGCCCTACGTGCCCGACGCCGCGAATTCGGTCCGGCTCCCCGCGGAATGCGGCAGCCAGGCGCAACGCTGAACGGGGCCGCGAATGATGCTGATGAAAAGAATCCTGGTTGTCCTGCTGCTGGTGGTCGTGGTGGCTGCAGGCACGTTGTATTGGCTCGGCACGCGTGACGATGCCAGCACCGGCCCCGCCGTGGCGGCGGCCGACGGCGCGGCGCAGATCGAGCGTGGCCGCTACCTGGCGCTGGCTGGCAACTGCATGGCCTGCCACACCAGCCGAGGGGGCAAGGCGTTTGCCGGCGGCACGCCTGTGCCTACGCCGTTCGGCACGGTGTACGGCCCGAACATCACGCCCGACGCGGAGACCGGCATTGGCGCCTGGACGGCCGACGACTTCTGGCAGGCGCTGCACAACGGCAAGTCGAAGGACGGCACGCTGCTGTATCCGGCGTTCCCCTACACCGAATACACTCGCGTTACGCGCAGCGATTCGGATGCGCTGTATGCCTATTTGCGCAGCATTTCGCCCGTCAGGCAGGCCAACCGACCGCCCGGGATGGCCTTTCCGTACGACCAGCGGATGCTGCTGGCGGCATGGCGCGCGCTGTATTTCAAGCCGGGAGCGCAAGAAGCCGATCCCGGTCAATCGGTCCAATGGAATCGCGGCCGCTATCTGGTCGAAGGGCTGGGCCATTGCGCGGCCTGCCACACACCCCGCAACAGCCTGGGCGCCACGCGCAGCGGCAACGCGCTGGCCGGCGGCGTGATTCCCGTGCTGGACTGGTACGCGCCGCCGCTGACGAACGACATGCAGACCGGCATGGGGCGCTGGTCGGCGCAGGACATCGCCACGCTGCTCAAGACCGGCATTGCGGCGCATTCGACGGTTAGCGGGCCGATGGCGGAAGTCGTGCTGGGCAGCACGCAGCACCTGACAGAGAATGACGCGCTGGCCATCGGCGTGTATCTGAAGTCGCTGCCCGCCACGCCGCCCGCAACCGAAGCGCGTGCCGCCGCGCCCGCGCCCGCGGCCATGGAGCTGGGCGGCAAGCTGTACAGCCAGCAATGCGCGCAATGCCACCAGGCGGACGGCAAGGGCAGCGGTACGGCGTGGCCCGCGCTGGCCGGCAATCCGACGGTGACTGCGCCGTCGCCCGTCAACGCCATCCGCATGGTGCTGGACGGCGGGTACGCGCCCGCCACGGCTGCAAACCCGCGTCCTCACGGCATGCCGCCCTTTGGCCAGGTGCTGAACGACAACGACATTGCGATGCTCGTGACGTATATCCGCAATAGCTGGGGCAACGAGGCGGGCGGGGTCAGCGCGCTGGAGGTAAAGCGCGCGCGGGCGTCGTCGACGTTGAATTAGCGCTGAAGAAGGCCGCGGGCGGATGTCCCGCGCGCGGCCGGACAGGCGCGCTAGCGTGCGGCGGTCGCCGCGCGGCAGGCTTCGTGCGCCAGATCGCCCAGCGTGCGGATCGCGGCCTCGATGCCGGCTTCCCAGGGATGCCCGTAGTTCAGACGCAGCGCGCTGCCAAACTGGCCGCTGGCCGAGAAGATCGGGCCGGGCGCCACGCTGATGCCGCGCGCCAGCGCCTGGCGGTGCAGCGATAACGCATCCACGGCCGCGGGCAGTTCTAGCCACAGGAAGAATCCGCCCTGTGGCCTCGTCACGCGCGTGCCGGCGGGAAAGGCCTGTGCGATGGCGTCGGCCATGCGCTCCTGCTGCGCCTGCAAGGTCTGGCGCAGGCGACGCAGGTGGCGGTCGTAACCACCCTGTTCCAGGTATTCGGCAATCGCGCCCTGTGCGGGGCCCGATGCCGACAGCGTCGATGACAATTTCAGGCGTTGCACCTGTTGGGCGTAGCGTCCGGCGCTGGCCCATCCGATGCGATAGCCGGGCGCCAGGCATTTTGAAAACGACGAGCAATGCAGCACCAGTCCGCGCGTGTCGTACGCCTTTGCGGGCACGGGCCGCGTCGTGCCGAAGTACAGCTCGCCATAGACGTCGTCTTCGATCAGCGGAATGTCGTGCCGCGCAAGCAGTTCGACCAGTTGCCGCTTTCGGTCGTCGGGCATCAGACAGCCCAGCGGATTCTGGAATTGCGTCATCAGCCAGCACGCGCGGGGTGCATGACGCAGGATGGCTGCCTGCATCGCGTCCAGGTCGATGCCGGTGCGCGGATGCGTAGGGACTTCCAGCGCTTTCAGGCCAAGTCGTTCCAGCGCCTGCAGCGCACCGTAGAAGGTGGGCGCCTCGACCATGACGGTGTCGCCCGGCTGCGTGACCGCTTGCAGACAGAGGTTCAACGCCTCCAGGGCGCCGTTGGTGACGACGATATCGGTGGCGGGCAGGTTGATGCCGCCGATCAGGTAGCGCAGCGCGATCTGCCGGCGCAGGCGCGGATTGCCGGGCGCCAGGTCTTCGACGGTGTCGCGCGGATCCTGGCGCTTCAGATGCGCGGCCATGGCCTGCGCCAATCGCGGCAACGGAAACAGAAGCGGAGAGGGGAAGGCCGAACCGAGCGGCGTGACGTCACGATTGCGCACCGAGCCGAGGATGTCGAAGATCCGCTCGCTGATCGCCAGTTCAGTGGATTCACCGTCGGGACACGAGGCGCCCGGTTCGGGCGGCAGCGATTCGGCGGGGGCGTTGACGTAATAGCCCGAGCGCGGCTGCGCACGAATCAGGCCGCGCGCTTCGAGCAGGTAATAGGCTTGGAAGACGGTGGAAGGGCTGACGCTGCGCGCGGCGCACGCGTCGCGCACCGAAGGCAGCTTGTCGCCGGCCCGCAGGACGCCGCTTGCGATCGACGCGGCGATCTCGTCGGCCAGGGTTTCGTAAAGGCTCACGATGCCGCAGGGCGACGTTGCGGGCTCATTTGCTGCTTTGGAGGATCGCCATGGCCTGGCGTTCCATAAATTCGCCCAGCGTGTCGATGCCGCGCAGTTTGAGGATCGTGTTGCGCACCGCCGCCTCGACCAGCACGGCCAGGTTGCGGCCCGCGGCCACCTGCAGCATCACCTTGCGCACGGGCAGTCCCAGCATGTCCTGCGTGATGTCCTGCAGCGGCAGGCGCTCGAACTTGTCCTGCGCCGTGGCGCGCACCAGGTGCACGATGAGCTTGAGCCGCATCTTGCGGCGCACCGACGTTTCGCCAAAGATCGTGCGGATGTCGAGCAGACCCAGGCCGCGGACTTCGAGCAGGTTCTGCAGCAGTTGCGGACAGTGGCCTTCGATCATGTTGGGCGCGGTGCGCGAGAACTCGACCGCGTCATCGGCGACCAGCCCGTGGCCGCGCGAAATCAGTTCAAGGGCCAGTTCGCTCTTGCCCAGACCCGATTCGCCGGTGATCAGCACGCCCAGTCCCAACACGTCGAGGAACACGCCGTGCACCGTGGTGGTGGGCGCGAGCTTCTTGCCGAGATAGATGCGCAACAGGTCGATGAGCTGCGCGGCGGCCACCGGCGTGGACAGCAGCGGCACCTGGTGCTGGTCGCACTGGTCGACCAGATCTTGCGGCGGCGTCAGGCCATCGGCCAGCAGAATCGCCGGCACGCCGCCGATCAGCAGCTCGTCCATATGGTGCATGCGGCGGCGCAGGTCGAAGCGCGTGTAGTACGCCAGCTCTTCCTGGCCGAACACCTGGATGCGCGACGGGTGAATCAGGTTCAAGTGGCCGACGAGGTCGGCGGCTGCCATGCCGTCGTCGGGAATCGCGCGGTCTGCGGCGCCCTGGCCCGAGATCCAGTTAAAGGGGATTTTGTCGGCGTTGTCGTCGACGAGTTCCTGCACCGTGAGCATGGCAGCGATTCCGCGTGGGATCAGAGTTGGCCGGTCGTGAGCATCTTGTGGACGATGGCCGGATCGGGCTCGGTGGCCAGGGCCTCGCGCAATGCCTTGTTGGACATCAGCTGGGCAAGTTCGGCCAGGATGTCCAGGTGCTGCTGCGTGGCGTTTTCAGGCACCAGCAGGCACAGCAGCATCGACACGGGCTGTCCGTCGGGCGCGTCGAAGGTGATGGGCTGGGCAAGGCGGATGAACGCCGCCAGTGCCTGCTCCAGACCCTTCACACGGCCATGCGGTACGGCCACGCCCTGACCCAGGGCAGTGGACCCCAGGCGCTCGCGGGCAAAAAGGCTGTCGAACACGAGGGCGCGTGCCAAGCCGTTGTTGTTTTCAAAAAGCAGACCGGCCTGTTCGAACGCACGTTTCTTGCTCGTGGCGAGCATATCGAGCACGACGTTGCCGGCGGGGAGGATGCGCGACAAATGATTCATCGGGGCATTATAGGGTTATATGACGCACTGCAACAATCAACCGACCCGGGCCTCGGAAGACCGAGATGCCAGCGGGACCACAAGAGCGACAGCATAGTCTGATCGCGATACCTTGTGGACATTCCTGGGCCTCGGAGGGTTCCCGCAGAGGCACGTATCGGACAAAGCCAGGGAAAACGCGAAGAGGCCGTCAGGCGGCAGCGGATGAAACAAGAGGGATTGGGTAGTGCAGGAGGGGAGTTTGCCGATGCCCCGGCTGGACGCAAGGTCTAGCGGGACACCGGGACTTAGGCAGGATCCGGGGATCGCTGTACTGCTAGTCGCTCAGGTGAGCGGTCATGAAGCGCGTTACTGCTGGGGTGGCGAGAGTGTCGCCGCTTGCCGCTTCACGGACTCTGCTGAATGACTCCTTACCTTGTCCTTGTGCTTGATGACCTGACGGTCGACTTTGTCAGCAAGAAGGTCTATGGCTGCATAGAGGTTTTCATCGGTGGCTTCACAATGAATGTCCTTGCCGCTCAGACGCATGGTGATTTCGGCTCTATGCCGCAGGGGCTCTACTGAGAGCATGACCTGGGTATCGATGACGTGATCGAAATGCCGCAGCACTCGCGCCAGTTTGTTCATGACATATTCCCGGATGGCCGGGGTGACGTCGAGGTGACGACCGCAGATGCTCAGGTTCATAGTGTGCTCTCCTTCTAAAAGAGGAAAAAATTGCGCAAAAGGCGCGGTGGGGTCGTAGGCGTTCTCCTTCAATAAGCAGGGTTCGTTTAGCTCTAGTGTATAGACTCGGGCCGATAAAACAAGCTGACCTACCGCAACTTCATGGCATTTTTATGGCTGAGCCCGAGGGCGTATGGCGGTCTATTTTTATGCGTTACGGGGTCTTTCAGGCAGTGGTTACATACGGAAGTGTTCGCCCAGGTACACCCGGCGAACGGCGGGGTCGCCCACGATTTCGTCGGGGTGGCCGTCGGTCAGCACCTTGCCTTCGCTGATGATGTAGGCGCGGTCGCAGATGCCCAGGGTTTCGCGCACGTTGTGGTCGGTGATCAGCACGCCGATCCCCCGGCCCTTCAGGAAGCGCACGATGCGCTGGATTTCGATGACCGCAATGGGATCCACGCCGGCGAACGGTTCGTCCAGCAGGATGAAACGCGGACTGGTGGCCAGCGCGCGCGCGATTTCCACGCGGCGGCGTTCACCGCCCGACAGCGAGATGGCGGCGTTGCTGCGGATGTGCCCGATCTGCAGTTCTTCGAGCAGCGATTCCATCTGTTCGTTGATCTTGGGGGTCGACAGCGGACGGCCATCCGCACCCACTTGCAGTTCAAGCACCGCGCGGATGTTCTGCTCCACCGTCAGGCGGCGGAACACGGAGGCGTCTTGCGGCAGGTACGACAGGCCCATGCGCGCGCGCTTGTGGATGGGCATCGCGGTGATGACGGAGCCGTCGATTTCAATGCGGCCGGCGTCCGCCGGCACCAGGCCGACGATCATGTAGAAGCTGGTGGTCTTGCCGGCGCCATTGGGGCCCAGCAGGCCGACGACTTCGCCGCTGACCACGGACAGGGACACGTCCTGCACGACGGTGCGGCCGTTGTAGGTCTTGCGCAGTCCGGTTGCGCGCAGGCTGCCCTGCTTGACGCCCGAAGGGGCGGAGGTCACGGGGGTCGGCACTGAAGGTTGATTCATCGTGGCTGCGATTGGTGTTGCGGGAGAAGCGCTTCAGCGCCCTTTCTTGGCTGCCTGCTGCTTGCGGCATTCGGCGACGGCGGCGTCCAGCTTGGCGCGCGGTTCGGCCAAGGAACGCACGCGTCCACCGGCCGCGGCGGAGTTCGGGCCGCCTTGCGCTTCGTAAGTGCCGGACTTCTCGTTGTAGCGTACCCGTTCGCCGCGAATGGTATCGAACGGTTTCCCACAGACGTAGCGGGTCACGATGGCCTGGCCGATCAGGTCGAACGTGCTGTTAGTGCCGTCGTATTCGGCGCGCAGGCCCTTGCCTTCGATGAGTTCGAAGTTTTCGGGGCGCTCCTGGCGGATGGTGACGACCTTGCCCTTGTTGGCCGTGGCTGTGCCGTACTGGTTGCCCTTGGCATCCTCGTTCATCTGCAGGGTGTCGGAGGTCAGCGTCATCAGGCCGCGCGTCATGTTGACGTTGCCGGTGAACACGCTTTGTTTCTTCACGTCGTCGTAGTGCAGCGTGTCCGACAGGATCAGCGTGCTGGGCTCTTCGGCCGGCGCGGCCGCTTTCGGTTCCGCCGCGTGGGCCGGCGCAAGCGCGCAGGCCGTCAACAGCACGGCGCCCATCAGGCGGGTCGTCGGGGCGAGGAGGGTCCGAAGGTCGGTCATGGTTTTTTCTGGTCAGTATTGTTGGCTGGAATTTCGGTGCGGCGTTGCTGTCTGCCTTCCGAACCGGCAATTTCCACGTCGGTCGATGCCGAAACCTGCAATTGGCGAGTCTTGTTGTTGTAGTGCATGCCCGTGCCCTGCATGCGCGAGCGGCCCTTGAGGACGGTCGCAGGCAGGTCGGTGAAGACCACGTCTTCATCGGGCAGGATGATGAGTTGCTGGCTGCGAACGTCCAGCATGTCGTTCTCGGCGTCGGGCTGCCGCAGCACATGGGCATCGCCCTGCATGACGATGCGCTTGCCGCCTTGTTCCATCACGGCCGTCTTGGACACCGCCACCGTGATCGGATTGGTCTCGCGCTGGCCCACGGCGCGGGGCGCCGTGACGTGATACGAGTCGTCGTCGGGGAAGTGTTCCATGTACTCGCCTTCCAGGCGGTTGATGGGCTTGCCCGTGGGATCTGTGCGCAACATCACGAAATTGCGCGACCACGCATCCATTTCATGGGTGACGCGGCGCGGCGGGTCCACCTGGATGGCGCGTTGCGCGTAATCGGCCGCCCACCACGAACTGGTGACCAGCACCAGCAGCAGGAACAGCGCGATCAGTGAGGGAAAGCGTTCTTTCATCGGGTGCGCCGCGAGGGCGTATTCGTTACGGGCGGAATCACTGGATTGCCCCGGGGCCAAGCAGGCCCGGCGCAGCCAGGAAGGCGCCCAGGCGGCCTTGCGAGGCCAACAGGAGATCGCAGCATTCGCGCACGGCCCCGCTTCCGCCGGGCAGGGTCGAAACCCAATGCGCGGCCTGGCTGACGTAGCCGGGGGCGTTGGGCACGCTGGCGGCAAAGCCCGCGCGCTGCAAGGCCGGCAGGTCGATGATGTCATCGCCCATGTAGCCGGTTTGATTCAGTTGGACACCGCAGCGCTGTGCAAGTTCGGTCAGGGCGGTGCCCTTGTCGCGTACGCCCTGGATGACTTCGGCGATACCGAGTTCGGCCGCGCGGCGCGCGACGATGGGGCCGGAACGGCCCGTGATCAGCGCGACTTTCAGTCCGCCTTCCATCAGCAGCCGCAGCCCGTGGCCGTCCAGCGCGTGGAAGCGCTTTTGCAGTTCGCCGCCTTCGCCGTAATAGAGGCTGCCGTCGGTCAGCACGCCGTCCACGTCGAAGACCATCAGGCGCACAGCCGCGGCGCGTTCGCGCACGATGGCGGGGATACGGGCAAGCACCAGCGCTTCGGCTGGGTGATTCAGGGAAACAGAGAGGTTCATAGTCATACCACTTTAGCGGCCATCAGATCGTGCATGTGCAATGCGCCGACCAGCGCGCCGTCATTGTCCATCACCAGCATGTGATTGAGCCGTTGTTCGTCCATCTGCCGGGCGGCCTCGACGGCCAGCGCCTCGGGATTGATGCTGCGTGGCGATCGCGTCATCCCGGCCTCGACGGTCAGGCTGCGGATGTCGCCGTGCCGCGCGATGAGACGGCGCAAGTCGCCGTCGGTAAAGATGCCCAGCGGGCGGTGCTGCGTGTCGGTCACGACCGTCATGCCCATGCCCTTGGCCGACATGACCTCCAGGGCCTGCGACACCGAGGTGCCCGCCGTGACGATGGGCAGGGCCGTTCCCTCGCGCATGACGTCGCGCACATGGGTGAGCAGCCGGCGGCCCAGCGCGCCGCCCGGATGCGAGCGGGCAAAATCCTGCGGCCCGAATCCGCGCGCTTCCAAGCAGGCGACGGCCAGGGCGTCGCCCAGTGCCAGCGCGGCCGTGGTGCTGGCGGTGGGCGCCAGGTTCAGCGGGCAGGCCTCTTGCGCCACGCTGGCATCCAGGTGGATGTCGGCCTGGCGGGCCAGTTCGGATTGCGGGTTGCCGGTGATCGCCACCAGGCCGGCGCCCATGCGGCGCACCACGGGGAGGATGGTCAGCAGTTCCTCGCCCGAGCCCGAATAGGAAATGGCGATGAGGACGTCGTCGCGGGTGATCATGCCCAGGTCGCCATGGACGGCCTCGGCGGCATGCACGAAGAAGGCAGGCGTGCCGGTCGAGGCCAGCGTTGCGGCGATCTTGCGGGCAATGTGTCCCGTTTTTCCGATGCCGCTGACGACCACTCGGCCGCGGCAGGCGAGCAGCAGGTCGACGACCCGCGTGAAGCTGTCATCCAGCCGGGCGGACAGGTCCAGCAGGCCCTGGCTTTCGATCTGTAGCGTTCTGCGCGCGGATGCCAGCGCGGTGCCGGACGATGAGGTGGGATGGTCGGTCATGGGCGGATTTTAATCGCAGTATGCTAGTTTGCCCCGCGCAGGGGCGTATGGCATGCTGGCGAGTCTTTCAACGGCTTTCAAACTTTCCTTCCAGGCCCGGTCCATGTCCAGCATTTCCAGTCCCGTCCTTGGCACGCCACTGTCCCCCTTGGCCACCCGCGTCATGCTGCTGGGTTCCGGTGAGCTGGGCAAAGAGGTCATCATCGCCCTGCAGCGTCTGGGCGTCGAAGTCATTGCGGTGGATCGGTATGCGGACGCCCCGGGCCATCAGGTGGCGCACCGGGCGCATGTGGTCTCGATGACAGACCCGCAAGCCCTGCGGCAGGTCATCGAGCAGGAGCAGCCGCACGTTATTGTCCCCGAAATCGAGGCCATTGCCACCAGCCTGCTGGTGGAACTGGAAGCGGCCGGCGTGGCGCGCGTTACCCCGACGGCCCGCGCGGCCCAGCTCACCATGAATCGCGAGGGTATCCGCCGCCTGGCGGCCGAGACCCTGGGTTTGCCGACCTCGCCGTACAGCTTCGTCGACACCGAGGAAGAACTGCGCCAGGCCATCGACGGCGGCATCGGCTATCCGTGCGTCATCAAGCCGGTCATGTCGTCCTCGGGCAAGGGCCAGTCGGTCATCAAGAGCGCCGACGACGTCGCTTCCGCCTGGCGCTATGCCCAGGAAGGGGGCCGGGTCGGGGGCGGCCGCGCCATCGTCGAGGGGTTCATCCGCTTCGACTACGAAATTACGCTTCTGACCGTGCGTGCCCGCGGCGCCGACGGCCAGGTCGAGACCCGGTACTGCGAGCCCATCGGCCACAAGCAGGTCGACGGCGACTACGTCGAAAGCTGGCAGCCGCACCCCATGTCGCCCGCAGCGCTGCAGCGCGCTCGCGACATCGCATTGGCCGTTACGTCGGAGCTGGGCGGCCTGGGTATCTTCGGCGTCGAGCTCTTCGTGGCGGGCGATCAGGTCTGGTTCTCGGAAGTCAGTCCGCGTCCGCACGACACCGGCATGGTCACCATGATTACGCAGGTGCAGAACGAATTTGAACTGCACGCCCGCGCGCTCCTGGGGCTGCCTGTCGACCCCAGCCTGCGCCAGCCGGGCGCCAGCAGCGTCATCTATGGCGGCGTGGAAGCCAAGGCCGTGACTTTCCACGGCGTGGCCGAGGCGCTGGCCGAGCCCGGCACGGACATCCGACTCTTTGGCAAGCCTGAATCCTTCGTCAAGCGCCGCATGGGCGTGGGGCTGGCCGTGGCCGAGGACGTTGCCGCCGCCCGCGCCAAGGCCAAGCGCGTGTCGGCCGCCGTGACCGTCAAGGCCGGCTGACCGCGCTGAACCAACGCCGCTGAGGGGATAGCGCCCGCCGTTCCCGCCGCTTTTTCCCCCGAAGTAAGCCACCCGCCACCCGGCCGGTGGCTTTTTTGTTGTCCGCCGCCACCCGCCAGGTGTTGTATGGCTGTCACGTTCGGCGGCTAATTTGCCCTGCGTGTCCTCTGAATGACGTTCGTTTGCGCCCTTGCCCCTGCGGCAAGTGTGGTTTGCGCTTTCTCATCGTTTGTTCGATAATTTCAGAAATTTCTGAAATCAACGTAACTGCATATGTCGTGCAGCGCGTCGTTGTGTTACCGGCTGATCCTCATGGCGCTTTCCCCCCAAATTGAACGTTTTGTCCTGCACTTCGGTGAAATGGGCAGCCGCTGGGGCGTGAATCGCACGGTCGGCCAGATCTACGCCCTGCTTTTTCTCGCGCCGCAGCCGCTCAATGCCGACGACATCGCCGAAGCCCTGGGCTTTTCGCGCTCGAACGTCAGCCTGGGCCTGAAAGAGCTGCAGTCCTGGCGCCTGGTCAAGCTGATCCATCAGGTGGGCGACCGCCGCGACTACTTCGAGACGCCCAAGGACGTCTGGGAAATCTTCCGCATCCTCATGGAAGAGAAGCGCAAGCGCGAAGTCGATCCCACCCTCACGCTCCTGCGCGACACGCTGCTGGAGTCGCCGTCCGGCGCGGACGAGGCTTACGCGCAACAACGAATGACCGAAATGCTGGAGCTCATCGAACTATCCACGGGGTGGTTCGATGAGGTTCAACGGCTGCCGCCCGAAACCCTCCAAAGCCTCATGAAACTTGGTTCCAAGGTGCAGAAGGTGTTGGGATTCGCCGGCAAATTGCGGGGCAAGGGCTGACCCGTCACGCCTCGATTTTTCAGGAAACCTCTATGAAGTTGTATGCAACGCCCCTAACATGGCGCGTCAGACGGCCTGGGAACCATGCCGGTTGCCGCAGCGCGTCGACGCCTTGGGAGCAGCCTCATGATTGATCTCGATGTCGTGAACCTCTCGCGGTTCCAGTTCGCCGCGACTGCGCTCTACCATTTCATCTTTGTCCCGCTCACGCTTGGCCTGTCGTTCATTCTGGCCATCATGGAAAGCGTGTATGTCATGACCGGACGCGCCATCTGGAAAAAGATGACGATGTTCTGGGGCACGCTGTTCGGCATCAACTTCGCGCTTGGCGTAGCCACCGGCGTGGTGATGGAGTTCCAGTTCGGCATGAACTGGTCCTACTACAGCCACTACGTCGGCGACATCTTCGGCGCGCCGCTGGCGCTTGAAGGGCTGATGGCGTTCTTCCTGGAAGCCACCTTCGTCGGCCTGTTCTTCTTCGGCTGGAACCGCATGTCCAAGGTCAGCCACCTGGCCGTGACCTGGCTGGTTGCCTTCGGCACCAACTTCTCGGCCCTGTGGATCCTGATCGCCAACGGCTGGATGCAGAATCCGGTCGGCGCGATCTTCAACCCCGACACGATGCGCATGGAAATGACCGACTTCGCCGCGGTCATCTTCAACCCGGTCGCGCAAGCCAAGTTCGTGCACACCGTCAGCGCCGGCTACGTGGCGGGCGCCATGTTCGTCATGTCGATCAGCGCCTGGTATCTGCTGCGCGGCCGTCATATTGATCTGGCCAAGCGCTCGATGGCGGTGGCGGCCAGCTTCGGTCTGGCCGGCGCCCTGTCGGTGGTCGTGCTGGGCGACGAAAGCGGCTACCTCACCACCGAACACCAGAAGATGAAGATCGCGGCCATGGAGTCCATGTGGCACACCGAGCCCGCGCCTGCGTCGTTCAACCTGTTCGCCATCCCGAACCAGGCCGAGCGCCGCAACGATTTCGCGATCGAGATTCCCTACGTCATGGGCATCATCGGCACGCGGTCGCTGACCACGCCGCTGCTGGGGATCAACGACCTGATCCTGCGCGCCGAGAATCGCATCCGCGACGGCATGGTGGCGTACGAGGCCCTGCAGAAGATCCGCGCCAATCCCAAGGACGTCGATGCCCGCATGGTGTTCGACAAGACCTGGCCGGACCTGGGCTACGCGCTGCTCGTCAAGCGTCACCAGCCCGACATCAGCAAGGTCACCGAGGCCGACATCAAGCAGGCCGCGATCGATACCGTGCCGACCGTGGCGCCGCTGTTCTGGGCGTTCCGCATCATGGTCGCGGTGGGCATGTACCTGATCGTGTTCTTCGGCGTCGCGTTCTGGCTTGCCTCGCGCGGCCGTCTGGACAAGCGTCCGGCGCTGCTCAAGGTGGCGTTGTGGAGTCTGCCGCTGCCGTGGGTCGCCATCGAGAGCGGCTGGTTCGTCGCGGAATACGGCCGCCAGCCCTGGGTGATCGAAGGCGTGCTGCCGACCTATTACGCGGCATCGGGCCTGACGATGACCGACCTCGTCATCAGCCTGTCGATCTTCCTGGTGCTGTACACGATCCTGCTCATCATCGGCGTGAAGGTCATGCTGCATGCCATCAAGGCCGGACCGAAATCCGACGGGCCGGCGCCGGGTGATGCCGCCGCCGATCCGGTCCACGCCGCCGTGCGCGCGTAAGGGGAGAAACGCAAATGGATACCCTGATTCCTTTTGACTACGGCACGCTGCGCGTGGTGTGGTGGGTGCTGCTGGGCGCATTGCTCATCGGCTTTGCCGTCATGGACGGCTTCGACCTGGGCGTGGCGGCGCTGTTGCCGGTGGTCGCCAAGACGGATGCCGAGCGCCGCATCGTGATCAACGTGGTGGGGCCGGTCTGGGAAGGCAACCAGGTCTGGCTCATCACGGCGGGCGGCGCCATCTTCGCCGCGTGGCCGTTGCTGTATGCCGCCTCGTTTTCGGGCTTTTACCTGGCGATGATGCTGGTGCTGCTGGCGTTGATCTTGCGGCCGGTCGGGTTCAAGTACCGCAGCAAGATGGAAGGCACGCGCTGGCGCAACCGTTGGGACGCCGTGCTGTGCTTCTCCGGCGTGGTGGCTTCGCTGGTGTTCGGCGTGGCCATGGGCAACGTCATTCTCGGTGTGCCGTTCACGTACGACGCGATGACGCTGCGCCCCATCTATGAAGGGCACTTCTTCCAGCTGTTCATGCCGTTTGCCCTGCTGGCCGGCGTGCTGAGTGTGGTGATGCTGGCCATGCACGGCGCGGTGCTGCTGGCCTGGCGCACGGATGATCCCGTGTCCTCGCGGGCGCGAAACTGGGGCCGCCTGTGCGCGGTGCTGACGGCGGCGCTGTTCGTGGCCGGCGGCTTCTGGGTGGCGGGCGGCGTGCCGGGCCATGCGATCACCAGCGCGGTCGACATGGGCGCGCCGTCGGATCCGATGCTCAAGACCGTGTCGGTGCAGACCGGCGCCTGGATGGCCAACTACGCGAAGTGGCCGTGGATGTGGATTGCGCCCGCGCTGGGCGTGGCCGGCGCCGTGCTCGCGGCCCTGCTGCTCACTGTGCGCGCCAACATGCTGGCATTCCTGTCGTCCTCGGCGTCCATTGCCGGCGTGATCCTGACGGTGGGTTTCTCGCTCTTTCCGTTCATCATGCCGTCGTCGACGAATCCGAAGGCCGGCCTGACGATCTGGGACGGCTCGTCCAGCCACCTGACCCTGTGGATCATGGTGATCGCGGTCGCCATCTTCCTGCCCATCGTGACGCTCTACACCGGCTGGGTGTATCGCGTCATGCGCGGCAAGGTCACCCATGAAACGGTGGGCGATTCGCCCAACTCGTACTGATAAAGGAGCCTCCACCATGTGGTATTTCTCGTGGATCCTCGGCCTCGGCCTGGCGTGCGCATTCGCCATTCTCAATGCGATGTGGTTCGAGCTGCGCGAAGGTCAGACGCATGACCCGAAAGCTGGCCGCGACGTCGAGTGAGTAACGGCGCGAGCAGCCTCGAACACGACCCGTCGGCGTCCCTGCAGAAGCCGCCGCGCGAGCAGTCGCGGTGGCTGATGGGACTGGCCCGGTCGGCACGGCTTCCGCTGATGCTGGCGGCCGCCGCGCCGCTGGTGAGCGGCGCCCTGCTGGTCGTGCAGGCCTGGCTGCTGGCCAGGGTGCTCGATTCGGCCATCGTGGGACATGTGCCCCGGCATGAACTGATTGGCGGCATCGCCGCCATCGCAGGGCTGATGCTGGTGCGCGCATGCATCACCTGGGCGGGCGAGCGCGCTGGCGCGGATGCGTCCGAACGCATCAAGCGCCACGTGCGCCAGTCCCTGTTCCAACGGCTGGTGCAGAAAGGCCCCTACTGGAGCCGCGGCAAAGCGTCGGGTGAACTGGCGAGCGCCGTGGTCGACCAGGTGGAGGCGCTGGATGGCTTCTTTGCCAAGTACCTGCCCGCGATGGCCGCGGCGGCAATGCTGCCGGTGGCCTTCTCGGTGGTGCTGTTGCCGGTGGATGTGATCGCCGGTCTGGTGCTGTTGATTACCGCGCCGCTGATTCCGCTGTTCATGGCGCTGGTGGGGTGGGGGGCGCAAGGCGCCAGCCGCCGTCACCTGCGTGCCTTCGCCCGCCTGTCGGGCTTTTTCGCGGACCGCCTGCGCGGGCTGTCCACCCTGAAACTGTATGGGCGCGCGCAGGCCGAGGCGCAGTCCGTCGTGGCGGCCAGCGATGCGCTGCGCCAGCGGACGATGTCGGTGCTGCGCATCGCGTTCCTGTCGTCGGCCGTACTGGAATTCTTCGCCGCGCTGGGCGTGGCGGGTGTTGCGGTGTACATCGGCCTGACGTACCTGGGATTCCTGGACGTGCGCTGGTCACCGCTGACCTTGCAGGCCGGACTGTTCTGCCTGTTGATGGCGCCCGAGGTCTATGCGCCGCTGCGCCAGTTTGCCGCCCACTATCACGACCGCGCGACGGCGCTGGCTGCCGTGACGCAGATCGCCGTCCTGTTCGATGGCCTGCCGCAAGCCGATGCCGAAGACACGTCCGCACTGCGCGGCCAACCCGCGCATGCGGGCAAAGGCGCGGTGGTCACCGTGGAAGGTCTGCGCGCCGAGGCACCGGGCCGTGGCCAGCCGGTGCTCGAAAATGCTGCCCTGGTCTTGGCGCCGGGTGAGCACGTGGCGCTGATGGGACCGAGCGGCGTCGGCAAATCCACGCTCATCGAGGCCATCGCCCGTCTGCGGCCGGCCAGCGGCGAAATCCGCATCGATGGCTTGCCGCTGGCGCAATGGGATGAAGCCGCCTTGCGTCAGCGCGTGGCGCTGATCGGCCAGCGGCCGCAGTTGCTGGCCGGATCGATCGCCGACAACATCCGGCTGGGCCAGCCCGGCGCCACGGATGCACAGGTGCAGGACGCCGCGCGCCGCGCCTGCGTGCTGGAATTCACGCAAGACCTGCCGCACGGCCTGGACACTGCACTGGGCAGCCGCGGTCATGGCTTGTCCGGCGGACAGGCGCAGCGCGTGGCGCTGGCCCGTCTGTTCCTGCGGGACCCTGGCCTGATCCTGCTGGACGAACCTACCGCGCATCTGGATGAAGCGACGCAGGCTCGGGTGCTGGACGAGATCCTGCAATTCTCCGCTGGCCGCACCCTGGTGCTGGCGACGCATTCGCCGGCGGTGGCAGCGCGATTTGGCCGGGTGGCGCGCGTCGCCAACGGCACGGTGAAAGACGCATGAAGAATCTGTTGTTGCTCCTGCCCTTGTACGCGCGCCGCAAAGGCGGGCTTTTACTCGCATTGTTCTGTGCGCTGGCGACCGTCGCGGCCGGCGTCGGATTGCTGGGCGTGTCGGGCTGGTTTCTGACCGGCGCGTTCCTGGCCGGCGCCGGCAGCGTATTCAACCTGTTCGCGCCCTCCGCGCTGGTGCGCGGGCTGTCGTTCCTGCGCATCGTGTCGCGCTACGCCGACCGCGTGGTCGGGCATGCCGCCACCTTGCGCCTGCTGGCGGATCTGCGCGCCATGGTGTTTGCGGCGCTGACCCGGCTGACGCCGCGCCAGCTTTCGCGTTATCGCAGCGGCGACCTGGTCGCCCGCATGACGAACGACGTCGATGCGCTGGATACGGTCTTTCTGTTTGTGCTGGCGCCGCTGGCCACCGCAATACTTGCCGGGGCGGTACTCACCGCCGTGCTGGGGCAATGGGTGCCGGCCGCGGCGCTGATTTTTGCATTGGCCCTGTTGACCGCGTGCGTGGTGGTGCCCTTGTGGCTATTGCGCGCGGCGCGCAAACCGGGCGTGTCGGCGCAGGAAAGTGCGGCAGGATTGCGCGCGGCCACGCTGGACGCCGTGGAGGGGCACGCGGACATGGTTGCCCTGCATGCGCAGGCGCAGACGCTGGCGCACTTCGAGCGTCTGTGCGAGGCAAGCGCTCTGGCGCGACGCAGCCAGGCACGGGTGGCGGTGCGCGGACAATGGTTCCTGCAGGTGGCCGCAGGTGTGGCGGTGTTGGCGCTGCTGTGGTTCGGTCTGGCCGGGCTTGAGTCGGGACGGATCGAAGGCCCTCTCCTGGCCGGTCTGCTGCTGGCCGTCATCGGCATCTTCGAGGTTGCCGGCCCGATCATGCGGGGCGCATCCCGGATGGGTTCCGCGATGTCGGCGGCGGCGCGCATCCGCGAGATCACGCAAAGCGAACCTGACATGCAGGATCCGGCGATGCCGCGCCCGCTGCCCACTCACGGTGCCTTGGAGCTGGCGGGAGTGCGCTTTGCGTACCCGGCCCGCGCAGCAGGCGACAGTGCGCCGGTGCTGCAGGACGTCAACCTGCGGATCGAGCCGGGCGAACGCGTGGCGATCGTGGGCGCCAGCGGCGCGGGCAAGTCCACGCTGCTGCATCTGATCCTCAGGCTCGAGGATCCGCAGGGCGGGCAGGTCCGGTTCGGCGGTCGCGATGCGCGCGAATGCGCACAGGCGGACTGGCATCGGCGGATCGTCCTGCTGTCGCAGGACGCGCCGGTGTTTCTGGGTACGCTTCGCACCAATCTGTTGATCGGCGATCCCGATGCCGACGATGCCGCGTTGTGGCGCGCGCTGGATGCGGCACGGCTTGGCGATTTCGTGCGCGGCCTGCCCGATGGCCTGGACACGTGGGCCGGCGAGACGGGTTCGCAGTTGTCGGCCGGGCAGGCACGGCGCCTGTGTCTGGCCAGAGCCTTGCTGGCGCCTGCCGCCGTCATCGTGCTGGACGAACCGACCGCGGGATTGGACGCCGCGGCCGAAACCGCATTCTTCGCGGATCTGGCGCAGGCGGTACGCGGGCGCACCGTGGTGCTGGCCACGCATGCGGCATTGCCCGAGGGCGCGGTACATCGTTGCCATGTGTTGCGCGATGGGCAATTGCATGACATGTCATCGCGCGCGGCAATCCTGGCTTAAGCGCAGCGGCGCGGTTATAGTTCGCCTTGCTTCAATTCTTCAGGGCCGATTCCATGCAGACCGACAACGCCGAGTTCATCCGGCGCACCATCCGCAGCGTTCCGGACTGGCCCCAACCCGGTGTCACGTTCCGCGACATCACGCCGGTGCTGCAGGACCCTCGTGCGTTCCGTGTCCTGATCGATCTCTTCGTCTATCGCTACATGCGCCAGCGCCTGGATCTGGTGGCGGGTGTGGACGCGCGCGGCTTCATCGTGGGCAGCGTGCTGGCTTATGAACTGAATCTGGGGTTCGTGCCCGTGCGCAAGAAGGGCAAGCTGCCCTATCGCACGGTGGCCGAGGAATACTCGCTGGAATACGGCAATGCCGCCGTCGAGATGCATACCGATTCGGTCCGCACGGGCCAGCGCGTCCTGCTGGTGGACGATCTGATCGCCACCGGGGGCACCATGCTCGCGGCCATCAAGCTGCTGCAGCGCCTGGGCGCCAACGTGGTGGAAGCCGCCGCCATCATCGACCTGCCGGATCTCGGCGGCTCGGCCAAGGTGGCCGCGACCGGCACGCCGCTATACACGGTCTGTCAGTACGGCGCGGACACGACGCCGTAGTCCGCGTCGTCGTGATGGCGCCGCAGCTCGGCGCCGTCCTTCAGCACCATTTGCGTGTTACGCCTCCGACAAGCGGGGCTGGATGAAGTCCAGGAACGCCTTCGTCTTGGCGGGCAGCATGCGCGAAGGCAGCAGCGCAAACAAGGGCAGGGGAGTCAGACTCCATTCCGGCAACACGCGCACCAGGCCCGTCTGCTTGATGGCGCGCTCCATCGCATCAAACACCAGTAGCGGCGTGATGCCCAACCCCTGGCCGGCCAATCGCCCCAACATCCCCACGTTATTGGCCGACAGGCGGCCAGACACCTGAACGCGTTCCACCTTGTCGCCCGAATGGAGCATCCAGAAGGACGACTCCTCGCGCATGGTTGGACGCAGGCATTCGTGGTGCGTCAGGTCCGCCGGCACACGCGGTTCTCCATGGCGCGCCAGGTACTCGGGCGACGCATAGAGCTGGTGCGCCATCAGCACGATCTTGCGCGAGATGAGGCTGGAATCGGGCTGCTGCCCAAAACGCAGGATCAGGTCGAACGGATTGCTGATGGGATCGATCGGGCGCATGCTCAGGTCGAAGTCGCACTCAATATCGGGATGCTGTTCGCGGAACTCGCGGATCACGGCGGGCAGGAACAACTGCGCAAGACTGGTGGGCAGCGAGATCCGCAGGCGGCCCTTGGGCTGCACTGCCATGTCCAGCAACTGATCGTGCGCGATGCGCGCCTCTTCGACGATGTGCCGGCAGCGTTCAAAGTAGATTGCGCCCGCTTCGGTCAGGTCGATCTTGCGGGTGCTGCGATTGAGCAGCCGCATGCCGACGCTGCGTTCCAGTTCGCTGACCCGGCGCGACAGCGTGGAAGTCGGGATATTCAGGGCTTCGGCGGCGTGGCTGAAGTTCTTGCGCTTGGCGACCTCGACGAATAGCGCGATGTCGTTAAGCTGGATGTCCATGAATGCCCTCGAGACTCAAATTTCCATTTCTGACAGATTCGTATGATAAATGGAATTATTGTCCCGCCAGTAGAAATGTCTATTTCTCCGGATTGCACAACAGTTCCATCGCGCGCCGCGTTCAGATTGGTTACCTAGCTTGCGCGAAACTGAATGAACTCAACGCCTGCGCGCATGGTGCATCAGTCTGGCGAGCAGGTTCACCAACCGTGTCCCGCACGGATACGACTTGCAATTGTCCCATCCGTGCAAATATGTTCACCAAATTAAGGGTTTTTACTAGGGCCTAATAACCAGATACTTCGTCCCAGCAATCAAATTGTCATATCGAATGCCGCCAACCCGGCGCAAGACGATGTGCAACGTTTAGGATGGAGTCATCTCAATGAAAGCCCTAGCAACCGCACTCATGGTTACCGCTACCCTGGTCGGCATGTCCGCCGCTCACGCCGATGGCAAGACGCGTGAACAAGTCCAGCAGGAACTGCAAGCCGCCAAGGCCGCAGGCACCGTCACCTTTGGTGAACTGGACTATCCGCCCGCCGTCGCCCAGACCACCAGCCTGTCGCGCGAACAGGTTCAGCAGGAATTGCAAAGCGCCAAGGCCGCAGGTCAGGTGACGAGCGCTGAACTGGATTACCCGCCCAAGACCGTGGCGCAGACCGCCGGCAAGAGCCGTGCAGAAGTCCGCCAGGAATTGGCCGACGCCAAGGCGCGCGGCGAATACACGTTTGGCGAACTGGACTACCCGCCCAAGGGCCGCTGATTTCCAGCGCTGGCGCGCCGCGCCGCCCCGCAGGTCACCGAAAGAACCCCTTGTGACGCCGAGGGGTTTTTTTGCGCCTCGCGTTTTTATCTGTGCGGAAACACTGTGGCGTTTACGCCGCACAACTATTCCGCCTGCACTACATATGTTGCCGGCCGGAAGGGCAAGGAAAGCCGCATCTGATCTCGCGATATTCTGATGCGAGCAATGATTCATATTTGAGATCAAGGCCTTAGCGAGCTTTTTGGAACAAGGCGAGCCTTCAGTTTCGCGTCATTATCCCAGCAATGGAAAGTAGTTCGTCGAAATCCGGGTTACTACGAACTGCTACAAGCCGGACACTACGCCCAGTGCATCGCCGCTCGATTCAACGTTGCGGCATGCGAGGGCCCGCGGTGTTCGGCGGCGCCCCGCAATGCGCCTTTCATCTCGCCATTTTGGGGATTCAAATGAAGAAGACGTTTCTGGCCGTCGCGTTGCTGACCGGCTTTGCCGGCGCCGCGCAGGCCGCCGATTCCGTGACGCTGTACGGCTTGATCGATGCTGGCCTCGGTTACGAAAAAGTGAAGTTCAAGGGCAATTCGCAGAGCCGCATCGGTGCGGTTCAGGGCGTGAGCAGCGGTTCGCGCTTTGGCCTGCGCGGCACGGAAGACCTGGGCGACGGCCTGCGCGCCGTGTTCACGCTGGAAGGCGGCTTCGGTCCCCTGAACGGCAAGTCGCTGCAGAACGACCGTTTGTTCGGCCGCCAAGCGACGGTTGGCCTGGACAGCGATTCTTGGGGCCGTCTGGAATTCGGCCGTCAGACGAACCTGGCGTCGAAGTACTTCGGCTCGATCGACCCGTTCTCGATCAGCTACAACAACGCCAACATGGGTACGACGTTCGGCAGCGCCAACACGATGCGCCTGGACAATATGGTCCTGTATCAAACCCCCAGCCTGGGCGGTTTGAAGGTCGGCCTCGGCTACGCGTTCAGCGCGGACGACACCGTCACGGACACGACGCAGAAGGGCTTCGCCACGGGCAACAACAACCGTGTGATCACCGCCGGTGTGCAATACGTCAACGGCCCGCTGAATCTGGCGGCCGCCTACGACCGCTTCAACCCGTCCAACGACCGCGTCGGCGGCAAGGACGCAGCGCGCATCCAGGAATACATTGTCGGCGGTTCGTACGACTTTGAAGTCGTGAAGATCGCGGCGGCTTTCGGCCAGACGCGTGACGGCTGGTTCGTCGGCCAGAACATGGGCACGACGCCCGACGGCATGAACAAGCTGGGTTCGTTCAAGCTGGCTGATGGCTTCCGCGCCAATTCGTACATGATCGGCGCCACCGTGCCGATGGGCCGCCACGCCGTGTTCGGCTCGTGGCAGCGCGCCACCGCCAGCAACGACAAGCTGACGGGCGACGACGCAACGTTCAACGTGTACAGCCTTGGCTACACGTACGACTTCACCAAGCGCACGAACCTGTACGCGTACGCCTCGTATGGCGACAACTACGCGTTCCAGCACGACGCGACCGACACGGCTGTCGCCGTCGGCCTGCGCCACCGTTTCTAAGCGTCAGGACGTCCGGCTGGACCTTGCTGAATGTGCGGGCCATTCTCCGTGGACCGCTGAGTGACAGCGAACCCCCCCTAGATCGGGTTCAGCCGGGCGCGCTTTGCGCACAGAAGGGAAGGGCCTCCGCAAGGAGGCCCTCTCGCATTCAGGACACCTGAATCGCAGCGGCTACAGGAAGAGCTTGTACGCCGGGTTGTCGGTTTCGTTCCAATGCGGATAGCCCAGTTCCGCCACGAAGTTGCGGAACTGCTTCTTGTCCGCCGGCGGCACCTGGATGCCGATCAGGATGCGGCCGTAGTCCGCGCCCTGGTTGCGGTAATGGAACAGGCTGATGTTCCAGTCGGGATTCATCGCGTTCAGAAAGCGCATCAGCGCGCCCGGCCGCTCGGGGAATTCAAAGCGGTACAGCAGTTCGTTGCGCGCCAGCGCCGAACGGCCGCCCACCATGTGGCGCAGGTGGGTCTTGGCCATTTCGTCGTGGGTCAGGTCCAGCGTGTCGAAGCCGTGGCGGCGGAAATTCGCCGCGATCTTGTCAGGTTCTGCGGCCGAAGACACCTGGATGCCGACGAACACGTGGGCGCGGTCCGCGTCCGAGATGCGGTAGTTGAATTCAGTGACGCTGCGTTCGCCCACCAGTTCGCAGAAGCGGCGGAAGCTACCGCGCTGCTCGGGCATGGTGACCGCGAAGACGGCCTCGCGCATTTCGCCGACCTCGGCGCGTTCGGACACGAAGCGCAGCCGGTCGAAGTTCATGTTGGCGCCGCAGGCAATCGCCACCAGCGTCTTGTTTTTCAGATTGTGTTCGGCCGCGTACTGCTTGGCACCGGCCACGGCCATCGCGCCGGCCGGCTCCAGCACGCTGCGCGTGTCCTGGAAGACGTCCTTGATGGCGGCGCAGATCGCATCGGTGTTGACCACCACGTAGTCGTCCACATATTTGCGCGCCAGCTTGAAGGTCTCGGCGCCGACCATCTTGACCGCCGTGCCGTCCGAGAACAGGCCCACGTCGTTCAACTGAACGCGGCGGCCCGCGCGCACGCTGCGCAGCATGGCGTCGGAGTCCTCGGTCTGCACGCCGATGATCTTGATCTCGGGGCGCAGCTGCTTGATGTAGGCCGCCACCCCGGCGATGAGGCCGCCGCCGCCGATCGCCACGAAGATCGCGTCGATGTGGCCGGGATGCTGGCGCAGGATTTCCATGCCCACGGTGCCCTGGCCGGCGATCACGTCGGGATCGTCGAACGGATGGACGAAGGTCAGCTTCTCTTTCTTTTCCAGCACCTGCGCATGCGCGTAGGCGTCCGAAAAGCTCTCACCGGCCAGCACGACCTCGCCGCCCAGGCGGCGCACGGCGTCGATCTTGACCTGCGGGCTGGTCGTGGGCATGACGATCACGGCGCGGCAGCCAAGCCGGCTGGCCGCCAGCGCAACGCCCTGGGCGTGGTTGCCGGCCGAGGCCGCGATCACGCCGCGATTGCGCGCCGCCGGCGTGAGGTTGGCCATCTTGTTGTACGCGCCGCGCAGCTTGAAGCTGAACACCGCCTGGGTATCTTCGCGCTTGAGCAACATCGTGTTCGACATCCGCTGCGACAGCAGCGGCGCCGCCTCGAGCGGGGATTCGACCGCGACGTCGTAAACCTTGGAAGTCAGGATGCGTTTCAGATAATCAGTGGACATGGACCGCGCAACAGGCAAGAGTGAGGACTGGCCAAGATTATTGCAGGGAAATGCGTGTCGCCTTCCGGGATTCCCGCGGCTACACTGCCGCAACCATGGAAGAAAGTCTCTTATCCGCAGTTCATTGGCTCCTGGGCGTGCTGGCATTGCCCTCAGTCGGCCTGTCGGCCATCTTCACCGTTTCGCTCGTGTCCGCGACGCTGCTGCCCCTGGGCTCCGAGCCGGCGGTGTTCGGCTACATCAAGCTTTCGCCGGACATGTTCTGGCCCGCCATCCTGGTGGCCACCGCAGGCAACACCGTGGGCGGGGCCATCAGCTACGCGATGGGCCTGGGCGCCGAAAAGGCGGTCGAGCGCTGGAAGGAAAAGCACCCGCATCCGCATCCCAAGGCGACCGAGGGTGGCCGCATGCGTGGCCGCTGGAACGAGCGCGCCCATGACTGGCTGCACCGGATGGGGCCGCCCGCGCTGCTGTTGTCCTGGTTGCCCGCGGTGGGCGATCCCCTGTGCGCGGTTGCCGGCTGGCTGCGCCTGTCGTTCTGGCCCTGCGTGTTCTACATGGCCATCGGCAAATTCATGCGCTATCTGTTCATGACCGCCGGGCTGCTCTGGTTCTTTCCTGGAAAAATCTAGCCCTGACGCCGGACTTAAACGGGGACGGTACATGCCGTTCCTGGCGCGCTTTTGGACGCCTTGCCAGACTTATTAGGGGTCAAGTCGGGACAATGGCATAAAATACTTTTTTAAGGGCCCCCTCTTGCCGCCATGAACGCCCCACTCGCCAGCCACATCTTGAACGGGGCGATGCCGCCCGCCGCACCCGCGCGATTGCGCGAAATCCCCTATAACTACACGTCGTTTTCCGACCGCGAAATCGTGGGCCGGTTATTGGGTGAAGACGCCTGGAGCCTGCTGAGCGACCTGCGCGGCGAGCGCCGCACCGGCCGTTCCGCCCGGATGCTCTACGAAGTGCTGGGCGACATCTGGGTCGTGCGCCGCAATCCCTATCTGCAGGACGACCTGCTCGACAATCCCAAGCGCCGCAAGCAGCTCATCGAAGCGCTGCATCACCGCTTAGGCGAAATCGACAAGCGCCGCGACCCGAGCGCGCCCGCTGAAGCCGGCCACGATCCGCATCGCGACGAAAAGGTCGTCGGTCTGCTGGCCCGGGCGCGTTCCGCCATTGCGGCGTTTGAGGGCGAATTCGACCAGACCGCCATGATGCGCAAGCAGGCGCAGAAGGTGCTGGGCCGCATCACCGCGCGCGACAACATCAAGTTCGACGGCCTGTCGCGCGTGTCGCACGTCACGGACGCGACCGACTGGCGCGTGGAGTACCCCTTCGTGGTGCTGACGCCGGACACCGAGGACGAGATCGCCGCGCTGGTCACTGCCTGTATTGAACTGGGCCTGACCATCGTGCCGCGCGGCGGCGGCACCGGCTACACCGGCGGCGCCATTCCGCTGACCTGGAAGTCGGCGGTCATCAACACCGAAAAATTCGACAAGCTGGGCAAGGTCGAGTCCTGTATCCTGCCCGGCCTCACCGAGCCCGTCGCGGTCATCCATGCCGGCGCCGGCGTGGTCACCAAGCGCGTTTCCGAAGCGGCCGAGGCCGCCGGCTTCGTGTTCGCCGTGGACCCGACGTCCGCCGAAGCCTCGTGCGTGGGCGGCAACATCGCCATGAACGCCGGCGGCAAGAAGGCCGTGCTGTGGGGCACCGCGCTAGACAACCTGGCCTGGTGGCGCATGGTCGATCCGGACGGCAACTGGCTGGAAGTCACGCGCCTGGACCACAACATGGGCAAGATCCATGACGTGGAAGTGGCCCGTTTCGAGCTCAAGTGGTTCGACGGCAAGGGCAAGCCCGGCGAGCGCCTGCTCAAGACCGAAACGCTGGAAATCCAGGGCCGCGTGTTCCGCAAGGAAGGCCTGGGCAAGGATGTGACCGACAAATTCCTGGCGGGCCTGCCCGGCATCCAGAAGGAAGGCTGCGACGGTCTCATCACGTCGGCGCGCTGGGTGCTGCACCGTATGCCGCGTCATACGCGCACCGTCTGTATGGAATTCTTCGGGCAGGCGCGTGACGCCATCCCGTCGATCGTCGAGGTCAAGGGCTACCTGGACGGCGAAGGCAAGGCGCGCGGCGCCATCCTGGCCGGCCTGGAGCATCTGGACGAACGCTACCTGCGCGCGGTCGGCTACGCCACCAAGAGCAAGCGCGGCGTGCTGCCCAAGATGGTCCTGATCGGCGACATCGTCGGCGACGATGACGACGCAGTGGCCGCGGCCGCCAGCGAAGTCGTACGCCTGGCCAACACGCGTCACGGCGAAGGCTTCGTGGCTGTCAGCCCCGAGGCGCGCAAGAAATTCTGGCTGGACCGCTCGCGCACCGCCGCGATCGCGCGTCACACCAACGCCTTCAAGATCAATGAAGACGTCGTGATCCCGCTGCCCCGCATGGGCGAATACACGGATCACATCGAGCGCATCAACATCGAATTGTCGACCAGCAACAAGCTCAAGCTGCTGGGCGAGCTTGACGCGTACCTGTGCACGCCGCTGCCGGTCGGCAAGATCGACGACGCCGACATCGAGACCACGCGCGCCGAGGTGCTGGCAGAACGTACTCGACAGGCCATCGAACTGATCGCTGCCACGCGCCAGCGCTGGCAGTGGCTGCTGGACAACCTGGACCTGCCGCTGGGCGATGCGCTGCCGCAGCTCGAAGGCCTTGGCCTGGGCGAGCTCCACGCCACGCTGACCGCACGCCTGGCCGCACAACCCGGGGCCCGCGTTTTCGACGTGGTGCAGGACCGCACCATCCGCGTCTCTTGGAAGACCGAAGTGCTGGCCGGCCTGCAGCGCGCCTTCTCGGGCGCCGCGTACAAGAAAATCGTCGACGAGCTCGTTGCCATCCATGCCCGCGTGCTCAAGAGCCGCGTGTTCGTCGCGCTGCACATGCACGCCGGCGACGGTAACGTGCACACCAACATCCCGGTCAACTCGGACGACTACGAAATGCTGCGCGAGGCCCACGCGGCCGTCGAGCGCATCATGCAGATTGCGCGCGACCTGGATGGCGTGATTTCGGGCGAGCATGGCATCGGCCTGACCAAGTACGAGTTCCTGACCGAAGCCGAGCTGGCCCCGTTCCAGGACTACAAGCGGCGCGTGGATCCGAACGGCCACTTCAATGCCGGCAAGCTCATGCCCGGCGCGGACCTGCGCCACGCCTGGACGCCCAGCTTCAACCTGATGGGCCACGAGTCGCTGATCATGCAGCAGAGCGACATCGGCGCCATCTCGGAATCCATCAAGGACTGCCTGCGCTGCGGCAAGTGCAAACCGGTGTGCGCCACGCATGTGCCGCGCGCGAACCTGTTGTATTCGCCCCGCAACAAGATCCTGGCGACGTCGCTGCTGGTCGAGGCCTTCCTGTACGAAGAACAGACCCGTCGCGGCGTCAGCCTCAAGCATTGGGAAGAGTTCGAAGACGTGGCCGACCACTGCACCGTCTGCCACAAGTGCTACAACCCCTGTCCGGTCGATATCGACTTCGGCGACGTGTCGATGAACATGCGCGCCGTGCTGCGCCGCATGGGCCGCAAGTCGTTCAATCCGGGCACGGCCAGCGCCATGTTCTTCCTGAACGCCAAGGATCCGGCCACCATCAACGCCACCCGCAAGGCGATGGTGGGCGTGGGCTACAAGGTCCAGCGCGCCGCGCACGACCTGTTCTCGGGCCTGGTCAAGAAGCAGACCGCCAAGCCGCCGGCCACGGTGGGCAAGCCGCCGCTGCGCGAGCAGGTGGTGCACTTCGTGAACAAGAAGATGCCCGGCGGACTGCCCAAGCAGGCCGCGCGCAAGCTGCTCGACATCGAAGACGCGAACTACGTGCCGATCATCCGCGATCCCAAGGCCACCACGGCCGACACGGAAGCGGTGTTCTACTTCCCGGGCTGCGGTTCCGAGCGCCTGTTCTCGCAAGTGGGCCTGGCTACGCAGGCGATGCTGTGGCATGCGGGCGTGCAGACCGTGCTGCCGCCGGGTTACCTGTGCTGCGGCTATCCCCAGCGCGGCAACGGCATGACGGACAAGGCCGAGCAGATCATCACCGACAACCGGGTGCTGTTCCACCGCGTGGCCAACACGCTGAACTACCTGGACATCAAGACCGTGGTGGTCAGCTGCGGCACCTGCTACGACCAGCTTGCCGGCTATGAATTCGAGAAGATCTTCCCCGGCTGCCGGCTGATCGACATCCACGAATACCTGCTGGAGAAAGGCATCAAGCTGGAAGGCGCCAAGGGCGTGCGCTACATGTACCACGACCCCTGCCACACGCCGATGAAACTGCAGGAACCCATGAAGACGGTGCGGGCGCTGGTGGGCGATGGCGCGGTCAAGAGCGACCGCTGCTGCGGCGAGTCGGGCACGTTGGCGGTCAGCCGTCCGGACATCTCGACGCAGGTGCGCTTCCGCAAACAGGAAGAATTGCTCAAGGGCGACGCCGCGATGCGCAGCGACGGCTTCACGGGCGACGTGAAGGTCCTTACCTCGTGCCCGTCGTGCCTGCAGGGCCTGTCGCGCTACGAGGGCGACACCAAGATGGAAGCCGACTACATCGTGGTCGAGATGGCCCGCCACATCCTGGGCGAAGGCTGGATGGAAGACTACGTGCGCCGGGCGAACGCAGGCGGGATCGAACGCGTCCTGGTGTAGCCTCAGCACGCGCCAGATGGAAACCGCGGCCATCGCTGGCCGCGGTTTTTTTTGCGCTGTCGGACTGGGGGCCGCGCGTGTTTTACCGGACTGAAAAGCCCTCTTGAAACTCCAAAAACCGATCCCATAATCGGACTGAAGCGATCAGACCTGCGGTCGCGCAAGTCGCGGCTGTGATGCGTCTGCATCGGTCCCTTTTTTCGTTCGAGGAGACCTTCATGAGCAACTTTCCTTTCAACGATAACGGCTTTGCCAGCGCGTTCGACGCGATCCAGGAACACATGGGCCGCGTGCTGCGCAATGCCGGCGTACCTGCTGCCTTGCGGGCGACGCCGCAAGCGTACTTCCCACCCGTCAACGTCGGCGTGTCAGGCGATTCCATCGAAGTCGTCGCCTTCGTGCCCGGCATGGATCCCGAAGGCCTGAATGTGTCGATCGAGAAGAGCCTGCTGACCATCAGCGGTGAACGCAAGCCGCAGGAGCTTCCCGAAGGCGCCCGCTATTACGCGCGCGAACGTACGCAGGGCCGCTACACGCGCATCATCGAGCTGCCTGCAGACGCGGATCCCGACAACGTACAGGCGCGCTATACGGACGGCTGCCTCGCCATTTCCATCAAGCGTAAGGAATCGGCCAAGCCGCGCACCGTGACCGTGCAGTGACCCGCCAACGCAACCGCATAGGAGTATCGATCATGAATGAACGCAAAGACCTGACCGTGCCCGCCGAAGCGGCCGTGTCTGACAAGCGCGACGGGCGCGGCGTGACCGTGCCGGCCGTGGACATCTACGAGGACAAGGAAGGCATCACGCTGCTTGCGGATCTGCCGGGCGTGTCCAAGGAAAGGCTGCGCATCAACGTCGAGGCCGACGTGCTGCAGATCGAAGGCGAAGCTGCCGTCGAAACTCCCAGCGACCTGCGGTTGGTGCTGGGCGAAATGCGCGCGCCGCTCTTTCGCCGGTCGTTCCGGTTGGGACAGGAGTTCGACCGCGCGCAGATCAGCGCGAGCCTGAAGCAGGGCCTGCTGACGCTGCGCATTCCGCGCGTGCGCGAGGCGCAGCCGCGGCAGATTCCTGTCGTGGCGGGGTGATCCGGGCATAAGAGCGCCATTTGCGACACAGGTGTCAGACACCCTTTGAGATGGCGTCGCAAGCTGACGACCCTCTCCGCCGGGTGTCTGACACCGTCTCAAACACGCCCATGAAAAAAGCCGCGGTCCGATGACCGCGGCTTTCCCATTGCTGCATGACGCCGGGGGCGATCACTCCAGCTTGATGTTCGCCTTCTTGATGACGTCCGCCCAGGCGCTGCGCTCCTGATCGGCATACGTCTTGAAGTCCTGCGCCGACATCGGCATGGGGATGACGCCCATGTCCAGCATCTTCTGCGACACCGCGGGTGACTTGAGCGTGGCGTCCAGATCCGCGGACAGCTTCTTCACCACCGCGTCGGGCAGACCGGCCGGGCCGACCAGGCCTTGCCAGGCGTAGGCCGTGAAATTGGCGACGCCCTGTTCGGCCATCGTCGGGACATCCGGCAGCACCGTCACGCGTTCGGGCGTGGCGGCGGCGAGCACGCGCAGCTTGCCGGCCTTGACGTTGGGCAGGCCCGAACCCAGATCGATGAACATCATGTCCACCTGGCCGCCCAGCAGATCCTGGATGGCGGGCGCGGCGCCCTTGTACGGGACGTGCAGCACGTTGGCGCCGGTGCGCTGCTTGAAGAGTTCCAGCGCCAGGTGATGCGGCGAGCCTGCGCCGGCGGAGGCCGACGTCAGCTTGCCAGGTTCCTTCCTGGCCGCGGCGAGCACGTCTTCGACCGTCTTGTACGGCGAGTTGACGTTCACGGCCAGCAGCAGCGGGAACTTGGCGATGCCGCCGATGTAGGTGAACTTGGCGGGGTCGTACGAGAGCTTGGCGTACAGCGACGAATTGAATGCCAGCGTGCCCGAGTCGGCGGTGCCCACCAGGTAGCCGTTCGGTTCCGCCTGGGCGATGGCCGTGGCGCCAATGATGGTGCCGGCGCCCGGACGGTTCTCGACCACGATGGTCTGGCCCAGCGTCTTTTCCAGGCTGCTGGCCACCGTGCGTGCGACCACGTCGGTGCCGCCACCGGCGGGGTAGGGAACGATCCAGCGGACCGGTTGCGTGGGCCAGGACTGGGCTGCGGCCGCGGTGGCGGCCAGCGATAGGGCGGCAAGCGCCAGCAGGCGCTTTGCGTGCTTGTGCATGGAGTGTCTCCTCGTGCGGGGTATCGTGAGCGCGGCGTCCGCGTGTTGATCGACGTCAACTTGCGCCGCATATTTTTTGCGTGGCTATTATGCCTTGCGCCTACGCAAAAAGGGGCCCGTGATCTGGGCCCCTCAAATCGTCGCGCGCCAGCCTATTGCCGCTGCGACAAGTCCGCGTGGGTCCGCGTTATTGCGGATCCGGATAGTGCCGCGCGCCAAAGATGGCCGAACCGATGCGCACCTCCGTCGAGCCTTCCTCGATGGCCAGTTCGAAGTCGCCGCTCATGCCCATCGACAGCCGGTCCAGCGCCACGCCGGGAATGTTCTCCTGCACCAGACCATCACGCAGCTCGCGCAGCGCGCGAAAGCAGGCGCGGACTTCGTCGGCATCGGGCGAGTTGACCGCCAGGGTCATGAGGCCCTGCACACGCAGCGTCGGGTATTCCGAGGCAATGCGGCGCAGGAAGGGGCCGACCTCCTCGGGCTCCATGCCGAACTTGCTGGGCTCGGACGACGTCTTGACCTGCACCAGCACGTCCAGCGTGCGGCCCTCATTTTGCAGACGGCGGTGCAGGGCATCGGCCAGCTCCAGGCGGTCCAGGGATTGCACTTCCGCGGCGTCGCGCGCGGCATCCTTGGCCTTGTTGGTCTGCAGGTGGCCGATCAGCACCCATTGCAGCCCGTCGCCTTCGAACGCGGCGGCCTTCTGGCGGATCTCCTGCGTCTTGTTTTCGCCAAAGCGCGTCAGGCCCAGCGCCATCGCCTCGCGGATGGCGTCCCCGCCGAACGTCTTGCTGACGGGCAGCAAAGTCACGCTGCCCGGTGCGCGGCCCGCGCGCTCGCAGGCCTCGTGGATGCGTTGCTGGATCTGGGCGAGGCGCCCGGCCATGGTGTGTTCGGCGGTCATGCAGCTCTCTGGCAAAAACAGGAAGTCCCATAGTGTAGGACGTGTTTCGGGCCCGCCGCCGCGCGGGTATCCGCCGCCCCGAATCCCGCCGTTGACCCTGTCTGATCGGCAGGCTTAGAATTTGCGGAGATTTGTTTATATTTCAAAGTTCTATGCCGTCCGGCGCCGC
>Ga0213823_1000441_pt1 | contig 36009 bp, 32 predicted proteins | sample MC6MC0907MG_FD_179887 | JGI IMG/M metagenome (GOLD analysis project Ga0213823, IMG submission 179887) | Enriched soil aggregate microbial communities from Iowa State University, Ames, United States - MC6-MC0907-MG | ecosystem: Environmental > Terrestrial > Soil > Unclassified | place: USA: Iowa...
TCAATGCGTTTTGGAGTCTTCATCAGCTTTTATTGTGGGTCCTTTATTACCAAACACGCGAATGTCACTCGTTATACGGCAATCCTCGCATTACGGGGAGGGGTTGCCGACCTGTGAACCTGTGAATGCACACACTGTGCCGAAAAATCGACCGCTGCGAATCATAGCCGAGCCTTGCCTGTTTGTTGGTATCGGGCGCTGAGGGCATTTGCGACAGAATCTGACATCTGCGGTTTCAACCCTTTACCCTCACCCCAGCCCTCTCCCGAAGGGAGAGGGGGCCGACCGAGGTGTCTGGCGTTATACATCGACCTGAAATACCGCGTCGATTATGGATTGGAATAAACATCTGACCCCAATCAGTCCCCTCTCCCTCCGGGAGAGGGTTAGGGTGAGGGGCTCTTCTAGCGTTCGATAATGGCGGTAACGCCCTGCCCGCCCGCGGCGCAAATCGAAATCAGGCCCCGGCCCTTGCCCGCCGCATCCAGCAGTTTCGCCAAATTGGCGACGATACGCCCACCGGTCGCGGCAAACGGATGCCCGGCCGCCAGCGAACTGCCCTTCACATTGAGTCGGCTGCGATCGATCGAGCCTAGCGGCGCGTCGAGGCCCAAACGGGTTTTGCAGTATTCCGGATCTTCCCAGGCTTTCAGCGTACACAGCACTTGCGCGGCGAATGCCTCATGAATTTCGTAGTAATCGAAATCCTGCAAGGTCAGTCCGTTGCGCGCCAGCAAACGCGGCACAGCGTAGACCGGCGCCATCAGCAGCCCTTCGGCGCCGTTGACGAAATCCACTGCCGCCGCCTCGCCATCACGCAGGTAAGCGAGGATCGGCAAACCACGTTCCTTTGCCCATTCTTCGCTGCCGAGCAGCACCACCGAGGCGCCGTCAGTCAGCGGCGTGGAGTTGCCTGCCGTCAGCGTGCCTTTGGCGCTTTTTTCGAACGCTGGCTTCAACGTTGCGAGTTTTTCCAGAGTCAGGTCCGGGCGCAGGTTGTTGTCGCGGGTCAGGCCAAGGAACGGCGTCATCAGGTCGTTGTGCCAGCCTTCGCTGTAGGACGCGGCGAGTTTGTGATGGCTTTCGAAGGTCAGCTGATCCTGCTCTTCACGCGGGATGTTCCAGGTTTGCGCCATCAGTTCACAGTGCTCGCCCATCGACAGCCCGGTACGTGGTTCGCCGATGCGTGGAAAATCCGGAATCAGATGTTTGGGCCGCAGTTGCAGAAAGGTTTTCAGCTTGTCGCCAGTGGTCTTGGCCCGGTTGGCTTGCAGGAGGATTTTGCGCAGGCCTTCGCTGACGCCGATCGGCGCATCCGACGTGGTGTCAACACCGCCAGCGATGCCGCAATCGATCTGGCCGAGGGCGATCTTGTTCGCCACCAGGATCGCCGCTTCCAGGCCGGTGCCGCAGGCTTGCTGAATGTCGTAGGCCGGCGTCGCAGGTGACAAACGCGAGCCGAGCACGCATTCACGGGTCAGGTTCATATCTCGTGTCAATTTCAGCACCGCGCCCGCCACCACTTCGCCGATGCGCTGGCCGTGCAGGTTATAGCGTTCGATCAGGCCTTCGAGGGCGGCGGTGAGCATCGCCTGATTGCTGGCCGTGGCGTAGGGCCCGTTGGAACGGGCGAAGGGGATACGGTTACCGCCAATGATCGCGACGCGGCGCAGCTGACTCATGAATAACTCCTTTTCCGAAGGTTTGAATTCACGCCAATCCCTTGTCGGAGTGAGCCTGCTCGCGATAGCGGTGGGTCAGATAAACATTTCTTGACTGATACACCGCTATCGCGAGCAGGCTCACTCCTACAGGGGATTGGCTGTGTTTCTGAATGTGCGTTCGCCAACAAAACCGCCGGGGGCAAACTACTCTGCTCTTCTAGCGTAGGCCTTATTGCGTGGATCGAACGATTGATTGCCATCGACAGTCCACACTTTGAACCCCAACTTCTGGAGAGCGTTCCATGTCTGACCGCTATATCGACTTCGCCAACTCATCCATCGGCCATCGTCTGGTCGGGGCGTTGGGCCTGCCGTCGCCGGTGCGACTGGAACGCTGGCAGGCCGGGCGCCTGCGGCCGGTAGAGGGTGCGCTGCTGATCGGCGGCGGGCCATTGGCCGAGCGCATCAGTGCCTTTGCCAACCGCTTGACCGACGGCATTTACCGCTACGGCGAACAACCGGCGACGGCCACCGAATGGATTCCCGGCCACGGCCCGAAACTCAAAGCCGTGGTGTTCGACGCCAGCGAATTGCTGCACACCGACCAGCTCAAACAGCTGCGCGAATTCTTCCAGCCGTTGATGAAGAACCTTGAACACAGCGCGCACCTGGTGATTCTTGGTCGTGCGCCGGAAACCCTCAGGGATCCGTTTGCCGCCAGTGCACAACGCGCGCTGGAAGGGTTTGCCCGTTCGCTGGCCAAGGAACTGCGCAGCGGCGGCACGCTGCAACTGATCTACGTTGGCGAAGGCGCGGAAGATCAGCTGGAAGGTCCGCTGCGGTTTTTCCTCTCGCCAAAAAGTGCGTTTATCTCCGGCCAGGTGATTCGCCTGACAGCCTGTGCGACGCCCGTGACTGACTGGACGCGCCCGCTGGCCGGGCGCAAGGCGTTGGTCACCGGGGCTGCGCGCGGGATCGGCGCATCGATTGCCGAAACGCTCGCCCGAGATGGTGCCGAGGTGATTCTGCTGGACGTGCCACCGGCGAAAACCGACCTCGAAGCCCTCGCCGCTCGCCTCGGTGGCCGCGCCATTACTCTGGATATCTGTGCCGCCGACGCCGCCACGCAACTGATCGAACAACTGCCTGACGGCGTCGATGTTCTGGTGCACAACGCCGGTATTACCCGCGACAAGACCCTGGCCAACATGACCCCGGAATTCTGGGACGCGGTGCTGGCGGTCAACCTCAATGCGCCGCAAGTGCTGACCCAGGCGCTGCTCGACAGCGGCACATTGCACGATGATGCGCGGGTCGTTCTGCTGGCTTCGATCAGCGGCATTGCCGGCAATCGCGGGCAGACCAACTATGCCGCCAGCAAGGCCGGGCTGATCGGTCTGGCGCAGGCATGGGCGCCCGTGCTGCTGGAGCGCGGTATCAGCATCAACGCCGTCGCGCCCGGTTTTATCGAGACGCAGATGACCGCGCACATTCCGTTCGGCCTGCGCGAGGCCGGGCGGCGCATGAGCTCGCTCGGTCAGGGCGGCTTGCCGCAAGACGTCGCCGAAGCCGTCGCATGGCTGGCGCAACCGGGCACCGGCGCGTTCACCGGTCAGGCGCTGCGGGTCTGTGGACAAAGTGTTCTGGGGGCTTAGGCATGAGCATCGAATGGCACACGCTGGATCGCGAACCGAGTCTGCCCGGTTTGTACGCACGGGCGGCGACGCGCCGCAAAATCACTGGCACGCAATTGCCTGACAGCGGTTTGCGCTGTTGGGTCGACATCGATGGCAAGCGCCTGACGGCCTATCGCAAGGTTTGCGGATTCGTCGATGACGGTCTGCTGCCGCCGACGTATCCGCACATCCTCGCCTTCGCCTTGCAGATGCAATTGCTCACCGCCGATAAGTTTCCGTTTCCCCTGCTGGGGCTGATTCATCTGAGCAACCGCATTCGCGTGTTGCGCCCGCTGGGCGGGATCGGTCGGGCGCAAGTGAGCGTGCGGGTGCATAACCTGCAGCCGCATCCGAAAGGCGCAACGTTCGATTTGCTGACCTCTCTGGATGATCAACTCGGGCCGTTGTGGGAAGCCGAAAGCCAGATGCTCTGTCGCGGCGTGAAACTTGAGGGCGAGCCTGCCGAGCAAATCTGGGAGCCGTCTCAAGCGCTGGTGGAAGTGGCCCGCTGGAAAGCCCCCGCGGACATCGGTCGGCAGTACGCCAAAGTGTCCGGAGACTACAACCCGATTCACTTGAGTGCAGCGAGTGCCAAGCTGTTTGGTTTTCCAACGGCCATCGCCCATGGTTTGTGGAACAAGGCGCGAACGCTCGCAGCCCTGAGTGATCATTTGCCCAAGGCCAACCTCGAGATCGCCGTGCACTTTCGCAAACCGGTGCGTCTGCCCAGTGAAGTGACGTTACTGGCGAGTGCGGCGGGGTCCAGTGGTGAGTTGCGCCTGATCGGTGCGCAAGACCTGGAGCATATGGTCGGGCAGTGGCAACCGATTGCCTGAACCCTGGGAGCACCGTTAATTGTGTGTATATAACTTAAGTTTTCGCCGTGCTTCCCCCTTCCACTGAAAAAACCAGGGCCTTGATTATCAAGGCCTTTTTTTGTCCGGCTATATCCTGGGTATTAGTCCTTAGGCGCTGAACTTCACCTTATATATAAAGGCGTTAATACCAACTTGAGAATGGTCGCAAACCTGCTCCTGGACTGAGATTGAGCACAACGGACGAAGGCATCACCGGCATCAGATCGGCGAGCCATCGAAGTCAACGAACGTTGTGACAGGTGCAAGGAATACGATCATGAAAACTCAAGGCGTGTGGTGCAAATCGGCAATCGCTCTGGCATTGATTCTCTCCCTTGGCCTCACCGGGTGCAGCAGCGGTGGTGGCGGTCATAAAAGCAGTTCCGGCAGTTCTTCGGCGGATGGTACGGCGGGGACTGGCGGCACATCGGATACTGGCGGCACGGGTGGTACGGGTGGCAGCGGTGATACCGCAGGCACTGGCGGGACTGGTGGCACGGGTGGTACAGGTGGCACGGGGGGCACCGATCCGACTAATCCAACCAATCCAACCAACCCTACGGATCCGACCGATCCCACCAACCCGACCAATCCAACTCCCACACCATTGGTGACCACCACGCTGGTGCAGGATGTCGGTACTACCGTCGCCGGCGTCGGCGATGGCGTCGGCCAGATCGGCGACTCCCTGAGCACTGTTCCGGTGGTCGGAGGAGTTGTACAAAGTGCGGCCAACACCGCAGGCAATGTTGTCAGCACCTTGGGCGATGGCGTCGCCAACGGCGTTGGCAAACTGGCCACCGACCCCAACGGCCTGACCACCACCGTTGCTTCGGTTGGCGGTGTAGTGACGGATGTCGGCGACGGCGTTTCCGACCTCAGCGCCAAGCTGTCCACTGCCACCAGCAGCGTGCCAGTGGTTGGCGGTGTGGTCACCAAAGTCGCGCCGCTGCTCGATGGCGTCGGTGAAAAAGTCACCATGCTCGGCAATACCCTCGACACCACCCTGAGCAGCGGCCCGACCAGCCAACTGACCAACAAACTCGGTGGCAGTCTGGTGCCTGTAATCGCGATGGTCGAAAGCACCACGGACAAATTGGGCGATGCGACCGGTCTGGGCGACCCGCTCAAAGGCGTGGTTGCGAAAGTCGGTGGCGCGGTGAACACACTGGGCGGCAAGGTCACCGATGCGGGTAACGGTAATGCTTTGACCAACACACTCGGCGGCGCGTTGAGCGATACCGGCACTGCGGTCGGCAAGGCCGGTGGTCTGCTGTCCAACGGCACCGGCTCGGGTACTGGTGGAGTAGGCGGTGGCCTCGGTGGGACCGGCCTGCTGCAAACCGTTGGCGGCGCGGTGGTCAATGTCGGTTCAGGTCTGGCGGCAGGCAACGGCACTCTCGCAGCGCCTGGCAACGTCCTCGCAGCCGCTGGCAACACGGTGGCTTCGCTCAACACCGTACTCGGCGGATCGGGCACCCCGATCACCGCGACAACTTCACCTCTGGCCACGGTGGGCGCCACCTTGGGCAATGGCCTGAACCCGGTCACCAGCGCGGTCACCAACCTGACCCAACAAGTGGGTGGCGCCACCGGTATCGGCTCGCCAGTCGCCAGTCTCACTGGCCAGGTCGGCGGCGCCGTCAGCAATATCGGTGGCGCGATTGCCGCGACCAACAACCCGGTGACCACAGCAGTCGGCGGCCTGGTCACAAACGTCGGCGGCACCGTCGCCGCAGTGGGCGGCCTGGTCAACGGCGGTACCAGCGGGGGTACCACCGGTGGCGGTCTGGGCGGTATCGTCGGCGGTCTGACCGGCGCCTTGGGAGGTAACAATCGCTAAATTGCACCTGGCCGATTCGACGGCCTCACCTACAGCGCCTACGCTTGGTTGAGGGCGGAAGATTCCCACGAGTCTTCCGCCTTTTTTCTTAGGAAAATTCAGCCCAGTGCTGTGATCTGACCATGGAGTGTCCTATGCGCGTAATGGCATCCCTGCTGTTCCTCAGTCTCAGTTCCGCCGCCCTCGCCGACACCCTGCCCAGCTTTCTCAACAGCAACGAAACCATCCGTAATCTGCCCGTGCCCAACCTGCCGGCCGACGCCTATCGCCCGAGCGCCACGCCGGTACAAGTGCCAGACGCCGGTGCAGCCGCCGCGCAGCCGCTGTTGATGGACACCAAAATCAATCTGCAAACCGTGCAGATCGAAGGCGGCACCCTCTACCCGCTCAATGAAATCGCCGAAATCTATAAACCGCTGATCGGCCGGCAGGCGACCCTCGCCGAACTGATCGAAGCCACGCGCAACATCACCCGACGTTATCAACAGGACGGCTATTTGCTGTCCTACGCGTTCCTGCCGCAGCAAAATTTCAATGACGGCGTCGCGCGCGTGGTGCTGGTGGAAGGCTACGTGCGCGATATCCAGATACAAGGCGATGTCGGCCGGGTCAAAGCCCTGCTCGACAAACTGGCGGCGAAGATCCAGGCCGAACGGCCACTGACCCGCAAAACCTTCGAACGCTACACCACGCTGATGACGCGCATTCCCGGCGTGACAATCCAGGCCCAGGTGCCACCGCCCGGCACCACCGATGGCGCCACGACTCTGGTCGCCCAAGCCAGTCGCAAACCCTTCACCAGCACGCTGAGCACCACCGAAGACAACCGCAACGGCACCCAGGCCCTGCTCGGCGTCAGCAGCAATTCGCAGACCGCGATGGGCGAGCAACTGACCCTCAGCGGCCTGTTTCCGCCGGGTGACGATCACGAACATTACTACCGGCTCGACTACAACCAATTCATCAATGACGAGGGTGCACAACTGGCGCTGTCCGCCTCACGCTACCGCGCTGACCCCGGCACCAATGTCGTGCTCGACAATGGCCTGCAACTCAAACCGCACCGCGAAAACGATCGCTACTCGATCGGTTTCACCTTGCCGCTGATTGCCGCCTCCAACGAACTGCTGACGGCCGGTTCAAGGCTTTACGCGGTCAACGACAAGACTCGCTACAACGTGGTCGGCTTTCCCCTGAGCGTCGAAGAGCGCACCGACATCCGCGCCCTCGCCTTCGAGAGCGACTGGCGCAAGGCCAATGCCCGGCAACTGCGGATCCTCAGCGGCGGTGTGTACCAAGGCGTGGACAGCATGGGTGCGAAAACCAACAACAACGCCATCGACCTCGACTTCTTTCGCCTGCGCCTGTCCGGCGTGCAGAGCGACAAGTTCTTCGACAACTGGCAAGGCGTGCTGTCCGCCGCGCTGTACTGGAGCGACGACAGCCTGCCCGACAGCGAGCGCGCGGTGTTCGGCGGGCAGAATTTCGGGCGCGGTTATCCCGACGATCAAGCGTCCGGCGACAAGGGCTGGGGCGTGGCGTACGAGGTCAACTACAGCTTCAACCGCGACGGCAACTGGGTGCGCATCCTGCAACCGTATGTCGTGCTCGATCGCTCGCGCAGCTGGTTCAATGAACTGCCGGTGCGGGCCAACAACCTGTCATCGGCGGCGATCGGCCTGCGCTTTGGCGATGCCAAGTACTACAACATTGCGCTGGAGGCGGCGAAGGCGATGTCGGATGAAGCCCTGGACACTTTCAATCGGCGGACGCGGTACAGCATCAGTTTCAGTTATCAGTTGTAGCGCCGGGATCGCACGCCAGCCCTGAGTCAAAACGGCTGTGGGAGCGAGCCTGCTCGCGAAAGCGCTGGGTCAGCCAACCGTTCTGTTGACTGACCCATCGTCTTCGCGAGCAGGCTCGCTCCCACAGGTTTTGCTTGGTGCGGATCAGAACGCGTAACGCACCTTCGCGGTAAAGCCGTCGGCATTGAAGCCGCTGGCCGTTACGTAGTTGTACGAACCGCCGACGCTCCACGCGCCCATCCGGTAGTTGGCGCCCAGGCCCAGTTCATAGCTGTCACGCACCGGCGTGGTGCCGCGGCTGGTGAATGAGTCGCCGCCGAGTACGAACGAGGATGAGGTCGCCACCTTGTCGCCAATCACGTCATGCCAGGCCATGACTTTGGCTTCAGGCTCAAGACTGCCGGTGCCGAGCGCAAAATCGGCGGCCAGGCGCGCGCCGAAACCCATCTCACCGACTTCGTAACGCTGGCTGCCGACATTCAGCGCCGCCGCACTGCCCTTCTCGCGATAGGAGTCCATGCCGACGTTGGCGTAGCGCGCACCTATCTGCGGTTCCAGGACAACTTCGGGCCTCAATTGCACGGTGTAACCCGCCAGCGCCGAGACGCCAAATACATTGCTGTCGTAATCGCCCTTGGCGCGTGTACCGGCGATGTAGCGCTTGGACTCGTTGTCATTCCAGCCGTACATCAGCGAGGAGTCAACGAACCAGTTGTCATGCGTCCAGTTGCTGTAGACCGTCAGCGCGTGGCCGGTGACTTTGGTTTTGCTGCCGAGGTCGGATTTCACGTCGCTGTCGAGGTAGCTGTAGGCCAGACCCAGCGTGGTGTCGGCGTTCAATTGACCATCGGCGCCCACGGCAATCCCGTGGCTGTCAGCGTCATAACCGGCAACGCCGTGGCGCTGGTCCTGATTGGCATCGCTGCTCAAGGCTTGCAGCCAAACGCCTTTGTCGGTCGAACCGCTGGCGTGGCGCGCACGGCTGGAACGCTCATTGATCACACCCGACACCAGCGTCTGACTGTTGGTCGCCGCGCGCAGCACGCCGCGACTGACGTCCGGGCTAAGGGATTCGGACAACTGCGCCAATTGCGCATCTGTGCTCGTGTTGGCGAAAGCCTGGAACACCGGGTCCTGCTCATCGATTTGCGACATGACGCTGGAGAAGCGCCCAATAGCTGTTGCCGCGTTGCGACTGCCGCCAACTGCCAGGGTGTTTTGCGCCACCACCTCTTGCGACTTGGTGCTGACCAACGCCTTGATGTCGTTGCCTTCAACGCCAAAGGTTTTTACATCCAGCAACGCGGAGGTCGACTCTACTGTCAGATTTTCCCCACCGACCAGATTCCCCGAGCGGATCAATGTGTAACGGTTGCCCGCAGCTGCCGTGCGGAAATCGCTGGAGCGCGCCTGCAATTGCAGGTGTCCGCCCGGCGCGATTTCGGTGGTGCCGGTGACTGTCAGAATCGCCCGGTTGATGTCGGTGTCATTGCCGACCGACATCGCGATATTCGAGTCAGTTTCCTCCATGTCAAGATTGCCGATGATCGTGGTGTGAGGCTGCATCAAGGTCAACGTGGCCTCTTGAATGGCCACATAACCGGACTTGATCACCGAGCCATAGAAGTCGACCTCACCATCAATCGACATCCCCGACAGCCCGAGCAAATCGCCTTTGACGTCGCCGCCCCACCAATACAAATAACTCAGCCCATCGTCCACTTGAATGGCCGCCGTCGAGCCTTCGACCAAGCCTCCCGCCAAGGTGATGTTGAATGAGCCTTGCGCCGCCGGTTGATTGCTCACATGAATGCCAATGCTCTCGCCGGAAATGGTGCCCTGGTTGAAAAGGCTGTAGGCGGTATTGCCAGGCTTGGGTACAAACGCCGCCCCGTTCAACGTCAAACCCTCCGCGCCACTGCCAGTGGCCTTGATCGTCGAGGTGTTGAAGATCGGCATGGACTGCGAGGTGTTCTCCATGTAAATGCCACGGGCGTTGTTACCGCTGACGATGATGGAGCCACCGGCATCGTTGGTCACGCCGTAGCCCATGGTCGTGCCGATCAGCGAAACCCCTGTGGCGTTATTGCCGGTGACGTTGATCGCACCGGTGTTGTTGAAGTTGCCGGTGATCGGCATGTCCTTAATGGCAATACCCGTCGAGTCCCCATTGCTGGCCAGACCATTGACCGTCACCGAACCCTGGTTGGTGAAGTTCGAGTCCAGCTCGACCCAAGACACCCCCGCCGACTTGATGTCGATCCCGACACCGTGGGTGGCACCATCAATAGTGATCGCGGCCTTGTTGATGATTTCAGCATTGACCCTCGAACCGGAGAATTGAGCGGCGCTGGTCATGGCCGATGGCGAGCTCTCGGCGACGTTTGCTACACCGACGAGGTTCAGGAAGTCATAAGTCTGGTTGACGCTGACCAGAGGTCCGCTACCCAGATCGTAATTGAGCGTGACAGCCCCGGTAACCGGAGCGTTGACAGCGGCAGCCGCAACAGAAAGCGCCAACAACGAGCGGCGCAGGCAAGAAGTGTTCAAACGAGAGTCCCTTCCAAAACATGAAAAACAGTTTCAGCAGGGTTCAAATATTCGTTCAGGCATCCCTACCGGCCCGCCAGATTGCCTGGACTGAGCGCGGGAGAATTTACACGAGCCATCATTTCGACACCATCAAAAAGTCAACGAGATGGCGTCAATTTTCAGATGTCACCGCCCCCTGTTGGAGACGCATGCAGTCAACATGAAACGGGTTGGCTAAAATGGCCTCATCGCTGCCAACCCAGCTCCCACAGGCTTTGCATCGGTTTTGAATCAGAGCAAGACCTTGTGGGAGCTGGCTTGCCAGCGATGAACGATAACGCGGTATCCCCGCGGATCAGGTCTGCGGATCCACCCGGTCAAGCGCGCGGTTCACCGCCAGTTCGGCGAGCATAACTACCTGCTGGATGCCCAACACCGTGCTGCGCTGCGTGCCGCTCAGCTCATTGGCGAAGTTGCTGGTCGCCGCGCTCGCACTGGCCAATGATTCGCAAGCGTGGGCGAGCAGGCTTTCGGTGTCGACACTCGGGTTGACGAGGAACATTGTGCTGGGTTGGCGGGGTTTGACGGGATTGGGACAGAGGTAGAAATCGAGGGCGCGTTTGATGGCTTCGCGGTTTCTGGCCTGGTCTTCGGCGCGCAGGATTTCTTCGAGCGGGGTGGTGGTTTCGAGGGGTGGGTCGGGAATCAGTTTGTCCATGAAAAAGCTCCTACTTGGCTGTTTGAGCCACCTTCCGATCGTTTCCACACGATAAAAAGGTGGCAGCTGTACGCGGGGTGGAAAACCGATAAGTAGGCAACCGGCCAGACCGAAGTCTGCCCACGCACAGCCGCCGCGACGCAGTTTGCAGACGAACGAAGACGTCGGCAACGATTACGGTGCTGATGCAAAGCAACTACTTGAAAGCAGGTTTCCACACCCGGTCGCTGAATTGGCAGCGACAGCCCAAGACTAGAGAGCACACGTCCGACGGACAACCTGAAAACCTTGTGGGACAGTTCCGGTAAATCCACACATGCTTAAACAACTGCAATTGAAGGGTTGAATGGAAAGGCCCCATCGCGAGCAGGCGAAGGCCTACATTTGGAATGAATTCCCCTGTAGGCCTTCGCCTGCTCGCGATGAACGATGACGCGGTGTACCTGCTGAAAAACTGTCAGCCCCCGCCCCCCGAGCCACTGTCGACCTTGCCGCCCTGCTCCTGATCGAAAAACTGCGGGATTTCATGCTGGTAGCTTTTCAGCCAGCGCTGCATGGCCTCCTCGCGTTCCGCGGGCGTGACGGTCTGGATCTTCGGCGAGGCAACTTTGTTGCGCGCCTGCAGTTGCAGCCAGCCTTCGGTTTCCTGTTGCTGGGCCGAGGCCGGGCCGGCGTCGATGGCGTGGCTGGCGAGCGGCATGACCAGCAGGCCCAGGCAAAGCAGCGTGGCTTTCATCGCAGTTCTCCTTATTTGAGCATCGCCGTGACGGCAGCGGTGGAGCGGCCCGGCACTTTGAGTTTTTCCGCGCGGCTCTGCGCCTCGCTGAATTGCGCCGGACTCAAGCCGAGACGGCTGACCAGTTCGGCTGCGCGGTTCCAGTCATCCTGATACAGCAACAGCGTCACCAGATTGAGCGCCGCCAGTTGATCACTCTGCTTGAGCTCCATGGCGGTGAGGAATTCGAAACGGGCGTCGTCGATGCGCAACTGGTTGAGATACACCACGCCCAGATCGTTGCGGATTTTTTCGTCGGTCGGCGCCAACCGCGCCGCGCGTTGCAGGTGCGCCTGAGCCTGGCCGTAGTCGGATTTGGCGGCAGCGAGTTGGCCCAGACCATGCTCGGCCTCGGCGGCCAGGCAGGTGCCGAGCAAGCTGCGATACAACGGTTCGGCCTCGCTGCGCCCGAGCAGTCGATAGACCTTGGCCTTGCGCAAACGCACATCGGCGAGGTTATCCGGCAGGCTTTGCAGGTTGGCGAGGCTGGCGTGCAGTTTGCCGTCATTGGCCATGTCATCGGCCAGGTTCAGCGACAACTGCTGATCGGAACTCAACTTGCCGCAACTGGCGCTGCTGGTCAGCGCCTCCCAAGGGTTCTGCCCGGTGTTGGCACAGCCACCGAGCAACAGAAGACATGCACCCGCAATCATTGCTTTCATTACCACTCCTTCAGGCACCCAACGCTTTCGCCAGGGCAGTGAAGCCCGGGCCGGCGAGGACAATCAATAACGCCGGGAAGAGAAACAGCATCATCACGACGGACATTTTTGCCGACATCTTCGATATGTATTCCTGCAGGCGCGTCAGGCGCCGGTCATCGAGCAGTTGCTTGAGCGACAGCAGCGACTTCATCGCGCCGCCACCCTGATGTAGCAGTTGCTGGAGGATCACGCAGGTGTCGGTGAACTCATCCACCGCCAGTAACTGCGTGGCCTTGTTCAGCTCTTCACCCAGCTCAAGGCCGGAGTCGACCCGCGCCAGCACCAGCCGCAGTTCCTGGGTCAGCACCGGCAGCAAGGCCTGGCCTTCGTGACTGAGCACACGCAATGCCTGCTCCACGGCCATGCCGGATTCGAACAGGATGCGCAGCAGTGGAATGAAGGTGCCGATCTCGCTCGCCAGTTGTTTCTGCCGCCGGCCGACCGCAATCACCAGCAGCCGCTTGGGCAACAAGTAACCGACGCCGAGAGCAAACAGCGGTGCGATCCACTGCCTTTCCACGGCGGGAAAAAACACCGATTGCACCAGCAACGTCAGCGCCAGCAGCAATAGCGGCGCGCCGATCTGGCAGGCGGCGAACAACGAACGCTGGCGGGCGCTGCGCCATCCGAGGCGGTTGAGCAGGGCCTGGGTTTCGTTATCGAGCTTGACGCTGCGCTGCCCGACTTTGCTGTCACCCAACACTTGCAGGAGGTTACCGAAACGGTTTTGCCGCAGCAGATCACCTTCCAGTCGACGGCTGATCTGGCGGGCACGGCGGCGCTGTTCCAACAGGCTGCTGAGCAGTAACAGTGCCGCGCCAAGCAACAGCAAGGCGCTGATCATCAGGGGCGTCGTCATAGGCTGCGCAACATCCGCCAGAGTAAAAGACTGCCGACCACCTGCATGCCGAACGCCGTGGCCAGCATGCGCTGCCCGGACGGGTCGTGCCACATGGCGACCAGGTAAACCGGATTGGCCATCAGGAAGTAGCCGGCCATGATGATCGGCAGCAGGCCCAGTACCCACGCAGTCAGGCGAGTTTCACCGGTCATGGCACGTAACTGACGCGAGGCCTGATCGCGCTCGCGAATCATCTTGATCAGGTTTTCCAGCAGCTCGCTGGCGTTGCCGCCGTAGCGATGATTGACCTTGAGGCCGAGGGCGAACAGGCGAAACTCATCGCGCTCATACAGCTCAGCCAGATCCGACGCAGCGTCCGGCAGGCTCACGCCCAACTGCACGTTGCGCCGGATCCGACCCATGGCGTCTTGCAACGGATTGTCACTGGCCTCGATGGCGCCGAGCACCGCGTCGGCGAGGGTGCGCCCGGACTTCAGACTGCGCACGGTGTGGTCGAGCAACTGCGGCAATTGCTCGATCATGCGCCGCAAGCGGCGCTGGTAACGCCAGCTGACATAGCCGCGCACGGCCAGCGGCGGCACGATCAGCAACAGCAGCAAACCGATCCATCCGAGCAGGGCGAAACCCAGCAACATCCCCAACGCCCACAGCAGCAGCCAGAGGCCGAGACGGTCTGTCGGGCGGCCCAGTCCGGCGCGCAAGAAGGCCCGCTCGAGTCCCGCCCAGCGCGACGCTTGCGCGGTCATTTGCGGTTGTCCCTGATTGAGCCGGTCGAGCACGCGCTCGGCGCCGCTCTGCCGCAAGCCGCTGTAGAACAGGCGCAGTGACAGCCCGAGCAAAGTCAGACAAATCACGATCAGCAACAGCGATTTGAGCATGCCGAAGCCCTCAGTGCGCGAGCGTCGGTTCGCGGCGCAACTTGTCGCCCGCCGGGTTGACCGCCTCACGCAGAAAACCGAAGCCGCTACGCCGATCAAGACGAAACAGGGTGTTGGTGACGTAGACGTCATCGCGCACGCCGACCACTTCCACCACTTCGCTGACGCAGCGGCGCCCATCGGGCATGCGCGTCAGTTGAATGACCACATCCAGCGCCGCGCAGATCATCTGCCGCAGGGTGCGTTCGGCAATGGTGCGGCCGGTCAGGCCGACCAGGGTTTCCAGACGCAACAAGGCGTCCTGAGCGTTGTTGGCGTGTACGGTGCTCATCGAGCCATCGTGACCGGTGTTCATCGCCGTCAGCACGTCGACCACTTCGACGCCGCGAATCTCACCGAGGATGATCCGGTCGGGACGCATGCGCAGGGCGTTGCGGATCAAGTCGCTGGCCTTGACTTCACCATGGCCCTCGGCGTTCGGCGGGCGGGTTTCCAGGCGCACAACGTGCGGGTGGCCGAGTTGCAACTCGGCAACGTCTTCGATGGTGACGAGGCGCTCGTGAGGATTGATCAACTGACTGAGGATGTTCAGCAAGGTGGTTTTACCGGTGCCGGTGCCGCCACTGATGAGGATGTTGCAGCGTTTGCCCACCGCTTCCTGGATGAAGTCGTAAATCGCCTGATCGATGGTTTGCATCGCCATCAGGTCCGTGCTCTTGAGCATGTCCTTGCGGAATTTGCGGATCGACAGGCACGGCCCGTCGAGGGCGATCGGCGGGATGATTGCGTTGACCCGGCTGCCATCCGGCAGGCGCGCATCAACCATCGGCGACGACTCGTCGAGACGCCGCCCGAGCGGTGCAAGAATGCGCTGCATGACCCGTTCGACGTGATGCGCATCGATAAAGCGCAAGTCGCTCAGATGCAGCACGCCCTCGCGCTCGATAAAAACCCGATGCGGGCCGTTGACCAGAATCTCGGTGACCGCGTTGTCGCGCAGCAACACTTCCAGCGGACCGAAACCGGTCAGCTCATCGACGATTTCTTCCGCCAGACGCTCCATCTCGTAACGGGAAATCGCCAGGTGCAGGCGCGCGATGTACTCGGCGACCTTGTCGATGACGAACTGCGAAAGCACCTGCCGCGAACCCTCCAGGAGGTTTTTCCCGGACTCTTCGATGGCGTCGATGATGTAGCGGTGCAACACCAGTTTCAAACCGTCGTGGTCGCTATTGCCGGCGGCATGACGTTGCGGCCCGCCGAACAGTTGCTCGCTGTTCATGATGTGCCTCGCAAGCGATCGAACCAGCTGGCTTTGGGTTTGGCCAGGCTTTCGGAGCGTTTCGCCAGGCGTTCGCCGAGGGTGCGCAGGCTTTGGCTGATGGCCTCACGCGGCGCCAGTTCGAACAGGGTGACGCCCTGGTTCTTGGCGTTGAGGCGAATCTCCGGGCTGTACGCGAGTACGGCGATCACCTCGAGGCCGAAGGTCTTGCCGAGGGTGTCGGAGTCCGGTGTGACGTTGCGCAGATAGCGATCCACCAGCAGCCGGCCGTGATCGAGTTTCATGCCTTTTTCGCGCCACAGATTGAGCACGGCGAGGTTGCGCCGGCAGTCGAGCACGTTCTGGTCGGTGTACCACAACAGCTTGTCGCAATGACTGACGAAGGTGCGCAGCGCTTCACTGTCGGGCTGGCCGGTCAGGTTAACGACAATGTGCTGGAAGTGTTGGCGCAACGCGCTGAGCAACATGTACAACTCGGCCGCGCTGGTGCGCTCCAGCGGCTCGTCGCCCGCGGCGTAAGCAAGAATGCGCAGACCCGCTTCGGCGCTGGTGAAAGCGCTGTCGATCAGGGTCGCGTCGAGACGTCGCAAGTGGCGCAATGCATCGCCGAAATGGAACGAGCTCTCAAGCCCGAGCAGGGCCAGGCTGTCGCCGCGCGGCAAGCCCAGATCCAGCAACAAGGTTTGCTGGCCGCTCTTCTGCACCACCAGCGCCATGTGGTTGGCCAGCAGCGCGCCGTCGGCGTTGCTTTGCACGCCGTAGAGCACGGTCAAACCGCCGAGCTGGGCATTCGGTGTTACGGGCGGCAGGCGTTTACTCAAACGCCGCACCAGCCCAGCGACCTCACTGGAGCGCGAGCCATAGGCAACGAAATCCCGGGCCCCGGCACGCATCGCGTTTAGCACAAGCTGGTTATCCATACCGTCGCCGAGGGCGACGATGGCGAGCATCGGCTTGGCTTCCAGTACACCCTCGATCAAGGCGCTTTGCGCGACCAGATGATCGCGATCAAGCCCCACGAATACCAGGCTGGCGAAAGTCACGTCGACCAGCGCCAGCAACTCGTCAAGGCTGCCGCCACCGGCGCTGACCACTTGGCCGAGGGGTGCCAGCGCACCTTGCAGCCACTCAAGATCGGTGTCGTTGCGGGTGATGGCGAGGAAGGTCTGGTTGAGGCTCTGGCTCATTGCGATAACCCACTGCGTTTATCGAAGTTGCCGTTTTCGAGGAAGTACAGGCGATACCAGTTCGGGTCGTAATTGCGCAGTTTTTCCCCCGGCAGTGACGGCAGCGGCGCATTGGCCGCCAGGGGCTGCACCAGGTGCGGGGTGACGATCATCAGCAGTTCGCGCTCTTCGCGATTGATCGATGAATTGCGAAAGAACGCACCAAGCACCGGGATGTCGCCAAGGCCAGGGAATTTGTTCACTTCAGAGGCGTTGCGGGTACTGATCAAACCGCTGATGACGAAGCTTTCACCGTCTGCCAAAGAGATGCTGGTGTCGGTGCGGCGAATGTTGAACGCCGGCACCGTGGTGCCGCCAATGGTCACGCCATTGTTGTAGTCCAGCTCGCTGACTTCCGGAGCGACTTTGAGGGCGATGCGGTCGTTGCTGACCACCGTCGGGGTCAAGGTCAGACGGATGCCGAACTCTTTATATTCGATGGAGTAACTGTTGCTGTTGGCGCTGGGCACCGGGATCGGAATTTCACCACCGGCCAGGAAGCTTGCGCTTTGCCCGCTCAACGCCACCAGGCTTGGCCGCGCCAGGGTATAAGCGAATCCGCTGCCCTCCAGCGCGTTGACGATGCCGAGGAACTTGCTGCTGCCACCGCCCCAGACGATGTTGAACATGTCGTTGGCCAACGGAATATTCGGCGCAATGATCGGCACCGTACCGGGCCTGACACCGGTGCCGGGCACCGTGCCGGGAGCGCCGATCAGGAAATTGTTCGACCCCTTGCCGTAAATCGAAGTGCCGGCCTCTTTGAGTTTGGTCCGGCTGACTTCGACGAAGCGGATGTCGGTCTGCACTTGCGAAGGCAAGCCCGGATCACCCGTCGCCGGCAGCGCAACGGCCGTCATTGCCGCACTGGCCTTGCCTTGCACGAACACCATGCTCTGACGCGGGGTGCTCGCGCAGGCACTCCAGATCATCAGCGTGGTGGCGCCGGGCGCGACGCCGGTGAGCAGAATGCCCTGATCGCCCGTTACGCGCACGTCGGCAATTTTCGGGTCGCCCACCGCCACCCGGGTGATCGCCACGGGGGATTGCAGCGCCTGTTGCAAACCTTCACCGACTTCCAGCGTGGCGGGCAACGGGCCGAGCGCGGCGCAGTTGCCTGCAGCGGCGACGGCGCTGCCGATCGAGGCGACGCTCAGCAGTGAGGCCCGCAGCAAGCCGTTGAACAGGGGCGTAAAGCGTGTGCGCATGTAAAGGCGTCCTTGCTCGAATCAGGGAGTGGGTTGAGCGTTTTCGGCACCGCGGATGACTTCCACAGTGGGTTTGCGCGCAGCCGGTTGCCCGGCCATAGCCATCGGTCTGGGTGGCTCCGTCAGGGACAATTGGCTGAAGTCCAGCAGCTCCCGCCGAGGCGTGTCGAGACGTGTGGCGGCATCGTTTTCACCGGCCCAGTATTTCGTCAGTTGCTGTTCATCGGCACTGCGCACCGCGAGGCGTAACACACCGGCACCCGAGGCCAGCATCAAGCGGCTAAGCAACGTTTCTGGCACGGCCAGCACCACGCTGCGCGCGGCCATGCGTTGTTGTTCCTGCTTCAGACGTTCGTCGTCACTGCGCGCCGGGCCGGCAGGTTGACCATCGTTGGTCAGGCCCATCTGACTGCCGACACCCAGCACGCGCACGGCCGGCACCACCAGTTGTGCCGAGGCCTGCGGATTGCTTTCGTCCCTGCGCAAAAACAGCAGCACATCGACGTAATCACCGGGCGCCAACTGCCCGCCGGCAGTGATCACTTCATCCACGGCCACGGCCAGTGCGCGCTCACCGGGGCGGATCATCCGCGCCAGTTGGCTGCCCGGCTCGAAGCTTTCGTCATTCAGCCAACTGCCGGCGCTCAACGGCCGCCACGGCGTACGGCCGACCACCTGTTCGATTTTGCTCAGGCTGCCGGCGGGCGCCGTGCGCAGTTTTTCCACGGCAACATCAGCCGCGGTGATCTTCACGAATGGCGCAATATCGCGCAGCAGCACGACGACGGGTTGCCGTGTGGGGTCTTCCACAGGTTCAGCCTGGACAGCCGGCGCAACGACAGGCGCCGCCACGGGTGCCGCGACCGTTTCGGTCACTGGCGGCCGGCTCAATGTGAGTCCCCAATATCCGGCGATGATGGCGCCCACCAGGAACAACCCGGCCAGACCCAGAGTGACGCGACTGTTCATGACGGCTCTCCCTTTCCCGCTGCGCTTTGTCTCTCATGCAATGACCCGTGGCTTCCAACGAGATAACTTCGCAATCAGGCAGCTATGAACAAGTAACTATTTCGCTATTTGACGGTAGCGCAGCCCGAACAAAACGCCATTACGAAGGTGGAAATATCCAACGAAAGTAGAGGCCTAAAGCGCCAAACGTGGTTTTTTTGCGTTAAACGGCTGACTACTACTTAGGTGTTAATCCGTTCTTACAGTTGTAGGGTCGAGGAATGCCGACAATGCTGATGCTGGCACAGGGAAATCATGTTGCGAACGCGCAACGCCTGGCGTGCCGAAGGAGAATCCTCATGTCGTATTCCCGAGTTGTTGCAAAAATCAAAGCCGAGATCGCGTTCTTCAAAGGTTTGGCCAAAGACACCGAGGGTGCCTCGGCCATTGAATATGCGCTGGTGGTCGGCCTGGTGGCGCTGGTGGTCGCCACCTTCGGTAATGGCATCGGCACTCAGGTCAACTCGATCCTGACCTCGATCCAGACTGCGCTGACCCCGGCCCCCTGATCGGTCCCGATAACTTGTCAATGCGGCCATTGGGTTCTACCGTCAGCACTCAGTCCATTGCAGGTGTTGCCCATGAACTCTTCACACACTTCGCGCCAGCAGTTGCTCCTCGTCGACGATGAGGAGGACGCACTGCTGGAGCTGGCGGAGTTACTGGAGGGCGAAGGCTTCACCTGTTTCACCGCCACGTCGGTCAAACTCGCTTTGCATCACCTGACCCGGAATCCCGATATCGCCCTGGTGATCACCGATCTGCGCATGCCGGAGGAAAGCGGCATGTCGCTGATCAAGCGTCTGCGTGAACACACGTCGCGTCAGCACTTGCCAGTGATCGTCACGTCCGGGCATGCCGACATGGAGGACGTCAGCGATATGCTGCGTCTGCAGGTGCTGGACCTGTTCCGCAAACCGATCTATCACGTGCGTTTGCTGGAAACCCTGGACAACCTGTTTCCCAAGCCCAAGGCCAATAGCCTCCAAGGTGTTTGACCCCGCTCAGTGCCGGGGTCATGCAGTCGCCGTTAGTGCGCGGTGACCCGTTGCCGTCCCGAGTTGCCGGGTGACAACGCCAGCGCCAGTTGGGTGCGGTTATGCATGTGCGTCAGACGCAGCACCTGCGAGACATAGAGCTTCACCGTGTTCTCGGTAATGCCCAACTCACACGCGATCTGATAGTTGGTCTGGCCCTTGCCCACCAACCGGGCGACATCGAGCTGACGTGGCGACAGCTGATTGAAAATCGCCGGTATCTCTACGCCCTCGCCATCCCCCGGCGCTTCGTCACTCACGGGCGCGGGAGCTCGGCGTACTTTGTCGAGGTCTTGGTAGAGGTCGTCGATCGACTCGGAGAGGTATTGCAGCTTCTGATTCAAATGGCCCAGATGCAGGGTCTTCTGCCGTTCCTGCAAGGCTGCTTCCTGGCGCTGCAGACCTTCGAGCAGTTCATCCAGATCGATCGGTTTCTGGTAGTAGTCGGCGATGCCGGCGCGCAAGGCCTTGATGACGTCCTGCTTGTCGGCACGCCCGGTCAGCATGATGGCCTCGAACACCCGGTGTTTACCGGCCAACCGCTGCAGCTCCTGCACCAGTTGAATGCCGTCCATGTCCGGCATATGCAGGTCACACAGCACCAGGCCGATGGCGGGGTCTTCGACGAATTGCTCGATTGCCTGCTTGCTCGATTCGCAAGGCACGCAGTGGTAGCCGCTGCTTTCGATGAATTCGCAGAGTTCCTCGACGATCAGCGGCTGATCGTCGACCACCAGAACCTTTATCGCAGACGTAAGCTTGTTCACTTGCCACTCCATGCCTAGGCCAAAGGCTGACCGTTCCTGTACTGACAGCGCGAGGCTGTATAACGTTGATTTGAAAGTAGACCCACTTTCCTACTATGTACATAGCAGTAGTGGCGCTGCGCGACTAATGGATCCAACACAGAGTCAGAAATGTTCCGGTCAGCACGAACGGCGCAAATGGCAGCTTTTTTGACAGCGGCTGGCCTAGATATCGAAGATGTTCTCTAAGCCCTTGACCCATATGCGGCCAGAGTTTTGGCACCAGCAGGATCCAGATGACGCTGGACAGCGCAGCGCCGATAAACGCGCCGAGCAGCACAGTGCCGTTCGTCGCGAGGGCCAAGGCTGTCATTAATTTCACATCGCCGGCGCCAAATCGTTTCAGAATATAACCGGGAAGACTGAGGGCCAGCGCTAGCAACAGTGCCCAACCCGCCTGCGTCATATCGGCACCGAGCCAGGTGTGGCCGGTACTCAGCAAATACACCAGCGCCAACCCGCCCACCCCCAGGGTCAGGCTGTTGCCGATATGCCGCTGCCGGGCATCCTGCGCCGCGCAGAGTGTCAGCCAGAGGAGTAAGACAACGCTGTGCATGCGGTAAAAAACGTCCGTTTTGGCTGAATGATTCTATGCTGATATTACGTAGTGAATGTCAGGGTAGACGCACTCATGAAATCCGGCCTCCCCCGCAAGCAAAAAGGCGCCGTCGCCATCGAATTCGCCTTGGTGTTCGTCATCTTTTTTGCCGTGTTTTATGGTCTGGTCAGCTACAGCCTGCCGCTGTTGCTGATGCAGTCGTTCAATGAATCAACGGCCGAGGCAGTACGCCGTAGCGTTGCACTTGATCCGGCCACCGCCAACTACCCCGCCGCTGTCACCGCCACCGCCAGAGCCGAGCTGAACCGGCAATTGGCCTGGCTGCCTGGCGCCTTGAACTTCAACGCGGCCGTAGACAGCACCATCACTTATACCGGCGGCGTGCTGACGGTGACCATCAACTACCCCACCAGTAAATTGAATCAGGCACTGCCGTTTCTGGTGTTGCCGGGCATCGGCTCGGTGCCGCGCCTGCCGGCGACGCTGCGCGCCTCGTCGAGCCTGCAATTTTGAGTTCCGCTGACAAGCTGTTCGCGCGCCTGCTCAATCGCCACCCGGAAACCGTCCCGCCGCTGGACAGCCCTCAGGTGTCGAGTGTCGGCCTGCAGCTGTATCTGGATGGTGCTGGCCAGGTCAATCATTTGAGCGGGCCGCTGCGCCATGTGCTTGCGCAGCGGCTGGCCGCCAGCCACCCCGCGCACCTGCTCGAATACGTCTTGCCGCACAGCGCCCTTGCGCTTGAGGGCAACCCCGTCGACTGGCAGGGACAAGTGCTCGACCTGGATTTTTTCAGTCTGGCCGGCCCGCCGCTGCATTTGCGCGGCTGGCTGCAGGCACAGGGCGATGGCTGGCTCCTGCAACTGCTGGACATCGGTGATCTGCTCGGCGAACGACGGCAGACGCGCAGTCGCGAGCAATGTCAGTTGCTGGCCACGCAGATACGCGACCAGTTGCGCTTGGGCAGCCTCGCCCGTCTGCCTGATGTGCTGGGCGAGCAGTTGCAACGCCTGAGTCAACATTTGCACGTGCCCTGTCTGGCGGTGGCATTGCTCGACGAACAAGGTCAGGGCTGGCAGATTCATCAGCACTACGCGGCGCTGAATGCGCCACAGGTATGGCGTGAGCAGCAAGCACTGGGCACAAGTCTGGACAGTCTCAACGGCGCGTTGCCGCAACGTTTGTTGCCTGGCGAACAACCGCGTCTGAGCGCCTTGCTCGGCCCGAACGAAGGCTTCGCCGTGCCCTATCGCGATGCCCAAGGCGTGGCCGCATGGCTGCTGTGCGCCGCTTACGACCCACAGCAACAGGCGCCGGACCTGAACGATCACGACTGGCTGTTGCTCGCCGCGGCTGTTGCCGCGCCGTTGCTGGAACGCCTGCGCGAGCATCGCCACCATCAGCAACTGGAGCGTCTGGATGTGCTGCAAGCGCTGCTCGGCACCGGTTGGTGGGAAATCAGCAACGACCGCGCCGACGTGCAACTGGCACCGGCACTGGCTGAGAGTCTGGGGCTTGCAACGCAGCGGCTGCCGATTGAGGACTGGTTCAACCGGGTGCATCCCGCCGACCGCGATGAACTGCGCAGTCGCCTGCAAGCCCTGCAGGATGAAGGCAGCCCCTTGGAATTGTGCGTGCGCCTGCAAGGCAACGATCAATTGCCGCTGTGGTATCGCCTGCAAGGCCGCTCGCTGGGCATCGGCGTCGAACGCCGATTGGTGGGCTTCATGCTCGACATCAGCGACATCAAGAATCAGCAGCAACAGGCCGCGACCGCCCATGCGCGGCTGGATAACCTGATCGCCAGCTCACCCGCGGTGATCTACGTGCAGCGCTATGTCGAAGGTGCGCTGCAACCGACATTCTTCAGCGCCAGCCTGCAGCCGTTGCTCGGCTGGAGTCTGGCCGACTGCGACAATGGCCGACTGGTGGAACACGTGCACCCCGAAGACCGCCCGCGCTACTTCGAACGCACCCGCCAGCTGTTGCGTGAAGGCTCGGTGAGCGCGCGCTATCGAGTGCTCGACCGCCACGGCCACGCACACTGGCTGCTCGACGAAGCCCGGCTGCTGCGCGACGATCTCGGCTTGCCAGTGGAAGCGGTGGGCTTGTGGCTGGACGTCACCGAGGCCACGCTCGCCGCCGAACAGGTCAAGGCGAGCGAAGAGCGCTACCGGATTCTGGTCGAAGACTCACCGGCGATGATCTGCCGCTATCGCCCGGACCTGACACTGACCTTCGGCAACCGGCCTTTGGCAACGTATCTGGAATGCCCGCCGGAGCAGTTGCCCGGGGTCAATCTGGGCAGCTGGATGTCCGACGATCAGCGCGAAGCCTTCCTCCTGCGTATCGGCCAATTGACCCCGGAACTGCCGGTGAGCACCGCCGAAATCAATCTGCGCCTGCCCGGTCGCGAACATGCCTGGTGGGTCTGGTCGGATCGCGGTGTGTTCGATGCACAGGGGCAACTGGTCGAAGTGCAAGCGGTGGGCCGTGACAACACCGAGGTGCGGCGCTCCCAGCAACAACTGACGCAAAGCGCAAAAATGGCCACCCTCGGCGAAATGGCAACGGGCCTGGCCCATGAAATCAATCAACCGCTGAACGTGATGCGCATGGCCATCGTCAATGTGCTCAAGCGCTTGGGCAACGGTGATGTGCAGATCGATTATCTGACCGACAAACTCAAGCGCATCGACGCACAAGTGCAACGGGCCGCGCGGGTGGTGGATCACATGCGCGTGTTCGGTCGCCGCTCGGAAATCGAGCAGCATCCGTTCAATCCGCTCGAGGCGATTGAAGGCACGTTGTCGCTGTTGTCCGAAGGGCTGCGCGGCAAAGGTGTCGAGGTGCGAATCAAAGAGGCTGATTTCCAGGTCGAGGTGCGCGGTTACGTCGATCAACTCGAGCAGGTGCTGATCAACCTGATGGTCAATGCCCGCGATGCCTTGCTCGGCAAGCGTGAAGCCGATCGCGACTTCCAGCCGTGGATCGCCGTGCATGCCGAGTACGATGAGCACGTCGTGCGACTGTGGGTCGAGGACAACGGCGGCGGCATTGACCCGCGCCTGCTGGAACGCATTTTCGAGCCGTTCTTCACTACCAAACCGGTCGGCGTCGGCACCGGTCTGGGCTTGTCGGTGAGCTATGGCATCATCGAAAACATGGGCGGCCGTCTGAGCGTGCGCAATGGCGCTGAAGGTGCGCGGTTCTGCATCGAACTGCCGGTTGCGCTGAGCGATTAGATCACCAGCGTCGGTTGTCCGGGCGGTCGACAACTGAGGTTGGCACCGACATCGACCCGGTTAAGGGTGATGCCGAGACTGGCGAACACCGTATCGAGTAGCGGATCCAGCACCGGGCTGAGCAGATTATCAATCACCACACCGAGGGTGTTGTTGACGCCGGCCAGCACATCGGCGGTGGTGGTGAGCAAGCCGCCCAGCAGGCTTGAACCAGTGGGTTTGTAGGCCTGAACCTGAACTCCGCTCAACGTGCCTTTGAGGCTGTTGACCACACCTTGCGTGCCGAAACTCCAGGTCAGCGGCGTTTGCTTGATTTCCGGCGGCTGGCTGTAGGTATGGATGTTTTGGGTACTGGCCACCGTGGTATCGACCTTGACGCCGAGACCGCCGCCGTAGAACGGTTTGCGCGAGTTCGGGTCACAGGTGGCCGAACCCAGGCCCAACAAGGGAATGGTGCAGGTGATCACGCCGACATCAATCAACGCCAGCGGCTCCACGGAGACATCCGCCACGGATGAAAACGCGTTGGTCGCATCGATCTTGCCGACCTTGAGTTTGACCAGCGAGGAGTTGGTCTGGGTGGTCAGGCTTTTGCTCGCATCGCTGACGCAATTGAAATCGGTGACATGGCTGTCGGCAGCAGCGGCCTCCAGCAAAATGTCGATGGAGGACGTGGGCAGAATTTGCAGGTTGGTGCGCTCACAAGTGCCGCCCAACGTGCAGAACAACGAGTTCAGCGTGCCGGCAATGTTCAGGTGCAAAAGGTTGTTGAGGGTGTCCGTCAGCCCGCCCACCAAGGGCGTACTGGTAATCGCGCTGGCCAGCCCGGCCACGCCGGACAGCACTGGCAGATTCAGCGAGATCAACGTGCGCACCTGCGCGGTTTTCACGTAAATCCGATTGGCCCCCATGGGATCGGCCTTGGCCAGCACCGGGTTGCCCACGGCGGACAATTGCGGTGGCTGGATGACTTTGACTTTGACCGAGCCGTTGACCAGCCCCGGAATACTGAGCGGCACTGTTGCGGTGAGCGCGTTCTCGCTGTTGGCCACTTGCACGACGGCTTCGAGCAGCTGGAACAATTGCAGATTGGCATTGAGCGCAGCCGACGTGGCACCGGTCTGCAGTTGCAGCAGTTTGCCCAGCGCCACTTCGGTGCTGCCGGCCACCGCTTTCAGCGCGACCAGGCCGTCGACCGCGATGCTGGTCGTGGTACCGCCCTTGGTCAGCACAGTGATGGCGGTGTCGAGCAGTTGGCCGACCTTGATGTTCTTGGCCAGCAACTGGGTGTAATTGCCGGCGTCGACGTTCACATCGAGGGCCAACTGATTGAGATAACCGAGCAGGTTGATATTGGTCTGCACCAGCCCATTCCATCCGGCGACGCTAAGGTTGAGGTTACCGCCGAGCATGCCTTCCCATACCAAGTTGAGGAGCGCGGACTTGCTGGCATCCACGGTAGTCAGCGTGGTGCCGATGGTCAGTTGCGCTTGGGGCGGAAGAATCGCCGAGGCGCCGACAGCTGTGGCCCCGAGGCGCGTGGTCGGCGCGACGCCGCCCGGCGAAAACAACGCATACAACGCGGCGGCCACACTGGTGGGCACGACGCGGGTCGCGACCACGCTGATGGCTTCTTTCTTCGTGGCGTCGGCGGAGAAGCCGCGCAGGTTGTTCGCACCGGTTTGCACGGTGCCGCAGGTCACCACCAGGGTGCTTCCCCCTTGCGCCACGGTGAAACTGTTACGCGCCGCACTGGCTGCAGCGTATTGCGCTGCGCTGGCACCGGGCAAGCAATCGCCACCTCGGGAAACGGCCTCCAGCGCAGCGACATCGACCACCCGCTGCAAGCGCCGTTGCTCCATGTACAAACGCCCACTGTCGACCACCAGCACCATGCATACCAGTGCCAGCCCGAGGGTCAGCACCGCCATCAGACCGATCGCTCCACGCTGACGGGCCGGGCCATTGAATCGGGAACGAGGCGACATGGCGCACTCCTTTGCCGTTACCTCCATTGATGCAGATGAGTGTAGACGCGCAATCCCCCGTAGGAGCTGCCGAAGGCTGCGATCTTTTGATCTTGGCCTCTAAAAAGCAAAATCAAAAGATCGCAGCCTTCGGCAGCTCCTACCGGGGGTCGTCGCAGGGCAAAAAAAATGGGAGCTCAAGGGCTCCCGTTTTCTCTGAACAGACTCAGCGTGGTGGATAGTTGGCCAGAATCCGCGTGACCGTCTCACGAATGGCATTGCTGCGATCCTGCGGATTCGGCTTGCCGGAGAGCATCTGCTCATCGCTGCCGCGCCACACCAGCTTGCCGTCCTTGCCGTCGAGCAGGTCGATCTGGATGGTCGCGACCTTGTAGGTGATGTTGCGCGTTTCGTTGTACATCGGTGCGCCCCAGTAGCCGTTCCACGGACCACCCCACCCGCCGCCATAATTGGTCGTCACTTGCTGCTGGCGATTCTCGACGATCAGGTAGGTCTGTACATTCAGGTCGCCCTTGGCGCCCGCAGCGGCCGGGCGCAAACCGCGCTGGTCGAGCTGATCAGCCACGGCCTGGCGGATGCGTTGCTCGGTCAGGTCGCTCTTGATCCGTGGATCATCGGGGCGATATTGCAAGGCGGGGTCTTTCCAGCTCCAACTGCGATAGGCAGCGAAATCGCGGCTGGCATCGAAGTCATGATTGACCTGGTTGGCGGCGCAAGCGCTGAGCAGCGCGGCCATGGCCAGTAGAGCGAGACGGCGGAACATGGTTTTTCTCCGAGTGAAGACATGAACCTGCGGCAGCTTCGAATGGGCAGGAAGCTAACTGGGAGGATACGCCGACATGGCTTTTTCCACAGCCTCGCGGATCGAATCGGTGCGATCGATTTCGCTGCCCTTGTTCGCGGTTTCGGCACTGGCACTCCACACCGGTTGACCGCTGCCGGCGTCGAACAGATTGACCTGCACCACCACGACCTGCTCGGAATACGTGCGCACGATCGGCACCGAGTTGTACATGCCGTAACCGCGGCCATAACGATCATAGCCACCATAGCCACCGCCGTAGTAACCGTAATCGTCCTGAACCTGACGCAAGCGGGTTTCCAGGCGCAGATTGGCGCTGACCAGCAGGTCGGCCGGGCGATTGTCGTGCAGCGGACGCAAACCGCGCTGATCCAGCGCATTGCTCACCGCTTCGGCCACTTGCGCCGAATCGGCCCAGGCCGTGCCCGGTGGCAGTTGCCCGTTGAGCCAGGCCCAACTGCGATAGCGCCCGTAATCACGCGGCGGCGCCGGGTACGCGCTGCGGTCGAAGGTGGTGGCGGCTTGCGCTGGCGCCGGCGGCAAGGGCCGCGATTGCGCCACGTAAGGGTTGCTGCTTTGGCAAGCAGCCAAGCCCAGACAGATCAGCAGTAACCCGGATTGAGCTTTCATGTCGCGCTCCGATCAGATCGGCCGGCAGATCCAGTGCAAGTAACGCCCAAGCCCGGCGAAGCTTGGGTGACGGCGGTGAGCGAGCTCCATCTCAAGCAAATTCACGAGTTCGGCGCGGGCCTGGAATTCCACCGGCATGTAGTCGTGAAAAACCCGGATCCCGCTCTGGGTTTCGACCTGCCACAGGCCTTCGAGTTGCGTTGCCAATTCCCGTGGGTCGAGCGGCTGTTGCGGGGTCAGGCTCTGCTTTTCGCCGGCCATGACGTTCTTGCGCATTTTCTTGAAATGGCCTTTGAGCAGGTTGCGGTAAATCAGCGCATCGCGGTTGTAGAACGCCAGCGACAACCAGCCACCGGGCTTGGTCAGTTGATGCAGCACCGGCAGGATCGCGTGGGGTTCGGCGAGCCATTCCAGCACGGCGTGGCAGATCACCAGATCGTACGGTTCCGTGAGTTGGCCGAGCAGTTCCTGCCACGATGCCTGAATGAATGTCGCGGTTTGCCCGGCGTCGGCGAAACGCTGGCGAGCACCTTCGAGCATCGGCGCGGCTGGCTCGGTGAAGGTCACGTCATGACCGCGTTCGGCCAGCCACAGTGACATGTGGCCGAGGCCACCGCCAATGTCGAGCACCCGCAGTGGACGATCCGGCAAGGCTTCGGCGAGGTCAGCCTGCAATACGGCGAGGCGAATCGCACCTTTGGCGCCGCCATAGATTTTTTCGGCGAAGCGCGTCGCCAACTGATCGAAATGCCGGTCGCTCATCAGCTGAACCGCCGTTCGCTGTCGGCGAGCTTGGCGCGCACCACTTCATTCATGTCCAGCCCCAGCTCGCTGCACAGCAGCAACAGATACAGGACGATATCGCCGACTTCCTGCCCGGCGTGGGCGAGCTTGTCCGCCGGCAACTGGCGCGATTGGTCTTCCGTCAGCCACTGGAAGATTTCCACCAGTTCGGACATCTCGACGCTGGCCGCCATGGCGAGGTTTTTCGGGCTGTGAAATTGCCGCCAGTCATTGCGGTCGCGAATGGCGTGCAGGCGTTCGGTCAGTTCAACAAGGTTCATCGGGCTCTCCTGAAGGCGTATAGCTTCGTGGGGATACCCACCAAAGGCAAGCGTAAACCCTGTAGGAGAGAGCCTGCTCGCGATGACGCCATTACATTCAACATCGTCGCTGACTGACACACCGCTATCGCGAGCAGGCTCACTCCTACAGAGGCGGTGCAAACACTCTATAGTTGCAGGGAACTCGGCCACCTGCGTTGTGGCCCAAGGCTCAGCTCTTTGATCAGGATGCACACATGCAGGTAGAAAGCTTTTTCGAATGGCTCGGGCAAGCGCTCGGTTCGGTCATCCGGTTTATCGTCGATGGCCTCAGCGGCTTGTTCAACATTCTGAGCAATGCCGGTGGCAATTTTGTCGACGGGCTGGCCAAGACACTGGGGATGGACACCTCGATCATCAGCATCATCGCGCTGATCGTCGGGCTGATGCTGTTGTGGTCAGCGATTCGCGCATTCATGAATGCCTCGATCATTGCCGGGATCATCTGGTTGTTGCTGGGGTTGTGGCTGCTTAGCTGGATTATTCATTGACTCTGTAAAAGCCCCCTCACATCAGGGGGCTGAATCAAAGGCAAGACCAATCAAATGAATGCTGGCAGCACTTGGCTCGCGGATTCTCGCTTAGCGAAATACCCGCTAGTTTTTGGTCGTTGAAAAACACTCAACCGCTAACCGCCGCGCTCTTTTTTTCAATCGCGTACGAAATTTCAATATTCGCGTGTGCATGAATAACAATGGGCTGTCTGCTCGAATAATCGAACGTGTTGCCCGTGAGCACTAGCGGCACCGTTTCTTCATGGGTGACCGGGCATCCCTTTCTTGTCGACAGGGTGATCGGCAAATCAAGTCGGAAATATCCCAGCGGCTCTTTGTGAAGTTTGCCGGGCAGCGTAGTCGTGACGTTGCAGTCAATGCTTCTTGTTATCTCGGCCTTGATGACGACCTCAAGGGACGCTTCATCGCTGCGTTTTTTCAGCCAGATAATATGCTTGCGATAGGGAGCGTTGACCATCGCGTTCTCCGCGCTTTCGAAATAGCCGGTGGAGCGAAGCGCCGTCACAAAGGCGTTGATGACGCCAGAGATGATGCTTTCAGAGTGATCCATATTTGCGCCTTCCAGTAACGTGTTTGAATGCTTGAAAGCAATTGAACCCCGTGTGCAAATCTGGCGTGCGGTACATATTTATGTACCTATGCGCGGCGTTTTTTTGAGCAGCGCGCATAACTGAATCTGTCGCCGGTGAGCGCCATCGCAGCCCGGCCCAGACCCGAGTGCGGTAAATCCTTGGTGAATCGCTACAATGCCCGCGTCCTCAAGGAGCCCGCATGTCCACTCTGATCGCCGACTGGCGCGACCGCCCGACGCACCGCAAGGTCTGGGCACTCGCTGCGCCCATGATTCTTTCGAACATTTCCGTGCCGCTGGTGGCGCTGGTCGACAGCACCGTCATCGGCCACCTGCCCCACGCCCATCAATTGGGCGCGGTGGCGGTCGGTGCCAGCCTGTACACCTTTCTCGCCTGGGCCATGGGTTTTCTGCGCATGGGCACCACCGGGTTTGCTGCACAGGCCGCCGGGCGCAGCGACGGTGCGGCGTTGCGGCAGATTCTGTTGCAGGGCTTGCTGTTGGCGATGGGGCTGGCACTGGTGCTTGGCACTTTGGGTGTGCCGCTGAGCGGAGTTGCACTGCACTTCATGCAACCGTCAGCGGAGCTGGATCGACTCACCCGGGATTTCTTCCACACGCGGCTGTTCGGCCTGCCGGCGGCGCTGGCCAGTTATGCGCTGGTCGGCTGGTTTCTCGGCACGCAAAATGCCCGGGCGCCGCTGGCGATTCTGCTGACTACCAACCTGATCAACATCGTCCTCAATCTGTGGTTCGTGATCGGTCTGGACTGGGGCGTGGTCGGTTCGGCGCGGGCCTCGGTCATCGCCGAATGGAGCGGTGCCCTGCTCGGCCTGCTACTGACTCGCAAGGCGTTGCGGGCGTATCCGGGGCACATTGCCTGGGCGGCGCTGAAGCTCTGGCAGAGCTGGCGCCCGTTGCTTGCGGTCAACCGCGATATCTTCATTCGCAGCCTGGCGTTGCAGTCGGTGTTTTTCCTGATCACCGTGCAAGGCGCGCGGCTGGGCGATTCGACGGTGGCGGCCAACGCGTTGCTGCTCAATGGCTTGCTGCTGACGGCGCATGCGCTGGACGGTCTGGCCCATGCCGTCGAAGCCTTGTGCGGACACGCCATCGGCGCCCGTGATCGTCTGGCCCTGCGCCGTTCGCTGGTGGTCGCCGGCGGCTGGTCACTGATCGCCAGCCTGGGCTTTGCCACCCTGTTTCTGCTGGCCGGGCACCTGTTCATCGCGATGCAGACCGACATCCAGAGCGTGCGCGACACGGCGTTCGCCTACCTGCCCTACCTCGCCGTGCTGCCGCTGATTGCGGTCTGGAGCTACTTGCTCGACGGCCTGTTCATCGGCGCCACCCGCGCGCGGGAAATGCGCAACGGCATGCTGATCACCGTGGTTCTGCTACTGCCGTTCGCCTGGGCGCTGCAAGGTTTCGGCAATCACGGACTGTGGATGACTTTTCTGCTGTTCATGGTGTTGCGCAGCCTGACCCTTGGCGCGCAAGCCTGGTGGCTCAAGCGCAACGATGGCTGGTTCAGTGGCGGCGTTCACTGAGCCGGCGTGTGTGCGATAAACCCGACGACCTGATCGAGCACTGGCGCCAGTTGCCGCAACGGTCGTGACAAGGTTGCCACCAACGTAATGTGATTGGGCCGCGAATAATACAAGTCCTGCACCGGCACCCCGGCCTCGCGCAGCTTGCTCGCAAGTCCGCCGGTGTTGCGGGTCGGGTTGACCAGATCATCTTTACTTGCAGCTATCAGCAGCGCGGGCGGTGCGCCGCGACTGACATGGTTGATCGGTTGCGATTGCGCCGGCGAGTCCGGCCAGAAGAACACCGGACGCACCTCGGGATTCTCGATCGGCAGAAAGTCATACGGCCCGGCCAGACCGATCCAGCCCTGTACATCCTTGGGGGACATGCCCTCCGCCGCAAGCCATTCGCCATCCAGCGCGAGCATCGCCGCGTTGTAACCGCCGGAGCTGTGGCCCATCAAATACAAGCGCTGCGGGTTGCCGGAAAACTCGCGGATATGCGCTTTGGTCCACGCCACCGCCCGCGCGCCGTCCTGCAGAAACAGCGGATAGCGCACCTGCGGATACAAGCGGTAATCCGCCACCACCGTGACAATCCCCTTGGACGCCAGCGCTTCGCCGACAAAGCTATAGTCCGCGCGCGAACCGCTGTCCCAGCTGCCGCCATAGAAAAACACCACCACCGGCGCGCCCGGCATCGGCTGATGCGGCACATACACATCGAGCTTCTGCCGCGGGTCGTCGCCATACGCGATACCCACGGTTTTTTCGTAAGTGCTGTCCGGGGTCAGCGCATTGAGCACCTGCACCGGCGAACAACCGCTCAGCACCAGCAGCAACACAATGCCCAACCCCTGCCGGAATAAACCTGCCATACGCGCCGAACCTCCCCTCAGGACTGATCGCCGTGCCACTGGCGTCGAACATGGTCAAGCCGCTGCTGCTGGGTCAGCCCCACTGGCGGTGGCACCAGCACGGCACGCGGATGCAGCAAGCGTAGCCATAACCAGCCATCGAGCACGGTGCGGTCACTGAATCCCAGCGCCAGGCCTTGTTGAACATGGGAGGACATCGTCGCGTAATCGGTTCCCAGCGATTGGCACCAGCGCCAGATATGCTGCTCGAGAAGACAGGTTTGCAGGCGTTCGCGCTGGCGACGGGTCAGGCTTTGTTCGATGCTCAGCGGCTCGACGGCAAGCCCCGGATTGCGCAACTGCTGCCAGCCCTGACTGCCAATCGCACGGTCGGCCCAGGTGCCGCCGAACCAGCGCAACTGGCGGATCGGGCCGAGCCAGCGGCTCAGCTCGGCGGCGTCGCAAGCGTCGAAAAAATAGCTCGCGGTTTGCCGGTTGTAATAGCTGAGCAAGGCCCGATGACTCAATCCGAACGACACCGTGAGCATGCGCTGCAAGTGCCTCAGCAGCCGTTGCGCCGAGACCTCACTTCCAAGCAACAGCCCGCGCCAGGTGTCCGGGTCGCTGTGACACAATGCGGCCAATGCCGGGCAATTGCGCAAATCGATCAATACCGGGCCATGCTCGCTGACCGGTTCGAATTCGGTGCCATCGAACAGACTGAAGCACTGCACATCGGCAAACGCCTGGCGCAAGATCAGCAAGGCCTGCGGCGCATCCGGGCCATCGAGCAACAACCACTGCGCCATGGACTCAAGTGCCGCGCCGCTCATGTCGCGCCGCTCTGTTCAAGCGCGGTGACCAGTCGACAACTGCACACCGACTGGGAGCAATGGTTGAAACTGCCGCCGCCGGGAATCAGGCACAACAGCAGCAAAGGTTCACCAGACATGAGCAGTTGCTGCAGACCGTCACTGACCAGGCTGTCGGGCAGTGGCAACTGCGGTACCTCGTCGAAGTCGCTGTCGGCGGCGATGGGCGGCTGCAGCACACCGCTGATCATCGGCTGATCCGGATCGCCCTCGAAAAAGCTCACCACCACTTCGACGCCATCGCTCAGCGCTGCCATGGGTGCCTGTGCCAGAGACGGTGCGAGCGGCAGCCAACAGTGACTCGGCGCCGCCCCTTCGCCTTGATACAGCCAGTCGAATTGCACCGCCACCGGGCGCAGACGGTCGGGTTGTGGTTCATCGACCGCCACCACCCAGGCGCGTTGCAGGCTGTGCATGCGCAGACGCGATGGCGCCTTGGCCGAGGCACACGGCAGTTGCACCGCGCCGAACAGTCGGTTGGCATAGGGCGGTTCGTGGGATGGATCGGCGCGATGCTCAATGCGTGTCAGCAGCCATGGACGATTGCATTCGGCGAAGGGATGCCCGGCCAGACGCAGCCAATGACCACTGCGCAACGCTGCCAGATCACTCTCACCTTCAGCGCGTTGCACGCCTGATGCATTGGCCGCAATTGCACTTTGCAATTGCCATTGGTGCAAGGCCGCAGAACCGTCACCGCCGTCTTCACGCCGATAACGCGCGGTACCCGCCAATGGCAACTGCGCCGGATCATCGGCCAATACCAGGCAATGCCGGTCGCAATGGTGTTCAAAGTAATAGTGAATCTGCGCCTGCGCGCACAAGCGCTGGAGCAGCTGCAGATCGGACTCGCGGTATTGCGTACAGAACGTCCGGGCCGGATAGTCGCCGCGCAACTCAAAGCGGCGCTGGGCAGCGACAATCCCGTGTTCCCTGAGCACCTGATCGATAATCTGCGGCACCGAACGGCCACTGAAGATGCGTTGGCTGTAGCGCAGCGCGAGGCAATCGAGTTTCGGCCCCAGACGGATCCGGCTCAACCGCATGCCTTGTCCATGCTCATGCTGGACAAGGCTTTGCAATTGCCCGTGCACGCCCTCCCCCGACGGCCCGAAACGGAGGAACGCCGAACGGTAAAGGAGGCCGGCGAGATCCAGATGCGGATCGTCGATCAACACATCGATCTCGAACACAAAGGATTCGCTGAGGGCTTCGCTACCGGTAAAGGCCAGGACTTCGAAGGGGTCGGACAGGCCCGCTACATCGAGACGAAACGACGACTCGTTGACTGGATCGAACATGGGCGGATCTCTACAGGAGGGGCGGCCGGGGATTCTCGCCGAGAGCCATGGCCGAGTAGAGAGCTGAAGTACAACTTAGGAAATGACCTACGCGAAAAGCAGACCGGATGACTTTTCTGGCCGGGAATGCCAAGCCTTTCGCGAAGATATTGGGAGATATCCCACCGGATCATCCGAATTTTCCACTAACTTCAGGAAAAATTCAGACAACCCGGCGAGATCGCCACCTGACCTCAGGAAGACAGGTAGGAGGAGCGAGTCAGACCCAGACGCAAGGCATCGAGGAATTGCGTGCGCTCACTGGCACTGATGCGGGCACTGGCGCACTTGTCGCGGTAGTGCGTCATCAGTTCTTCCGGCGACAAGTGCACGTAACGCAGCATGTCTTCGATGGTGTCGTGGGTCTCGATACCGGCGTGGTACACGCTGCCATCGGCGTTCTGGTAGATGTTCACCGAGTCGGTGTCACCGAACAGGTTGTGCATGTCGCCGAGGATTTCCTGATAGGCGCCAACGAGGAATACGCCCAGCAGGTAGTCTTCGCCTTCATTCAAACCGTGTACCGGCAGGCTGGTCTCGATGCTTTGCTCGTCGACGTACTGGTTGATCTTGCCGTCGGAGTCGCAGGTCAGATCCTGCAGCACCGCGCGGCGCAGCGGCTCTTCGTCGAGACGGTGCAGCGGGATGATCGGCAGCACCTGATCGATCGCCCAGGTGTCCGGCAGGCTCTGGAATACCGAGAAGTTGCAGATGTACTTGTCGGCCAGCTTGTCGTTGAGTTCGTCGAGCACCTGGCGGTGCGAACGCTGACGTGCCTTCAACGAGTTGTGCAGGCGACGGCACACGGCAAAGTAGCACTGCTCGGCCAGGGCTTTTTCCGCCAGGGTCAGTTTGCCGTCGGCATATTGGGCGGCCACGTCGCTCATGTAGTGGGTGGCGCGCCAGTAGGTCTCGGTGACCATTTCGATATCGGTCGGGCCAAGCAGATCCACCAGCCACTGCACGGTTTCCGGCAGGTTTTCCTTGTTTTCGATCAGCGGGATTTCGTCGTTGTGTTTCTCGACGTCGGTCACCTGCACCACCAGCATCGCGTGGTGCGCGGTCAGCGAGCGGCCGCTTTCGGAGAAGATGTGCGGATGCGGCAGGCTCTGCGCGTCGC
>Ga0213823_1000445_pt1 | contig 35766 bp, 33 predicted proteins | sample MC6MC0907MG_FD_179887 | JGI IMG/M metagenome (GOLD analysis project Ga0213823, IMG submission 179887) | Enriched soil aggregate microbial communities from Iowa State University, Ames, United States - MC6-MC0907-MG | ecosystem: Environmental > Terrestrial > Soil > Unclassified | place: USA: Iowa...
CCGGGAATCAGCCTCAGCTCGCACTTGGACAAGCTCGGCATGCGCAGCTCGGAAACCGCCCAGGTGTTTTTCGACAACGTGCGGGTGCCGCAGCGCAATCGCATCGGCCATGAAGGCGCCGGGTTCATGATGCAGATGTTGCAGTTTCAGGAGGAACGTCTGTTCGGCGCGGCGAACATGATCAAAGGCCTGGAATATTGCGTCGACAGCACCATCGAGTACTGCAAGGAGCGCAAGACCTTCGGCAATGCGCTGATCGACAATCAGGTCATCCACTTCCGTCTCGCCGAATTGCAGACCGAAATCGAATGCCTGCGCGCGCTGGTCTATCAGGCCACCGAGCAATATGTAAAAGGCCAGGACGTCACGCGGCTGGCGTCAATGGCCAAGCTCAAGGCCGGGCGCCTCGGCCGCGAAGTCAGCGACAGCTGCCTGCAATATTGGGGTGGCATGGGCTTCATGTGGGACAACCCGGTGGCCCGCGCCTATCGCGATGTGCGACTGGTATCGATTGGCGGCGGCGCCGACGAGATCATGTTGGGGATCATCTGCAAACTGATGGGCATCCTCCCGGGGAAAAAGAAATGAACAGCCTGCCGGATTGCCAGACGCTGCTGCTGGAACTGCATGGCGGCGTGCTGCACGTCACCCTCAATCGCCCGGACAGTCGCAACGCGATGAGTCTGCAAATGGTCGACGAATTACGCGCCGTGTTGAGCGCAGTTCGAGATGACCGATCAGTTCGGGCATTGGTGCTCAGCGGTGCCGGCGGCCATTTCTGTGCCGGTGGAGATATCAAGGACATGGCCAGCGCGCGCGCTCAAGGCGCTGAGGCTTACCGTGATTTGAATCGCGTCTTCGGGACTCTGCTGGAAGACGCGCAGCACGCACCGCAAGTGCTGATCACGGTGCTGCAAGGCGCGGTGCTCGGCGGCGGTTTCGGGCTGGCCTGTGTCAGTGATATCGCGATTGCCGATCATCAGGCGCAATTCGGCCTGCCGGAAACCAGCCTCGGCTTGCTGCCGGCGCAGATTGCGCCGTTTGTGGTGCAACGTATTGGCCTGACCGAAACCCGCCGATTGGCGCTGACGGCGGCGCGTTTCGATGGGCATCAGGCACGGCGTCTGGGGCTGGTGCACTTTGTCGAGCAGGATGCCCAAGCGCTGGCCGAGCGACTCGATGAAGTGTTGCAGCATGTGCTGTGTTGCGCGCCCGAGGCGAATGCGATGACCAAGAAATTGTTGTTGGCGAGTGCCGGTCAGCCGTCTGGCGAATTGCTCGATGAGGCCGCGCAGTGGTTTAGCGAAGCAGTGACGGGCGACGAAGGGATCGAGGGCACCATGGCTTTTGTGCAAAAGCGGAAACCCCGGTGGGCCACTTAAAAGCATCGCGAGCAGGCTCACTCCTACAGGGGAAATGCATTCCAAAGGTAGGAGTGAGCCTGCTCGCGATGAGGCCATCACATTCACCGCCAAAACCTCAGGAAACCTCACCATGCCCGCCATCCACAAAATCCTGATCGCCAACCGCGGTGAAATCGCCTGCCGCATCCAGCGCACCGCCCAGGCTTTGGGCTACCGCACCGTCGCCGTTTTCTCCGACGCCGACGCCGACGCCCTGCACGTCAAAATGGCCGATCAAGCCGTACACATTGGCCCCGCCCCCGTGCAGCAGTCGTATCTGAATATCCCGGCGATCCTCGACGCCGCCCGCCGCAGCGGCGCCGACGCCATCCACCCCGGTTACGGTTTTCTCTCGGAAAACGCCAACTTCGCCCGTGCCTGCGAACACGCCGGGCTGATCTTCATCGGCCCCAGCGTAGAAGCCATCGAATTGATGGGCAGCAAACGCCGCTCGAAAATCGCCATGCTCGAAGCCGGCGTGCCCTGCATCGCCGGTTATCAAGGTACCGAACAGGACGATGCGACCCTGCTGCGTGAAGCGGAGCGCATTGGCTATCCGCTGATGATCAAGGCCAGTGCCGGCGGTGGCGGGCGCGGTATGCGCCTGCTGCACAGCGGCGCTGATTTGCCGGCGCAATTACGCACCGCGCGCTCCGAAGCACTGAACGGTTTCGGCAGCGACGAATTGATCCTCGAACAGGCATTGATCGAACCGCGGCATGTCGAAGTGCAGTTGTTCGGCGATCAGCACGGCAACCTGATCTACCTCGGCGAACGCGATTGCTCGATCCAGCGTCGCCATCAGAAAGTCATCGAGGAAGCGCCCTGCCCGGTGATGACCGCCGAACTGCGCCAGGCCATGGGTGAGGCAGCATTGAAGGCCGGGCGCGCGGTGAACTATGTCGGCGCCGGCACCGTGGAGTTTTTGCTCGATGCGCGTGGGCAGTTCTACTTTCTGGAGATGAACACGCGCCTGCAAGTCGAGCACCCGGTGACTGAATTGATCACCGGGCTGGATCTGGTCGCGTGGCAATTGCTGGTCGCCGAGGGGCAGCCGTTGCCGCTGACTCAGGACCAGGTCCAGCTCAACGGGCATGCCATGGAAGTGCGGCTTTACGCCGAAGATCCCGCGCAAGACTTCCTCCCGCAAACCGGCCGAGTAGAGGCCTGGGAGCCGGCGCTGCAACACGGCGCGCGAATCGATCATGGCTTGCTGGAAGGGCAAGCGGTCAGCCCGTTCTACGACCCGATGCTCGGCAAACTGATCGCCCACGGCGCCACCCGCGAAGAGGCCCGGCGCAAACTGTTGCGCGCGGTGCAAGACACGGTGCTGCTCGGGGTGCAAAGCAATCAGCGCCTGCTCGTCAGCCTGTTGCAACATCCGCAGTTCATCAGTGGCGAATTCAGTACCGCGTTCATTGCCCGGTACTTCAGCGAACACCCTTGCTTGCACCGTTACATTGCGAATGCCGAGGAACTGGCGATTGCAGCGATGCTTTTCTATCAATCAAGCGCCCTGGCCCACCGCCCGCCACTCACCGGCTGGCGCAACAACGCCAGTGTGCCGCTGCATTATCGACTCGGGCTTGATGATCAGAACTGGACAGTGCAACTGCTCGCGCAAGCGCAAGGCGCCTTCACCCTGCAGGTTGCCGAGCGCACGCTCGAGTTAACACTCATCGACCAGGACGCACAGTCGCTGACACTGGAAATCGATGGTTTGCGCCAGCGCCACGCGTATCGACTTGATAGCGGGCACCTCTGGCTGTTCACCCAGCCCGGCAGTCTGCGCCTGGAGGATCGAACTCACGCGGTGATCGACAGTCAGACCAGCGTCAGCTCCGGCACCCTGAAAGCGCCGATGGACGGTGCCATCGTCGACGTTCTCGTCAGCGAAGGCAGCCCGGTCAGCAAAGGTCAGTTGCTGGTGGTGCTGGAGGCAATGAAAATGGAGCACCCGCTCAAGGCCGGCATCGACGGCGTGCTCAAACGGGTGCAGGTCAAGGTCGGCGATCAGGTAAAAAATCGTCAGGTTCTGTTGCAGGTCGAGTAGTCGCCCACACACCCATGCGGGTTTTGACTACGCTCTGAGTTATCAGAACGCGGAAATCAGGAATCCTGCGATGCCCCACTGGCTGGTCATAGATCTGGAAGCCACCACCGATGAGGGTGGCTGGCCGGTCACCGAAATGGAAATTATCGAGATCGGCGCCACCCTGGTCGATCGCGCCGGGCGCGAGCAGGATCACTTCCAGCGCTTCGTCAAACCGACGCGGCGGCCGTTGCTCACGCCATTTTGTCGTGAACTGACACACATCACCCAAGCCAATATCGACTCGGCGCAGCCGTTGAATGAAGTCTGGCCGGCGTTCGAACGCTGGCTCGCGCAACATCAGACGCGCCTCGAAGGCTGGGCCAGTTGGGGCGATTACGATCGCAAGCAATTGCTCCAGGAATGGCAGCGTCTGCAAATCGACAGCGGCTTGAGCAGGGTGCCACACATGAACCTCAAACAACGCTTCGCCAAGGCTCGGCGCCTGGAGCGGCCACTGGGCCTCAACGGTGCGCTGCAACTGGCTGGCATGCAGTTCAGTGGTCAACAGCACCGGGCACTGGAGGATGCGCGCAACACTGCGCGGCTGTTGCCACTGGTCTTGCCACTCTAGGGTCAATTCGAGAACTCAGCGGACAGACGCCGGGCAGGTGACGGCGCCAAACGCCTTGTGCATACTGGCCGCCTCCAATTTTTAACCCTTTTCGAGGAATCGCCCATGTTTAAAGTCAACGAGTACTTCGACGGCACCGTCAAGTCGATCGCCTTTGGCACCGCTGAAGGTCCGGCGACCATCGGCGTCATGGCCCCGGGCGAATACGAATTCGGCACCGCTCAGCGTGAAATCATGCACGTCGTGTCTGGCGCACTGACCGTCAAACTGCCGGACAGCAGCGATTGGGAAACCTTCGCCGCTGGCAGCCAGTTCAACGTCCCGGCCAACAGCAAGTTCCAGCTGAAGGTTGCGGTCGACACCGCTTACCTGTGCGAATACCGCGGCTAAAGCAACGGTTTCACTGCACCAACAAAAATGCCCGTGTCCAAGGACACGGGCATTTTTCGTTGCAGTGACAGACTACTCGAGAATCTCCACCGGCATGCCGACTTCGAGTCGACCATTGCTGTCATTCACCAGATTCTGGCCAAACATCGCGCCATCGGTTTGAGCGCGATATTTCTGCAAGGTGGCCAGCGGCTCGCGATCGGCACTGCGCTCACCGGTTTGTGGGTCGATGGTGGTGAGGATGCAGCGCGAACATGGCTTGACCACACGGAACTCGACATCGCCAATGCGAATGCGCTTCCAGCCATCTTCGGCATACGCCTCACTGCCTTCGATCACCAGATTCGGCCGAAAGCGCAGCATTTCCAGCGGACGACCGACTTTGTCCGAGAGATCCTGCAGGGACGCTTCGCCGATCAACAGCAGGGGAAATCCGTCGGCGAATGCGACCTGGTCATCATCCTTGCCAAAACCTGCCTGCGTCATGCGGGCACGATCCAGCGGCACCTGCACCAGACGGGTCGGCTTGCCGATGAAATCGCTGACCCAGCGCGCTGCTTCATCACCGGCATCCGGCACGCGCAAGGTGTCGCGCCAGATCGTCACACCGCGCAGTTCGGCGTGATTGCCCGGCAAGGCGATTTCGATGGAGGACTGCTCAGGTGCGCTCAGGGTCAGACCGCCCTGCGCATTCCACAGCGCCGACAACTGACTCATCTTCGCTTCGGCACGCTGGGTCAGGAAGCGGCCGCTGGCTTCGTCCACGAGCATCCAGCGTCGGTCACCATCAAGCCCCAGCTTGTCGAGGTCGACACTGTTTAGAACATCGACCTTGCCGGATTTCAACGGGTAACGATAAAGCGCGCTCAGACGCAGCATGGCCAGCTCCCTGGAGGATAAAAACGCCACCCTATACGAGCTTGATCAGGAATCAAAGAGCAATAAGTGTAGGAGTGAGCCTGCTCGCGATAGCGGTGTGTCAGGTAATGATTCGGGGCTGATACACCGCTATCGCGAGCAGGCTCACTCCTGCAATGGGTGTGTGATCAGGCCGGGACTTCGTCAAGCATCAGGCGCTGGCGCACCACGTCGACCAGTTTGTCCGGCTGAAATTTCGAGAGAAAGTTGTCGCAGCCGACCTTCTTCACCATCGAGTCGTTGAAACTGCCGGACAGCGAGGTGTGCAACACCACGTACAAACCACGCAGACGCGGGTCGCTGCGAATTTCGGTGGTCAAGCGATAGCCGTCCATTTCCGGCATCTCCGCATCGGTGAAAATCATCAGCAGCTTGTCGGTCATGTTCACGCCGGTATCAGCCCAGCCCTTGAGCATGTTCAGCGCCTTCAGACCGTCGCTGGCAATGTGCATTTTCACGCCGAGCTGGCCGAGAGTGTCGCGCAATTGCGAAAGCGCCACGTTGGAGTCGTCCACCAGCAGCACCTCACGGCCACGGGCGCGTTCCAGTACCGGATCATCGAGTTTGTCGCGCGAGACCTTGGCGTTGTACGGGACGATTTCGGCGAGAACTTTCTCGACGTCGATGATTTCTACCAGTTGATCGTCGACCTTGCTGATCGCGGTCAGGTAATGCTGACGTCCGGCGCTGGTCGGCGGCGGCAGAATGGCTTCCCAGTTCATATTGACGATGCGATCCACGCCACCAACGAGGAAGGCCTGTACCGAGCGGTTGTACTCGGTGACGATGATGGTGCTGTTCGGGCCTGGTACCAATGGACGCATGCCGATTGCCTGCGACAGATCAATCACCGGCAAGGTCTGACCGCGCAGATTGACCACTCCGCACACAAACGGGTGACGCTGCGGCATCAAGGTCAGCTTTGGCAGTTGCAGCACTTCCTGAACCTTGAACACGTTGATCGCGAACAACTGACGCCCGGCCAGTCGAAACATGAGAATTTCCAGGCGATTCTCACCCACCAGTTGCGTGCGTTGGTCTACCGTGTCGAGAATGCCGGCCATCAATGACTCCTGGGCTTGTTCTGATGAATTCACTATGTGAGGTTATCGGCGGCAAATGGCGGTTCTTGATTGCCATGCCTGACCCCGTGAAAAATGCCATGATCAGGCATTGATGTCACATTAACATCATGCTTTACTGGCCCGGTGATTTTCATCTGCTACATTCTCTGCGGCGCGACCTCGGTTTGCACGGTAGGTTCCCGTGCCTAAGGGATTCCCCTAGTAACAATCAGGCCCAACCTGATATTCGCAATATCCAATAGCCATTAATGTGACGCCATTCTCATTGCATGAACGGAGTCAGGCTATTGTGTGCGATCGCAATTCAGCGGAAACAAGCCCTCTGGAACCCCTCAGTCTGTGTACCTGCACGTCTGGGCGCGATCTCCCGACGATTCATGATCGTCGCCACACACGGCATTCCCTCATCAGACATGACGTGGTGGAGATAAGCATGCCAATGGACCGCAAAGAGTGGGTAGAACGCTTCCCCGAATTCCTTGCCGAGGCCGAAAAACTCCTGGCCAAATCCGAAGAATGCCTCAGCCATTTGCAACTGATCAGCAATGACAAGGACGCCATCGAGTGCATGCTCGGCACTCTCCTCAAACTCGCACGCAGGGCTGAAGCCCTGGCGCTGGAAGCGATCTCCGAATTCTCGCTGCACATATACAGCCTGCTCAACCTGCCCCAGGATCGTATCGACCTTCACGAGCAGGCTCTGCAAGCACTGCAGGATTGCTTCACGCTGATGGCCTGGCAGCTTGAACTGATCGATCAGAAGACCGGGCAACTGAGTCTGGATGAAAGCGAACAGGCCTCGCTGATCGAAGCCTTCGCCTACCAGGTCGGCCAAAGCCAGCTTCAGCCACCACTCGCGAGCAAACGTTTGCCCCAACGGCCCTATTCCGGGCAAGCCTGATCATCACTCTGAACACGTGCTGTAGGGACGTGAATGTCGTAAATGAATAGTTCATACCTGCCAGCGACAAGTCGAATCAAATAATCACCTCTGACAGACACAAATGTTTCCTGCCAGCCTAAGGGTTTGCCTGTGTGTTAAGAAGCACAACTTCGGGCAACACCGACATCTATCGAAGACAATAAACCGCCTGTTCTACATTATGGAACTTACGTCCAATATCACGTATTTCCTGACTCAATGGACATATATAGCGAGCGCGACCAACGGTATCTTAAGTGGTATTATGCCGCCCATTAGTTGCTTTCGAATTAATGGCATAGTGATTTCAGAGAGAGCCATCCGTTGAAGTTGGCGGTCAATGCGCTCACCGAACCGCGTTGAAATCAATAATACAAGTGACAGCATTTTCAGACAGAGACCCGCCAGCCTCCGGCCGGTCTGCCCGCAGCGAACATCCATTGGCTCCATCCGTTATGTACGCCAGCCTCAAGTCAATCACCACATGGCCACCCTCCCGGGAAAATGCCCGCCGGTTCACACTCATACTGTGCATCGCGGCAACGCTCGGCAGCCTGCTGACCTATGGTCTTTCGACACCACTCAGCCTGGGGTTGCTACTGCTCGACATGGCCGCCACCGCGTGCGTCTGGGTGCAATATCGGCTGTCACGCAAATCGATCAAGTTCCAGCCGCAAGAACTCGCTGACCGCCTGCTGGAAGTCCAGGAAAACGAACGCCATCGCCTCAGCCGCGAACTCCATGACGATATCGGCCAGTTGCTGACGGCGGCCAAACTGCAAAGCGAGTGGCTCAAGCGACGCATGCCGGATGACTTGCAGGAGCAATGCACGGCGCTGTGCGACACCCTGGAAGAAACCCTCAACAAGGTGCGCGACGTTTCGGCCATTCTCAATCCGCGCCAGTTGACCAGCCTGGGGCTTGAAGCCAGCCTGCGCGCGCATCTGCTCAAGACCTTGGCCAACACCAGCGTGCACTGGAGCCTCGATTGCCAGCAGCGCCTTAACGGTATCCCGGAAGAAATGGCGGTCGCCGCCTTTCGTATTACCCAGGAGGCTGTTACCAATATCCTGCGTCACGCCCAGGCGAAAAACCTGGTGATACGCGTGCAACGTCTGCCCAAGGGCCTGACGTTGCTGATCAGCGATGACGGCCTGGGGTTCGCTCCGGCTGCCAATCCGGGTCGAGAAGGACAACGAGGCATGGCCGGGATGGCCGAACGAATCGAGCAACTGGGTGGCACCCTGAACGTCATCAGCGAGCCGGGCAAAGGCACTCAAATCGAAGCACTCTTCCCTTGGGCGCCTCGCGCACTCGAGCGGGCCAGTACGAATAAGGTTATGCGTTGACTTGCAACTTACTTCTGGTGGATGACCACTCGCTGATCAGGGCCGGCGTGCGCGCTCTGGTACTGGATATTCCCGGTTACGCGGTGATTGGCGAGGCCAATGACGGCTCGCAGCTGCTCGAAATGGTCGAGCAACTGAGTCCGGATATCGTGTTGCTGGATATCTCCATGAAAGAAACCGGTGGCCTCGAAGCGCTGCAGCGACTCAAGCGAGTACGCCCGCAGAGCAAGGTGCTGATCCTGTCGATGCATACCGATCCGGCGCTGATCATGCAGGCTCTGGAGTCCGGCGCCCACGGCTACCTGCTCAAAGACACCACTGCCACCGAACTCGAACATGCACTGGAAGCCTTGCGCAACAACGAGCGCTACCTGAGTCCGGCCATCGCCCACACGGTGATCAATCAGGCCCTGACCCGTAATCAGAAGCAGCAGCCGGAAATCGCCGACTCGCACAATCTGACCGCGCGCCAGCTGGAAATCCTGCGCTTGATCGTGCGGGGCAAATCCACCCGGGAAATCGCCAATGGCCTGGGGCTGAGCATCAAGACTGTCGAGACCCACCGTTCACAGATCATGAAGCGCCTGCAAATCTACGATGTGGCGGGCCTGGTGCTGTTCGCCGTGCGCGAACAGATCATCAGCCTGGACGACTGACCGATCCGGCGCCGCGCAACAATGGAGAATGCTCCGGCAAATGCACGCGCAACGCTGCCGGACGCGCTTCAAATCGCAAGCTGTCACCTTCCAGTGGTTCGCCATCCAGATTGATGCAGAGCCCCTCTGCCACTTTGATTTCGACCCATGGCAAACGGGCTCGGACAAACATGTTATCGATGCCGAAACCATCGGTGAGCAGCGTTTTCAACGTGCCCACCAGTTCCTGCGGCGCCGGCAGGATGCTGATGTCCAGCAAACCGTCATCGGCCAGCGCCTCTGGGCACAGCACGTGCCCGCCACCAGCCTGACGGCCATTGCCGATACCCAGCGCGAGCATTTCGCCACTCCAGTGAAAGTCCGGCCCCTGAAGTTCACCATAAGCGGCATGCAGCTCGCTGAATCGTGACAAACCGGTAAACAGATAGGCCGCGCCACCGAGTACTTTTTTCAGGTCCTCGGAAGTATTGGCCGTGACCTGACTGCCGAAACCACCGGTGGCCATATTGAGGAAAATCTGCCCGCCCACCTCACCCAGATCGATGTCGCGCGGCGGCACATCAAGCAGCTCAAGAGCTTCGGCAGGCTCCAGAGGCACGCCGGCGGCGCGGGAAAAGTCGTTAGCGGTACCCAGGGGTAAAAGCACCAGACTGGCTTTGCCGGGATGCGCCGCGAGCGCTTCGGCAATGTCGCGCAAGGTGCCATCGCCACCGCCGGCAATAATCTTCGTGTAGCCGTCCGCCAGAGCCTGCTCCACCCAACGCTGAGCGTCCCCTGCCTCCCATGTCAGACGCACGGCCAGTTCCCAGCCTTGCTTACGCTTGTCCTCGACGGCGGTGCGAACCGCCTCGTTGAGTGCCTGCTTGCCATGCAGAATCAATAGCGCCCGGCGTTCACTCATCACGTCACTCCCAAAATCGAATCGGCTCGAGACATCTTGACCGCTGCGGCAGGCAAAAAAGCCGTCAGACCCTTAATTAAATCAACCTTCAGGCGCGGGCGTCCTACACTGCCGTATTTTTTCCTACAAAACATGCAGAATCGGCCTAATTGACCCAATCCGAGCATTGGGCCACCGTGTGTTCGCGGTATCGATCTTCAATCCAACACACAAGGACGTGCATGTAATGAGTGGATACACCCCTAGGGCTCTTGCCAGTTCGAGAGCTGGAAAAGCTTGCAAGCGAACATTCGAAACAACCGGTGGATGCTTCAATGCCAAGCCATGAAGCCAGAATGCCAGTGAGTCCGGTTGGCCCTCTCGTCGAAGGTCGTGTGAATCACAAGTCCGATTTCAAAAACAGCGCCAGAACCACTGGAGAAACTGATATGGAACCCCGAGTGACCGAGCTGGAAACCCATCTCAAATACCTTCGGCGGGACATGGACGAAGTCCGCGGTGATGTCAGAACGATCAAGCACCGGCTTGCCTACTCGGCGGGTGCAACAGCGGTCGTGCTGGGTCTGCTGGGCTGGGTGGCCAATAGCCGATTCGACCAGCTTGTGACATTGATCAGCAATTAAGTGAATGAGTCATTGCAGGCGCCGCCTGAGTCAGTCGACGCCTGCATTTGCACGACCGTGATCAGCCCAGCAAGTCACTCAGCGGAATGAAGACTACGGGGTCTCCTGCGCTCAGCGTCCGACCTTCCAGCACTTCGACCAGTCCATCCGCCCACGCCGCGCTACGTAGCACGCCTGAGCTCTGGTTGCGGTAAACAGTCGCCCGCCCTTGCTCCAGACGGCCCCGCAGGTACTCACGCCGATTGCCTGCCACCGGCCAGTCAAAACCGGCCGGTACGGTGAACTTCAGCGGCTCGACGTCCCGCACGCCCTGCCGGCGCAACAGGTAAGGTCGAGTGAGCAGCGCAAAGGTCACCAGTGTCGACGCCGGATTGCCTGGCAAGCCAATGACGGGCACGTTGTGGAAATGGCCAAACGTGAGCGGTTTACCGGGTTTTATCGCCAGTTTCCAAAGGGCAAGCTCGCCCTCTTCTCGCAAAGCGATACCGAGAAAATCCGCCTCACCCACCGACACGCCACCGGTGGAAAGAATCAGATCAACACTCTGCAATTCACCCAGGCGGGCGCGGGTGGTGGCCAGATTATCCGGAAGAATACCGGCATCGATCACCTCACAGCCCAGACGTTGCAGCCAACTGCACAACAGCACCCGATTGCTGTTGTATATCTGACCCGGCCCCAATGCCTGGCCTGGTTCGACCAATTCATCACCGGTGGAAATCACCGCGACGCGAACCTTGCGCACGACCTTGAGCCCGGCACAGCCCAACGATGCAGCCAGCCCTTGCTCGATCGGACCCAAGCGGGTTCCGGCAGGCAGGATCAGCTCACCGACGGTGGTTTCCTGGCCTTGCGGGCGTATGTTCTGCCCGACCTTCATCGGTTCGAGGAAGCGCACCATTTCATCGCTTTGAACCTCTGCGTTTTCCTGCATTTCCACGCAATCAGCGCCCGCGGGTACTGGAGCGCCGGTGAAAATCCGTGCACAGGTGCCCGGTTTCAAAGGCGCCGGGGATTGCCCGGCAAACACTTTCTGACTGACCGGCATGGGTTCGCCAGTCCAGTCCGCCAGGTTCAACGCATATCCGTCCATGGCACTGTTAGGCCAGGGCGGCAGATCCAGCGTCGAAATCAGGTCTTCACTCAGCACACGCCCCTGAACCTGAGCCAGCGGCAAGTATTCATGCTCAGCAATTGGCGCGGAGTCAGCCATCTCGAGCAAACGCGCCAGTGCCACCTCGACTGGCATCAATGCACCGGTCTTGCCCGGCTTACCCACGGGATTCACAAGGCGCCGCCTGCTTCAAATGAGTCACGAAGTTGCAGGGGCGATGACGAGCATCCAGTTGCTCGCCCAGAATCCCATCCCAACCAGTGCGTACAGCATTGGTCGAACCCGGCAGGCAGCAGACCAGCGTGCCATTGGCCAGACCGGCCAGCGCACGCGACTGCACCGTGGAAGTGCCGATATCGGCTACCGAAATCTGCCGGAACAACTCACCAAACCCATCGACCTGCTTGTCGAGCAGGCAGGCAACCGCTTCAGGTGTGCTGTCGCGACCAGTAAAACCGGTACCGCCGGTAATCAGCACAACCTGCACGACATCGTCGGCAATCCAGGTGGCGACTTGCGCGCGAATTTTGTAGAGGTCATCTTTGAGCAAGACCCGCTGCGCCAGAAAATGGCCCGCCGCCGTCAAGCGGTCGACGAAGACCTGACCTGAGGTGTCGGTTTCCAGGGTGCGGGTGTCACTGACTGTCAGCACCGCAATATTGAGCGGCACGAAAGGTACATCAGCCTTGGCTTTCATAGGCTCGTCCAGTTGTAGGAGAAACAGCCCGGTGTTATATCACAGCGCCCCATTTTTTCGCCGCCCCTCTGGAGAGCTGCCATGCCCCTGAATACGCAACTGCCCCTCTTCTCCATTCTGCTCCTGGCAGGTGGACGCGGCCAACGCATGGGGGGGCAGGACAAAGGCCTGGTCGAGTGGCAGGGCGAGCCGTTGATCGCGCATTTGCAACGCAAGGTCCGGGCATTGACTGACGACCTGATCATCTCCTGCAACCGCAATCGCGAGCGCTACGCGCCGTTCGCTGACCAATTGGTGGTCGATGACGAAGGTGATTTTCCGGGGCCATTGGCCGGCATTCGTGCAGGCCTGAAAGCAGCGCGCCATTCGCACCTGCTGGTCTTGCCCTGTGATGTCCCGCGCATTGACGCAGCGTTACTGCAAAGCATGCGCGAGACGGCCAATCACAATCCTGAAAAACCTTTAATGTTGCGCCATGACGGGCATTGGGAACCGCTACTGTGCGTGATTCCGGTGGCACTTCTACCGGCCTTCGAAGAAGCCTGGAACGCCGGTGAGCGCAGCCCTGGGCGGGTCATGCGCGAGCTGGGTGCCACTGCCCTGCAATGCCCGGACAACGACCCGCGACTGGCCAACCTGAACACCCCCGAACTGTTAAATTCCCACAACACTGTGTCAGACTGACACCATTCAAGGAACTCTCACGCCTTGTATACGTCTCAAGCTCAGTAACCAAAAGAATTCCCATTCGGAGACACACCCATGACTCAACGGACCCTCGCCACTTTCATGCTCGCACTGGGCCTGGCTACCCTCGCCGGTTGCTCGTCGCCTACAGTGATCACCTTGAATGACGGTCGCGAAATCCAGGCCGTCGACACCCCGAAATACGATGACGATTCGGGCTTCTACGAGTTCCAACAGCTGGACGGCAAAGAAACCCGCATCAACAAGGATCAGGTTCGTACCGTTAAAGAGCTGTAAGCTCTGGGTCGACACCGGATACAGAAAAGCCCGCATTAATGCGGGCTTTTTCATGGGCGCTGGAAAAGTGGCTTCGGTGTCACCACTGCAGCGTAATCCGGCTCTCGAATTCGCGCTCTTCACCGGTCACCGGGTCGATAAACCGCAGACCTTGCGCCAGTAGCTTCAGCGGATTGGCATAGTCATCCTCGGCGTCTTTCAACACATCCGGATAGAACGGATCGTTACAGATGCTCGCCCCCAGCGCGGTCATGTGGACGCGCAGTTGATGTTTCTTGCCGGTCACCGGAAACAAGCCATAACGCCACAGTTCGCCATGCTTTTCCCGAACCTCCACCGCCGTTTCGGTATTGCTGGCACCGGCGCCTTCCTGCATGCGGAAGAACGGTTCGCCATCCACCAGACGGCTTTTGTGCACAAGAGGGAAGTTCAGATCGGGCAGCGCCGGGGCAATCGCCTCATAACGCTTGTCGATCTGCCGCGTCGGGAACAGTGACTGATAGGCCGACCGGGTCTGCGGATTGGCCGAGAAAATCACCAGTCCCGCCGTGTGCCGGTCGATGCGGTGCAGTGGTACCAGGTGCGGATTGTCCAGGCGACGAATCAGCCGGCGCAACAAGGTTTGCTCAACGTATTCGCCGGCGGGCGTCACCGGCAGAAAATGCGGTTTGTCAGCCACCACCAGATGTTCGTCCGCATACAGGATCGACTCGACCACCGGAATCGGCTTCTCGTCCGGCACTTCGCGAAAATAATGAATTCGCAAGCCTTCCTTGTAAGGCAAGTCCACCGGGATCGGCTGGCCATGGCCGTCCAGCACCCGTCCGCGGGCGATGCGGTCCAGCCATTGCGCGCGGTCAATGGCACTGAAATGCTCGCACAGGCAATCGAGTACGGTCAGCCACGCACCGGGCGGCAGATAAAGCGTGCTCGCCTGATTCTGAGCGGCAGAGAATGTAGATGTGGACATACGAGATTCGGACCCTCAATACAGCTCGGCATTATCCAACACTGAGGGAGACGAACCTAGCGCAGATTGCTCAGGCCGGGATCGACTTGAGCGCTGCGGCGTCTGTGAACTCCTTGAGCCAGCGCAGTACATCGACTGCCTCCCAGCGACCCGGGTCATACAGGGCGTAGAGCAAGCCCTGATAACCGACCACATCCAGTTGTTTGTGGTAACCGGCACGCTGAAACAAGGCCTCGATTTCGGCAAAGCAAGTGTTGAAATGCAGCTTGTTGAACGGCGTCTTGCCTTCCGTGACCAGCCCGTCCAGGCGCAATTCGAGAACGGCCTCACGCACCACGTCAACCGACATCCGGTTCACGCTGTTCTTCAACTGTTCGACATTGACCACGGTTCATCCCTCTGACACATTTACTGTATGCCCATACAGTAACCGAACAATCCGCAAAATGCCAAGGAATGGATGGCAGCGGCGACCGGCGGGGTGAACCACAAAAGCGGATTAACCCAGAAACGCGACGACTTCATCAGCACTGAATGGCCAGTCCAGTTCTGCCCCGGTGTCGATGCGGCGCAACACCGGAATTCGCAGGCTGTAAGCCGCATACCAAGACTCATCCTCAGCAATATCGACCAATTCAACCAGCAGGCCATGCTCGACAAGAGGCATCAGCTCGGCCTCGGCGACTTCACACAAATGGCATCCAAGGGTGCCGAACAGCTGACATTCAGGAGGCATGATTGCTCAACCAAAAAATGAGTGGGCCTATTCTAGGCCGCACCTGAAAACCCGTCGAGCCACCGCCGCCCAAAGGCTCCAGCCCCCTACAAAGGCTCACAGGCAAAACCCTGACGCAAATCAGTCTGCACAAAACCCAATTACGCGATCCTCCCGGCCTTTTTGCCTCTACGCTTGAAAAGCCTGATCTGACATCGGAGTGTCCAGTGTTTGCCAATCTGTTGATCATCCTCGCCTCGTCCCTCGTGATGATTGCCCTGTTCCGGCGCCTGCGGTTGCCGCCGGTTCTGGGCTATCTGTGCGTGGGACTGCTGGTGGGGCCGAGTGCGTTCGACTGGGTCAATGAAAGCGAACACTTGCCCGACGTAGCCGAACTGGGCGTGGTGTTTCTGTTGTTCTCACTGGGCCTGGAGTTCTCCCTCTCGAAGATGATCGCCCTGCGCCAGGTAGTATTCCGTCTCGGCAGCCAGCAGGTGCTGATCAGCACCGCGCTGCTCGGTCTGCTGCTGATGCTGCTGGGCATGCCGATGACGCCAGCGCTGTTGCTCGGTGCCGGGCTTTCGCTGTCATCCACGGCGATCGTGACCAAAGAGCTGGGCAGCCTCGGCGAGGTGTTCAGCAGTCACGGGCAGAATGCCGTTGGCGTGTTGCTGTTTCAGGACGTGGTCGCGGTGTTGCTGCTGACGTTGGTGCCAGTGTTCGCTGGCAGCAGCGAGCAAGCCTGGTACTGGGCGTTGCCACTGACCCTGGCAAAAACCGTGGTGCTGTTCGTCGGGCTGCTATTGGCCAGTCGCTGGTTACTGCCGCGGCTGTTCCATGAAGTGGCCGCGTCACGCTCGGCAGAATTGTTCGTGCTGCTGGCGCTGGTAATTGTGCTGTTGACCGCGTGGCTGACTCACTTGCTGGGCCTGTCCCCTGCCCTCGGTGCGTTTCTGGCCGGCATGCTGCTCGGTGAAAGCCATTATCGGCACCAGATCGAAGCCGACATCCGGCCATTTCGCGACATTCTGCTCGGGGTGTTTTTCGTCAGTATCGGCATGCTCATCGACCTGCAACTGTTCCTCAGTCACAGCCTGTTGATCCTCGGACTCACCGTCGGGTTGATGGTGATCAAGGGCATCGTCGTGGCATTGCTGGTGAAGTGGCGCGGCAGTGACAGCGAGACGGCGTGGCGCAGCGGTCTGGCGCTGGCCCAAGGGGGTGAGTTCTGCTTCGCACTGATGGCGCAGATGCAGCAAAACAGCCTGATGCCCGAAGCGCTTGGCGACCTGCTGCTCGCGGCGACATTCTGCTCAATGCTGCTGACGCCCCTGCTGCTGCGCGCCGCGCCACGTATCGCTGCAGTCCTGCACCGCAAACCCAATCAGGAAGCGCAAATCGAAGAGATCAGCGCACTCAACGCCGACCTCAACCAGCATGTGGTGATTTGTGGTTACGGCCGCGTCGGCCAATCCATCGGGCGTTTCCTGCGCAATGCCAAACAGCCCTATATCGCACTGGACAGTGATCCGGTCCGGGTCCAGGAAGCCGCCAGTGGAGAAAGTGACGTGCATTACGGCGACTCGTCGCGCGGCGATCTGCTGAACGCCGTGGGCCTGCTGCGCGCAAAACTGCTGGTGGTCGCCGTGGATCAGAGTGACATTGCCCTGCGCATCCTCAAGGAAGCGCGCCGGCTCAACGCCCATGTACCGATCCTGGTGCGCACCCGCGACGACAGCCAATGGGCCGAATTGAAAGCCGCCGGCGCCACCGAAGTGGTGCCGGAGCTATTGGAGTCAAGCCTGATGCTCGCCTCACATGCCTTGATCATGCTCGGTCTGCCGGCGCATCAGGTGCAGGAAAAAGTCGATCAGGTGCGCATCGACCGCTATCGCCTGCTCCACGGCTTTTATCCTGGTAGCGACGATGCCGAGACTTAATCCTGGCTCACCGCGCCGATCTTGTGCACTGACAGGTCGGCGCCGTAATACTCTTGTTCCTGACTCAGGCGCAGCCCGTGCAGCGCCTTGATCACGCCGTAGACGACGAAACCACCGACCAGCGCCACAGCGACGCCGAGTGCGGTGCCGATCAACTGGCTGATCAGGCTGACGCCACCGATCCCGCCAAGTGCAGTCTGGCCGAAAATCCCGCAGGCAATCCCGCCCCAGACGCCACACAAACCGTGCAATGGCCACACGCCCAACACATCATCAATGCGCCATTTCACCTGCGCGGCGGTAAAGCACCAGACGAACAGCGCGCCGGCAATTGCACCGGTCACCAGCGCCCCGACCGGATGCATCAGATCGGACCCGGCACAGATCGCCACCAACCCGGCCAATGGGCCGTTGTGCAGGAAACCCGGGTCATTGCGCCCGACGAGCAGCGCCGCCATGGTGCCGCCGACCATCGCCATCAACGAATTGACCGCCACCAGGCCGCTGACAGCTTGCAGCGTCTGCGCACTCATCACGTTGAAGCCGAACCAGCCGACAATCAGAATCCACGAGCCCAGGGCCAGGAAAGGAATGCTCGAGGGTGCGAACGCCACCAGACGCCCGTCGCGGTAACGGCCATTGCGCGGCCCCAGCAACAGCACCGCCGCCAAAGCCAGCCAACCGCCCATGGCGTGCACCACCACGGAACCGGCAAAATCATGGAAAGCCGCGCCGAACTGCGCCGTCAGCCACGCTTGCAGACCGTAGTTGCCGTTCCAGATCATGCCTTCGAAAAACGGATAGATGAACGCAACAATCAGCGCCGTGGCGCACAACTGCGGCACGAAACGCGCGCGCTCGGCGATGCCACCGGAAATGATCGCCGGGATCGCGGCGGCAAACGTCAGCAGGAAGAAAAACTTCACCAGTCCATAACCGTGATCGGCACTCAACGCCGCCGCCGGCTGCATAAACGTCACGCCGTAGGAGATCCAATAGCCTATAAAGAAATAGGCCAGTGTCGAGACGGCGAAATCACTGAGAATTTTCGACAGCGCATTGACCTGGTTTTTCTGACGGACCGTGCCGACCTCCAGAAAGGCGAAACCGGCGTGCATCGCCAGCACCATCACCGCACCGATCAGAATGAACAAGGTATTGGAACTGTGAACCAGCGTGTCCACAGCGCTTTGCAGATTTTCCATAAGCAGGCAGACCTAAAGGCGAAAAAGGCACCAAAGCGGTTCATGCGCACATTTCATGCACCAAGTTGCGACCGCACAGTCACGGATCCGAACGTCCGGCGAACTGCTTTGGCGCACGAGGTCGATGTCCTGACACGAACCGCGCTTGTTTGGGATAAGGTTTCTCAAGGCGCACGCCCGGCAACAGCGCACTACGACCGGGCGACGCACCACGACACAGCAAAAGTTGTACCAGTCATTTGTACTGAACCTTCGCGCAAGGCTCATACTCGAACGCTTCAGACGTCAATTACGGAGATCCACCATGGCCAGCATCAAGGCAAAGACTGCTCAAGAAATCCTCATGAACGACTTCCAGACTTTGGTCGCCGACACCGAGCGGTTGCTCGAGCACACCGCTACCCTGGCCGGCGATCAGGCCGATGAGCTGCGCGGGCAGATCCACGACAGCCTGCTGCGTGCTCGCGAGACCCTGAAACTGACCGAAGAAACCCTGCGCGATCGCGGTCAGGCTGCCGTCACTGCCACAGAAGATTACGTGTCGGCCAACCCATGGCAGTCCGTCGGTATTGCCGCCGGTGTCGGCTTCCTGATCGGCCTGCTGGCTACCCGGCGCTGATTATGTCGATCGGTGAATCCGGCCCGACTGCGGGCACCGCCTCTTCCACGCGACGCTTGGGCGCCGCCGTTCTGGGTCTGCTGCACAGCCATGTCGAATTGTTCGGCATCGAATTGCAGGAGCAGAAATCACGAACTGTCAGCCTGTTGCTGTTCGCAGGTCTGGCGCTGGTCTTTGCCCTGTTGCTGCTGGTGGGGTTATCGACTCTGGTGATGATCATATTCTGGGACACTTATCGCCTTGCTGCGATCATCGGCCTGTGCGTCTTTTATACCCTGGCCTCGATCTTCTGCGGACTACGCCTCAAGGCTGCGATCTTCGATGAATCCTCGCCTTTCCATGGCACGCTCGAAGAGCTGGCCAACGACCGGGAGCGCCTGTTGCCATGAGCCTGCCTGAACTGCCACACAACAGCTCGCGTCGGGAAATGCGCAAGGCCTTGATCCGCCTGCGCATGGAAATGCATCGCCAGGAAATTCGTCATGAAGCCGGGCAAGTGCTGCAGCCTCTGCATCGCATGCGCGGCATGTCGCAAAACCTGCAAGGTGGCTTCGGCATCAAACACGCGCCGTTGTGGGGCGTGGCTGTCGTTACGCTGCTGGGCTTTATCACCGGCAAAGGTGCGAAAAGCGGCGGTGGCGGCGGCTTGAGCCGCTTGATCCGGCTAGGCACCAGCCTTGGGCCGCTGATCAAACTGGTGATGCAGAGTTCGGCAAAACGCTAAGCAGATACATCTGGCTACATTCTTGCAGTAGCGGCGGGATGAACCTCTTTATCCGGAGGTTCAATCCCGTACGCCTACCCGGCTGGCGGGGCTCAACCAAAACAAAAACCAAGGAGGCCCCGTGATCGACGGGCAACCGCTCGCCTGCTTTCAACCTTTTATCGATACCGCCACGGGACGCATTGCCGGCGTCGAAGCGTTGGGCCGCCTGCGCCAGGCCGACGGTCAACTGACTTCGGTCGGGCCGTTGTTTGCCGACCCGCGCACACCCGCCATTGCCCTGCGCCGCCTCGACCGGCAGATCCGCGACAACGCCTTGAGCCGCCTGCATGAAGCGCCGGCAGACTGGTTTCTCAGCCTGAACATGTCGCCGCGCTGGATCAGTCGCCTGCGCGCCGATCAAGCCTTGCCCAGCCTCAAACAATTGGCGCGCTACGCTATCGATCCGCAACGCATCGTTTTCGAGATCACCGAACTGGGTGGTAATGGTCAACGCCTGGCCGAAGTCGTCGCGCGCTATCGCGAAGCCGGGGCGAGAATCGCCATCGATGACTTTGGCGCCGGTTACTCGCAACTGGATCGAGTGCTGGCGCTGCAACCGGACATCCTCAAACTCGATATGCGCCTGTTCCAGGCTGCCGCACTGGGCGGGCCGAGCAGTGAGGTGGTCAAGGCCCTCGCGCAGATGGCCGAGAAGACCGGCTGCTGGATCATTGCCGAAGGCGTCGAGACCGAAGCGCAATTGAATTTCGCCCTCGAATGCGGATCGCGCTATGTGCAGGGATTCCTGTTCGCGCGGGCACAAGAAGAGTTCTTCGCCACCGATGCGTTTGTGCAACGCTTCGCCGAGCTGCGCCAGCGCTATGTCCGGCAGAAACTCGCTGAGCGCGGGCGGCTGATGCAAATGCGCCAGCAACTCGGCGAACTGATGTCGATCCTGCAAACCTGGGCGCAGGCACACGCACCATTGAGCGCATTGCCACAACTGGACGCCTTCCCTTGGCTGCTGCGGTTTTATCAATGCGATCGCCACGGCACGCAACTGACGCCCAATCTGGAATGGCGACAGCACGGCTGGGTCGCCGACAATCGTTACCTGGGGCACAATTGGTCGTGGCGTCCGTACTTCTATCATTTACTCGCCGAAGGCTGGGAGGAGCGGCGTTTGACCCTCTCCAATACCTACCGCGATGCCACCAGCAATCAGTACTGCCTGACGGCCGGGCAATTTTTCGACAACGGTGAGCGTTTGCTGCTGATCGACATCGACGCGGCGGGACTCTAGTTCCGCTTGCAGGGGCGAGCGTGAACCGGGAAGCTAGGGGCCAACGCCCCCAGTCACCTGACGGAGAGAATCAGCCTTGGATTGGCACACCCTGCTCAACCGCGAACGCCTCGGCAAACCGCTGCACAGCCCGCAAGAACTTGGCCGCAGCCCCTTCCATAAAGACCATGACCGCATCATTTTCTCCGGTGCCTTCCGCCGCCTCGGGCGCAAGACCCAGGTGCATCCGGTCACGAGCAACGACCATATTCACACGCGTCTGACCCATTCACTGGAAGTCAGTTGCGTCGGCCGTTCGCTGGGCATGCGGGTGGGCGAGACCCTGCGCAGTGCCTTGCCGGAATGGTGCGACCCGGCTGACCTTGGCATGGTGGTGCAGTCGGCCTGCCTGGCCCACGACATCGGCAATCCGCCGTTCGGCCATTCCGGTGAAGATGCCATTCGCCACTGGTTCCAGCAGGCGGCCGGGCGTGGCTGGCTCGACGGCATGAGCGAAGCCGAGCGCGCTGACTTCCTCAATTTCGAAGGCAATGCCCAGGGCTTTCGGGTACTGACTCAGCTTGAATACCATCAGTTCGATGGCGGCACGCGGCTGACCTACGCGACCCTTGGCACCTACCTGAAATACCCCTGGACCGCGCGCCACGCCGACTCCCTGGGCTACAAGAAACACAAGTTCGGCTGCTATCAGAGCGAGCTGCCGTTGCTAGAGCAGATCGCCCATAAACTCGGCCTGCCGCAAATCGAAGACCAACGCTGGGCGCGTCATCCGCTGGTGTACCTGATGGAAGCGGCCGACGATATCTGCTACGCCCTGATCGATCTCGAGGACGGCCTGGAAATGGAGCTGCTGCAGTACGCCGAAGTCGAATCGCTGCTGCTCGGGCTGGTGGGCGATGATCTGCCGGAAACCTATCGTCAGCTCGGCCCGCAGGATTCGCGCCGACGCAAACTGGCGATCCTGCGCGGCAAGGCCATCGAGCATCTGACCAACGCCGCCGCACGCGCATTTGTCGAGCAACAGGACGCGCTGCTTGCCGGCACGCTGCACGGCGATCTGGTCGAACACATGCACGGCCCGGCCAAGCGTTGCGTGTTGAATGCCAAGGACATCGCCCGCAAGAAAATCTTTCAGGACAAACGCAAAACCCTGCATGAAATCGGCGCCTATACCACGCTGGAGATCCTGCTCAATTCGTTCTGCGGCGCCGCGCTGGAACAACACAACGGTCGCACGCCGTCGTTCAAAAGCCGACGCATCCTCGATCTGCTGGGCAGTAACGCACCGGATCCGCAGGGTTCGTTACACACCTCGTTTCTGCGCATGATCGATTTCATTGCCGGCATGACCGACAGCTACGCCAGCGACATGGCACTGGAAATGACCGGCCGCTCCAGTCACTGATCCCGAAACATGCGGGCGACCATAACATTGGTCACCCGCATGTCATCGTCGACCCGCAGGCTTTTGGCGAATGACTGACATCACCGGGAAGCAACTATTTCCCACCTTCGGATCAGCAACTTTAAACATCTATAAAAAGCCCATTTACACCAGTACTTGCAAATCATTGAAGTCAAACTATAAGCCCGTTCAAATCCTGCACTTCCTTACGTCAAACCTAGTTTGAACGTAGTCCGTTTCCTCATTAATTGTAGGAATAATCCGATAACGTGACTGAAGCCATGTCACTCCATGCGAGTGCTCATTCATCTGAGCTAAGGTGCGCGCTTTATTCGTGCTTGCATGGGATTTGATTATGAACTCCGTTTTTATTGTCGACGATCACCCGGTCATCCGTCTCGCCGTTCGAATGCTGCTGGAGCATGAAGGTTACAAGGTCGTTGGCGAAAGCGATAACGGGGTCGACGCCATGCAAATGGTGCGCGAGTGCATGCCCGACCTGGTCATTCTCGATGTGAGCATTCCCAAGCTGGACGGTCTGGAAGTGCTGGCCCGCTTCAATGCCATGGGTTCGCCCCTGAAAATACTCATTCTGACGGCACAGTGCCCGACACTGTTCGGCATTCGCTGCATGCAATCCGGTGCATCGGGTTATGTCTGTAAACAGGAGGAATTAAGCGAACTGGTCAGTGCCATAAAAGCGGTACTTTCCGGTTACAACTATTTCCCAAGTCAAGCGTTGAATCCGGTGCGCAGTGACGATATCCGCTTTGCCGAACTGGAACTTTTCAAATCCGTCAATGATCGCGAATTGATGGTCTTGCAACTGTTCGCCCAAGGTCGCACCAACAAGGAAATCGCCAAAGGCATGTTCCTGAGTAATAAAACCGTCAGCACCTACAAAAAACGCCTGATGCAAAAACTCAAGGCCAAATCCCTTGTAGAACTTATCGAGATGGCCAAACGAAACGCACTCGTGTGAGAGCCCGCATGCCCAGCCGTTTAAAGGACTATTTAATTGCGTTGAGCGCAGGTCTTTACCTGAGCAGCAACGTGTTCGCCATGCCCGGCACTTCACCGGACTATGCCTTACTCAGCCGGTCGGCGAGCGAATCGGTGCCGGTCACCTTCGAACAGTCCCAACGGCAGTGGCTGCTGGAGCGTAACGAACTGGTTCTGGGCACCTCCGCCCCCGACTACCCGCCTTTTGACATGACGGTCAGTGGCAAGGATTACGAAGGCCTGACGGCCGACTACGCCGGACTCCTCGGCCAAGCCACGGGCTTGTTGATCCGCGTGCAGCGGTTCCCGTCCCGGGACGCGGCGATTCGTGCGCTCCTCGATGGCCAGGTCGACCTGCTGGGTACTGCGAACGGGTTCGAAGCGAGCAATGCCAACCTGGCGCTATCTACGCCCTATGCCATTGACCAGCCAGTGCTGGTCACCCGCGAAGACGAAACCCGCTCCCTCACCGAAGGCCTCGCCGGGCTGCGATTGAGCATGGTCTATCACTACTTGCCGTTGCCCGAAGTCAAAGCGCTGTACCCCAAAGCACTCATCACCTGCTATCCCTCCTACCAGAATGCGATCAACGCCGTTGCATTCGACCAGGCCGACGTTTTTCTCGGCGACACACTGTCCACGCACTACATGATCAACAAGGGCTACCTGAACAACGTGCGCATGGCCAATTTCGGCAAACAGGAAGCCCAGGGATTCAGCTTCGCCGTGCGCCGCGACAACCCACAACTGCTGGGCGTCATCGACTCCGTACTCAAGACTGTGACGGCCAGCGAACGCGAGAATATCGCCAAGCGCTGGAGCGCTGGCAGCGATCTGTTGCTCACTGACCAGAAACTGCAACTGACCCAACGCGAAGAATCCTGGCTCAAACAACACCCCGTGGTCAGCGTGGTGGTCAATGAAGCATTCGCGCCGCTGACGTTCTTTGACAACGACGGCAATTTTCGCGGTATCAGTGCCGACCTGCTCGAGCTGATCCGTCTGCGCACCGGACTGCGTTTCGAGATCCGCCGCAGCCGCAACGACGCAGAAATGATCCAGCAGATAGACCGGCATCAAGCCGATCTGATCGCCGCCTTACTGCCGACGGCGGAGCGCGAAAAAACCCTCAATTTCAGTCGTCCTTACCTGGAAAACTCCTACGTTCTGCTGACCCGCAAAAGCGCCGATGGCCCGACCAATCTGGGCCAGCTCAAAGACAAACAACTGGCGATTGCTCAGGGCAATCCGATGGTCGAGTACCTGCGGCGCGAGTATCCACGCATCCATTTGATCGAAACGGCGGACACTTTCAGCGCGGTTTCGCTGCTCGCGGAAGGTCAGGTCGACGGCGCGGTGAACTCGCTGGTGATTGCCAACTACTTCATTTCTTCGCGAATTTTTAACCAGCCATTGCAAATCACCACCACCATCGGCACCGGCCAGGCTGCGTTTTCCCTGGCGACCGCCAGCGACAGCACGGAACTGGCGTCGATCATCAACAAAGCCTTGTTGAGCATCGCGCCGGATGAACTGGGCGTGATCAATGGCCGCTGGCGCGGTTACTCCACGGCATCGCAGAACATCTGGCACAACTACCAGCGCCTGTTCTATCAAGTGATCATCGGCGCGTGCCTGTTACTGCTGCTGCTTTTGGCGTGGAACGCCTACATGCGCCATCAGATCAAACAACGCCAGGCGGCCGAACGTGCGCTGAACGACCAGTTCGAATTCATGCGTTCGCTGGTCGACGGCACACCTCACCCGATTTATGTGCGCGACCGCCGGGGCCTGTTGCAAAGTTGCAATGAAAGCTATCTCGAAGCATTCAGTGCCCGGCGCGAGGACGTCATCGGCAAGAGCGTCATCGAGGGCACCCTGAGTAACGCCTTCGAGGCCCAGGCCTTTCAGGCCGATTACCAGCGCGTCGTTGCCGAAGGCACGCCGATGGTCGTCGACCGGCCTCTGCATATCGGCAACCGAAGGCTGACGATCTATCACTGGATACTGCCGTACCGCGACTCCAGCGGCGAGGTCAAAGGCATCATCGGCGGCTGGATCGACATCAGCGAGCGCCGCCAGTTGTTCGATGAACTGCGTACGGCCAAAGAACGCGCGGATGAGGCCAACCGGGCGAAAAGCACCTTTCTGGCGACCATGAGTCACGAAATCCGTACACCGATGAATGCGGTGATCGGCATGCTCGAACTGACGCTCAAACGCATGGATCAACAACACCCGGATCGCTCTTCGATCGACACCGCCTACCATTCGGCCAAGGACCTGCTGGGTTTGATCGGCGATATTCTCGACATCGCCCGGATCGAATCCGGGCGCCTGAGCCTTTGTCCGGAACGGGTCAATCTGGTCGACACCGTAGCGTCAGTGGCAAGGATCTTCGACGGCCTCGCCCGACAGAAAAACCTCAGCCTGCAAGTCATCTTCAATCCGCCGGATCTGGCCGTCGATGTGTATCTCGATCCACTGCGTTTCAAGCAAGTACTGTCGAACCTGGTCAGCAACGCCATCAAGTTCACCGAACAAGGACAGGTACGAATCACCCTGGATCTGATGAACACTGATGTGCCTGCCCGCGCCCTGATGCAACTGACCGTACAGGACAGCGGCGTCGGCATCAGTGCCGAGGATCAGCAGCGCTTGTTCGAACCGTTTGCCCAAGCGGAAAACAGTAGCCAGCAAGGCCGAAGCGGCGCAGGCCTGGGGCTGGTGATCAGTCGCAACCTGTGCGAAATGATGGGTGGACAACTGCAATTGAGCAGTCAGCCAGGCATCGGCACGCAGGTCTGCATCTCCCTGGCCCTGGAAACCCTGCCAATACAGGTGAGCACGGTGAAAAGTGAACCCGCGATCAAGACCTCGCAGGCACCTCTGCGCGTGCTGGTGGTCGATGATCATCCCGCCAACCGCTTGTTGATGTGTCAGCAACTGGAGTTTCTCGGTCATCACTTCAGCATTGCCGAGAACGGCTGCGATGGCCTGAAGCTCTGGAAGGCCGGCCACTTCGATCTGGTGATTGCCGACTGCAACATGCCTTTGATGAATGGCTATGAACTGACCCGCGCCATTCGTCAGCATGAACTGCAGGCACGCTGCCCGCCCTGCACCGTGCTGGGCTTCACGGCGAATGCGCAACCGGAGGAAATCCAGCGCTGCAAACAGGCCGGCATGAACGATTGCCTGTTCAAACCCCTGAGCCTGAGCCTGCTCAGCCAGTGGGTCGATGGCATCACGCCGACGTCAGCGCCACCGGCCTTCAACCTGCAAAACATGAACATGCTGACCGGTGGCAACCCTGCGCAAGCTCGCCGTCTGCTGGTCGAGTTGCTCAAAAGCAGCCGGCTAGACCGGCAGGAACTGCTCGCGCTGTCGCCTGAACATGACCGCGGCGCGCTGGCGGTGGTCGCTCACAAGATCAAAGGGGCCGCGCGTATCGCTCAGGCATCGCGCGTGATCGAGTGTTGCGATGCCCTTGAGCAGGCTTGCGCCGAGGCAATGTCGACAGATGAAGTCGCCCGCCGTTGCGAGGCGAGCAACCAGGCGATGCTCGATCTCGAGCAGGCCTTGCAGCAACAACTGGTAGTGTCGGATCAAAGCACAATGAGCTTGCCTTAACTATGCTTGGCGCTGAGCAGTGAGTTAAACATCATGGAGAGCCAGAAATGCCCAGCCCACTGCGCCCGGAGCAACGCCGGTTCCCGCTGCATGTGCACATCAGCGTCATGTTCACATTCCTCTTGCTGCTTACCGGGGTCGTGCTGGGGCTGTTCAATTACCGCCAGACCACGCAGATCATACTGTCGAGCAGCGAGAAGCTGTTCGAGCGGATCGAACAGGACGTTCGGCTGGACATGTCCGCCACCTATCAGCCGATCCGCCACCTGCTCAGTTTGCTGGCCGAAAACCCCGCCACTCAGGCCGATCGCCTCGAACAACGCTTGCCCTTGCTCAAACCGTTCAGCCAGTCGCTCGTCGACAACCCCAATCTGGCCTCGCTGTACCTGGGTTATGCCAATGGCGATTTCTTCATGGTGCGACCGCTGCGCAGCGCCGCTCTGAGGACGCTGCTCAAAGCCCCTGAAGCGGCGGCGTATCAGGTCTGGAGTATCGAGCATGACCCGCAGGGCGCGATGCACTCGCAGTCACTGTTCTTCGATCAGGCACTGACGCCGATCAGCCGTCAGGACAACCCCGAGGACCGCTACGATCCGCGCAGCCGTGCGTGGTTCAACCATGCACGTCAGCAAAACCAACAGATCACCACCGAGCCCTACGTGTTTTTCTCCACGCACAACGTCGGCACCACGCTGGCCCGACGCAGCGGCGAGAACGCCGTCATCGGTGCTGACCTGACGCTGGTCGCCCTATCGGCGGCGCTGAGTAAACATGTGGTCACACCGTCCACCGACATCGCCCTGTTCGATGCCGACGGCAACGCCGTGGCCTACCCCGACAGCCAGCGCCTGATCGTCGATGGCAGCACGGCGCATCTGGCCAAAGCGGCGGATCTGAGTCCTGGCTTGCACGCGCTGTTGTCCGGGGCACATACCGGCAATCGCCTGCAAGCGGATGGTCGCCAGTGGATCGTCTCGCGTAGCAGCATTCAGGAGGGCGGTCCGAAAGGTTTGCAATTGGCGCTGCTGGTGCCGGAAGACGAACTACTGGTCGATGCCTACCGCTTGCGCTGGCAAGGCGCGCTGATCACCTTGACGATCCTGCTGTTGTGCCTGCCGCTGGGTTGGGTGATTTCGCGGATTCTGGTCAAGCCACTGCATGCGCTGGTCAAGGAAGCGGACGCGATCCGCAGTTTCGACTTCAATTTTCCGCTGGCCCGCCGCTCGCCGGTGCTGGAAGTCGACCAGTTGAGTGTATCGATGGCGCGGATGAAAGACACCTTGGCCAGTTTCTTCCGGATCACCGATACCCTCGGTGCCGAAACCCGCTTCGCCCCCCTGCTGCAACGAGTGCTGTTTGAAACGGTGCAGATTGCCCAGGCGCAGGCAGGCCTGATCTACCTGCGTGAGAGTGACAGCAGCCGCATGGAGCCTCACGGACTGGTGATCGATGGCACGCCTCAGGCGCTGGAGGCGTTCGACATTCAGGGCCATGACCTGCAAAACAATAACGGCCCGGAGTGGTTCGAACAATTGGTCAGCGCCAGTAACGTGGTGAGCAACTTCGGCTTCGATCAGGCCGGGGATCTGCAGAAAGTCCTGCTGGCGATGCAATCGCCACGGGTCCATTTGATCGGCATCCGCTTGCACAATCGTCACGACGAGACCATCGGCCTGTTGATCCTGCTGGTCAACGACAGCGGTGCGGCGGCTGACATGGAAAAACTGCGGCCCGACCGTATCGCTTTCCTGCAAGCGGTCTCCGGCGCGGCGGCGGTAAGTATCGAGAGCCAACGCCTGCAAGCCCGCCAGAAGCAGTTGCTCGACGCCTTCATTCAATTGCTCGCCGGTGCCATCGACGCCAAGAGTCCGTACACCGGCGGGCATTGTCAGCGTGTGCCAGAGCTGACGCTGATGCTCGCCCAGGCAGCGGCAGCCAGTCAGGCGCCCGCCTTCAGCGCCTACCAGCCCAGCGAAGATGAATGGGAAGCCTTGCACATTGCCGCGTGGCTGCACGATTGCGGCAAAGTGACGACGCCGGAATACGTGGTCGACAAGGCGACCAAACTGGAAACCATCAACGACCGCATTCATGAAATCCGCACCCGCTTCGAAGTGCTCAAGCGTGATGCCTGGATCAGCTATTGGCAGGCGCAGGTCTCGGGCGGCGATGAGCCTGCACTGGCGCAATTGCGCGACGCCACGCTGGCGGCGCTCGACGACGACTTCGCGTTTGTCGCGCGCTGCAATCTGGGCAGTGAGGCCATGGCCGAAGCGGATCTACAACGCCTTGACCATCTGGCCCGACGCACCTGGATGCGCACCCTTGACGACCGACTGGGTGTGTCATGGGAAGAGAACCGGCGTCAGGCGCGCACGCCCACACCGAGCTTGCCGGTCAGTGAAAAACTTTTGGCAGACAAGCCCGAGCACCTGCTCGAACGGGACCCGAACGAGTTGATTCCCGAAGACAATCCATGGGGTTTCAAGCTGGATGTACCGCGCTACAAATACAATCGCGGCGAGCTGTATAACCTGAGCATCAGCCGCGGCACCCTGACCCGCGAAGAACGTTACGTGATCAATCACCACATGGTGCAGACCATCATGATGCTCAGCCATCTGCCCTTCCCCGGCCACCTCGACAGCATTGCCGAAATTGCTGGCGGTCATCATGAAAAAATGGACGGCACCGGTTACCCGAAACGCCTGAAGCGTGAGGACATGAGCCTGCCGGCACGGATGATGGCGATTGCCGATATCTTCGAGGCGCTGACCGCCGCCGACCGCCCGTACAAGAAAGCGAAAACCTTGAGCGAGGCGTTGGCGATCATGGCCACCATGTGCCGTGAGGCGCACATCGATGCTCAGCTGTTTGGATTGTTCATCAGCGAAGGCGTGTACATGCAGTACGCCGTGCGTTTTCTCGATCCCGCGCAGATCGACAACGTGGATCCGGCCAGCCTGCTGCACAAGGCTGGCCTCAGCGCGTGATCAGCAGTCGGTCAGACGCAGGAATATTGCCGCCAGTTGCTCGATACCTGCCTGATCCTGCGCAGCAAAACGCGCCAGTTTCGGGCTGTCGAGGTCGAGTACACCGATCAGGCGACCGTCCTTGACCAGCGGCACGACAAGCTCACTGTTCGAAGCGCTGTCACAGGCAATATGCCCCGGGAACGCATGCACGTCCTCAACGCGCTGGGTTTGCAGAGTGGCCGCCGCCGCGCCACACACACCACGGCCGAACGGAATGCGTACACAGGCGATCTGTCCCTGGAACGGACCGAGCACCAGTTCTTCGTTACGGTTGAGGTAAAAACCCGCCCAGTTCAGGTCATCGAGCTGGTTGAACAGAAACGCCGAAAACTGCGCGGCGTTGGCGATGAAATCGCGCTCGTCCGCCAGCAGCGATTCCAGTTGTGCGGCCAACATGCCATAGCCGCTTTGTTGCAAATCAATCATGCCTTGTGCTCCAACAATTTCAGTCCCACCCAGTAACGGGCGAATTGGTACGCGCAACGTCCGTTGCGATTACCGCGGCCGGTGGCCCAACGCACGGCGAGGATGTCCAGTTCTTCGTCGCGCTGCCAGCTCAGCCCGGCCTTGGCCGCCAATTGGCCGATCCAGTGCTCGACGACGTTAAGGAAGTGTTCTTGGGTAAACGGGTAGAACGACAGCCACAGACCGAAACGGTCCGACAGCGCGATCTTGTCTTCCACGGCTTCGCTGGGGTGCAGTTCGCCGTCGACGCGTTTCCAGTTTTCGTTGTCACTTTCCTTCTCCGGCACCAGGTGGCGACGGTTGGAAGTGGCGTACAGCAAAACGTTGTCGGGGGCCTGCTCAAGCGAGCCGTCGAGCACGCTTTTGAGCACGCGATAATCGCCTTCACCGGATTCGAACGACAGGTCATCGCAAAACAGCACGAAACGTTGCGGCAGTTTACCGATCTGCTCGACCACCCGCGGCAGATCCGCCAGATGATCGCGCTCGATCTCGATCAGGCGCAGGCCCGCATTCGCGTGTTCCGCCAGCAACGCCCGCACGAGCGAAGACTTGCCGGTGCCGCGCGAGCCCCAGAGCAACGCATGGTTGGCCGGCATGCCATCAAGAAATTGTTGGGTGTTGCGCCCCAGTTGTTCGAGCTGACGGTCAACACCGATCAGGTCGGACAGACGCATGTCGAGGCTGACTTCCAGCGGCAACAGATAGCCGCTGCGCCCGTCGCGCTGCCAGCGCGCCGCCAGACAAGTGCCCCAGTCGATCACCGGTCGTGGTGCCGGCAACAGCGGTTCGATCCGCGCCAGAACCGACTCGGCGCGTTCAAGAAAAGCATTCAATCGGGAATCCACGTCTTCTCCTCGGGCACGTTCACAGTGATGATGACGATCCAGCGACGACACACGGATCAAAATATCCCTACCAAGCCTTGTTACAAGGCGATTCGGGAACCTCGGTATCCATACATGATCGACTATGCTTGAGCAGCGAAGGGAAACGGAAGTGGTTCAACACCCCATGGATATCAAATTCACCCACCGGCTGTCTTACAAGCAAGCCAGGCTTACCGTGCTGGTCGGGTTCATTCTGGGCACGCTGCTCAGCCTGCTGCAAATCGGCATCGATTATGCCAGCGAAGACGCCTCCATCAACCGTGAAATCCTGTCTTTGCTGGAAATCAGCCATAATCCGGCCTCGCGGATCGCCTACAACATCGATGCCGAACTGGCGCAGGAATTGACGTTGGGCCTGTTGCGCTCACCGGCGATCATCTCCGCGCAACTGATCGACAACAACAGTACGGTGCTGGCCAGCGTCAAACGCCCGGAGCTGCAAAGCGGCTATCGGGTGATCAGCGATTTCCTGTTTGGCGCCAAGCGCCAGTTCGAGGATCGTTTGTACCTGGACCATCTGCCCAACGAATCGCTGGGGGTGTTGAGCCTCGAGGTCGACACCTATGCCTTTGGCAGCCGTTTCCTGCGCCGGGCCGAGATAACCCTGCTCAATGGTTTCGCCCGCAGCCTGATTCTCACCGGCATCCTCTTGGCGCTGTTCTACGTGATGCTGACCAAACCGCTGGTGCGGGTGATCCGCGAACTCAGCGGACGCGACCCGCGCAGCGCCGAACCGACCACACTGGAGTGCCCATCCGGCCACGGCAACGATGAAATCGGTGTGCTGGTCAAAGTCGCCAATCAGCAATTCGAGAACATTGCCACCGAGATCCAGCAGCGGCGCAACGCCGAAAACCGCCTGACCGACTACCTCGGGCAACTGGAAAACATCGTCTCGGCGCGTACCGCCGAACTCAAGGCCATCAACGCCCGGCTCAGTCAGTCCAATCAGGAACTCGAAGTTGCCCGCAGCACTGCTCTGGAAATGGCCGAGGCCCGCTCGGCCTTCCTTGCCAACATGAGCCACGAGATCCGTACGCCACTCAACGGGCTGCTGGGGATGATCGCGCTGTCACTCGATGGCCCGTTGAATGCCGAACAGCAACAACAGCTGTCGATCGCCCACGATTCGGGCAAGGTGCTGGTCGAATTGCTCAACGATATCCTCGACCTGTCGAAATTCGATGCCGGGCAACTGGAGCTTGAGCACATCCCGTTCGATCTCGGCTCTTTGATCGAAGACACCGCCAACCTGCTCTCACAGAACGCCGCGCCGAGCGTCGAGCTGACCTGCCTGATCGATCCGCATTTCCCGGCACTGGTGCTGGGCGATCCGACTCGCGTGCGGCAGATCGTCAGCAACCTGCTGTCCAACGCCTTGAAATTCACCCGCTTCGGCCGGGTGGACGTGCGCTTGTCGACCTACAAGGATGGCGTGCGCATCGAGGTCTGCGACACCGGCATCGGTATCGCCCAGGACGCCCAGCTGAAAATCTTCCAGCCTTTCACTCAGGCGGGCGCCGGCATTACTCGCCAGTACGGCGGCACCGGGCTGGGACTGGCGCTGACGTATAACCTCTGCGAAGCCATGCAGGGGCGCCTGACCATCAGTTCGGAGACCGGTTTTGGCAGTCAGTTCTGTGCCGAGCTACCTCTGCCCTGCCATACCCGCGCGCTGGCACCTGCGCCGCTGCACGGGAAAATCCTCGCCATCACCGCCGCCAGCAGTGGCTTGGCGGAGCTGCTTCAAAGCCTGCTGCCGGTGTGGGGACTTACATACGAGCAACGCACCATCGATGACTCACTGCTGGGCCTGACCCCGGATGTGGTGATCACCGATTGCCCTGAGTGCCTGTTCGGCCTGCGCCCGACGCTCGTTGCGCCGATTTTGCTGGTGACCGCCTACGGCAGTTTTCTGCCGAGCGAAGAAGCGGCCGCGCTCGCCCCTCTGCAACAACAGGCACGACCGTTGGCGCGTAACGCGCTCTACCAGAACCTGCGGCGCACCCTGCAACCGGACGTCGTTGCCATTAACGACGCGCAGCTCGAAACCGCTCCCTCGATACGACGCGGGAGGGTGCTGCTGGTCGAGGACAACCCGGTCAATCAACTGGTGGCCAAAGGCATGCTCGGCAAACTGGGCTGCGAGGTTATAGTCGCTGCCCATGGCGCCGAAGCGCTGGATCAACTGGAGTATCACGAATTCGATCTGGTGCTGATGGACTGCAACATGCCCGTGATGGATGGCTACGAAGCCAGCCGGCAGATCCGCCAGAGCGGGCGCTGGCCGAACCTGCCTATCGTCGCCCTGACTGCCAACGCGATGTCCGAGGAACGCGAGCGCTGCCGCGCGGCAGGCATGAGCGACTATCTGGCCAAGCCTTTCCGCCGCGAGGAACTGGCGGCCCTGCTCGATCAGTGGATCCCGACTACGACAGCGCTTTGATCTGCCCCAGCAAGTGATCGAGGCCGTCACGCAAGTCATTGAGGCGATCCAGATCCACTCCGCTGTCACACAGCAACCGGGCCTTGAGCGGCCCGACCTGCTCGCGCAAGGCTTGCCCTGCCGGTGTCAGGCTCAGGTGCACTTCGCGCTCGTCACGCGTCGAACGCTGGCGCTGCACCCACTGCAATTGCTCCAGACGCTTGAGCAATGGCGTCAGCGTGCCCGAGTCCAGCGCCAGGCGCTCGCCCAAGGCCTTGACGGTCGGTTGCTCCGGCGCGGCGTCCTGCCATTCCCACAACACCAGCATCGCCAGATATTGCGGGTACGTCAGGCCGAGCTGATCGAGCATAGGCTTGTAGGCGCGAATTACCGCCCGGGAGGCGGCGTACAACTTGAAGCATAACTGGCTGTCGAGCTTCAGCGAATCGACCGGCAGGCTGTTCATTTGAGCAGGGCTTCGATCTCGCGGCTCAGGTCCTGCGGCTTGGTCGCCGGGGCGAAGCGCTTGACCAACTGGCCGTCCTTGCCGATGAGAAACTTGGTGAAGTTCCACTTGATGCCTTGCGAACCGAGTACGCCCGGGGCGCGTTTCTTCAACTGCACGAACAATGGATGCGCGCCGGCGCCGTTGACTTCGATTTTCTTGAACAGTGGAAAGCTGACGCCGAAGTTCAGCTCGCAGAACTCGCTGATCGCCCCTTCGTTACCCGGCTCCTGCTTGCCGAACTGATTGCACGGAAAGCCCAAGACCACCAGGCCCTGATCCTTGTAGGTCTGCCACAGTTCTTCGAGGCCTTTGTACTGCGGGGTGAAACCACATTTGCTCGCGGTGTTGACCACCAACACCGCTTTGCCGGCGAAATCGGCCAGGGTCTTTTGTTCACCTTTGATGGTGGTGCACGGAATGTTCAGCAGGTTGTCGCTCATGGCATGTGGCTCCGCAGACAGTCGGGAAAGGCCAAACATAGCGAGCAATTAAATTGCGTGCAATTTAATTATCGAATAATAAGGCGACCCGAAGGTCGCCTTCATTTGTTCATGCGCGCGGAACCAGATCCAGGCACACCGAATTGATGCAGTAGCGCAGCCCCGTCGGTGGCGGGCCGTCCGGGAACACATGGCCCAGATGCGCATCGCAGCGCGCGCACTTCACTTCCGTGCGGATCATGCCGTGGCTGGTGTCACGGATTTCGGTCATCGCACTTTCGCCAATTGGCGCGTAGAAGCTCGGCCAGCCGCAGCCGGAATCGAATTTGGTCTTGGAATCGAACAGCGCTTCGTTGCAGCAAACGCAGTGATAGACACCGTCAGTCTTGGTGTCGTTGTATTTGCCGGAGAACGGCCGCTCGGTCGCACTCAAACGACAAACGTTGTATTGCTCGGGGTCGAGCATCGCCCGCCATTCTTCCAGGGTTTTTTCCAACTTTTCCATCATCACACCTCAGCAGCTGAAAAAGCCCGATCTGTACCTTTTCCACGGATCGGGCGGCACGTATGATTGCGCCTCGTCACGCACCAGTCTGGCAGCCAGACCGGGCGCATTCAAACGGATTATGGGAGCCACGGCTCAAGACGTCCGCCTGTGTGAAGACGCAGGAATCCCAGCACGGTTGTCCATCCGCCGCCTGGATCGTTCATTTTCGGGATCACATCGCCATGCAGTTCAGCAAATCGAACAAGCTCGCCAACGTCTGCTACGACATTCGCGGCCCGGTGCTCAAGCA
>Ga0213823_1000450_pt1 | contig 35310 bp, 31 predicted proteins | sample MC6MC0907MG_FD_179887 | JGI IMG/M metagenome (GOLD analysis project Ga0213823, IMG submission 179887) | Enriched soil aggregate microbial communities from Iowa State University, Ames, United States - MC6-MC0907-MG | ecosystem: Environmental > Terrestrial > Soil > Unclassified | place: USA: Iowa...
GTACTGGCTGCCGCCGTTCCTCAATCAGCAATACAACCTGGGCATCAACGTCACCCAGATGGGCATTCCGCTGATCATCATCTACGTCACGGCTGACTTCGGTAGCGTCGGTGGCGGCATTCTGTCTTCGTTCCTGATCGGTCGCGGGATGAACTCGATCAAGGCGCGTCTGCTGTCGATGTTCCTGTTTGCCTGCTGCATCATCGGCGTGGTCATGGCGGCCGGTTCAGCCAATCTGTGGGTTGCAGTCGCGGCGATCTCTCTGGCCATCGGTGCGCACCAGGCCTGGACGGCGAACATCTGGAGCCTGGTGATGGACTACACGCCCAAGCACATGATGAGCACGGTGTTCGGTTTCGGTGGAATGTGCGCGGCGATTGGCGGGATGTTCATGACCCAGATCGTCGGCCATATCCTCACCGTGACCAACAACAACTACACCGTGTTGTTCACCCTGATTCCGGCGATGTACTTCATTGCGCTGACGTGGATGTACTTCATGGCACCGCGCAAGATTCCTACCATCACCGAATAACCTGCCTACACCCGGCTCCCTTGTAGGAGCTGCGGCACGCTGCGATCTTTTGATCTTGATGTTGAAGATCAAAAGATCGCAGCCTCGTTTCACTCGTCAGCTCCTACACAGGGGTTTGCGTATCCCTCAGCGGCGGCTCTGCTGCCACGCTGCCGCCAGCCCGCTGCAACAGATCACTGCGATGCCGATGATCGTCAACAGACTCGGCGTGTGATTGAACAGCAACCAGCCCAATAACCCCGCAAACACGATCTGGCAATAACCGAACGGCGCCAGCAGCGCCGGCGCGGCATGGCGGAATGCCTGGGTCAGAAACAAATGCGCGGTCATCCCGCAACTGCCCAGCGCCAGCATCAGCCCGGCATGGGTCAAGGTCGGCACCTGCCAGAAGAACGGCACCAGCGCACTCATCACCAGCGTGTTGCACAGCCCGGCGAAGAAGTTGCTGGTGGTCGGGCTGTCGACTTCGGCGAGCTTGCGCGTCAGCAACTGATAGAAGCAGAAAAACAACGCCGAACAGAATGGCAGTAACACTGCCGGGGTGAACAGCTCACCGCCCGGGTGGACGATGATCAGCACGCCGATAAAGCCACAGATCACCGCGATCCATTGCCCACGCGTCACCCGTTCCTTGAGCAGCGGCACCGATAACGCCGTCACCAAAACCGGCGCAAGGAAGTTGACCGCCGTAGCCTCCGCCAACGGGATGTACAACAACGCAGTGGTGAAGAACAGGCTGGTGCCGAGCAGGCAGAGTGCTCGGACCAATTGCCATAGGGGCTTTTTGGTACGCAGGACGCGCAACCCGGATTGCGGCAGAAAAATTCCCGCCATCAGCAGGGTGTGCACCAGATAGCGCGCCCACACCACCATCACGATCGGATAGAAACCGGACAGGTATTTCGACAGCGCGTCATGGCTGGAGAACAGGAAGGTTGCCACGACAATCAGCAAGATCCCCTTGAAGGGTTGGTTGACACCGGAGAGTGGGGTGCTGACGGTCATTGGGTTTCCTTGTGTTGCCAAAAAGATCAAAAACCTTCGCAGGAAAGTCTAGCCGCCACTAGAACAGCACAGTCCTATGTCAGCTGGCTTGCCCGCGAAAGGTGCGCAGCACCGCTTAAAGCCGCGCCAACAACGCTCGAGTCTTATCAATCGCCATCTGCGCCCGCTGCAATCCACTCACGCCCTGCTCCAACAGTTTCACCGTGGGAATTTCCAGACTCAGTGGAATATTAGCCGGCAGCGCTTTCAGCAAGCCGAGCAGATCGCAATCACCCTCGCCGGGAAACCGTCGCTCGTTGCGCGCCTGACGCAAGATCTCGGCCATGTCTGACGGTCGCGGCCCCGCGACATCACATAACTGTGCATAACGCAGGCGCGACACCGGCACTTCAACCAGATCCTCCAAGCGCGACGCCGAACGATCAAAGTGAAAGGCATCGACCAGCACCGCAGCGTTTTCCCGATCCGCGTTCTCGACAATGCGCAGCGCTTGCTGAAGATCGCGCGCATCCGTCCAGGGCATGAACTCCAGATGCGGGTGCAACCCGTAAGGGGCCGCCAGATCGCAAAGGGCGGCGAAGTTGTCGGTAAGCCGCTGCTCGTCAGGATCGTTACCGGCGACGAGTAATTCCGTGGCGCCAAATTCCGCGCCCACTGTCAGAAGTTTCTCGAAGTCGGCGACGACGGTTTGTCGCTTCAATCGCAGGATTTCCACGTCGAGCACACGGATGCCGGTATCGCGCAGGCGCTGCAAAGTCTGACGGCGCAATTCAGCATCAGCGACCAACGGGAAATGATGCTCCTCGGGCGTCGCCGGTTCCAGGCGCAAGCCGACATGGCTGTAACCGGCGCGCGCGGCCACTTCGACCATTTGCGGTGGCGACAACTCCAGTACCGTAAGGCTGGCCAGGGACAGGATTCGTTCACTCATGTTCAAGCCTCGATCAATGCAGGAGAGCAGGTACGACCGGTGGCGGCCGCCTCGCGTATGGCTTCGATCAGCGCCAAAGTGCGCGCCGCGTCGGCCGCACTCACCAGCGGCTCGACTTCACGCCGTGCCACGCGTACGAAATGCTGTAACTGCAAGCGCAAAGCATCGTCACCGCTGTAGGACTCTTCGACCATCAACAACGGTTCATGCCAACCGGCGTCGACCTGATCAGCGGCATAGTGCCAACGCTTGAGCTGCGGAATGCTCAAGGCACCAGCGGTCCCGGCCAGCAGATAACAGGGCTGACCGGCCTGCCGCGGATAGACCGGGTTCTCACCGGAACCCAGCTCCCAACTCCACGGCGCAGCCACTGCGTCGGACCCGCTCAGGGTTCCCAATGTGCCACCTTCGAATTGCAGCAACACCGCCGCGCTGTCTTCATTGGCGAAACCGCGCACGGCGTTGTCGGTGATCGCTTGCACCGAGCGCACTTCACCACACAGATGCCGTAGCAGGTCGAGGTCGTGGATCAGGTTGGTCAGCAACATCCCGGCGCCCGGTTCGCGGCGCCACGGGATCTCGAAATAGCTATCGGGTTTGCGCAACTGGAACAGTGCGGTGACCGTGGTCAGACGCCCGAGCGCCCCGCTCTGCACCAGTTCATGGGCGCGTACGATCAGCGGATTGTGACGCCGATGATGGCCGACCAGCACCGGCACGCCGCTGCTTTTAACCATAGCGACCAATTCGCGCACTTCATCGATGTGCACGCCGACCGGTTTCTCCAGCAGCACCGGCACACCCGCGGCCAGACAATCGAGCGCGGTGCTGACGTGTTGATTATTCGGATTGGCGACAATGACCGCGTCTGGCCGGATAAGCTCTAGCATCTGACGATGATCGACGAAATGCCTGACGCCCCATTCAGCCGCAAGCGCTGCGACTTGCGGCACGGGATCAGCCACGGCGCACAGCGTCGCTTCGCTGAGGGTTTGCAGATGCCGATAATGTTGCTGGCCCATGTTGCCGGCGCCGATCAAGGCTATTCGAAGGGGCGAATTCAAGGTGCGATCCTCTTGTGATTGTTATTGGAATATCACTCCAGCAACAATTTAGAACCGAGTTCCACAATCAAACACCCAACAACCCCAAAACCGTGCGAACACCGCACAATTTCATGCCAAACGAATATCCATGTAGGAGCTGCCGAAGGCTGCGATCTTTTGATTTTGCTATTAAACGACAAGATCAAAAGATCGCAGCCTTCGGCAGCTCCTACCGGGGATTTGCGGCGGATTAGATAAACAGTTCGGAGGCCAGGCTGGCCGCCGACATCTCCTCAGCAAACTGCAAAAGCAACGGCGCCAGCTCATGCAACCGCGCCCCCGGCATCCGCGCACTCGGTCCGGCGATACTCAGTACACCAATCACCCGACCATCTGTTGGATGCCTCACCACCGCCGCAATCGCCGAAGTACCCACTGCCGAACTTTCTTCGACACAGGCATAACCCTGCTCGCGCGCCAGACGCAGCCGTTCCAGCAATTCGATGTTCGAGCGCGGCGCATTCGGCCCGATCCCCACCGGCACTTCCGCCGCCTGCCGCTCGACCAGTGACAACGCCTCGGCATCACTCATGCACGCCAGCCACGCATGCCCGGAGGCTGTGTAGAACAGCGGCGCATCGCGGCCCATGTCCGGGTCATAACGCAGGCCGGTGCGCGCACCCTGGGCCTTGGCAATCCAGGTCTGGCGCTCGCCGTCGATTACCCCCAGCCGCACCAGTTCGCCGGTTTCCTGCGCCAGTCGATCAAGCACCGGCTGGACGATGTCAGCACCGCTGCTCGATAAATACTGAAAACCCATCGCCACCAGTTTGGTCGACAGGTGATAGCGTAATGTTTCCGCGTTCTGCCGCACATAGCCCAGGCGGATCAGTTCGGCGAGCAAGCGGTGCGTCGCGCTTTTGGGGATATCCAGTTGCTCGGCCAACGTCTGCATCGGCAGCCCGCGCGGATCACTGGTGAGGCTTTCGAGCACGCTGAAAACCCGTTCGATTTGACTGCCGGCCATGGAGACATCCAAAGAAATTTTGTCGATTCTAGAAGACATTGGCGGCAAAGCGAAATCTGGAACCACTTGTTCGATAACCGCCCGCTTTGTTGAATCAACGCTTGTCGAGCCGCTCCAGCACTGGTTATTTTCTGGAATCAAATTCCAAAAACAATTCATCGCTGGAGCGTTGTTTGATGTCTGCCGAACTCCCTGATATCGACTGCGACGCATTGGTCGTCGGGTCTGGCGCCGCCGGGTTATCGGCCGCCGTGACGGCCGCGTGGCATGGCTTGAAAGTCATCGTTGTCGAGAAAGATCCGGTGTTCGGTGGCGCCACCGCATGGTCCGGTGGCTGGGCTTGGGTGCCGTGCAATCCACTGGCGCGTCGGGCCGGGATCATCGAAGACATCGAACAACCGCGCACCTATTTGCGCCATGAACTGGGCGAGCACTTCGACCCATCGATGATCGACGCTTTCCTTGAAGCGGGACCGCGCATGGTTGCGTTTTTCGAGCAGCACACCGCGCTGCAATTTGCCGATGGCAACACCATCGCCGACATTCATGGCGACACGCCGGGTGCTGGCACTGGCGGCCGCTCGGTCATCGCAGCACCTTACGATGGGCGCAAAGTCGGACACTTGCTCAAGCGCCTTCGTACAACGATGCGCGAAACGTCCTTCATGGGCATGCCGATCATGGCCGGGGCGGATCTGTCGGCGTTTCTCAATCTGACGCGCTCAATGAAAGCCGCATGGCATGTAACCCAACGTTTCACTCGGCACTTGTTCGACCTCGCAGTCCATGGCCGGGCGATGCAACTGGTCAACGGCGTGGCGCTGGTAGCAAGGCTGGCGAAGTCCGCCGAAGACCTTGGCGTTCTGCTCTGGGAATCGGCTCCCGTAACGGAACTACTGCGTGATGGCTCGCGCGTCTCGGGCGCGGTGGTCAACACCCGCAAGGGCCCGATCCGCATTCATGCCCGCAAGGCCGTGGTGCTTGCCGCCGGTGGTTTTGCCAATGACATCGAGCGGCGCAAAGCCTTGTTCCCGCGCGCACCGACCGGCCACGAACATTGGGCGCTGCCGCCACTGGCCGTCAACGGCGATGGCTTGCGCCTGGGCGAAAGCGTCGGTGCACGGGTCAATACCGATGTGGCTTCGCCCGTGGCGTGGGCACCGGTATCGCAAGTGCCGCATGCCGACGGCAGCATTGGCCATTTCCCACACATCATCGAGCGTGGCAAACCGGGCATCATCGGCGTGCTGCGTAACGGCAGGCGTTTCGTCAACGAAGCCAACGGTTACTACGATTACGTCAGCGCGATGGTCGCCGCCGCGCCGGAAGGTGAAGAAGTCGCCTCATGGCTGATCTGCACCCACGCTTTTCAACGGCGTTATGGATTGGGCATATCGCGGCCATTTCCGCTGCCAGTTTCAGCATTTATCCGCAGCGGCTATCTGAAAACCGGTAACACCGTTGAAGAATTGGCCCTCGCCTGCGGCATCGACCCGAGCGGCTTGCGCCAGACTGTGGATAACTACAATCGCCATGCCCGCCATGGCGAAGACCCGTTGTTCGGGCGTGGCACAACCCCCTACAACCGCAAACAGGGTGATCCGGCGAACCTTCCCAACCCCTGCGTTGCCCCAATAGAAACCGGCCCGTTCTACGCCGTGAAAGTCCAGCCGGGCTGCTTTGGCACGTTCGCCGGGCTCAAGGTCAACCCACACGCGCAAGTGCTGGACGCCAACGAACAACCCATCGCCGGCCTCTACGCTGCGGGTGGCGACATGGCCAGCATCATGGGTGGCCACTACCCCGCGGGGGGCATCAACCTCGGCCCGGCACTGACTTTCGGTTACATCGCCGCCCGGCACATTGCCGGCATGACTGCTTTCGAACAGGAGATCGACCATGCAGCACATCGTTAATACCCAAGGTTTGAACATGCCGAAACTCGGCCTCGGCACCTGGCCGATGCTCGGCGACGAATGCACCCGCGCCGTGGAGCAAGCGCTGGAATTGGGCTATCGACACATTGACACGGCAGCGGCCTACAACAACGAAGACTCGGTCGGACAAGCACTGGCGAATACGCCGACACCGCGCGAGCAGATTCACGTCACCACCAAGGTCTGGTGGGATCAGCTGCAACCCGATGCAATGCGCCACTCCATGGACCGCAGTCTTACAGCATTGCGCAGCGACTACGTCGATTTGTTCATGATCCACTGGCCAACCACCGACTGGGATCTGCCACGTACCCTCGAGACGCTGGCCTCGTTCAAGGAGCAAGGCCTGGCGCGCAACATCGGCGTAGCGAATTTTCCGCTGCCCCTGCTACGCAAAGTCGTCGAGGAATATGGGATTGGTCTGTCAGCGATTCAGGTCGAGTACCACGTCCTCCTCGGCCAAAACGCCCTGCTCGACTACGCCCGCCAACACAACCTGGCACTGACGGCCTACACCCCGCTGGCGCGCAACAAGGTCTCGGACATCCCGCAGATTCAACAGATCGCCAACAAGCACGGCGTACTGCCGACGCAGGTCGCACTGAAATGGTTACTCGATCAAGCCAACGTCGCGGCGATTCCCAAGGCAAGCAGCCGTGCCAATCAACTGGCCAACCTCGCCTCGCTGAAGGTCGAACTGGATGATGAGGATCGGGCGCTGATCGCCGCGCTGTCGAAACGTGAACGTCAGGTCAGTCCGGATTTCGCCCCTGAGTGGGATGCGTTTGATCGCTGACTCATGACCTGCTGAAAGAAACCCGCCACGGGATTGAATTAGCGAGCCTGCCAATCGTCAATAACAGGCCCGACCTCGTCAACACGAGGCCGGGCCTGTTTGCGTATGCGCCAATAGACGGACGACCGGACTGGCGCCACACTCGCACAACAGCAACACTCATCACCACCCGATACACACAGAGGATTCCCACATGCTATGGAAAAAAGGCCGACGCAGTGACAACGTCGTCGATGCCCGTGGTGATGATGCCGGCGGTGGCGGCGGCATGCGTTTCGGCGGCGGCAAAGGCCTGAGTCTCGGGGCCATCCTGTTGATCGTCGGCATCGGCTGGATCACCGGGCAGGATCCGTTGCAGATTCTCGGTCAGCTCGCCGGGCAATCCACACAACAAGCGGCGCCTACTTCGCAAACCCGTCAGGCGCCGCCGGCCAACGATGAACAGGCCGAATTCGTCCGCTCGATCCTTGGCGACACCGAAGACACCTGGGGCACGATTTTCCAGCAGGCTGGCCGGCAATATAAAGACCCGACCCTGGTGCTGTTCAGCAACCGGGTCAACTCGGCCTGCGGTCTTGCGACCTCGGCGACCGGCCCGTTCTATTGCCCGGCCGACCAGAAGGTCTATCTGGACATGGCGTTCTTCCAGGAGATGTCGCAACGCTTCAAGGCCGCCGGTGACTTCGCTCAGGCCTACGTCATCGCGCATGAAGTCGGACACCATGTGCAGACGCTGCTTGGCGTCTCGGCGAAAATTCAGACAGCCCGCCAGCAAGGTCGGCAGATGGAAGGCGACGGCGGCTTGCTGGTGCGTCAGGAATTGCAGGCCGACTGCCTGGCTGGCGTTTGGGCCTACAGCGCACAGAAGCGCTTGAACTGGCTGGAACCGGGCGACATCGAAGAAGCCTTGAACGCGGCCAACGCCATCGGTGATGATCGCCTGCAGCAACAGGGTCAGGGCCGTGTGGTGCCGGACTCGTTTACCCACGGTACGTCGGCGCAAAGGGTGCGCTGGTTCAAAACCGGATTCGCGCAGGGCCAGGTCGGCCAGTGCGACACCTTCGCGGCGAAAAACCTGTAAATGCATAAATGGCTTTTGGCGTTACTGATTGTTGGCAGCACCGCGCACGCCGCTGGTGTCGATGCGATCAGCCCCGGTCGTTTGCAACTCAAGGCCGGGGAAATGGCGGTGGGCATTGGCCCCGCGCCGGAGAAAATCGAGCGTGTGCTGATCGTCATTCATGGCCGTTTGCGCAACGCCGAAACCTACCGCAAAAGCGCCGAAAGTGCGGCCGAGCTGGCGGGACAAACCGCGCACACCTTGGTGATCGCCCCGCAGTTTCTCAATGAAAGCGATGTCGCCCTGTATTCGTTGCCCGCCACCGTCCTGCGCTGGCAGGGCAACGAGTGGATGGGCGGCGGCTTATCCACAGGTCCGAATCCGTTGAGTTCCTATGCGGCGCTCGATGAAATCATCGGACGGATCAGCGATCGCAAACAGTTTCCCGACGTTAAACAGATCGTGATCTTCGGTCATTCCGGTGGTGGCCAGGTGGTGCAGCGTTATGCCCTGCTCGCCAAGGATCAGCCGGCGCTGAAAGCCAACGGCATCCGTTTGCGTTATGTGGTGGCCAATCCGTCGTCGTACGCGTACTTCAATGAACAGCGGCCAGTGGCGTTCGATCACGCCAAATGCGCGGGTTTCAATCGCTGGAAGTACGGTCTGACAGACATGCCGGTGTATGCCGGTGGGCAAACGCCGTTGCAGCTTGAGAGCAGCTACATAAAACGCGAGGTGATTTATCTGCTTGGGCAGCAGGACATCGATCCCAAGCATCCAGCGCTGGACAAGCGCTGTGAAGCCGAAGCGCAAGGTGCGTATCGCCTGGAGCGTGGGAAGTTGTACTTCGGGTATTTGCTGCGCCGGCACCCGGAAGGGGTGAATCAGCGACTGGTTGAAGTGCCCGGGGTTGGGCATAACGGCGATGGGATGTTGACCTCGCCGGAGGGGCAGAAGGCGTTGTTCGAATAGCTGTGTGCTGAATGATCTGACGCCATCGCGAGCAGGCTCACTCCTACAATTGGAATGCGTTCCCCTGTAGGAGTGAGCCTGCTCGCGATGAGGCCCGCTAAGGCACCCAAGATTTCAGGCCAGAAGCATCCGCCGCAACTCGACACAATCCTTCGCATGCCAATCGGTCAGCTCCGGCCACGGGTTATCCGGCAAATTCACCAACACCGTCCGCGCCCCCGCCGCTCGCCCGCAATCCAGATCAAAGCGGTAATCACCGACCATCACCATCTCGCTGGCCGGCACGTTCCAAGCGTCTGCCAGCTTCAGCAAACCACCCGGGTGCGGTTTCGGTGGCGCTTCATCGCGACCCAAGACATCTTCCACCGCGAAACAGTCAGCCAAACCAATGGCATCCAGCGTTACATGCGCCAGTTCCCGCGCATTGCGGGTCAGAATGCCGAGGCGATAACCGCGCGCATGCAGATCACGCACCAGCTCCACCGCACCGGTCGCCGGGGTCGAACCCAGCGCCAGATCGCGTTCATGCTCCAACAGCCATGCGTGTTTCACTGCAGCCTCATCCGCCGGCAACGCGGCGAGATGAGTCAGGATGTCGTCCTCCGGCGGAATCGCCAGCGCCACGCGAATCGCCGCAAAATCATGCACGGCGACGGTCAGCGTGCCGTCCATGTCGAACACCCAGTGCTTAACCTCTTTCAGGCTCATGCCCAATCCTTGCGATGGCGGATCAAGCCTTCCTGCGTCACCGAGGCGACCAGTTGCCCGGCGCGGTTGTACACGCTGCCACGGGAGAAACCACGGGAATTGCCGGCCCAAGGACTGTCCATCGCATAGAGCAACCAGTCATCGGCGCGCAGATCGTTGTGGAACCACAGCGCGTGATCGAGGCTGGCGACCTGCATGTCTTTCTGCCAGACCGATTTGCCGTGGGGCAACATCGAGGTGGTCAACAAACCGAAGTCCGAGGCGTAGGCCAGCAGGTATTTGTGCAGGGCTGGAATGTCGGCCAACGCACCGTCAGCACGGAACCACACGTACTTCACCGGATCCGCCGGTTGCGGGTTGTACGGGTCTTTTTCGGTGACCGGGCGCACTTCGATCGGTTTCGGGCACAGCAGTTTTTCACGCATGTGCTCAGGGATCAGGTGCGCGCGTTGCTGGGTCAATTCCAGCTCCGACGGCAGGTTTTCCGGACCGACCACGACCGGCATCTGGCTCTGGTGCTCGAAGCCTGCTTCGTCGTATTGAAACGAAGCACTGCAAGTGAAGATCGGATGACCCTTCTGGATCGCCGTGACCCGACGAGTGCTGAAACTGCCGCCATCGCGCACGCGATCAACCGAATAAACCACCGGCAACTTGGCATCACCCGGACGCAGGAAATAGCCGTGCATCGAATGCACATGGCGCGCCTCTTCAACGGTCTGACTGGCCGCCGACAGCGACTGGCCGAGCACCTGACCACCGAACAACTGGCGGAAACCCAGGTCTTGGCTACGGCCACGGAACAGGTTTTCCTCGATCGGTTCCAGGGTCAGCAGGTCGACCAGATCTTCCAACACTTGGCTCATTCAGACTCTCCTCACACAAAGCTATGCCGCGCAGTCTTGGCTGCGGCGGCCGATTCAGATTCTGGCACGGGCCAATGATATGGCGGCCATTGTAAACGTCCGTGTCGGCTTATCCATGCAAGGTTTGCAGCCATTGTTCCCGAGTGATGCGGTACAGCACATGCCGACGCAAAGGATGATCGACGGCCAGTTTCGGATGATCGAAATCATCTTCCGGAGCGTGATGCATGCCGATCGCCTGCATGACTTTCTCTGAGGGCAGATTGGATTGCGCGGTGAAGGAGACAATTTCCTTCAGTGCCAACCGATCAAAGCCGCAACGCAGAGCGGTCCACGCCGCTTCACTGGCATAGCCCAGCCCCCAATGTTCCTTGGCCAGGCGCCAACCAATCTCCACCGCCGGCGTAAACGGTGCATCGAAACCGACCACGCCGAGACCGGTGAAACCGATGAATTCGCCGCTGTCCTTGCGCTCCAGCGCCCACAGGCCAAAGCCGTGTTCGGCAAAATGCCCGCGCACGCGGCCGATCATCGAGGCGCTTTCCAGGCGGCTCAACGGCGCCGGAAAATAGCGCATCACCTGAGGATCGGCGCACATCGCTGCAAATGCCGGCAAATCCTCGTCCTGCCACTGACGCATCAGCAAGCGCGCGCTTTCAAGTTCCAGTATCGGCTCCATCGTGCCCCTCCGTTTCCATGCCGCAAGTCTACATCGCTGGTAGGATCCTTCACTCATTCCTACATTCCCACATGAAACCGCCATGCCACTGCCGCTGATCTACCACGAAGACTACAGCCCCGAGTTTCCGGCGGATCACCGCTTCCCGATGGACAAGTTTCGTTTGCTGCGCGATCACCTGGTCGACAGCGGTCTGACCCGCGATGCCGACCTGCTGCGCCCCGAGATCTGCCCCAACGACATCCTCGCCCTCGCCCATGACCGTGCGTATATCGAACGCTACATGAGCGGCGAGTTGTCCCGCGAAGACCAGCGGCGTCTGGGTCTGCCGTGGAACGAAGCCTTGGCGCGGCGTACGGTACGCGCGGTCGGCGGCTCGATTCTGGCCGCGGAAAAAGCCCTGGAACATGGCCTGGCCTGCCACCTGGCCGGCGGCACTCACCACGCGCACTACGACTATCCGGCGGGGTTCTGCATCTTCAATGACCTGGCGATCATCAGCCATTACCTGCTGCAAAGCGGCCGGGTGAATCGCGTGCTGATCTTCGATTGCGATGTGCATCAGGGTGACGGCACCGCGCGGATCCTGCATGACACGCCGGAGGCGGTTACCGTTTCCCTGCACTGCGAGAAGAATTTTCCTGCACGCAAAGCGGAAAGTGACTGGGATATTCCGCTGCCCAAAGGCATGGGCGATGCTGATTACCTGAAAGTGGTCGATGACACGCTCAACTATCTGCTGCCGCTGTATCAACCGGATCTGGTCCTGTATGACGCCGGCGTCGATGTGCACAAGGACGATGCCCTCGGTTATCTACAGCTGACGGATGAAGGCGTCGCCGCCCGTGATGAAAGCGTGATGCGCCATTGCCTTGGCCGAGATATTCCGGTGATGGGCGTGATTGGCGGCGGTTACAGCAAGGACCGCCACGCCCTCGCCCGCCGCCATGGCATCCTCCATCACAGCGCGCAACGGGTCTGGCAGTCACACGGTTGTCATTGAGCTGTGCTGCGTTACCCACAATGGCTGTGGAACTGCCTGTGGATAACCTGAGTGAAAGGGACTACAGCCCATACCGCTCTTGGCCTGCAGCGCACTGATCATTTTTCAACCAACATTCTGAGTCAACACAAATCCTGTAGGAGTGAGCCTGCTCGCGATAGCGTCAGCACCTTCAACATTAACTTGGCTGATACACCGCTATCGCGAGCAGGCTCACTCCTACAAGAGATCTCGGCTGTTAGAATGCGCGCCTTATCCCGCCATACCGCAGCGCATGCCATGACCCAGACTTCCGCCTCCTCCCCCGCTCACGTCGCCATCATCGGCGGTGGCCCCGCCGGCCTGATGGCCGCTGAAGTGCTGAGCCAGGCCGGAATCCGCGTCGATCTCTACGACGGCATGCCCTCGGTAGGCCGCAAGTTTCTGCTGGCCGGCGTCGGCGGCATGAACATCACCCACTCCGAAGCCTACCCGGCATTCCTCTCGCGCTACGCCGAGCGCGCGCCGCAGATCGCGCCGTTGTTGCGCGGTTTCGACGCCGATGCGTTGTGTAAATGGATTCATGATCTGGGTATCGAAACCTTTATCGGCAGCTCCGGCCGCGTATTCCCCACCGACATGAAAGCCGCGCCGCTACTGCGCGCCTGGCTCAAACGTCTGCGCGACAGCGGCGTAGTTATCCACACCCGCCATCGCTGGCTCGGTTGGAATGAACACGGCGCGCTGCGCATCGACAGCCCCACGGGCGAGATCACCGTGAAACCTGACGCCACCCTGCTCGCCCTCGGCGGCGGCAGCTGGTCGCGCCTCGGTTCTGACGGTGCATGGATGCTGGCGCTGGAACAACGCGACGTAGGACTTGCACCGTTACAGCCGAGTAATTGCGGCTTCGAGGTGCAGGCCTGGAGCGAATTGATGGTCAGCAAATTCGCCGGCGCGCCGCTGAAAAATATCGCCATCGGTTTGAACGATGACATTCCGCGCTTGGGCGAATGCGTGATCACCGCGACCGGCATTGAAGGCAGTCTGATTTATGCGCTGTCGGCGCCGATTCGGGAGGCGATCAATCAGCATGGCGCGGCGGTTATTCACATCGATCTGCTGCCCGGCCGACCTGTGGATAAATTGCAGGCAGCGTTGAGCAAACCACGCGGTTCGCGTTCGATGGCCAAGCATTTGCACAGTCAGGTCGGGATTGATGGGGTGAAAGCGGCGCTGTTGCGTGAACTGACTGATGCGGCGACGTTTGCTGATCCGGCGCTGTTGGCGCGGGCGATCAAAGCGTTGCCGCTGACTCTGGTCAAAACGCGGCCGTTGGACGAAGCGATCAGCAGCGCTGGTGGTGTTAAGTTTGAGGCGATGGATGAGCGTTTGATGCTCAAGGCGTTGCCGGGGGTGTTCTGCGCGGGAGAGATGCTCGATTGGGAAGCGCCGACGGGCGGGTATTTGCTGACGGGCTGTTTTGCCAGCGGGCGGGCGGCGGGGTTGGGGATTGTGCAGTGGCTCAAGTCCGAGGCGTCTGCCTGAACCCTCACCCCAGCCCTCTCCCAGAGGGAGAGGGGGCCGACCGAGGTGTCTGACGTCATCCGTCGACCTGAAAGACCGAGCCGATTATGGATTCACAACAGAAGAATCAGGTCGGCGTACTTCGCAAGCATCCCCCAATCAGTCCCCTCTCCCTCCGGGAGAGGGTTAGGGTGAGGGGCTTTTGACCTTAAGGCTTACGCTTACGCGGCCCAGTGTTAAACACCGGCACTTTACGCACAGGCTTGATCGAAGGCTCCGGCGCCTGCGTCTCGCCGCTGTCCACCCACTTGCCCAGATTGCGCTTGCCGCCACCACCCGAAGCTTTCGGCTTCTTGGGTTTCTTCGGCTTCTTGATCACCTGACCACTGGCATCGGTGTCCGGCACGCGGTGCTCAGGCTCAAAATCCGGTTCGTTCTGACGCTTCAAGGTCTGCCGGGTCAGCATTTCAATCGCCGACAACATGTTCACTTCATCCGCGCACACCAGCGAGATTGCCTCACCGGTTGCACCCGCACGACCGGTACGACCAATGCGGTGAATGTAGTCTTCAGCCACGATCGGCAGATCGAAGTTGATCACCAACGGCAGATCTTCGATATCCAGACCTCGCGCAGCCACGTCAGTCGCCACGAGGATCTGCACTTCACTGAGCTTGAAACGATCCAGCGCACGCTGACGGGTGGCCTGCGGCTTGTCGCCGTGGATACCGTCAGCATTCACGCCCAGGCCTTGGAGTTTTTCCACCAGCGCATCGACACCGTTGCGGGTCTTGGCGAATACCAGCACCTGCTTCCACTTGTTCTTGCGCATCAGGTGCACGAACAGTTCAGCCTTGCGCTTCTTGTCGACCGTGACGATCCATTGCTTGACCGTATTGGCAGCAACGTTGCGCGGGCTGACTTCAATGCTCAGCGGATCGTTGAGCATTTGCCCGGCCAGCAGGCGGATGTCATCGGAAAAGGTCGCGGAGAACAGCAGGGTCTGGCGCTTTTTCGGCAGCATGCGGTAAATGTTTGCCAGTTCTTCAGAGAAGCCCAGGTCGAGCATACGATCGGCTTCATCCAGCACCAGAGTCTGCAACTGATCGAGTTTCAGCGCGTTCTGGCGGAACAGGTCGATCAGGCGACCCGGCGTGGCGACCAGCACATCGACGCCGCCGCGCAGCTTCATCATTTGTGGGTTGATGCTGACGCCGCCGTACACCGCGTACGTGCGCAGTGGCAGGTTTTCGGCGTACTGACGCACAGATTCATGAACCTGCTCGGCCAGCTCACGGGTCGGCACCAGAATCAGCGCACGCGCCGAGTTGGCTGCGACTTTCGGCCCTTCCATGGCCAGCAACTGCAGCAGTGGCAAGGCGAAACCGGCGGTCTTGCCGGTGCCGGTCTGGGCCGCTGCCATCAGGTCACGACCGGCCAGCACGGCCGGAATGGCTTGCGCCTGAACCGGCGTTGGGGTCTGGTAGCCGAGCGTCTCGAGGGAGCGCAGCAAGGGTTCGATCAGGCCAAGGGTGGCGAAAGTCATGGGAGTACCGTAGGAAAAAATGACGCGGGCATGCAATGCCGCGCAGTTTACCCTAATTCGTACGCTGTTCTGCGGGAACGGCTGTCGGCGCCACGACTGGCGGCTGTGCTGGCCGACGCCACTGCGGCAAGCCAATCAACACCACGGCGCTGATGATCACCAGCATCGCCAGCGCTTCTTCGATGCCGATGGTCTCGCCGACAAACACAATCCCCAGCAACACCGCGACCGCCGGGTTGACATAGGCATAACTGGTCGCCGCCGCCGGACGCACATGCTTGAGCAAATACATATAGGAATTGAAGGCGATGATCGAGCCGAAGAAGATCAGGTACGCCAGCGCCAGCCAGCCTTCAATCGGTGGCACAGCTTGCAGGTGTTCACCGCTCGCAGCGCTGCCGATCAGCAACACGACGCCGCCGACCAGCATTTCCACCGCACTGGCCATCGCGCCCTGCGGCAACGGCAAATGTCTGCTCCACACCGAACCGAACGCCCAGGTCGCCGCCGCGAAAATCAGCAATGCTGCGCCCAGCGGACTCGATTGCAGATTGGAACCCATGTTGAGCATGGCAATACCGACAATCCCCAACGCCACCCCGGCCCATTCCAGACGCGTATTGCGCGCGCCCCAGAAATATCCACACAGCAAAGTAAACAATGGCACCGTCGCCACCGCCAATGCTGCAACACCGGAAGCCACACCGGTGTGTTCAGCCACACTCACCGCGCCATTACCAAAACTGAGCAGCAAAATGCCGATGATCCCTGCCGCTTTCCACTGCGCCCAGGTCGGCGCCGGTGCCCCGCGCCAACGCAGAAAGGCGTACATCAACGTACCGGCGATCACGAAGCGCACACCGCCGAGCATCAGCGGCGGCCAGTACTCGACGCCGATGCGGATCACCAGATAGGTCGATCCCCAAATCACGTACAGCGCAAAAAACGCGGCGATCAGCGGCAAGGAAAAACGGCGCACGGCAGACATGGGCAGCTCGACAGTCAGATTCGGGGACTGCTTATTCTAGAAAGGCCAGAGAGCAAAAATAAGTTACAAAACCTGTTTATCAGGGCAGTACACTTTTGAAATAACGGAGATCGACGGGATAAACCACGATTTCGAAAGTCTGGCATATTCAGGAGTCCGGCCTTGGACAAATACGACCGCATGCTGCTCAGCGCCCTGCTGGAAAACGGCCGAGCGTCCTATGCCGATCTGGCACGCAAAGTGAACCTCTCCGCCCCCGCCGTCGCCGAGCGCGTGGCCAAGCTTGAGTCATCCGGGGTGATTACCGGTTATGAGGCAAAAATCGACCTATCGAAAATCGGCCTCCCAATCCAGTGCATGATCGAATTGCGCCTGCACCAGAACGGCAGCCAGAAGGTCTACGACGAACTGGTGAAAATCCCGCAACTGACCGAGTGCTTTCGGGTCACGGGCGATCCGTGCGTGATGATGAAGGCTGCGGTGGGGTCGATGACGGAGCTGGAGGAGTTGATCAATCGGGTGGCGAAGTTTGGCTTCAGCAAGACCTCGATTGTATTGTCGAGCGCGATCGAAAAGCGTGTGCCGCTTGGCCAGATCGAAGGCAACGGCAAATAATCCGAATCACCACAAATTCCCTGTAGGAGTGAGCCTGCTCGCGATAGCGGAGTATCAGTCGATACAAATGCTGACTGACACACCGTCATCGCGAGCAGGCTCACTCCTACAGGGGTTCTGTTTTGAACTGAGGATCAGCGATAGCGCAGCAAATGCTCAGTGACTTTCGCAGCGGGGACTTTCTGCAGTTTGCACAGCAGGTCGTGCGATAGCTCGCGTACGCCGTGCTTGTCGCGCAATTGCTCAGCCAGATGCGCCATCAGGTTGGCCGCCATCTCCGCATCCGCCATGGCCCGGTGAGCCTGCCCCGTGTGCGGCAAACGCGCAAAAGTGGTCAGCGTACCGAGCTTGTGATTCGGCGCCGCCGGCATCAAGCGGCGCGCCAGCAATAGCGAACAGGCAAAATTCTGCAACCGCGTGCGCTTGATCCGCCCCAGCTCAAAATCCCAGAACTTCTGGTCAAACGAGGCGTTATGCGCGACCAGCGGCGTGCAGCCGACGAACTCGTTGACCTCGTTCATCACCTGGTCCGCCGATGGCGCGGTGCGCAGCATGGCGTTGCTGATGCCGGTCAGTTGTTCGATGAACGCGGGGACGCGCACGCCGGCGTTCATCAGGCTCTGGTAACGCTCGACGATGCGGCCGTTTTCCAGCATGACCACGGCGATTTCCGTGGCACGGCAGCTGCTGTTCGGCGACAGGCCGGTGGTTTCAAAGTCGATGACTGCAATGCGTTCCAAACCGGGTTCAACTCCGTACAAATCAATTCTTCAGCTTAATTTTTTAACAGCAGCGCGCCTTCGATCGGCACGTAACGGCTGGCGGCGCGGATCAGCGAGTTGGCGGTCAGGCCGGGTACGCCGTAGGCGACCGCTTGCACGCCGTGCTTGCTGATGATGCGCTCAAGCAGCATGTCGAAATCGCCGTCACCGGAAGCCAGGACGATTTCGTCGACGTGGTCGGCGGCGTCCATGATGTCGAGGGTGATGCCCACGTCCCAGTCGCCCTTGGCCGAGCCGTCGCTGCGCTGGATGTACGGCTTGAGCTTCACGGTGAAACCGAGGTTGCGCAGGATCTGCTGGAACTGCTGCTGCTTGCTGTCGCCGCGGTCGATCGCGTAGGCGTAGGCCTCGACGATCTGCCCGTCCTTGCTGATGTCGGCCCACAAGGCGGCGTAGTTGAAGTGACAACCATAAGCCTGACGCACGGTGTAGTAGAGGTTCTGCACGTCGGCGAACACTGCGATTTTTTTCACCGGAGTTCCTGTGGGCGCGCAAGCGCACGAAGCGGGATCGAGCGCCAGGCCCGAAAAAGGCGCTCAGTATGCCAGCCCGAAGGAAGGTTCCGCGAATAATCGGCCCGGAGCCCTCAGGGGCTCCGGACGAATGGTGAATCAGACGAAGGAATCGTCGTCATCAAAGAAGGAAGAATTGTCGTTGCCGTAGTCGGTGTCGGTGAACCCGCCCTGGTCGTTGCCAGAGAAGCCGTTATCGGCCACACGCTGGTCATCGCCCCAACCGCTGTTGCTCTGGTCGGCGACCTGCGCCGGTTCTTCCTTGATCACTTCAACGATTTCTTCCGGCTGCTGGTTGTGATGAAACAAGCTGCTGATGCCCTGCGCCAGCATCACGCCACCGGCCACACCAGCGGCGGTTTTCAAGGCGCCGCCGAGGAAGCTGCTGCCCGCCGCCGGAGCGGCTTGCTGAGCGTAATAAGGTGGTGGCGCGCCGAAGTTCTGTTGCGGTGCCGAACTACCAAAGTTCTGCTGCGGTGCCGGGTCACGCCAGCCGCCGGTCGACGCCGGGGCGGCACTCTGAGTCGGCGCCGGACGCGGGCTGCCGCCAAAGATGCTCGACAGGAACCCACCGCCGCTGCTTGGCGCCGGCGCGGCACTCTGCGCCTTGGCCGACTGCAACTCCGCCTGCAAACGCTGGACTTGCTGAGTCAGTTGCTTGTTCTGCTCGTCGAGGCTCTTGAGCGCAGCCTCTTGCACCAGAATCGCCTGGGTCATGAAATAACCTGCCGCCGGTTGGCGCGTCAGGTGTTCCTTGATCCGCGTCTCTGCCTGGGCATCGCGCGGGGCTGCCTCCGTCTCGGCCTGTTGCAGCCGGGAAAACAGTCCATCGATCAGGGTTTGCTCTTCGCTGTTCATGGCGACCTCGTAGATTGCCGGGGATAACGTTGCCCTCGTCCACGTCGGCCGAGGTGCCCTCCTGTAATGGAGACGGTGACAAAACGTTTCAATGACCTTTACCGAATGTTTACGTTTGTGTCGCGCCAGCCATCATCGGTTAAAGTGAGCCACTGTTTTCGACCTGCGATACCGACTGATGAATGCCCTCGAAGTACTGCGCGACTCTCTGTATTTTTTTAAACGCCATTTGGGCAGCATCGTGCAGTTGTGCCTGCCGCTGGTGATTTTCGAAGCGTTTCTGCAACAAGTGGTCGATCACGCCAGCGGGCCGGAAAACATCTCGGCGATCAGTATCGTCGTCGGTCTGCTGGTGTATCCGCTGTACACCGCGGCGCTGATCCTGTTCCTCGATGCACGCAGCCGTGGCGAAGCACCGCGCAACCGTGATCTGCTGGCAATGGCCGCCACCCTGTGGCCGCGTTTCGCCCTGCTCACGGCGCTCAACACCTTGTTGATCCTGTTGGGCCTGTCGCTGTATTTCCTGCCGGGCCTGATGTTGATGGTCATGCTCGCGTTCGGCGAGTACCTGCTGGTGCTGCGCGGCATGGGGCCGTTGCAGGCGATGAAGGAAAGCCTGCGCCTGACCCGTGGGCATTTCTGGCGGATCCTGCTGTGCATTCTCTGTGTGATGACGCCGCTGTGGTTGCTCAAAGGCGCGACACTGGCGGTGTACCCCGAGCCGCAAAACCCGGTGATCGCGATACTGATCGACAGTGCTCACAGCTTCCTGCAACTGTTCACCAGCGTGGTGTTGTTCCGCTTGTTCATGCTGATCAGCGAATTGCCTGACAAACGTGACAGAGCGGTCTGACAGCACTGCGCTTGGGCTTCGAGACGGCCGTCAGGTATGCTCGGGGCCACTTTCTGTAACGCTATAAGCCGAGCCATGACCCGTCTACTGCGCTACACCCTGATACTTGCCGTGCTCGCCCTCGTCCTGATCGGCGCGCTGATCTTCAGCCTGACCTGGCGCCCCGATGCCCGCGAAACCCTGCCAGTCAGTTGCACGGGAACGCCACCGACGCTGGTGCCGGGGCAGGCGCTGAAAGTCATGACCTGGAACGTGCAGTACCTGGCCGGCAAGCGTTACGTGTTCTGGAATGATCTGGCCCAGGGCAACGATGAAGCGCCGACCCTGGAAGACATGGCCTTCAGCCTCGACGAAGTGGCGCGGGTAATCCGCGATGAGCAGCCTGATGTGGTGCTGTTGCAGGAACTGGATGACGGCGCCAAGGCCAGCGACTACCAGGATCAGTTGAAGTTATTGCAGGAACGCGTTGCCGACCTGTATCCGTGCAGCGCCAGCGCGTTTGACTGGAAAGCCGATTTTGTCCCCGACGCGCATATTTTCGGCAGTGTCGGCCGACAACTGGCGACCCTCAGCCGCTACCGCATCGAACACGCCGAGCGCCTGCAATTGCCGGTCGCCTCAGCCAACTTCATCAGCCGCCAGTTCCAGCCGAAAGATGCGCTGCTCGCAACCAAACTGCCGCTGAGCGATGGTGGGCAACTGACCGTTTTCAATACCCATCTGCAGCGTGCCAGCCAGCCCGATGACACTTTGCAGGCGCAAGTGAGCGCCGTGGCCAAAGTGCTCGACAAGTACGAAAGTCAGGGCCTGCCATGGTTGATCGGTGGCGACTTCAATCTGCTGCCGCTGGGTCAATACCGTCGCTTGCCCGCCGAGCAGCGCACGCCCTACGCCGCCGACAGCGAACTGCACCTGCTGTGGGACAAATACCCGATGATCCCGACCAACAACGAGGCCAGCGGCATCGACCGCGCGCAGTGGCTGACCCACTACCCCAACGACCCCGGTCTGAATGGCCCGGATCGCACGGTCGACTATCTGTTCTACAGCCCGAAGATCAAACGGGTCGGGGCAATGGTGCGGCAGGACGATACGTTGCGCATCTCCGATCACCTGCCAGTCATCGCACGATTCCTGCTCCCCGCCACGCCGTAGTGCACAACTTCGGCACACCACCGATCACTGTGGGAGCGAGCCTGCTCGCGAAAGCGCTGTATCAGGCAACGGATGCGTCGACTGAAACGACGCCTTCGCGAGCAGGCTCGCTCCCACAGTAGATTGATGTCGTAGCGTTATTCTGTGGCCGACTTCAATTTTTGTAGGCGCTGCGGATCTCTTTATCTTCAGGTGCCGCGTGGTTTAGCCCGCGCAGTCGCCTCGGCCACCAACGGATCATCCGGCCAATAATGCTTCGGATAGCGCCCCTTCAAATCCTTCTTCACCTCGGCATAAGTGCTGCGCCAGAAGTTCGCCAGATCCTGCGTGACCTGCACCGGCCGCCGCGCAGGCGACAGCAGATGCAGTTTGACCACTTGCCGCCCGCCGGCAATTCGCGGTGTATCCGCCAGCCCGAACAACTCCTGCAAGCGCACCGCGAGAATCGGCGGAAACTCGCTGTAGTCCAGACGAATCGACGACCCCGACGGCACGCTCAAATAATGCGGCGCCAGCTCATCAAGCTTCTGTGGCAGCGGCCACGGCAGCAGATTGCGCACGATGCTCGACAGATCCAGATTGGCAAAATGACTAAGCCGCGAGACTTTGCCCAGATAGGGCATCAGCCAATCTTCAAGGGTGTTGAGCAACGTCGCATCACTGACATCCGGCCACTGACTGTCGTCCTGATTGTGCAATTCCAACTGACGCAACAGCGCCACCCGCGCCTGCCACTGACGCAGCTCCGGCGTCCACGGCAGCAACTCCAGACCCTTGCGCCGCACCAGATTGACCAGCGCCTGACTGCGCGCATTTTCATCGAGACCGGTCAACGGCTCACGGCTGAGGATCAGCTCGCCGACCTTGCGCTGACGCTCGGCGCGCAGCACGCCTTCGCGCTCGTCCCAATCCAGTTGATCGACGTTGCGCACCTGTTCGGCCAGCACCGAATCAAACAGCGCAGGGTCGAAATCCGCCGCCAGATAAATCCGTTCTTCGCGCTGGCCCTGACGGCTGCCGAGATCGGCGATGACGATCCACGGCTCTTTCATCAGGCTGTCAGCTTCGGCGAACAGCGCCGCACGACCGTTGGCCAGCCGATATTCGGCACCGCCAGGACGCCGCTGTTGCGCGACGCGATCCGGATACGCCAGCGCCAGCAACGCACCGAGCCAGCGCGGATGATCAGGATCGCTGACCGGCTCACTCGCTTTGCCACGCAGATAACCGCGATATTGCCGCGCCAGTTGCTTGGCACGCTGCACCCCACCCTGCGCACCACGGGCTGCACGTTCCTCGCCGGACAGCAGCACCAGCCGACTGTGCAGATCGGCACCAGCGCCACGCAAGATATCGCGCTCACCAAGCAATGCGGCGACGTCGCAGGCCATGTTGGCCAAACCCAATGCCTGACCGCGCAACAGCAAATGACCGATGCGCGGATGCGCCGGCAACTCAGCCATGGCCTGACCATGGGAAGTCAGCGCCTCACCTTCCAGCGCACCGAGCCGTTGCAGCAAATCCTGCGCCTGGGCATAAGCCGCCGCCGGTGGAACATCGAGCCAGACCAGTTCGCCCGGCGTGACACCCCAACGTCCCAGTTGCAGGGCGAGGCTGGCGAGATCCGCCGAAAGAATTTCCGCACTGCCATAAGCGGCGAGCTGTTCGTGCTGATCCTGCGACCACAAGCGATAACAAACGCCCGGTTCCAGTCGCCCTGCCCGGCCCGCGCGCTGGGTGGCGCTGGCCTTGGAAATCCGCTGGGTATCGAGTCGAGTCATGCCGCTACCCGGATCGAAACGCGGCACTCGCGCCAGCCCGGCGTCGATCACCACGCGCACGCCGTTGATGGTCAGACTGGTCTCGGCAATGTTGGTCGCCAGCACCACTTTGCGCTGACCGGCCGGGGCCGGATCAATCGCCGCCCGTTGTGCGTTGAGGTCGAGTTCGCCGTGCAACGGGCACAGCAACACATCGCTGCGCTCACCAATGGCGTCGACCAGTTGTTGATGGACGCGACGGATTTCCGCCTGCCCCGGCAGGAACACCAACAGACTTCCGGTTTCATCGTGCAGCGCTTCGAGCACGGTCTGGGTGACACGTTGATCGATGTATTCGCCGGCCTGAAACGGCCGGCCCCAGCGCATCGTCACCGGGAACATGCGGCCTTCGCTGCGCAGAATCGGCGCGTCATCCAGCAACCCGGCCAGGCGCTCGCCCTCCAGGGTTGCCGACATCAGCAAAATCTTCAGCGGCTGTTCAGCTCGAAACAACTCGCGACCGTTCAAACTCAGGGCCAGCGCCAGATCGGCGTCGAGGCTGCGTTCGTGGAATTCATCGAAGATCAGCAGACCCACGCCTTCCAGCGCCGGATCATCCTGCAAGCGCCGGGTGAGAATGCCTTCGGTGACCACTTCGATGCGCGTATTGGGGCCGACCTTGCTGTCGAGACGAATGCGATAGCCGACGGTTTCACCGACCTTCTCGCCCAGCTCGCTGGCCAGACGTTCCGCCGCTGCCCGCGCGGCCAGACGGCGCGGTTCAAGCATCAGAATGGTCTGCCCGGCCAGCCACGCTTCATTGAGCAAGGCCAACGGCACGCGGGTGGTTTTACCGGCGCCGGGCGGTGCTTCAAGCACGGCTTCGTGGCGCATCGCCAAGGCTTCACGCAGGGCGGGTAAAACTTCATCGATTGGCAAAGAAATCATGCTGGCTCCCCAGGGCGTGCCCACAGTAAATTGCGAGTCGCGTTAAAGCTGTGAGCGTGCCAGGCAAGGCGCGGGACGCAGGTAAGGGTCGTTTCCTTGCCAAGTCCCGCAACGCAGCATGGCGCGCTCACAGCTTTAGCCCGGAGGGCCGAACCCCGATAGGATTCGTTGGCCTTCACGCGGTGTCGATCTGGAGAAAACAACTTCAATCCTCAACGTATTTCGGTAGGGGTGAGACGAGGCCGCAATTTACTGTGGGCATGCCCTGCCATGGCCGAGTATAACGGCGAACTGCCAGGCGTTCGTCAGGGTCTTAACTTCACAAGACGAAGCTTCGTTATCAGATGACTCAGGAGATTTTTCCATGCGCTTACCTTTTCGCCTGATCGGCGGTGTACTGGTCGCCACCCTGCTCACGCAAATCACCGCGTGCGGTTCGATTTTCTACCCGGACCGTCGCGGTCAGATCGACGGCAAGATCGACCCGGCGATTGCCGTGCTCGACGCCGTGGGCTTGCTGTTCTACGTCATTCCCGGGCTGATCGCGTTTGCCGTCGACTTCGCCACCGGAGCGATCTACTTCGAACCGGGCCACACCGCGCAGATCGATCCGGCCAAACTCAAGCAAGCCATCGGCCCGGACGGTCAGGTCGATAATCACAAGCTGCAGGCTATTCTCGAAAGCGAGTTGGGCAGAGACTTTCCGTTGGACGATCCGCGCCTGATTCAACACAAGGGCAGCACTCAACAACTGGCGATGTTCGGCCTGCAACCCGCCGCCTGAAAAGGAAGCTAAATGACATCCAGCCCCGAACACGCTCGCCTGCTGCGGCTGGCGACCCGCGCCTCTGTGGCGGTCGCGTGCACGCTGATCGTTGCCAAAGCCGTCGCCTGGTGGCTGAGCGGCTCGGTGAGCATGCTTGCCGGCCTCACCGACTCGGCGCTGGATGGCGTCACTTCGCTGCTCAATCTGCTGGCGGTGCATTACGCGCTGCGCCCCGCCGATGACGATCACCGTTATGGCCACGGCAAAGCGGAATCGCTGGCGGGCATGGCGCAGTCGTTGTTCATCGGCGGCAGTGCGGTGTTGATCGCGTTTCAGGCTTATGAACGCATTCAGCATCCGGAACCCATTGGCGCACCGTGGCTGAGCATCGGCGTGATCGTTTTCTCGCTGCTGCTGACCGCGGCGCTGCTGATGTTGCAGCATCGAGTGATCAAGCAAACCGGCTCCAACGCCGTGCGCGCGGATTCGCTGCACTATCGCTCGGACATGTTGCTCAACGGCAGCATTCTGCTTGCACTGATCCTTGCCGGGTTTGGTTTTGAGCAACTGGATGCCTGGTTCGGACTGGGAATTGCCGCCTACATTCTGTGGAGTGCGATCCAGATCGCCCGGGAAAGTTTTTCGGTGTTGATGGATGAAGAACTGCCAAGCGACGTCAGCCAGCACATGCTCGAACTGGCCTGCAGTGTGCCGGGGGTGTTGGGCGCGCATGACTTGCGCACGCGAATCTCCGGCAACCACTGGTTTGTGCAGTTGCACCTGGAATTGCCGGGGGAACTGACCCTGTCAGTGGCGCACGGCATCAGCGACCAAGCCGCCGATGCCATTCACAAAGCCTACCCGCGAGCCGAAGTGCTGGTGCACGCCGACCCGCAGGAAGTGATCAAGTCAGAACGGGCGCAAACCCGGCTTCAGTAACTGACCTGATAACCGCGACTGCTCAGGCAATTGCCCTGAGCCTGGCGGTAGGCCTGAACCACTTCGGGCGCCGGCTGATACGTCGCGGTGCGCGGATCGAAACCGCTTTGCTGCACCGCGTACTGGTAGCACTGGTAACCGTCCTGCTGCACCTGCTCCGGCGACTGGCCGTTGGCTGGATACGCTTCGACGTCATAGCCTTGAGACTGCGGTTGCGGCTGTTGCTGCACCGGCGGTTCGACCACGATGTAATCCTGCGTCGCTTGCTGATAGGCATAGTAGGAACCAGCGGCGAGGAACAGCAGCGAACCACCGATCCACACTTCTCGGGCGTAATCCGGCAGATACTGAATGCGGATTCCGCGCGGTGGCTGCACAACGATGTAGCGCGGGCCTTGCGGGCGATACCAGTAGCCGCCGGAATAGAAGTAATCCTGACCGCGATACGGCACGCGGTAATCGCGATCCGGGAAGCGGTCGATCACATGCCCCGGCCGGTATTGCGGACCTGGTCCCCAACCGTTGCCGTGACCGTCCGGACGACCCGGCCAGCGATTGTCGTTGGGCCGATTGTTGGTCTGCCAATGCTGGTTGTTGTAGCCGTTCTGCGGGCGCTCGTCACGGTAGTAGCCCTGACGCGGTTCCTGGGTCTGGCGCACGGTGTCGGGCCGTGGCTGGATCGGCAGGCTGTTGGCCGGCAGTTGCGGCGGTGGTGGCGGCTGGCGCACCGGGTTGGGAGTGTAGGCCGGGCGATTCTGATCGTGGTTCTGCCACTGGCCATTGTTGTTGCCGTTGTGCTCGAACTGGCGGCTGTTGTCGCCACGAATGATCTCGTTGTTCTGCGGGCGCGGCTGATTCTGTTGCGGCTGATTCTGCGATGGATTGTTCTGCGGACGCGGCTGATTGCCGCCGCCACGGCCCTGATTGTTGCCCTGATGATCCTGGCCGTGGCCGCCGCCATCCGGGCCGCGATTCTGTGGTTCATCGGCAAGCGCTTGCGCACTGACACTCACACACAGCAAACCAACACCGGCCAGACGCCAGAGGCGTGAATTCATGCTTTTTCTCACTGCGGGGCCTGCAAATGTAAGAGGACTTGTCACTAAGACCGGGGATACACACGCCCGGTTCTGCAACAGGTTATCAGTCGCGCAACTTATTTATTGAGCGCCCGGCGTGAAATCGCAGGCAAGAAAAAAGGGAGACCCGTCGGCCTCCCTTCTAGAGAACTTCGTCCTGGCTCGACGCTTTTGACGTCGGCTCACCTCACGCCGTCTTCTGGACAGTGTGCAGCTCGGGGGCCGGCACAACCCCGGTGGGGGTGGCGGCCGCGGCAGGCCGGATAGGGCGGGCCGCGTGGACTGTGTTACCGAGCAGTGATTCTGGTAATAAGAATAGGCCTGAGGCCGCGACAGAGGATTGCGAAGATTGCTGAAATAAACACCACTTGCGCAATTTTTAACCCTGGATAGATAATCCGCCGCAATAGTTACAACCAAGGACAGATTGATGAGCAAACTCGACCGTTACGACCTGAGCATTTTGGCGGAATTGCAGCGCGACGCCCGCATCTCCAACCAGGAGTTGGCCGAGCGCATCGGTCTGTCGCCCTCCCCTTGCTCGCGCCGGGTCAAGCAACTGGAAGACGACGGGTATATTTCGCGTCAGGTGGCATTGCTCGATCGCAAAATGCTTGGGTTGAGCCTGACGGCTTATGTGCTGATCGGCATGGACCGGCATACACCGGAGCGTTTCGAGAACTTCGAGGCTGCGATTCGCACGTTGCCGCAGGTGCTGGAGTGCAGCCTGGTGACTGGGGTGGATGCCGATTACCAGTTGAAAGTGGTGGTGCCGGATATGGATCACTATCAGAAATTGTTGCTGGGGCATTTGACGCGGATTGAAGGGGTGACGAGTGTGCGGTCGAGTTTTGTGCTGAATCAGGTGCTCAACAGCACGGAACTGCCCCTGACCCATTTGCGTAGCTGATAAAGGGCACCCTCACCCCAGCCCTCTCCCGGAGGGAGAGGGGGCCGACCGAGGTGTCTGCTGTCATACATCGACCTGAAAGATTGAGTCGATTATGGATTCACAACAGAACGTTCAGGTCGGCGTATTCCTTGAGCATCCCTCGGTCAGTCCCCTCTCCCTCTGGGCGGTCCGACGTTTCGGGAGGGTTAGGGTGAGGGCAACAGTTCCGGATCAGACCCAGATCAATGCCACCCCACACACCTTGGCGTATACTCGCCGCGCCCTTTTAGCCCCATGCGCGTCGGAGAGACCCAATGGATCCAGCACTATTAGAAGAATGGATGATGACCGGCCTGGTCAGCATCCTGATCATTTTCATGGGTTTCATCGTCTGGGATCTGGCGAAGAAGTCCAAGGCCGGGCGCTTTGGCTCGTTCATTCTGTTCTTCGTGCTGGGCCTGGGCGTGGCCGCGTTCATCATCAAGAGTGTGGTGATCGGCCTGATCGAATCCGGCGCTCTATAAGCGCGCCGGCACTTCCTTCCACTGGCCCTGATCGAGCCCTTCGATCGTCCAATCACCTATCCTGACCCGCACCAGCCGCAACGTTGGTAACCCGACGGCCGCGGTCATGCGCCGTACCTGACGGTTGCGCCCTTCGCGAATCACCAGTTCCAGCCATGACGTCGGTATGGTCGCGCGAAAGCGCACCGGCGGATTGCGCGGCCACAACTGCGGCTCATCCAGTTGCCGCGCCTCGGCAGGCAAGGTCATGCCGTCGTTCAACTCAACGCCATCACGCAGACGTTGCAACTGCTCAGCCGTCGGCACACCTTCAACCTGCACCCAATAGGTCTTCGCCAATTTGTGTTTCGGATCGGCGATGCGCGCCTGCAACTGCCCGTCGTTGGTCAGCAGCAACAAGCCTTCACTGTCACGATCCAGGCGTCCGGCCGGATAAATGCCGGGCACATCAATGTAATCCTTGAGCGTCGCCCGCCCTTCGCCGTCGCTGAACTGCGTCAGCACATCGAACGGTTTATTGAACAGGATCAGCTTCGGCTCGGCCGGTGGTGCCTTGGCAACACGGCGCGGGGAAGAAGACTGAGGCTTCGCGCCAGGGCGGCGGGAAGGTGGACGTGGAGGACGGGACATGGCGAAAGGAACATCTAACGGTCAGGGCTGCCAATGCTAGTAGCCTGACCGTTAAATGACCATCAACAAATCAGCGGAACGGCGGTTCGTCGAAGCTGCGCAGTTTGCGCGAGTGCAGCGAGTTGAGTTCGGTGCGCAGCAGATCCACCGCTTCGATGCCGATCTTCAAGTGCTGACTGACCGCGCGTTCATAGAAGGCGTTGGCCGAACCCGGCAGCTTGATTTCACTGTGCAGCGGTTTATCCGAAACGCAAAGCAGCGTGCCGTACGGTACCCGCAGGCGATAACCCTGGGCGGCAATCGTGCCGCTTTCCATGTCCACCGCGACCGCGCGGGACAGGTTGATCAACGGCCGCTCCTGCGCCCAGCGCAATTCCCAGTTACGGTCGTCGTAAGTCAGTACGGTGCCAGTGCGCAGGCGTTTTTTCAGGTCATCGCCCTTTTCACCGGTGACATTGGCGGCCGCCTGCTGCAGCGCCATTTGCACCTCGGCCAGGGCCGGAATCGGAATGTTCGGCGGCACCACGCGGTCGAGAATGCCGTCGCGACGCATGTAAGCGTGGGCCAGCACGTAGTCGCCAATGGTCTGCGACTGCCGCAGGCCGCCGCAATGACCGATCATCAGCCAGCAATGCGGACGCAACACCGCCAAGTGGTCGGTGATGTTCTTGGCGTTGGACGGACCAACACCGATGTTGACCAGCGTCACGCCGTGGCCATCGCTGGCGATCAGGTGATAGGCCGGCATCTGATAACGGTGCCAGACCACACCGGCAGCAATCGCCGATGCCTCACCGTGATCCATACCCTTCTCGATGATCACGTTGCCCGGCAACACCATGCGCACGAAACGCGGGTCGCGGCGCAACTGCTCCAGACCATGAACGATGAACTGGTCAACGTAGCGGTGATAGTTGGTCAGCAGAATCCACGGCTGCACATGGCGCCAGTCGCTGCCGGTGTAATGCACCAGACGGCGCAGCGAGAAATCCACGCGCGCGGCGTCGAACAGCGCCAGCGGCAGCGGATCGGTGTTTTCCCAATCGTAGAGACCGTCGGCGATACCATCGGTGGCGGCGGACAGGTCGGTACTCGGGAACACCCGCGCCAGCACGGCAGCGGTGACGCCGGAACCGGCCAGTTCATCGCCCTGCTCGACCACGTACGGATACGGAATGTTCTGCTGGCTGACGCCGACTTCCACGGTCACGGTGAAGTCGTGCATCAGCGGTGTCAGTTGTTCGAGCAGGTATTTGCGGAACGCCGCCGGGTGGGTGACGGTGACGCTGTAAGTGCCCGGCAATTGCACCTTGGCGTAAGCGCGGGTGGTCTGCGGGACTTCGCCCTGGCAGTGATAGGTCAGACGCAGTTCGGGATAACGAAACAGAGCACGCTGTTCGGCGTCGGGTTCGACGCGATCCTTGAGGTAACGCTTGAGCGCCGAGTTCAGCGCAGTGGTGGCTCGCTCATGCAGCTCGGCCAGACGGTCCACGGCTTGTTCGGCGGTTTGAACGACAATAAACGCTTCGGTCACGATCAGCTTCCTGTGTTCTGACTTGCAGAGCTTCATCTTGCCTGCATCGTGGCGTCACGGGAACAGTGGCATGTTGGCAACCGCACAATATGTCAGGCATACCCGATCCCTGTAGGAGTGAGCCTGCTCGCGATAGCGGTCTTCCTGTCGACATTTGCATTGACTGATACACCGCTATCGCGAGCAGGCTCACTCCTACAGGGGATGTGTGGTGGGTCAGAGAATCTGTGGGGTTGCGCGGGCGACGATGGCTTCGACGTCCAGCCCACGCGGCAAGGCGCCGTAAACCCGGCCACCACCGCTCAGGCGGCTGGCAATGAAGGCATCGCTGACCGCCGAGTTGCCGGCCTCAAGCAACAGCTTGGCCTGCAACCCGAGGGCGATGTCCTCAGTCAGTTGCCGCGCCCGATATTGAATGTCGCTCGTATCATTGAACTGCGCCTGCAACTGTTGAATATGCGCCGCCAGGCGTTTGTCGCCGTGGCCATCTCCGAGTTCGCTGAACAACACATCCAGCACACCCGGCTCTTTCGACAACGCGCGCAGCACGTCCAGGCACTGCACATTCCCCGAGCCTTCCCACGTCGAATTCACCGGAGCCTCGCGGTACAGACGCGGCAGGATGCTGTCCTCGACATACCCGGCACCGCCCATGCACTCCGCCGCTTCGTTGATCATCCCCGGCGCGCGTTTGCAGATCCAGTACTTGCCCACCGCCGTCACCAGCCGCGCAAATTGCGCTTCGTGGCGATCATCCAGGTGATCCAGCGCCTTGCCCATGCGCAAACTGAGGGCCAGCGCGGCTTCGCTTTCCAGGGCCAGATCGGCCAGCACGTTTTGCATCAGCGGCTGCTCGCTGAGCAGTTTGCCGCCGACTTTGCGGTGCGCGCAGTGATGGCTGGCCTGGGTCAGCGCCTGACGCATCAGCGAACTGGAACCGACCATGCAATCGAATCGAGTCATGGCGACCATCTCGATGATAGTCGGCACGCCGCGCCCTTCCTCACCGATCATCCACGCCAATGCGCCACGAAACTCCACTTCACTGGAGGCGTTGGACTGATTACCGAGTTTGTTTTTCAGGCGCTGGATGTAGAACTGATTGCGTGTGTCGTCCGGGCGATGCCGTGGCAGCAGGAAGCAGCTCAAACCTTTGTCGGTCTGCGCCAGCGTCAGGAAGGCATCGCACATCGGCGCCGAGCAAAACCACTTGTGCCCGACCAGTTCATAGGCCTGTCCCGGGCCGCTGGCGCCGACCGGATAGGCCTTGGTGGTGTTGGCGCGCACGTCGGTGCCGCCCTGTTTCTCGGTCATGGCCATGCCGATGGTCACGCCAGCCTTGTGCGCCATACCGACGTTGCGCGGGTCGTATTCAGTAGCGAGGACTTTCGGCAGCCATTGCTCAGCGATGTTCGGCTGCAAGCGCAGGGCCGGCACGCTGGCAAAGGTCATGGTCAACGGGCAACCGCTGCCGGCCTCGGCTTGGCTGTGCAAATAAGTCATCGAGGCGCGGGCGACGTGGGCGCCATCCTGTGGGTGCGCCCATGGCAATGAGGTCAAACCATGCTCGATCGCCGTGCGCATCAGCTCGTGATAAGCCGGGTGAAATTCCACCAGATCAATGCGATGGCCATAGCGGTCATGGCTGGCGAACGTGGGTTTGTTCTGATTGGCGAGGAACCCGGCTTCCATCAATGGGCCGCCGGCGAGCGCGCCGTAGGCATCGATCCGCGACTCCGCCCACCCGGCGCCGAACCTGCGCGACCACTCCTGCAACGGCAGGTCGATGCGGTACAGATTGGTGCCGTCCAGCGACGGTGGCTGGTTGGTGACTTCGTGGGTTTCGGCGAACTGATGCAGGTTCATGACGGGGCTCCTTTGGGCAACCAAGGAACTCAGTTAAGCACCGCACCGCAAGCGGTCAAAGTGTCATAAGCGCCGAACTGGCGGCGCTTTTACCCTGTCAACAGCACAACACTCGCCGCTCCAGTGCCGATTGCAATTCCTCGAATTTCACCGGTTTGTTCAGGTAATCAACCGGTGCTCCCGTGGCGCAAAGCTCGCGGTCAGCGGTCAATGCGAGCATGAACACCGGCAGATTGGCGCAGCCCGGCAAGGCGTGAATCTGGCAGCACAACGATGCGCCATCGTGAGCGGGTAGCTGGCAATCGATCAGTACCGCATCGAAGGTTTCTCGCTGCAGGCAGTCTAGTGCCGTCGCGCCATTATCGGCAGTGCGCACGCGGAAACCGAGCTTGAGCAACATGCCGCGCATCACCAATTGGTTGACGCTGTTGTCGTCCACCAGCAACACCGTGCAATCCTGCGGTGCGCGAACACAATCGTGCGAAGGCACGGCTATTGGCGCAGATTCAACCACTGGCAATTCGAACTCGACATCCAACTGGAAGCGGCTGCCGTGCCCTGGCTCGGAGCGATGGGTAAGCTTGCCGCCGAGCAGCTCAACCAACTGTCGGCAGATCGCCAGGCCGACGCCCAGTCCGCCGTATTCACGGGTCATCGAACCGTCGAGCTGGAAGAAGCGCTGATACATCGTCGCCTCGCCCAGGTCGGTAAAACCGATGCCGGTGTCGATCACCGCAAACGACAACGCCAGGCGATTGCCCGTCGACGGTTTGCCAGTCACCCGCAATGCCAGCCCACCGACACGGGTGAACTTGATCGCGTTATCCAGCAGGCACTCCAGGCATTGCGCGAGTTTCGCGCTGTCGCCGTGCAAGCGATCCGGCAGGGTCGGCAGTACATCGACCTTGAAGTCCAGCGACTTGCTCGACGCATTGCCGTCGAATTGCACCCGCAACGCTTCGACCACGCCACGCAGGCTGAAACTGCCCGGCGCGGCCTTGAGCTTGCCGGCCTGCAATTCAGTAAGGGTGAGGATGCCGTTGACCATACGCATCATGTCCCGCGCGGAACCGGCGGCGGTCTGTTGGTATTGCTCAAGCTCCGGATCCAGTTCGACGGTCTGCATCAGTTCCAGCGAACCGATCACCCCGTTCATCGGCGTGCGCAATTCGTGGGTCAGGGTCGCCAAAAACTCATCTTTGAGCTTGTTGCTGTGGGCCAACTGCTGGTTAAGCACTTCGAGCTTCTGACCGGCGTCGTAAAGCGTCTGCGCCTGTTGCTCGCGCATGGCGTTGATGCGGTCGGCCAGTGCCAGCGACAGCAGCGCCACTTCGATGGCCGAACCGATCTGGCTGGCGTACATGGTCAGGAACACGTTCGGCAGCAAGCCCAACACCATCAGCGTGTTGACGATGCCGCCGAGCAGAAACGCCGACCAGGCAATGATGAAGTAACGCGCCACGCGCAAACCGCGCCACCAGGCCAGAATCCCGGCGGCAAAAATCACCACGGTGAAGGTCAGCGCCAGCGTCGTTGCCAGGCGCAGGGCCAGGGCGTAACTGGTCATCAGCGACAGGCCGATGACCAACGCACCGAATACAATCAAGCCGATCAACAGGCGGTCGAGCCAGCGGCTGTGGGTTTTGGTCTGTAGGAAACTGCGGGCGAACTGGCTGCCAAACAGGCCGGCGCAACCAATGAAAAAAGGCGTCGCGGCGTTGGCCCACCATGGGTTGTCCGGCCAGAAGTATTCGACCGCCGCACCGTTTACTGACAGTTGATAGAGACCAAACGAAGCAATGTAAAAGATGTAATAGAGGTAGCTGGTGTCACGCACGCTGAGGTAGATGAACAGGTTGTAGACCACCATCCCCAGCAGCACGCCATAAATGATGCCGAGCACATACAGGCGCACCGGTTGGTCTTCGAGGTATGCGGTACTCGACCATAACGTCACCGGCGCCTGGATCGAGCCTTCGCTGGCCAGGCGCAAGTACACGGTTTGCTGTTGATCCGGTTCGAATGAAAGGTCGAACAAATAGTTGTTCTGGCGGATCTCACGGCTGGCGAACGGCCAGGCATCACCGGTTTGCCGGACGAGGCGGTAGTCGCCAGCGGCATCGGGCATGTACAGGTCGAGATGATCGAGCGGTGGATAAGCCAGCTCCAGCAGCCAGGTGCGCTGGGCGGCGGGATTGCTCGGGCGGTAATGCAGGTCGATCTTCAGCCAGAACGCCGAGCGCGAATAGCCGGCATTGAGCGTGGCTTTATCGTGAGGTTTGAAATTGCCGGCGGCAGCTTGCGCGCGAACATCGGCAATGCTCGCCTGACCACTCGGGTCTTCGAACACTTGCAGCGACCGGCCCAGAGGGAGGCTCTGGGTGAACTCGTCGAATTCGACGGCGCTCGCCATAAAGGGCAAGCAGAACAGCAACATCAGCAAATAGCGCATTGAAGCCCCAGCGTGGCTCGTCCGGTTGTGTCAGGAAGCCCCCCATTCCCTTTGAGTAGACGTAAAACCGGTATTACCTGTTATTGGTTTGGATCCAGACTAGCATAGCCGTTGATGGCCATTGAGCACCATCGAAACTTTTCCTACAAAGGCTCTAGAACGGGCGTTTCAGAGCAAAGCGGCGGACTAGAGCTGTTGAGTTGGTCAACTCAATCATTGCGATCCGCTTTTGTGGCGAGGGAGCTTGCTCCCGCTCGGCTGCGCAGCAGTCGTTAAATCTGTAAATGCGCTGTGCCTGAATAAATGCAGGGGGCTGCTTCGCAACCCAGCGGGAGCAAGCTCCCTCGCCACAATGGTAGCTGCAGTGTTGTCCGACAATCTGCTCGCAAACACCGTCAGGACTGAACCCGAAAATCAGCTTTGGTGGTAAGCTCGCGCACCATGAATATCTACAGCTCCCGCCCCGTTGTCCTCTGTCTCTCCGGCCACGACCCCAGTGGTGGCGCCGGCTTGCAGGCAGATATCGAAGCCCTGCTCGCG